>Ga0209909_100152_pt1 | contig 110792 bp, 102 predicted proteins | sample FECB22metaG_FD_188302 | JGI IMG/M metagenome (GOLD analysis project Ga0209909, IMG submission 188302) | Cyanobacterial communities from the Joint Genome Institute, California, USA - FECB-22 (SPAdes) (version 3) | ecosystem: Environmental > Aquatic > Thermal springs > Hot (42-90C) > Microbial...
TGGCCACCGGAACAGACACCCTGCCGGGGCCGACATGTCGCACTTCAAGACAGCCACACGAAGCGGCGCCAGTATCGAGATAGGTCAGACCCCGACCGGGTAAGCCCATCCTCCCTGTATCGAGACCTCATCGACACGGGCGGGATCTCGATACGTCCCTTGCGCGGCTTCGTTCCTCAGCCGCGGGGCCACTCGATCTGGCCGGATCCACACGCCCTGCTCGTGCCTCGCAGGCCGTTGTCCGTCTCAGATGGGGCGGTCGTCGCGGTTGCGCGGGTCCATGATGTCGACGATGCGGCGGAGGTCGTCGAGGCTGGCGAACTCCACGGTGATCTTGCCCTTCGCCTTGCCGAGGTCGACCTTGACCCGGGTCTCGAGGCGGTCGGAGAGCCGGTCGGCGAGCTCGGCCAGCCCTGGGGCGACCGGCTTGCTGCGGGTGAGTCGCGGGGCGTCGTCGGCCGCGACGCCGACCGACACGATCTCCTCGAGGCCGCGCACGGAGATGCCCTCGGCGGTGACGCGTGCCGCGAGCTTGTCCTGCAGGCCGGCGTCGTCGACGCTCAGGAGCGCGCGGGCGTGGCCCGCGGAGAGCACGCCGGCAGCGACGCGACGCTGGACGGGCGGGGAGAGCTTGAGCAGGCGCAGGGTGTTGGAGATCTGCGGGCGCGAGCGGCCGATGCGCTGGGCCAGCTCCTCGTGGGTGCACTCGAAGTCCTCGAGCAGCTGGCCGTAGGCAGCAGCCTCCTCGAGCGGGTTCAGCTGGGAGCGGTGCAGGTTCTCCAGGAGCGCGTCGCGCAGCATGTCGTTGTCGTCGGTCTCGCGCACGATCGCCGGGATCGTGTCGCGCCCGGCCTCCTGGGAGGCGCGCCAGCGCCGCTCGCCCATGATGAGCTCGTAGGAGTCCTCACCGGTCCGGCGTACGACGACCGGCTGGAGCAGGCCGACCTCGCGGATCGAGTGCACCAGCTCGGCGAGTGCCTCTTCCTCGAAGACCTGGCGGGGCTGGCGGGCATTGGGGCGCACCTGCGTGATCGGGAGCTCGGCGAAATACGCGCCGGCCACGGGCCCGCCGCCGACGGACCCGTTCGACGTGGTCGGTCCCGTCTCCTGGGACTCGGGGGCGGAGGAGTGCCCGCCAACAACGCCGTCGGTCCTCGTCGGGCCGTGCCCGTTGGTGGACGCGGCGTCGGGAGAGGGGGCCTGGTGGCTGGGAGCCGTCGGGATCAGCGAGCCCAGCCCGCGACCGAGTCCACGACGAGGAGGGGTGGCGTTCATGATGGGGCTCCCTTGCTGGCGATCTCTCGGGCGGCCTCGAGGTAGGAGAGGGCACCCGCCGAGGCCGGATCGTAGGTCATCACGGTCTGCGCGTAGGACGGCGCCTCCGACACGCGCACCGACCGGGGGACGGCGGTCTTGAGCACCTGGTCGCCGAAGTGGCTGCGCACCTCCTCCGCCACGCCAGCAGCGAGGCGGGTGCGGGCGTCGTACATGGTGAGCAGGATCGTGGACACCACGAGCTGGGGGTTGAGGTGCTGGCGCACCATGTCGACGGTCTCGAGCAGCTGGCCCAGACCCTCGAGGGCGTAGTACTCGGCCTGGATCGGGATGAACATCTCGCGACCGGCGACCAGCGCGTTGAGGGTGAGCAGGCCGAGGGAGGGAGGGCAGTCGACGAAGACGTAGTCGAAGCGCTCCTCACCCACCTCGGTGGCGGTGCCGACGAGCGGGTGACCGTTGATGGCCCGCGCGAGACGCTGCTCGCGCGCCACGACGCTCACCAGCTCGATCTCGGCGCCGGCGAGGTCGATCGTGGCCGGCACGGCCCACAGCCCGGGCAGGTCGGCGCACTCGGTCATGACCTCGGCGAGCGGCTGGCCGTCGACCAGCATGTCGTAGGTCGAGGGAACCCCGCGATGGTGCTCCACGCCCAGCGCGGTCGACGCGTTGCCTTGGGGGTCCAGGTCGATGACCAGCACCTTCTGGCCGAGCTGGGCCAGGCCGGCGGCGACGTTCACCGTCGAGGTGGTCTTGCCGACGCCGCCCTTCTGGTTGGCGACCACGAAGACGCGGGTCGCGGCGGGACGGGGCACGCCCTGACGACGCAGACCGCCCGTCCGGGCCAGCACCGAGTGCTGGGCGGCCTGGGCCAGCGGCGTGCCGGCGTCGTGGAAGGAGTCGTCCTGCGCGGCGATGTCGCCGGCGGTCCGGACCTGCCACGTCGGGCGCGTTTCACGTGAAACATCGCCTGATCCTGTTTCACGTGAAACGGTCCAGTCCTGTGGACGAGCGCTGTCATCCTGTGGATAGTCCCGCTCGGCAGGCGTGTCATCGGCGGTGGAAAACTCTCCGTCGCCACGGCTCGAGGGATCACTAGGGGCTCGCCAACCCACGTTCTCGGCGGGGTCTCCGGACACCTCAGCTCACCTCTCCACTTCGGTTGCGCGACTTGCGGGATCGTCCTGTGCGGCGCTCGGCGCCGCGCTGCGCCGCAGGCGCAAGGGGCCAACCTATCCGGGACGGGTCGGCCCAGGGGATCCGCACCACCGTCGTCGGTGGATCCACGAGCCCCATGCCCACCTCGAACACCTCCGGCTCCCCGCAGCGCCAGGTCGCGAGGAAGTCTGCCACGGATGCGATCTCCTCGTGCACCGAGCGGCCCTTCATCGCCACCAGCGCGCCCGTGGGGGCCACCAGCGGCATCGACCACCCCAGGAGGCGCTCGAGGGGGGCGACCGCTCGGGAGGTGACCACGTCGAACGTCGACCGGCCGTGCAGGTCCTCGGCGCGCCCGCGTACGACGGTCACGTGCTCGAGGCCGAGCTCGGTGACCACCTCGTCGAGGAACGTCGTACGCCGCAGGAGGGGCTCCACCAGGGTGACCCGGAGGTCGGGGCGGGCGATGGCGATGACCAGGCCGGGGAGTCCGGCGCCGGTGCCGATGTCGCACACGGTCGCCGAGTCCGGGACGGCCTCGGCCAGCACCGCCGAGTTGAGGATGTGCCGGTCCCACAGCTTCGGGGCCTCGCGGGGTCCGATCAGGCCTCGGACCACGCCTTCGGTCGCGAGGAGGTCCGTGTAGCGGACGGCGAGGTCGAGGCGCTCGGACGCGAACACCCTCCGTGCCGCAACGGGGACGGAGGGTGGTCTCGACATGGGACCGGCGGGACTGCTCGACCCGACGGTTTCACGTGAAACGTCGTCGCTCACGCGGGGAGGATCACCACGTGGCGCTTCGGCTCGGCACCCTCGGACTCCGAGGTGAGGCCGGCAGCAGCCACCACGTCGTGCACGACCTTGCGCTCGAAGGCACTCATGGGCTCGAGGGAGAGGGCCTCGCCGCTCTCCTTCACCTCGGCGATGGACTTCTCGGCGAGCGCGACGAGGCGCGTGCGCTGCCGGGCTCGGTGGCCGCCGACGTCGAGCATCAGCCGCGACCGCTCACCGGTCTCGCGGTAGACGGCCAGCCGGGTCAGCTCCTGCAGCGCTTCGAGCACCTCGCCGTTGCGGCCCACGAGCAGGCTCAGGTCCGCGCCGCCGATCTGGACGCTGGCGCGGTCGCCCTCCACGTCCATGTCCAGGTCACCATCGAGGTCCGCGATGTCGAGCAGCTCCTCGAGGTAGTCCGCCGCGATGTCGCCCTCGTGCTCGAGGCGCTGCACCTTGGAGGGGCGGCCGGCCGCTCCGGACTCCTCGGTCTCCGTGCTCTCGGCGGCGTCGCCTGCCGCGGTCGGCTCGGTGGCTGGCGCGTCCGTGGCCTCCACCGCGTCGCTGTCGGTCATCTGCTCACTCACGTGTGTCTCCTGCTTCTCGGTCAGGGTGGGCGGCTCCGCGCACGGGTCGCCCGGGAACGTCTGGGTCAGCGCTTCTTCTTGTTGCGCTGGGCCTTGGTCTGGCGCTGCGGCTGCACCCGCGCCTGCGCCTTCTCCTCGCGCTTGGACTCGGCCTCGGCCGCGAGGCGCTCCTCCTCGACCTGGGCCGGGGTCTTCAGGCCGTGGCGTTCGGCCTTGTGCCGGTCGCGCTCCTCCTTGGCCTTGGCGGCCGGGGTGCCCGGGGCGGGGTTGTTGCGGATCACGTAGAACTGCTGGCACATGGTCCAGAGGTTCGAGATGGTCCAGTAGACGAGGACGCCGATGGGGAAGGCGATGCCGCCGACGGCGAAGACGACGGGGAGCACGTAGAGCAGGAGCTTCTGCTGCTGGGCGTAAGGGCCGGACAGCGCGTCGGCCGGCATGTTCTTGCTCATCAGCTGGCGCTGCGTCATGAAGGTGGTCGCCGTCATGGCCACCACGAGGATCGCGGCGACGACCACGACGCCGCCCACGCCACCGGTCAGGGTCCCGGAGACAGGGATGTCACCGAAGAACTTGGCGTCGCGGAACTGACCGGCCAGCTCGGTGTCCATGAAGCCGTGGGCCTTGCCCTTGCGAGCGGCCTGGTCGAGCATCCGGAACAGCGCGAGGAAGATCGGCATCTGGAGCAGGATCGGAAGGCACGAGGCGAACGGGTTGGTGCCCGAGTCCTTGTAGAGCTTCATCGTCTCCTGGGCGAGCTTCTCCCGGTCGTGCCCGTACTTCTTCTGCAGCTCACGCACCTTGGGCTGGATGAGCTGCATGTTGCGGCTGGACTTGATCTGCTTGACGAAGAGCGGGATCAGGGCGGTGCGCACGACGAGGGTGAGCCCGATGATCGAGAGGATCCACGTCCAGCCACCGGCCGGGTCGAGGCCGAGCGCGGACAGCCCCCTGTGGAAGCCGACCAGGATGAAGGACACCGCGTAGTAGAGCGGCGCCATGATCGCGTGGCCGATGGATCCGAAGAAGTCGAGCACTCATGCTCCTCGAGTTGCGGGGGACTCCACGGCCGAGTCGGCGCGGGAGGGAACGGGGTCGTAGCCGCCGGCTGCCCACGGGTGGCAGCGGCCGAGACGGCGTACGGAGAGCCAGGTGCCGCGCACCGCGCCGTGCTCGGTGACGGCCTCGAGGGCGTACGCCGAGCAGCTCGGGTGGTAGCGACACACCTGGCCGTAGAGCGGGCTGATCGCGAACCGCCACGCGCGGATGAAGGCGATGAGGAGGTGCTTCATCGGACGCTCACCTTGCTCAGCGTACGGTCGAGGTCAGCACCCAGGGTCGCGTACGACGCGTCGGCGGCGGCCGGGAGGGCGCGCACCACGAGAGCAGCACGACCCGGAAGCCCCTCCAGTGCAGGAAGGTGCTCCCGGGTCAGGTGGCGAAGTCGTCTCTTCACACGATTGCGTGTGGCGGCGTTGCCCACGGCCTTGCTGACCGTGAACCCCACCTGGACCGGTGCGGGCTCCGCCTCGGGGTCCACCCACAGGTGGACGACCAACGTGGAGCTGCCGGCTCGTCGCCCACTTCGGACAGCGCGACGGAAACCGTCACTGTCGGTGAGGCGATGGACAGCGGAGAGCACGGCGCGTGCCGTGAGCTCTGGCCGTCAGACGGCCAGGCTCTTGCGGCCCTTGCGGCGACGGCTCGACAGGATCGCGCGGCCGGCGCGGGTCCGCATGCGCAGACGGAAGCCGTGCACCTTGTGACGGCGACGGTTGTTCGGCTGGTACGTACGCTTGCTCACGGCTATTTCTCCGAAGGTTTCGAGGGATGTCCACTCCACTGCCAGGTCAGTGCTGGGCCCGAGGTGGTGCGTTCGGCCGGCACCGCCCACCCACGCGGCCGCCTGGTGGCGGATCGTGGACATGCGGCACCCGTCGACATGGAGCGACCGGCCAACGGTACGCGGTGGGGAAAGAGGGGGTCAAACCCACGGGGACCCTCCCACGGCCGGCCTGTGGATGACGTCTTGCCCGAGGCCTCGGGAGATTGTTACGTTCCACCCCTCCCCCGGCTGTGGAAACAACGGCTTCGACCTGGTTCGCAGCATCGTGTGACCTGGGTCACAAGCCCCTCGAAAGTGCGTCTGACCTGCAGGAATGCTGGAACGATCAACGCCGGCAGCAGGGTGGGGGCCTCGATCCCAACGATGAGGCGCAGCAGTTCACAGCTTGTGGAGAACTCTGTGGACCAAGGTTTCGCCACCTCCGTGGTGTGAGCCCGAAGACAATGGTGGAAGTGAAGGCGGTCCGGTGGACGACCAGCAGGTAGATCTCGGGACGGCGTGGCAGCAGATCGTCGAGGACCTCCAGCCCAACCAGCGGGCCTGGCTGCGTCCCAGCGTCCCGGTCACCCTCCACGAGAACACCGCCATCATCGCGGTGCCCAACGACTTCACGCGCAACCAGCTCGAGGGCCGGCTGCGCAACCACATCGAGGACGCGCTGACCGAGGGCTTCGGCCGCGAGATCCGGATGCTCGTCACGGTCAACCCGGCGCTCGAGGACCAGGGCGCGCCGCACGTCGACGAAGCGACAGATCGATCTGTCGCTTTGTCGACAAATGAACCGCTGCTCGAGCCGGCCAGCCCACCCGCCCTCGTGGAGCCGCACGAGCCGGCCCCGAGCAGCGCCGAGCGACGTCCCTCGGCGCTGGAGACGCGGCTCAACCCCAAGTACACGTTCGAGACCTTCGTCATCGGCTCGTCCAACCGCTTCCCCCACGCGGCCGCCGTCGCGGTCGCCGAGGCTCCGGGGAAGGCGTACAACCCGCTCCTGGTCTACGGCGAGTCCGGCCTGGGCAAGACGCACCTGCTGCACGCGATCGGCCACTACGTGCGCAGCCTCTACAGCAACGCGAAGGTGCGCTACGTCTCCAGCGAGGAGTTCACCAACGAGTTCATCAACGCGATCCGCGACGACCGGCAGGACCGCTTCAAGCGGCGCTACCGCGACGTGGACGTGCTGCTGATCGACGACATCCAGTTCCTCGAGGGCAAGACCCAGACGCAGGAAGAGTTCTTCCACACGTTCAACACCCTCCACAACGCCAACAAGCAGATCGTGCTCACCTCCGACCGCGCACCCAAGCGGCTCGAGGCGCTGGAGGACCGGCTGCGCAACCGGTTCGAGTGGGGCCTCATCACCGACGTGCAGCCCCCGGACCTCGAGACCCGCATCGCGATCCTGCGCAAGAAGGCCGCGATGGACCGGCTCACCGCCCCGCCGGACGTGCTCGAGTTCATCGCCTCGAAGATCCAGACCAACATCCGCGAGCTCGAGGGTGCCCTGATCCGGGTCACGGCGTTCGCCAACCTCAACCGCCAGGAGGTCGACATGACCCTGGCCGAGATCGTGCTCAAGGACCTGATCCCCGAGGGCGGCGAGCCCGAGATCACGCACGCGCTGATCATCGCCCAGACCGCGGCCTACTTCGGCGTCTCGCTCGAGGACCTCACCGGTCCCTCCCGCGGCCGGCACCTCGTCATGGCCCGCCAGATCGGCATGTACCTGTGCCGCGAGCTGACCAGCATGTCGCTGCCGCAGATCGGCCGGGAGTTCGGCGGCCGCGACCACACGACGGTGATGTACGCCGACCGCAAGATCCGCCAGCTCCTCGCCGAGCGCCGCGCGGTCTTCAACCAGGTCAGCGAGCTCACCAACCGCGTGAAGATGCAGGCCCGCCAGGCCTGAGCCGTCCGACACCGCTGTCGTGTGGAGAAGTTGTGGTTCGGTCCGGCGCTTCGTCCCCAGGCCCTGTGGATGCCTCGGGACGAACAACAAGGACCGCGCGGCCGTCCACACACCGCGTCCGCTTGGCAGGGCGGCGTCCACACCCGTCGTGCACACGGTCCCAGCGCACTGACCTGCGCAAACAGCGGTTGTCCACAGTTTCCACGGACCCTATGACCACTATGAACCTCAACACTGGTCCGATCTCCCACCAACACTGAACACACCACGCTCTGGGGAGAACCCTGCCGAAGCCCGAGGTGCGCGTGGCAGGATGCACTTCCCACGCTCTCGCGTGATCCGATCGCTGCGCCCACGCAGCCCTCTCTCGTTGTCAGCTGCTTTTCTCCCCGAGGAGATCCTTGTGAAGTTCCGCGTCGAACGCGACGTCTTCGCCGACGCCGTTGCCTGGGCTGCCCGCAGCCTGCCGATCCGACCCAGCTCCCCGGTCCTGGCCGGCCTGCTGATCGAGGCGAGCGACGCCGGTCTGGTGCTCTCCACCTTCGACTACGAGACCTCGGCCCGCGCGACGCTCAACGCCGAGGTCAACGACGAGGGCAAGGCACTGGTCAGCGGTCGCCTCCTCGCCGACATCTGCCGCAGCCTGCCCGCCAAGCCTGTGGAGATGACCCTGGAGGGCCCGCGCGTCTCGCTGACCTGCGGCTCCGCGCGCTTCAGCCTCCAGACGATGCCGGTCGACGACTACCCGACGCTGCCCGAGATGCCCTCGGCCACCGGCACCGTCTCCAGCGCCGACTTCGCCCACGCCGTCTCCCAGGCCGTCACCGCGGCGGGCCGCGACGACATGCTGCCGGTGCTCACCGGCGTCCGGATCGAGATCGACGGGTCCACTATGGCGCTGCTCGCCACCGACCGCTTCCGCCTCTCGCACCGCGAGCTCACCTGGAACCCGCAGTCGCCCGACGAGTCGGTCGCCGCGCTGGTGCCGGCCAAGGTTCTCGGCGACACCGCCAAGTCGCTGACCTCGGGCGCCGAGGTCACCATCGCGCTCAGCGCGAGCGGTGCCGGCGAGGGACTCATCGGCTTCGAGGGCACCGGCCTGGGCGGCGTACGTCGCACCACCACCCGCCTGCTCGACGGCGAGTTCCCCAAGGTGCGCTCCCTCTTCCCGGCCGAGCACCTGACGGTCGCGAAGGTCAACAAGGCCGAGCTCATCGAGACCGTCAAGCGCGTCGCGCTGGTCGCCGAGCGCAACACCGCGGTGCAGATGAAGTTCGCCGACAACCAGATCGTGCTCGACGCCGGCTCCGGTGACGAGGCCATGGCGACCGAGGCCGTCGACGCCGAGATCAACGGCGACGACCTCACGACCGGCTTCAACCCGCAGTTCCTCCTCGATGGCCTCACCGCCATCGACGGGGAGTTCGTCGACCTCGCGTTCACCCAGGCCACCAAGCCGGTGGTCATCTCGGGCACGGACGCCGACGACGACACCCACTCGTTCCGCTACTTGCTGATGCCGCGCCGCCTGCTGTCCTGACCCCCTGAGGCGTGGGGACTAGGCTCGCGGGATGGACATCGGACTCGTCGGGCTCGGCAAGATGGGCGGCAACATGCGCGAGCGCATGCGCCGCGCGGGACTCACGGTCGTGGGCTTCGACCGCAACCCCGACGTCAGCGACGTCGACTCCCTGGCCGCCCTCGTCGAGGCGCTGCCCAGCCCGAAGGTCGTCTGGGTGATGGTCCCGGCCGGCGACCCGACCAGGGCGACGGTCGAGGAGCTCGCGGGCCTCCTGGGCGAGGGCGACGTGGTCGTGGACGGCGGCAACTCCCGCTGGACCGACGACATCGCCAACGCCGCGCTGCTCGCCGAGAAGAAGATCGGCTACGTCGACTGCGGCGTCTCCGGCGGCGTCTGGGGGCTGGAGAACGGCTACGCCCTGATGTACGGCGGCGACGCCGATGACATCGCCAAGGTCCAGCCGGCCTTCGACGCGCTGCGCCCCGAGGGCGACTTCGGCTCCGTGCATGCCGGCAAGGTGGGCGCCGGGCACTTCTCCAAGATGGTCCACAACGGCATCGAGTACGCCATCATGCAGGCCTACGCCGAGGGCTGGGAGCTGCTCGAGAAGGCCGAGCTCACCGACAACGTGACCGAGGTCTTCCGCTCGTGGCGCGAGGGCACGGTGATCCGCTCGTGGCTGCTCGACCTCATGGTCAACGCCCTCGACGAGGACCCCGGCCTCAGCAAGATCGCCGGCTACGCCGAGGACTCGGGCGAGGGACGGTGGACGGTCGAGGCCGGCATCGAGAACGCCGTCGCGACGCCTGCCATCACCGCCGCGCTCTACGCGCGCTTCGTCTCCCGCCAGGACGACTCCCCGACCATGAAGGCCGTTGCCGCGATGCGCAACCAGTTCGGCGGCCACGCGGTGCGCTCGACGGCCCCGAAGGGCGGCGACGCCGAGGGCACCAGCGGTGCCGAGCAGTCGGAGACGTCGAAGCAGGCCGGCGCCGGCAGCGGTCACGAGGCCGGGGAGAGCTAGGCCCCCTTTGCACGTCGCCCACTTGACCCTGCACAACTTCCGCTCCTACGCCGACATCGACGTCGCGCTGGAGCCCGGAGCCACGGCCTTCATCGGCCGCAACGGCCAGGGCAAGACCAACCTCGTCGAGGCGATCGACTACCTCTCCCGCCTCTCCTCGCACCGCGTCGCCACCGACGCCCCGCTGGTCAGGGCCGGTGCCGACCAGGCGATCGTGCGGGCGTCGGTCGTGAAGGAGGGGCGTACGGCACTGCTCGAGGTCGAGCTCAACCCGGGCCGGGCCAACCGGGCGCGCATCAACCGGTCTCCCCTGCCCCGACCCCGCGAGATCATCGGCCTGGTCCGCACCGTCGTCTTCGCCCCCGACGACCTGACCCTGGTCAAGGGCGACCCGTCGGACCGCCGCAAGCTCCTCGACGACCTGCTGGTGCTGCGCACGCCCCGTCTCGCCGGGGTGCGCTCCGACTACGACCGGATCCTCAGGCAGCGCAACAGCCTGCTCAAGACCGCCGGCGTCGCGCGCGGCTCCTCACGCGACGCGGCGCTCTCCACGCTCGAGATCTGGGACGACAACCTCGCCCGCGTCGGCGGTGAGCTGCTGGCGGCGCGGTTGCGGCTGGTCGACGACCTGCGTCCCTACCTCGGCAAGGCCTACGAGGCGGTGGCGCGCGGGGCGTCGCGCGACGACGCCGACCTCGACTACAGGGCGAGCATCGACCTCCCGAGCGGTCCGTTGGTCGAGGAGGTCGCAAAGCAACCGTCACGAGACCAGGACGAGCTGAGCGGCGCGCTGCTCGAGGCGATCGCCGCTCGGCGCAAGGAGGAGCTGGACCGCGGCATCTCGCTCGTCGGCCCGCACCGCGACGAGCTCCTGCTCACCCTCGGGGACGGCGACCTGCGACTCCCGGTCAAGGGCTACGCCTCGCACGGCGAGTCGTGGTCCTTCGCGCTGGCGCTCAGGCTGGCGTCGTACGACCTGCTCCGCGCCGACGGCGACGACCCGATCCTCGTGCTCGACGACGTCTTCGCCGAGCTCGATGCCGAGCGGCGCAGCCAGCTGGCGCAGCTGGTGGCGGGTGCTGAGCAGGTGCTCGTGACGGCGGCGGTCGCGGCCGACGTGCCGGCGTCCCTGCAGGGCGTGCGCTTCATCGTCGCCGACGGGGAGGTGACCCGTGACGAGTGACGACGACGAGGTCCGTCATGAGGATGCCGGGTCCGCACCCGCGGAGCCCATGACGCCCGGTGAGGAGCACCGACCCGACGGGCTCGACCTGGCCCGGGCCGCCGCGCGCGCCGCAGCCGCGAGCCCCGGGACGCCGGCGAGGAAGAGGTCGTCGTCACCGCGACGTCGTACGCAGACGACCTCGTCGGGCGCGCGCCCGGACGACCGCGACCCCCAGCTGCTCGACGCGGCGATGGGCCGGCTCATCGCCAACCACGGCTGGGAGCTCGACCTCAAGGTCCAGGGCGTGTTCGGCCGCTGGGCCGAGCTCGTCGGCTCCGAGATCGCCGACCACTGCACGCCGGAGTCGTTCGCCGACGGACGCCTCGTCGTGCGCACCGACTCGACCGCCTGGGCCACCCAGCTCAAGCTGCTCGCGCCCAGCGTCGTACGACGCCTCAACACCGAGCTCGGTCACGGCACCGTCACCGTCATCGACGTGCACGGCCCCCACCTCCCCACCTGGAAGAAGGGCAGGTTGTCGAGCCGTGACGGCCGCGGCCCGCGCGACACCTACGGCTGAGGCACCCCGTCCGCGTGAGCCCTGATCTGGCGATCTGAGGGCCTCCCGACCGTAGGGGGACCCACCGGCCCCCCTGTTCGGCCCTGTGAACCGGCCTCATGCGGCCCCTGAGGGCGTCTTTTTCCACCGATCACCCCCATCTGCGGGGTTGATGCTTCGGTTGGAGGCCCGTGGACGGTAGTATGACAAGTCGAGTCGCACGCTTGGTTGCCACCGCAACAGCCGCGACTCGACTCATGTCGAACGCCCCTCGCGGGCGACGAGAAGAAGGCTGTGCCTTGAGCGAAGAGAACGTCGAGAACACCACCGCTCCGACCCACACCTCGCCATCAGCACCCACGCCAGCAGACCCCTCCCCCGCCGAGGCCATCGCCGAGGCGGTCGAGGCAGCGCAGGAGGCCGCGGTCGAGGCCGTCGCCGAGAAGCGCTCGTCGACCGCGGTCGGCACCGACGTGGAGTACGACGCCTCCGCGATCCAGGTCCTCGAGGGCCTCGAGGCCGTGCGCAAGCGCCCCGGCATGTACATCGGCTCCACCGGTGAGCGCGGCCTGCACCACCTGATCTGGGAGATCGTGGACAACGGCGTCGACGAGGCGCTCGCGGGCTATGCGACCCGGATCGTGCTGACCCTCCAGGCCGACGGCGGCGTCCGGGTCGAGGACAACGGCCGCGGCATCCCGACCGACACGGCCCCCGGACAGGAGATGCCGGCGCTCACGATGGCGCTGACGATGCTCCACGCCGGCGGCAAGTTCGGTGGCGGCGGCTACAAGGTGTCGGGCGGCCTCCACGGCGTCGGCGTCTCGGTGGTCAACGCGCTCTCCACCCGGCTGGTCGCGGAGGTCAAGAACCGTGGTCACCTGTGGCGCCAGAGCTTCCAGCTCGGCGTGCCGGACGCCGACCTCGAGCAGGTCCGGCCGCTGGAGCCCGGTGAGGGCACCGGCACGACCGTGACCTGGTACGCCTCCGAGGACATCTTCGAGCACACCACCTACAACCTCGAGACGATCACCTCGCGCCTGCGCGAGATGGCGTTCCTCAACAAGGGCGTCGAGTTCGTCATCCGCGACGAGCGCGCCGATGCCGAGTCCCGCGTCGACGCCGTGCAGGACGACACCATCGACAACGCGGTCGACAACGCCGGCCACGACGCGATCAAGCGCGCCGAGAGCGGCGGGCTCGAGCAGGTCTTCAAGTACGACCGCGGCCTCGTCGACTACGTCGAGCACCTCAACCGCCGCAAGGACAAGGCCAACGCCACCGTCATCTCCTTCGAGGCCGAGACGGCCGAGGGGGCCTCGGGCCAGCACATGAGCCTCGAGGTCGCGATGCAGTGGAACACCTCCTACACCGAGTCGGTCCACACCTTCGCCAACAACATCAACACCCACGAGGGCGGCACGCACGAGGAGGGCTTCCGGGCGTCGCTCACCTCCCTGGTCAACAACTGGGGCGAGGAGTGGGGCCTGATCAAGAAGAAGGAGGACCGGGTCTCCGGGGACGACATCCGCGAGGGCCTGACCGCCATCATCTCGATCAAGCTCGGCGAGCCACAGTTCGAGGGCCAGACCAAGACCAAGCTCGGCAACACCGAGGCCAAGGGCTTCACCCAGCGGATCATGAACGACCAGCTCGGCGCGTGGTTCGAGCAGAACCCGGCCGAGGGCAAGGACATCGTCCGCAAGTCCCAGGCCGCGGCCAACGCCCGCATCGCCGCCCGCAAGGCGCGCGAGCTCGCGCGCGGTCGCAAGGGCCTGCTCGGCGGCGGCGGCCTGCCCGGCAAGCTGAGCGACTGCCAGTCGACCAACCCGGAGGAGTGCGAGGTCTTCATCGTCGAGGGCGACTCGGCCGGCGGCTCCGCGCGCCAGGGCCGCGACCCGCGCATCCAGGCGATCCTCCCGATCCGCGGCAAGATCCTCAACGTCGAGAAGGCCCGCATCGACAAGGTGCTCGCCAACTCCGAGGTGCAGGCGATCATCTCCGCGCTCGGCACCGGCATCCACGAGGAGTTCGCCCTCGAGAAGCTGCGCTACCACAAGGTCGTGATGATGGCCGACGCCGACGTCGACGGCCACCACATCAACACCCTGCTGCTGACGCTGCTGTTCCGGTTCATGAAGCCGCTGATCGAGCACGGCTACGTCTACATGGCTCAGCCGCCGCTCTACCGCTTGCGGTGGAACAAGCCCGCCGAGCACGAGTTCGTCTACTCCGACGCCGAGCGCGACGCGCTGCTCGCCGACGGCCAGGCCCAGGGCAAGAAGCTGCCCAAGGAGAACCCGGTCCAGCGCTACAAGGGTCTCGGCGAGATGAACGCCGACGAGCTGTGGGAGACCACGATGGACCCCGACGCCCGCCTGATGAAGCAGGTCACCCTCGAGGACGCCGCCCAGGCCGACGAGATCTTCTCGATCCTCATGGGCGAGGACGTCGAGCAGCGCCGCTCCTTCATCCAGCGCAACGCCAAGGACGTTCGATTCCTCGATATCTAGGTCGCTAGCCACATCTACGACGCGCCCTAGACATCGATAGAACGCAAGAGAGAAGCGAAGAATGACTGAGATCCCCACCGACAACGCCGGCGGCGGCGACGGCTTCGGATTCGGCGACGAGCGCATCCAGCCGATCGAGCTGCAGACGCTGATGCAGCAGTCCTACATCGACTACGCGATGACCGTCATCGTCGGGCGCGCGCTGCCCGACGTACGCGACGGGCTCAAGCCGGTGCACCGCCGGATCCTCTACGCGATGTACGACGGCGGCTACCGCCCCGACCGCGGCTTCTCCAAGTGCTCGCGTGTCGTCGGTGACGTCATGGGTCAGTACCACCCGCACGGCGACACCGCGATCTACGACACCATGGTGCGCCTCGCGCAGCCGTGGGTGCTGCGCGCGCCGCTGATCAACGGCCAGGGCAACTTCGGCTCGCCGGGCAACGACTCCGCCGCCGCCATGCGGTACACCGAGTGCCGGATGGCACCGCTGGCGATGGAGATGGTGCGCGACATCGACGAGGACACCGTCGACTTCCGCCCCAACTACGACGGTCGCTCGCAGGAGCCGACCATCCTGCCCTCGCGCTTCCCCAACCTCCTGGTCAACGGCTCGGCCGGCATCGCGGTCGGCATGGCGACCAACATCCCGCCGCACAACCTGCGCGAGGTCGCCGAGGGCGCGGTGTGGGCGCTCGAGCACCCCGACGCCACGCGCGAGGAGCTCCAGGACGCGCTCGTCGAGCGGATCAAGGGCCCCGACTTCCCCAACGGCGCGCTGATCGTGGGCCGCCAGGGCATCGAGCAGGCCTACCGCACCGGACGCGGCTCGATCACCCAGCGGGCGGTCGTCGAGATCGACGAGGACGCCAAGGGCCGCACGATGCTGGTCATCAGCGAGCTCCCCTACATGGTCAACCCGGACAACCTGGCGCTCAAGATCGCCGAGCTGGCCGACTCCGGCCGGATCCAGGGCATCTCCGACGTGCGCGACGACACCAGCTCGCGCACGGGCCAGCGCCTGGTCATCATCCTGAAGCGCGACGCGGTCGCCCGGGTGGTGCTCAACAACCTCTTCAAGCACACCGAGCTCCAGTCCAACTTCTCGGCCAACATGCTGGCGCTGGTCGACGGGGTGCCGCGCACGCTGTCGGTCGACCAGTTCATCTCCAACTGGGTGACCCACCAGATCGAGGTCATCCAGCGGCGCACGCGCTTCCGCCTCGCCGAGGCCGAGCGGCAGGCGCACATCTACCGCGGCCTGGTCAAGGCGCTCGACGCCCTCGACGAGGTCATCGCGCTCATCCGCCGCAGCCCCGACGTCGAGGAGGCCCGCTCCGGCCTCATCGAGCTGCTCGACATCGACGAGGTCCAGGCCAACGCCATCCTCGAGATGCAGCTGCGCCGCCTCGCCGCCCTCGAGCGGCAGAAGATCATGGACCGCCTCGCCGAGCTCGAGCGCGTCATCGCCGACCTCGAGGACATCCTGGCCAACGAGGCGCGCCAGCGGCAGATCGTCTCCGACGAGCTGCACGAGATCACCGACAAGTACGGCAACGAGCGGCGCACGCAGATCATCGCGGCCGACGGCGACCTCTCGATGGAGGACCTGATCCCCGACGAGGACCTGGTCGTCTCCATCACCCGCGGCGGCTACGCCAAGCGCACCCGTGCCGACCAGTACCGCCTGCAGAAGCGCGGTGGCAAGGGCGTACGAGGAGCGACCCTGCGCGGTGACGACGTGGTCCAGCACTTCATCGCGACCACCAACCACCACTGGCTGCTGTTCTTCACCACCGCCGGTCGCGTCTACCGCACCAAGGCCTACAACCTGCCCGAGGCGGCGCGCGACGCGAAGGGCGGCCACGTCGCCGGCCTGCTGAGCTTCCAGCCCGACGAGGACATCGCCCAGGTGCTCGCGATCCGCGACTACGACCAGGCTCCCTACCTCGTGCTCGCCACCCGCACCGGCCTGGTCAAGAAGACCAAGCTCGGCGACTACAACAGCCCGCGCCAGGCCGGCGTCATCGCGATCAACTTCCGCGAGGACGACGACGAGCTGATCGGCGCCGAGCTGGTCAACGGCGACGACGACATCCTCCTCGTCTCCCGCAAGGGCCAGTCGATCCGCTTCAAGGCCGACGACGAGCAGCTTCGACCGATGGGCCGGGCGACCGGCGGTGTGCGCGGCATGAAGTTCCGCGACGGCGACTCGCTGCTGTCGATGTCGGTCATCCGCGCCGAGCAGGTCGCGGCCGAGGAGGCCGTCGCCGGCGACGCGTCGGAGTCCGACGAGGTCAAGGAGCAGTACGTCTTCACGATCACCGACGGCGGCTTCGCCAAGCGCAGCCGGATCAGCGACTACCGCCTCCAGTCCCGCGGCGGCATCGGCATCAAGGCGATGTCGCTGGCCAACGAGGACCGCGGCGGCCTGGTGGGTGCCTTCATCGTCGAGGAGGACGACGAGGTCCTCTCGATCACCAGTGGCGGCCAGGTCGTGCGCAGCCCCATCGACGAGAACTTCCGCCCGACCGGGCGCTCGACCATGGGCGTGAAGTTCGTGACCCCCAAGTCGGGCGACACGGTGGCCGTGGTGGCCCGCTCGGTCGAGGCCAAGGTCGTGGCCGAGGCCACCGACGGCGAGGCCGAGGCTCCGGTCGAGGAATCGCCCGCGGTGGCCGACGGTGCAACAATCGAGGGTCAGGACGCCGACCAGGCGCCCGCTGAGACCCCCGACGAGAACACCGAGGAGTGATCCATGTCGGACCGCACCGCGACTCCCCGTCGTACGCCTGGTGACGAGCCTGCCCGCCGGTCCCTGACCGAGCGATTGCAGGACACGCTGTCCAGCGCCGCCGAGGAGCACCGCGCCAACGCCGCGCCGTCGGCCTCGCGGGGCCGGCGCGCCACACGCGCGGCGGGACGCCAGCCCCGCCGCGCCCGGCTGCGGCTCACGCGCATCGACCCGTGGTCGGTCATGAAGACGTCGTTCCTGTTGTCGGTCGCCTTCGGTGTCGTCACCTTCGTCGCCATCTTCATGGTGTGGTCGGTGCTCGGCGCAGCCGGTGTGTGGGACTCGATCAACTCCGCGGTCGCCAGCATCGTCGAGGGTGACAGCGGCAACTCCTCCTTCGACGTGACCGACTACGTCGGCATGTCGCGGGTGCTCGGCTTCACGCTCCTGGTCTCGGTGCTCGACGTGGTGCTGATCACCGCGATCGCCACCCTCACCGCGTTCCTCTACAACCTCGCCGCCGCCCTGCTCGGCGGCATCGAGGTCACGCTCGCCGAGGACGAGAAGTGATCATCCGGGGGTGACCCACCCTCGATTGGCACCGCCCGACCACGGTCAGGTAATCTTCGGCGTCGCCGCATGGCGGCAGTGCGGGCCTATAGCTCAGACGGTTAGAGCGCTTCCCTGATAAGGAAGAGGTCGGAGGTTCAAGTCCTCCTAGGCCCACTCCATCCCCTTCGTCAGACACTGCGATCTCGAGGAGAGTCCATGAAGAAGCTCCTGCTGGTCCTGCTCGCCGCAGTCGGTGCCGCGGTCGCGAAGAAGAAGATGGAAGAGGGCAAGAACGAGCAGGCCCTCTGGGCCGAGGCCACCGACACCGTCGACAAGGCCTGACGCTCTCCCGGCGCTCTGCGCCACCCGCACCACCGCGGGGCCTTGGCGCAATTGGTAGCGCACCTGCTTTGCAAGCAGGGGGTTAGGGGTTCGAGTCCCCTAGGCTCCACCACCCCCGACCAGGGTTCCTGTGGCGGCGGGCCGAACGGCCCTGTGGCTGCCCGAGGCCGTGCGACACGATGGACGTGACGCACCGGCAGAGAGGGAGCCGACCCATGACGCGTATCGCGGGCGAGGTCGCCATCAAGGCGCCCGTCGAGGCGGTGTTCGACCTGGTCGCCGACGAGCGGAACGAGCCTCGCTACAACCCACGGATCGTGGAGGCCCGGATGCTGCAGGACGGACCGGTCGGCGTGGGCACCCAGTTCGTCGCCAGGCCGAAGGGCATGGGGTCCAGGGGCGACATGACCCTCACGATCGTCGAGCTCGACAGGCCACACCGCCTGCACAACGTCGTGACGTCGTCGTTCATGCACGTCGACGGTGCGTTGACCTTCGAGGACGACGGCGGCGACACCCTCCTGTCCTGGGACTGGGACATGAAGCTGGTCGGACCGTGGCGCGTCCTGTCCCCGGTCCTCGCGATCGTCGGACCGCGCTGGGAGCGGCGCAACTGGGTGAGCCTCAAGGCCTTCATGGAGACCCACCCCCGCTGATGCGCCAACTTTTACCTTCCTGCCGTCCCCTCGCACGCGTCGGTGGAGCGCCGCCCGGACCACCTACCAAGGTTTGATGATGTGGCTGCACGCAGCGCGGTCCTAGCGTCACGAACGGTGAGCGGCGACCTCCGCATCTGACCGGTCTCGGACGTTCTGTGGCCTGGTGTGGAAGGCCTTCCTCCGGAACGACGGCCTGCACATGGCCGTCGCGACGCCCCTCCCTGCACGTATCCCGGGTGGGGAGCATCAGAGGAAGAAGAACGTCCATGTCACACATCCACCACCTCGTCCCGGACGAGCTAGTGAGGCGTACGAGAAGGCAGTCGCGGCGCGCGGGCGCCGTGGCTGCGGCAGCGGTGCTGGCCCTGGCGGCGATCGCCGCCACGCCCTTGGCGGCGTCGGCCGCCGACGGGCCGTACAACATCGACGGCACGGTGCCCGACGACAACACGACCGAGATCGGCGATGCCACCGGCAACGTCAAGGAGCTCGGCCCGCTCAACTCCAACACCACCAAGATCGGGGTGATCCACAAGGACGCGGTCCCGACGCTCGGCCTGACGAACCCGAACGGCCAGGTCGACCTGCGCAAGGCGTGGCTCGACACCGAGCGTGACGCCTCGACCGGGCACGACTGGCTCTACTTCGCATGGGAGCGCGACGCCAACAGCGGCAGCGGGTTCATCGCCTACGAGTTCATGCAGAACGAGGTGCCGTCGGGCTGTGCCTACGACACCGCGACGGACGCCCAGCTGACCGCGAGCTGCAACCCGTGGGCCAACCGTCGTGACGGCGACTTCATGATCCTGTGGGACCAGCAGGGCACGAGCAAGGAGCTGTGGCTGCGCACCTGGACCGGGACCGCACCCAACCTGACCCTCGGGGCCCCGGTGCTGCTGAACTCGGCGGTGTCCCAGGCGGAGTACAGCACCGACGGCTTCCAGGGCGAGGCAGCGGTCGACCTGACCGCGACCATCTTCGGCGGCAGCACGGCCTGCAAGACGTTCGCGAACACGATCCCCAGCACGGTGACCGGCAACTCCGACACGGCCGACTACAAGGACACGATCCTCGAGACGACGCCACCGATCACCAACTGCGGATCCACCACGGTCACCACGCCCAAGACCGGCGCCGGCGCGGACATCCCCGCAGGCGGCCTCTCGATCGGGACGGGCGTCGTCGCGGTCAAGGACTCCGCCGTGGTCAGCCTCACCGGTGGGACTGCCACCCCGGCGGGCTCGGTGGCCTTCTCCCTGTGCAAGGTCGACGCACCTGGCCTGTGCGACACGGGCGGGACCTCGGTCGGCTCGACGAGCCTCACGGGTACGGCGTACCCGGTGACGGTGCTGTCCCCGACTGCGTACGTCACGTCTGCCGGTCGCTACTGCTGGCGAGCGACCTTCAGCGGTGACGCGACCAACGGCATCCCGACCTCGTCGGACTCCACGGCCTCGGAGTGCTTCACCGTCAACCCGGTGACGCCGAGCCTGGCCACGACGGCCGGCGACGACGTGACCCTGGGTGGGACCGTGAGCGACAGCGCGAGCCTCGGGGGGACGGCGACACAGCCCGCCAGCCCGGTGATCAACCTGACCGGCACAGCGGGCGCGGCTGCAGGCGGGACGATCACGTTCAAGCTGTACGGCCCGGGGAACTGCACGACGCTCGCCTACACCTCGCCCACGGTCGCGGTGAGCGGCAACGGCACGTACAACACGCCTGCGCCGCTCTTCCAGCCGTCCCAGGCCGGGACGTACCACTGGGTCGCCGTCTACAGCGGCAGCTCGCCGAACACGAACGGCACGGACCACAACACGGCCTGCAACGACGCCGACGAGGACGTCGTGGTCAGCACCGTCGCGTCGTCGATGAGCACCGCCCAGACCTGGGTGCCCAACGACTCGGCGACGATCAGCGCCCCGGCCGGTGGCAACCTCGCCGGGAAGGTGTTCTTCACGCTGTACCCGTCGAGCAACTGCACGGGCACCGCCGTCTACAGCACGCCGAACGGGGTCACGGTCTCGGGAGCCTCTCCCCAGACGGTGGGCACCGCGAACACGACGGCGGTCAGCGCGACCGGCCAGTACTCCTGGAAGGTCAGCTACGACAGCACGAACGCCGCGCAGCGCGACATCGCGGACAGCTGCCACGAGACCTCGTCGGTGACCATCACCAACGGAGGCACGATCTCGAGCGACTGACTGCACCACCGCCTGGACCTCCACCCGCAGGGTGGGGGTCCAGGCCCGCGGTGACCTGCGGCTCATCCCTCGAAATCGGTCCGCGGAGACCGGGCAGCAGTCCCACACTGGAGACATGCTGGGCATCACCGACCTCCCGACCTATCTCGTCGGCCTCGTCCTGATCATCCTGCTGCCCGGTCCGAACTCCCTCTACGTCCTCTCCGTCGCCGCCCGGCGGGGGGTGCGCAGCGGGTACGCCGGTGCCGCGGGAGTGTGGACCGGCGACGCCGTGCTGATGACGTTGTCCGCCGCCGGCGTGGCCTCGCTCCTGCAGGCCAACCACACCGCCTTCGCCGTCGTGAAGTGGGCGGGTGCGTCGTACCTGCTCTGGCTCGCGATCGGCATGATCCGCGCCGCCTGGGGCATGTGGCGCTCGCGCCGCACGATGGCCGAGCAGCTCGCCGACGCCTCCGAGGAGGCCGGGCTCACGGAGACCGGCGTGCGGGAGCGGCCCTACCGCCGCGCACTCGTGATCAGCCTGCTGAACCCCAAGGCGATCCTCTTCTTCGTCGCCTTCTTCGTGCAGTTCGTCGACCCGGCCTACGCCCACCCGGCCGTGTCCTTCCTGGCGCTGGGCACGCTCGCGACGCTCGCCAGCGCGGCGTACCTCAGCGTCCTGATCTTCGCCGGCACCCGGCTGGCCGACGCCTTCCGTCGCCGCAGGGCGCTGTCGGCGACCGCCACGTCCGCCGTCGGCGCGGTCTTCGTCGGGTTCGCCGTCAAGCTCGCCCTCGCCTCCGCCTGATGGATTTCCACTCGTACGCGTGGAAATCTGCGGGCCGAGGCGAACCCTGAGCGTGCGCCGGGATGAACTTCCACTCGCAGGAGTGGAAATCCAGCGCGCGGAGGTGTCGTATCGGGAGCAGCGCGTTCGTAGTAGGGGTGAGAGGCCGCCCAGCAGGGGTGGCCCACGACCGCTGGAGCTGACTGACATGCACTACCTCTTCACCGTCATCGGGGACACCACCCACGAGGTCGACGACTCCGAGCCCGGGGCGATCGATGCCTACAACGAGCGGCTCAAGACCGAGGGGCGCTGGGTCTTCGGCGGCGGCCTCACCTCGCCGGACCACGCGACCGTGACCGACAGCCGGGGCGGCGAGCCCGTGTTCAGCGACGGACCCTTCGTGGAGTCGAAGGAGTACCTGGCCGGGTTCTGGGTGGTCGAGGCCGACGACCTCGACGTCGCGCTCGCCCTCTCCGCCGACGCGTCGCGGGCCTGCAACCGCAAGATCGAGGTCCGCCCCTTCGACGGGATCGCCTGAGGCCGTCGTCGTGGACGACCTCGACGAGGTCATCACCCGGGTCCACCGCGCCGAGTGGGCCCGGGTCGTCGCCACCCTCGCGCGGCGCTTCGGCGACCTCGACATCGCGGAGGAGGCCGCCGCCGAGGCGTTCGCGACCGCCGTCGAGCGGTGGCGTGCCGACGGCGTACCTTCCAACCCGGGCGGGTGGTTGACCACGACCGCCGGCAACAAGGCCCTCGACCGGCTGCGGCGCGAGCGCAGGCGGGACGACAAGCAGAAGGAGGCGAGCACGATGCTCCACTCCACACCCGACCCGGTCGGGGCGATCGAGGACGACCGCCTTCGCCTCCTCTTCACCTGCGCCCATCCGGCCCTGGCGATGGACGCCCGGGTCGCGCTGACCCTGCGCATGGTGGGGGGCCTGACGGTGGCCGAGATCGCACGGGCGTTCCTCGTGCAGGAGACCACGATGGCGCAGCGGATCACCCGCGCCAAGGGCAAGGTCAAGGCGGCCGGCATCCCCTACCGGGTGCCCGAGGCGGAGGACCTGCCGCACCGGGTGGCCGGGGTGCTCGCCGTGCTCTACCTCGTCTTCAACGAGGGCTATCTGGCCAGCAGCCCCGACACCGACCCCGTCCGCGCCGACCTCACCGGGGAGGCGATCCGGCTGACCCGGCTGCTGCGCGAGCTGATGCCCGACGAGGCCGAGGTCGCGGGGCTCCTGGCGCTGATGCTGCTCATCGAGGCCCGACGCGCCGCCCGGGTCTCGACGCAGGGCGAGCTGGTCACCCTCGACCAGCAGGACCGCGGCTCCTGGGACCGCGCGCTCGTCGCGGAGGGGCACGCCCTCGTCCGCGACCGCCTGGCCTCGGGCGAGCCGCCGGGCCGCTACCAGGTCCTCGCCGCCATCAACGCCGTCCACACCGACGCCGGCGACGCGCGCGACACCGACTGGTCACAGGTCGTCGCCCTCTACGACCAGCTCGCCGCGCTGGACCCGTCCCCGATCGTGGCGCTCAACCGGGCGATCGCGGTGGCCGAGCTCGACGGCCCTCACGTCGCGCTGGCCCAGGTCGACGCGCTCGCCGAGCGCCTGGCCGGCTACCACGCCTTCCACGCCACCCGGGCCGACCTCCTGCGACGGCTCGGCCGGAGTGCCGACGCGCGGATGGCGTACGACCGGGCGATCGCGCTCGCCGGCAACGGTGCCGAGACGGCGTACCTCACGCGGCGGCGCGACGAGATCGACGCCGGTTAGACCGTCCGCAGCCAGTCGCTGAGGGCGGTCGTCCCCGCTTCCCCGAGCGGGACCCTCGTGGTGGTCGCACCAGGCTCGGCCCAGGCGATGCCCATCCGACGCCACAGGTCGGTCACGACCCAGCCGTCCAGCAGGTGGTGGCCGTCGCTGGCGTGGGCCTTGGGCGGCCGGAGCCACCGGGTGCGGGCCCGGTTGTCGGAGACCTGGCGGAAGTAGGGCGCCAGCTCCGCGGGGTCGACGCCGACGGTGGCCGCGACGAGCGGCGCGTCACCGGCCCAGGTGTCGTCGTACTCCCCGGGGCCGAAGTAGCCCGGCAGGTTGACGAACCGGTCGAGCTCCGCGCCCCGGTCGACGAGCTGGTGGGTCCAGAGCACGTCCTCGTAGATGCTGATCGCCGAGGCGCAGGTGCCGAGCCGGCGCGTCAGCTCCACCGCGAGCGAGTCGGACGGCACGACGTAGTGCGGCACCAGGGTCACCCAGCCGCCGGCCGGCTGCTCGACGAGGACGTCCCACGGGTCGCCGTGGGGCTGCGCGGGGCCGAACCCCGTCACCGGCTCGACCCGGTGACCCACGCCGCGCAGCAGCGAGAGGAGGACGTCGACGACCTCCTCGGCGTCATCGCTGCGGACCGCCACGGCGCTGAGCAACACACTCACGCGGGGATGCTCGCACGTGCCGGCACCGGCGCGGGTCCGATTCGGGCGGCTGGGTGCGGGCTGGGAGAATCGCGGCCGTGACCGCCCCCCGCCGACCCGGCCTGATGACCGACCTCGGCGCCGCGGTCCTGGCGCTGGTGCTCGTGGGCATCGCGGGTCGGCTCGGGCTGTGGCAGTACGACGCCTGGCAGGCGCACCGCGACGCCGAGGCGCGCGACCTGTCCGGGGTCGCGCCGGTGCCGCTGGACGACCTGATGGGCAGCGACGACCCGTTCCCCGCGCCCGAGCTCGGCCGCCCGGTCGAGGTGAGCGGCGAGTGGCTCGACGGGGGCTTCTGGGTCGCCGACCGGGAGCACGACGGGGAGACGGGCTACTGGGCCGTCAGCCCGCTGCAGACCGGCGACGCCGCCGTGCTCGTCGTACGAGGCTGGGCGGCGGAGCCGGACGAGTCGCAGCTCGCCGCGACGGGCGCAGCCGACGTCACCGGGTGGCTCCAGGCGCCCGAGGGCACCCTGGTCACCGACGACGACCCCGACGACGACGTCTTCCCCGAGATCCGGGTCGCCGACGCGGTGCAGCGCGTGGACGTCGACCTCTACTCCGCCTACCTCGTCAGCCAGGAGCCGACCGGCGGCCTGCAGGCCGCCGAGCTCGAGGCGCTGCCCGACCCGGGCCGCTTCACCGGCGTGCGCAACCTGCTCTACGCCGTCGAGTGGTGGGTGTTCGGGGCGTTCGCCGCCTTCATCTGGTGGCGCTGGCGCAAGGACGCGACCGCACCCGAGGCCGTGGACGTCGACCAACAGACGGCCGGATAGGTGGTGCCGGATAGGTTGGCGGCCGTGTCACGCAACCTCACCGCCTACCGCGTCATGGCCACCGTCGTCGGGGTCCTGCTCGTGGTGCTCATCCTGGTCGGCGTCCCGCTCGCAAACTTCGACGGGTCCCCGATGTGGGGCCTCTTCGACAGCACGCCGATGTGGGTGTCGACCGGCTCCGACGCCAACAACCTCGGCGAGATGATCACGACCTACCTGGGCATCGCCCACGGCTGGCTCTACATGATCTTCCTCTTCAGCGCGTTCCTGCTCTCGCGCAGCGCCGGCTGGGACTTCCCCTTCACCCTCGTGACGCTGGTGTGCGGCACCATCCCGATCCTGTCCTTCTGGGCCGAGCACCGCGCGACCAAGCGGGTGCGGGCCGAGCACCCCGAGCTCGCCTAGGGTCGCGAGCATGACGACCGCGTTCGTGCTGGGCGGGGGCGGCGTGCTCGGCGCCGTCGAGGTCGGCATGCTGCGCGCGCTGCTGGAGCGCGGCATCGTCCCGGACCTGGTGCTCGGCACCAGCGTCGGCGCCCTCAACGGCGCACTCGTCGCCCGTCAGCCCGAGCTCGCGGTGATCGACCGGCTGACGCAGCTGTGGGTCGCGACCGCGCAGAGCCGTGAGGTCTACCGCGACCGCCCGCTGCGCACGGTGCGGCGAGCCGTGTCCACCGGCACCCACATCTACTCCTCCACGCCGCTGCGCACGCGGCTGGAGGAGGAGCTCGGGGACGCGCGCTTCGAGGACCTGCCGGTGCGGTTCTCGGTCTGCGCGGCCAGCATCGAGCGCGCCGCCGAGCACTGGTTCACCGAGGGCCCGATCGTGCCCGCGATCCTGGCCAGCGCCGCCGTGCCCGGCCTGCTCCCGCCCGCGGAGGTCGACGGTGAGCACTTCCTGGACGGCGGGCTGGTCAACTCCATCCCGGTCGGCCGCGCAGTCGAGCTCGGCGCGACCCGGGTGTTCGTGCTCCAGGTGGGCCGCATCGACCGGCCGCTCACCGCGCCGACCAAGCCGTGGGAGGTCGCGCGGGTGAGCTTCGAGGTGGCGCGACGCCACCGCTTCATGCGCGACATGGCCACCATCCCCAACAGCGTCGAGGCGCACGTCCTGCCCGCGGCCGGCACGTCCCCCCGCGACGACTCGCTGCTCGCCCACCGCGCCCTCCTCGATCCGTCCGGCAGGAGCGTGCAGGCGCGCATCGATGCGACGTACGACGCCTCCCGGACCTACCTCGACGAGGCGCTCGGCCCCGGCACGGACCCGACGTCGTGAGCACCACCATGGTCTGGGCGTTGCGCCGCCTGGTCGTCGCACCCGCGGTGATCGCCCTGACCGTGGTGCTGTGGGTGACGCTGCCGGTCTGGCTCCTCGCCGCCGCCGCCCTGTCCCCGGTCCTGCCGGGACGGTGGCGGGCGCTCCGCCTGCTGTGGGTGGTGATCGTCTACCTCAGCTTCGAGACCCTGCTGCTCGCCGTGCTGCTGGGCCTGTGGATCGCCAGCGGCTTCGGCTGGCGGATCCGCTCGCCCTACTTCGCCGGCATCCACTACGACCTGGTGCAGGGCACGCTCATCGTGTTCTTCCGCGAGGCCAGGCGCGTGCTGGCGCTGCGGATCCGCACCGACGGCCCGCACCCGCCGCGGGTGCCGGAGGGACCGGTGCTGGTGATGTGCCGGCACGCCGGGCCGGGCGACTCGTTCATCCTGATGTACGCCCTGCTGCACTGGTACCACCGCGAGCCGCGCGTGGTCCTCAAGAACACCCTCGCCTGGGACCCGGCGATCGACGTCGTCCTGCGCCGCATCCCGGCGCGGTTCATCTCGCCGAGCCCCGAGGCCGGCGAGGACCTCGAGTCGCAGATCGCAGCCCTCGCGACGGGCCTGGACCACAACGACGCGTTCGTGATCTTCCCCGAGGGCGGCAACTTCACGTCCGAGCGTCGGGACCGGGCGATCGCGCGGCTGCGCAAGCTCGGCCTCGAGCGGATGGCCGTGCGCGCCGAGGAGATGACCCACGTGCTCGCGCCCCGGCCCGGCGGCGTACTGGCTGCGCTCGACGCGGCTCCCGAGGCCGACGTGCTCGTCGTCGCCCACACCGGGCTCGACCACCTCGTCACCGTCAGCGACCTCTGGCGCTCGCTGCCGATGGACAAGCAGATCACCATGCGCTGGTGGCAGGTCGCGCGCGAGGAGATCCCGGCCGGCCGCGAGGAGCGGATCGACTGGCTCTACGGCTGGTGGGAGCGCGTGGACCAGTGGGTCGAGGAGAACCGGCCCTCGGACGCTCGCTGAACGACTCGGGCGGTGCCCCAGCCACCTCCGCGTCGTACGGAACGTGGCTGGGACACCGCCCGAAGCCGGTGCGCCGGAGTGCGGCTACTTCTTGTGCGGCACGTCGTCGATGTCGATGATCTCCGCGGGCTGGTCCGGGGTGGTGGCCTCGGACGGCTCCTCGACGCTGTCGCTGATGGCCTCGCCGGGGGCGCCGCCGCCGATGTCCTCGCTCGCGGGGGCGTCCGCCGTCACCACGTCGTCGGACGAGATCGTCTCCTCCGGCAGCGGGTCGGTGAGCGGGTCACCGGACGTCGTCGCCGGGGTGACCGGCGCGGCAGCGGGAGCGGACGAGGTGGGCGCGGACGGGGCCGGGGACGCGGGCGGGGCGGGCGGGACGTAGGTCGACTGCCAGTGCGCGCTGTCGTCCTGCTTGGCGCGCAGCTTGTTGGCGACGACGCCGACGATGGCGAGCAGCCCGCCGAGCAGCAGGACCTTCTTGAGCTTGCCGCCCCGGGGCTCGGGCTCCACGCCGCGCAGCTCGTTGACCTTGGCCGCGGCCAGGTCGCGGCTGGCCGACGCGCGCTCGGCGGCGAGGGCTGCGCCCACGGACGCCTTGTCGGCCGCGGTCGCCCGGGCCTCGGCCAGGAGCGGTGCGGCCTTCTCGCGGGCCTCGGTGGCCTTCTCCGCCGCCAGCGCGGCGCCCACGGACGCCTTCTCCGCGGCGAGGGCGCGACCCTCGGCGATGAGCGGGGTGGCCTTCTCGCGGGCGTCGGTGATGGCGGGTCCGGCCTTCTCGACGGCCTGCTCCCACGCCGACTCCAGCTGGGGGATCACGGTCTCCGTGATCTGGTCCGAGAGCTGCTCGACGTAGTCGTGGGCGCGGTCCATGAGGGACTTCTTGCGGCCGAAAGGCATGCGTGACCTCCTCTTTCAGGTGTGACTCCATCTCACCATGCCCACCCTGAGCCGACCAGCCCCGTCCGGGTGGGTGGACGCCCGGACGCCCTGCCTGGGCAGGGGGTGGGCTCCGCGTGGCAGGATCGAGGCGCACACTGCGACCTGCAGAGACAGACACCCGAGAGGCAGATCCCATGGCCGACCCCCAGGCGACCTTCAAGACCAACCGGGGCGACATCGTCGTCAACCTGTTCCCCCACCACGCGCCCGAGACCGTCGAGAACTTCGTCGGGCTCGCGGAGGGCACCAAGGACTACCGCGACGACGCCGGTCGCTCCGGGGAGAAGTACTACGACGGCCTCGGCTTCCACCGGGTCATCGAGGGCTTCATGATCCAGGGCGGTTGCCCTCTCGGCACCGGCACCGGTGGCCCGGGCTACACGTTCAAGGACGAGATCCACCCCGAGCTCGTCTTCGACAAGCCCTACCTGCTCGCGATGGCCAACGCCGGCCCGGGCACCAACGGCTCGCAGTTCTTCATCACTGTCGGCGCCACGCCGTGGCTCAACCGCAAGCACACGATCTTCGGCGAGGTCGCCGACCAGGCCAGCCGCGACGTGGTCGACGCGATCGCCACCACCGCGACCGGCCCGATGGACCGGCCCGCCGAGCCCGTGGTGATCGAGTCGGTCACGATCGAGCGCTGAGCGTCGTCCTGACGACCGACTGAGTCAAGCCTGATCGACCACCCATGACCCAGCCCTCCGAGGGCCCGGCCGCGACCGGGGTGCCGACCTGCTACCGGCACCCCGATCGCGAGACCTGGATCCGCTGCCAGCGGTGCGACAAGCCGATCTGTCCCGACTGCATGCGCGACGCCGCCGTGGGCTTCCAGTGCCCCGACTGCGTCCGGGAGGCGAGCAAGGGCTCGCGCCAGAACCGGGCGTTGTACGGCGGTGAGCGCAGCGCCGACCCGCGGCTGACGTCGTACGTCCTGATCGGCATCAACGCCCTCGTCTGGCTCGCGATCGCGGCGACGGGTGGCACCAAGTCCCGGCTCGCCGACCTGCTCGCTCTGCGGGCCAACGGCCTGTGCTCGCCGGGCGACGGCTACCTCTACGACATCGAGCGGCGCGTCTGCGAGTCGACGGGCTCGACCTTCCTGCCCGCCGTCGACGACGGGGCGTGGTGGCAGCTGGTCACCAGCGTGTTCACCCACGTGGAGATCTGGCACGTCGCGATGAACATGTTCGCCCTGTTCATCTTCGGGCCCGCGCTCGAGGGCATCATCGGCCGGGCCCGCTTCCTGGCCGTCTACCTCGTCAGCGGGCTCGCCTCGTCGGTGCTGGTGCTGTTCCTCAGCAGCCAGTACGGCTCCACGGTCGGCGCCTCGGGGGCCCTCTTCGGCCTCCTCGGCGCCCTGCTGGTCGCCGCCCGCAAGGCCCGCCTGAACTCCCAGTGGCTGATGCAGAACCTGGCGATCGGTGTCGTCATCACCGTCGTCGGGTGGCGGATGATCTCCTGGCAGGGCCACCTCGGGGGCTTCCTCGGCGGTGTCGTGGCGGCCGCGCTCATCGCCTACGCGCCGAAGGAACACCGCCCGCTCGTCCAGTGGGGCGGCCTCGCGCTGGTCACGCTGGTGCTGCTCGGGCTGACCGCGCTGCGGGTCAGCACCCTCGCCTGAGGGCCCGCCGCCCGCTTCCGCCGAGGGTGGCGGCACACGACGTACGTTCGCGTGAGGGTGGCGGCACACGACGTGCCGCAGGCTCTCCCGGTCGTCGTACGCCGCCAGGGTGGCGGCCGCGGATGGCGTATGCCGCCACCCCCGAGCCGCCATTCTTTACCCACAGGTGTGCACACAGCTGTGGATAACTACACGCGTGTAATTCTCCACAGGGGTTATGCACAGTGTGGACGAACGGGCCCTTGGCCGGCGCCCTGGTGGCCCGCTCTACCCCAATGTGGGGACGCGCCCCGAAATCGACTCGAGCGGTGAGAGAGACGCCTTCCCTTCCCCAGGAAGGCGCCTCACTCACCGCTCGAGGCGACGAATGGTGGACCCGGATCACCGGGCCGAGGGAGAACCTACTCCCACTTGGTCGCGAAGCTGAACCCGACTGCCATGAAGGCGATGCCGACGACCAGGTTCCACTGGCCGAGGTCGTTGAAGATCCACAGCTTCGAGAGGTCGTCGGAGAAGACGTAGAAGGTGCAGATCCAGAGCAGGCCGATCAGGAAGCAGCCCAGCATGCCGACCACGACACCGCGGCCACGCCCGAGCGGCGTGGACGGGTGGGCGGAGACCATCAGGCCCAGCATGAGCAGGCCGAAGCCGATGAGGTAGTTCCAGCGGCCGAGGTCGGCGACCGCCTTGGGCGAGCCCTCCACCGGCGGGAAGGCGAGCGGGTTGCCGCGGGCCTGGGCGTAGTAGAAGGCCAGCCAGCCGATGCCGGCCACGATGAGCAGCAGGGCGATCAGGAACCTGGCGGAGAAGGTCGCGGCCTTCTCGTCGGTGGTGACCGTCTGGGACTTCGACACTGCTGCTCCTGGGGCTTGGCTGGTGCGGTGCTCCGGCGCGCTCTGGCGCCGGCCACGGGCGCCGCAGCGCCCGACGGGGGGCTAGCGTAGTCGCCATGGCCTCCCAGACCGACGTGCGCCCCGGGCGCCGCCGTGTCTGGCGCGTGGCGACCCCGGTGGTGGTGCTGCTCAGCGGGGCGCTGTTCGCGGTGAGCGCGGAGCAGAGCGACGGCACGGACCTGCGCGCCGGACGGCTGACCGACCTGGCGTCGGTCGTGCGTGCCGAGCGCGACGAGGCCGCGGACCTGACCGCCGAGGCGGCCGCGCTCAACGCCGAGGTCGAGACGCTCAGCGCCCAGCTCGGCGACCGCTCGGTCGCGCGGGTGCAGGACGAGATCGCCACGCTGGTCGATCCGGCCGGCCTCACCGAGAAGAGCGGGCCGGCCGTCCAGGTGACCCTCGACGACGCGTCGATCGAGGCCCGGTTCAGCTACGAGGGCGAGCCCAACGACCTCGTCGTGCACCAGCAGGACATCCAGGCGGTGGCCAACGCCATGTGGAACGCCGGCGCCGTCGCGGTCACCATCCAGGGACAGCGGCTCATCTCCACGACGGGCATCAAGTGCGAGGGCAACCAGGTGACGCTGCACGGGATCCCCTACTCACCGCCCTACGTGATCGTCGGCATCGGCGACCAGGCGCGGATGACGGCGGAGCTCACCACCGACCCGATCCTGGCGACCTACCGCGACTACACGACGATCCCCGGTGGCGGCGTCTTCTGGGACATGACCGCCCTCGACTCGGCCGTCGCCCCGGCGTACCAGGGCCTGCTCGACCTCACCTACGCGACGCCGATCCCCGAGTAGGTCTCGTGACGGGCGCCGGGGCGCCCTCCCCGGCCAGCGGTGCCGGCTACGGCTTGACGCGCCCGCTCGGTGGCGGCGTGGTCGGGCTCTCGGTCGGCAGCGTCGGCGTCTCGGTGGGGGTCTCGGTCGGGGGCACCGTCGGGGTCTCGGTGGGGGCGGGCGGCTCCTCGTAGGCGGACACGAAGATCGTCACCGTGCTGTTCTGGTCGGCGGTGCCGCCCACGGGGATCTGGTCCACGACCGTGCCCTTGGGCTCGACGGAGGCGGCGTCGATGCGTACGTCCGGGACGAAGCCGGCCTCGCGGATGGTCCGCTCGGCCTGGGCCTGCTTCAGGCCACGGACGTCCGGGACCTTCTCGGGGCCGTCGGAGAACACGATCGTCACCGTGGTGCCCTCGGCGAGCGGCGTGCCGGCCGGCGGGTCGGTGCTCAGGACCTGGTTGACCGGCTCGTCGGAGTCCTGCTCCTGGAAGCGCACCTTGAGGTTCTGCTCGAGCATCGCGGCGCGGGCGTCCTTGCGGAGCGTGCCGACGACGTAGGGGACCTCCACCTCGGGCTTGCCGAGGGAGAGCACGAAGCTGACCGAGTCACCGGGGTCGGCGAAGACGTCGCGGTTGGGCTCCTGCGAGATCACGAGGTCGGCCTCGACGGTCTCGGAGGTCTCCCGGCGGATCTGCCCGACCCGGAAGCCCGCGTCGACGATCTCGAGCCGCGCCTCGTCCTCGGTCAGGCCGACCAGGTTGGGCACGGCCACGCGCTGGGGTGCGTCGTCGAAGAGGACGTCGTTCATGAGGTAGGCGCCGAGCAGCAGCAGGCCGACGACGAGGAAGCCCCCGAGGAACCACCAGCCCGCCTTGCTCCGCGACGGCTCGTCGCGACGCGGCGGCGGGCCACCGACCGGGGCCGCGGCCATGGTCGACGTCGCCTCGCCTGGCGGGACGGAGGCGACGTAGTGGGTGTCGGCGGGGGGCGGCACCACGGCGGGTGCCTGGATCGGGTGCCCGGAGAGGTAGCGCTCGATGTCGGCCTTCATGGCCGCCGCGCTCTGGTAGCGGTCCTCGACGCGCTTCGCGAGCGACTTCATCACGATGGCGTCGATCTCGGGGTCGAGCTGGTCGTCGAGGTCCGACGGCGGCGCGGCCGGCTCGCGGACGTGCTGGTAGGCCACGGCCACCGGGCTGTCGCCGACGAAGGGCGGCCGGCCGGTCAGCAGCTCGTAGAGCATGCAGCCGGTGGAGTAGACGTCGGAGCGGGAGTCGACGGTCTCGCCGCGGGCCTGCTCCGGGGAGAGGTACTGCGCGGTGCCGACCACCGCGGCCGTCTGGGTCATCGTGCTGGAGGCGTCGGAGATGGCCCGCGCGATGCCGAAGTCCATCACCTTCACGTCGCCGGACGGGGTGAGCATCACGTTGCCCGGCTTGATGTCGCGGTGGATGATCCCGGCGCGGTGGCTGTAGTCGAGGGCCGACAGCACGCCGGCGGTGATCTCGAGCGCCCGCTCCGGCAGGATCTTGCGACCCTCGCGCAGGATGTCGCGCAGGGTGCGCCCCTCGACGCACTCCATGACGATGTAGGGCTGCGCGACCCCGGAGCCGTCGGTGGCCATCTCCTCGCCGGTGTCGTAGGTCGAGACGATCGCGGGGTGGTTGAGGGAGGCCGAGGACTGCGCCTCGCGTCGGAAGCGGGCCTGGAAGGTGGCGTCGCTGGCCAGGTCGGTGCGCAGCCGCTTCACGGCCACGGTGCGCCCCAGCCGGCGGTCCTTGCCCTTGCGGACCTCGGCCATCCCGCCGCGTCCGAGGAGCTCACCGAGCTCGTAGCGGCCACCGATCAGTGTCGGCTCCGACTGGGTCATCCCTGGTTGCCCTTTCCGTTGCCCGTGAGCTTGCCGTTGGGCGTGCTGTTCCCCTTGGGCGGCTTGCCGTAGAAGCTGACCGTCACGGTGTCGCCCTCCTCGAGGGTGCCACTCGGTGCCACGTCGGCCACGGTGTCCTTCTCGGCCTCGCCGGTGTTGTCCAGCTCGACGAGCTCGGGCTCGAGGCCCAGCTCGCGCAGCCGCTTCTCCACGTCCTTGACCTTGAGGCCGATGTAGTCGCCCGGGTCGACCTCGACGGTGGCCGGCTCCGGTGCCGGCTCCGAGGTGGGCGTCTGCGTCGGGGTCTGCGACGTCTCGGTGGGGGTCTGGGTGGGGGTCTGGGTGGGGGTCTGACTGCGGCCGGTCTGCGACGGCGTCGTGTCGCCGCTCGGGGTGTCGTCGCCGCGCGAGCCGAGCCAGACCGCGAGGAGCACCGCGAGCGCGACGGCGGCCAGGCCCAGCAGCAGCGGCCACGGAGTCGTACGAGGTGACCTGCTCCTCCCGGCCGGTGCGGGCGCGGGGGAAGCTGCGGGCGCGGGTGCCGTCGCGGGCATCACCTGGGTGGTCGACGCGGCGGCTGGGGCCACGGCGGCTGCGGGGCGTACGCCGCCGGGCTCGCGCAGGGCGCGGGCGAAGGCCGCGCCGTCGGTGAACCGCTCACCGGGGTCTTTGGACAGGGCCCGGCGTACGACCCGGGCCAGGTCGGACGGGACCGCCTCGGGCAGCTCGGGGACCGGGTTGCGCAGGTGCGCGATCGCGGTGGCGACCGGGGAGTCGGCGACGTAGGGCTTGCGCCCGGCCAGGCACTCGAAGGCGACGACGCCGAGCGAGTACACGTCGGAGGCGGCCGTCGCGGTGCCACCCTCGGCCTGCTCGGGGGAGATGTAGGCGGGGGTGCCCAGCACCTGGCCGGTCTCGGTGAGGGCCATGCCCTCCGCCGCGCGAGCGATGCCGAAGTCGGTGACCTTGACCCGGCGGTCGGGCGTGACCAGCAGGTTGGCGGGCTTGACGTCGCGGTGGACGATCCCGCCGGCGTGGGCGACGCCGAGGGCGTCGGCGGCCTGGGCGAGCAGGTCCTGCGCCACGGCCGGGTCGAGGGGCGCGCCGGGACGCAGCAGCGCCGACAGGGGTTGTCCTTCGACGAGCTCCATGACGAGGTAGGGGCGCGGGGTGGTCGAGCCGTCGTCGAGCGAGCTCTCGCCGTAGTCGAAGATCGACGCGATGCCCGGGTGGTGCAGCGCCGCGGCGTGGCGCGCCTCGGTCTCGAAGCGGGTGCGGAAGAGCGCGTCGTCGGCGTACTCGGTCTTGAGCACCTTGACCGCCACCGGCCGGTCGAGCACCGTGTCGCGCGCCGACCAGACCTCGCCCATCCCGCCGGTCGCGATGCGCGACTCGAGGACGTAGCGACGGGCGTCGTCGACGTGGCCGCCGGGCGTCAGCGCGGTCACTGGTTGATCACCGCCTCCATGACCGCCTTCGCGATCGGTCCGCCCAGCGCTCCGCCGCCGATCTCGTCGGGCGAGGTGTCGCTGGACTGCACGAGCACGGCGACGGCGACCTGGGGGTCGTCGGCGGGTGCGAAGGAGACGAACCAGGCGTAGGGCGGCCGGTCGCCCGAGGACTGGGCGGTGCCGGTCTTGCCGGCGACGTCGACGCCCGGGATCTGCGCAGGTGCGGCCGTGCCGTCGGCGACCGTCGCGACGAGCATCTTGGTCAGCTCCTCGGCGGTGGTGCTCGACATCGCCTTGCTGATGCTCTGCGAGTCGGTGCGGTCGAGAACGGACAGGTTGGGGGCGCGGACCTCGTCGACGACGTAGGGGCGCATCACGTCGCCGTCGTTGGCGATCGCGGCGGCGACCATCGCCATCTGCAGCGGGGTCGCGGTGACGCTGGACTGGCCGATGCCCGACATCGCGGTCTGGGGGGCGTCCATGTCGCGCGGGTAGAGCGACTTGGCCTGGCCACCGAGGTCCTCGAGCGAGGTGGAGTTGAAGCCGAACTTCTCGGCCTGGTCGGCCATCGCCTCCGTGCCCAGCTCGTTGGCGAGGGTGAGGAACGTGACGTTGCAGGACACCTGCAGCGCCTGGGTCAGGGTGATCCGACGGCCGCCGCAGTTGCCGTCGTCGTAGTTGCCGATGGACGTGTCGGACTGCGGCAGCTTGAACTTGTAGCCGCCCGGGACCATCGAGTCGGCGTCGTAGTCGCCCGACTCGATCGCCGCGGCCGCCGTCACCAGCTTGAACGTCGAGCCCGGCGGCAGGGTCGTGCCGATGGCGCGGTTGATGAGGGGCTCGCGCTCGTCGGCGTTGAGCTCCCGGCCGAGCTGGTCGACGGCCTCGAAGTCGTGCGAGGCGAACTCGTTGGGGTCGAACGTCGGTGTCGAGGTCATCGCCAGGATGCGCCCGGTGGTGGGCTCGAGCGCGACGACCGCGCCCTGGGCGTCGCCGGGGAGCGCCTCGAGGCCCGCCCAGGCGGCGTCCTGGGCGGCCGCGTCGACGGTGAGCTGGACGTTGCCGCCCTTGGGGTCGCTGTTGCTGAGCATGTCGACCAGCCGGGTCACGAAGAGCCGGGAGTCGTCGCCGGCCAGCACGGAGTTCTGCGAGCGCTCCACGCCGGTCTGGCTGAACCACGAGAAGTAGCCCGTGATCGGGGCGTACTTCAGCGGCTGGGTGTAGGTGCGCTGGAACTTGTACTTGTCGTCGGACGGCACGCTGCGCGCGATCGCGTCCTTCCCGACGAGGATCGCCCCGCGCTCGCGCGAGTAGGTGGCGGTGATGATGCGGCGGTTGCGGGGGTCCTTCGAGAGGTCGTCGGAGCGCACGGCCATGAGGTAGGTCGCGTTGACGAGCAGCGCGAGGAACAGCACGAGGCAGAAGACCGACACGACGCGGATGGGCTTGTTCACCTCAGCTTCACCACCTGCGTGTGCTCGCTGTCCGCGCCCGAGTCGTCCACCGGGTCCAGTCGCGGCGCCGGGCGGCGGGCCTGGTCGGAGACGCGCAGCAGCAGCGCGATGATCACCCAGTTGGCCACCAGCGACGAGCCGCCGTACGACAGGAACGGGGTGGTCAGGCCGGTCAGCGGGATGAGGCCGGTGACGCCGCCGATGACCACGAAGACCTGGAGCGCGAAGATCGCGCCGAGGCCCACCGCCATCAGCTTGCCGAAGCCGTCGCGCGAGATGAGCGCGATCCGCAGCGCGCGCTCGACGATGAGGCCGTAGCAGAGCACGATCGCCATGAGCGCGGTCAGGCCGAGCTCCTCGCCGATGGTGGAGAGGATGAAGTCGGAGTAGGCGAAGGGCACCCGCTCCGGGAAGCCGTTGCCGAGGCCGCGGCCGATCAGCCCGCCCCAGCCCATGCCGAAGAGCGCCTCCACCAGCTGGTAGCTGCCGGGGCTCGCGTCGTAGTAGTCCATCGGGTGCAGCCAGAAGTTGAAGCGGCGCTGCACGTTGCCGACGGCGGAGTACGCCGCCAGCGCGCCGGCCGCGAACAGCAGCGCGCCGACGACGAGCCAGCCCGGTCGCTCGGTCGCGACGTAGAGCATCGCGAGGAAGAGACCGAAGAACAGGAGCGAGGAGCCCAGGTCGTTCTGGAGCACCAGGATCATCATCGAGACGCCGAACATCGCCAGGATCGGGCCGAGGTCGCGCCCGCGCGGCAGGTCGATGAAGACCACCCGGCGCCCGGCGAGCGCGAGGGCGTCGCGGTGCAGGACGAGGTAGCCCGCGAACGCGATCACCAGCAGCACCTTGGCCACCTCGCCGGGCTGGAAGCTGAAGCCGGCGACGTTGATCCAGATCCGGGCGCCGTTGATGTTGCGGCCGATGCCCGGCAGGAACGGCAGGACCAGCAGCAGGATGCCGAACAGCCCTGCGGTGTAGGTGAAGCGCTGGAGCACCCGGTGGTCGCGCAGGAAGAACAGCGTCGCGATGAACAGCACCACCCCGAGGGTCATCCACACCAGCTGCTGGCGGGCGAAGGTGTGCTGGTCGACACCTTGCGCCTCGTAGGTGAGGTCGAGCCGGCGCAGGATCGCGAGCCCGAACCCGTTGAGCGCCGCGACGAGCGGCAGCAGCACCGGGTCGGCGTACGGCGCGACGAGGCGGACCGTCACGTGCGCGGCGACGATCAGCGCGGTCAGCCAGCCGCCGTAGCCGACCAGGTCGGCGGGGACGACCCCCTCGACCCCGAGGCCGACCGCGGCGTAGGCGCCGATCCCGACCGCTAGTGCCAGGAGGAGCAGGAACAGCTCCGCGCCCCGGCGCCGCCGGTGCACGAAGCCCATGAGGGTTCCGGTCTGACTCATCGCAGCCCGCCCGTCAGCTGACGTCCTGGCGAGCGGCGTAGTTGTCCACGGTCAGCCTCGCCTCGTCGATGTCGTCGGCCTCGATGCCCTCTCGCACCGTCTCGGCGTCGATGTCGCTGAGCCGGTCGAGGTCGACGTCGGTCACCTCGTAGGCGTGGGAGAGGGAGATGCCGGGCAGGTCGGCGTCGATCCCGCGGAAGATGGCGACCTTGCCGTCGTGGTCGGCGACGTAGAACTGCTGCTGGCTCCACGACCAGCCCGCCGCGAGCACCATCCAGGCCAGGCCGAGCACGATCGCCAGGACCATCGCGCGCCGCAGCCAGGTGTAGCGGCGTGGCGGGCGCGGGGCGTAGCGGACGGCCTCGGGGTCGATCGGGTCGGCCGCGAAGGCACCTTCGGGCACATCGCCGGGCACGGGCGGGATCTCGCCGGTGTCACCGGAGCGGTGGCCACGGAACAGGCCGCCGACGGCGCCGGCGAGCGGCATCCGGCGCGGCAGGTCGGCCGCGGCGCCGACCAGCAGCGGGACCAGGTCCTCGCCGGGCGGCTCCTCGGAGACGTCGGCCACGATGCAGGTCACGTTGTCGGTGCTGCCGGCCTCGAGGCTGGCGCGCACCAGCTCCACCGCCGCGAAGTCGGGGGTGCCGCTCGACAGGATGTCGGCGATCCGGTCGTGGCTGAGCGTGCCGCACGCACCGTCGCTGCACACGAAGACCCGGTCGCCCACCTCGGCGGGGAACTCGAAGAGGTCGGGCTCCTCGTGGCGGATGCCGTCGAGGGCCTTGAGGATGAGGTTGCGGTGCGGGTGGGTCCGCGACTGCTCCTCGGTGATCCGCCCCTCGTCGATGAGCGACTGGACGAAGGTGTGGTCGTGCGTGAGCTGGCGCAGCTCGCCGCGGCGGTAGAGGTAGGCACGGCTGTCGCCGATGTGGCCGATGCCGAAGCGGCTGCCGTCGAAGAGCGCCACGGTCGCGGTCGTCGAGGTGCCGTTGAGGCCGGGGTCCTCCTCGACGAGCTCGGCGATCCGGTCGTCGGCGCGATGGACGGCTCCCGCGAGCTGGCCCAGCAGGTCGTCGTCGGGCTCCTGGTCGAGCTTGCGCAGCGCCTGCACGGCCGTGCTGGACGCCAGGTCACCGCGTACGGCACCGCCGACGCCGTCGCAGACGGTCAGCAGCCAGGGGCCGGCGTAGCCGCTGTCCTGGTTCTCGCGCCGCACGCGGCCCACGTCGGAGATCGCCGAGTAGTGGAGGTACATCACTTCCTCAGCTCCAGGATCGTCTTGCCGACACGGACCTGGACGCCGAGGCCGATCGTGGTGGGCTGGGTGATGCGCACCGGGCCGACGTAGGTGCCGTTGGTGGAGCCGAGGTCCTCCACGAACCACTCGTCGCCGCTGGCCGCGACCCGGGCGTGGCGCGTCGAGACGTAGTCGTCGTCGAGCTTGATCGCCGCGTCGCTGCCACGTCCGATGAGCAGGGGTGCGTCGGCGAGCTCGGCGCGGGTGCCGGGGTTCTCGCCCTCGACGACCAGCAGGTGGGTGGGCGCGCCGCGGCGTGGCTTGCTCTTGGCCTTGCCCTTGCGGGCCGGCGCGGGCGCGCCCCCGCGTGCGGTCTCGGGGACGCGCGCGCCGAACATGTCGGAGCGGATCACCGAGATCGCGGAGAGGACGAAGATCCAGAGGATGGCCAGGAACGCCACCCGGATGAGGAAGAGGGTCAGCTCAGACATTCCAGCCCCCGGCCTCGTCGCGGCCGCCGTCGATGCGCACCGTCATCTCGGTGTGGCCGATCTTGATCGTCGAGCCGTCGCGCAGGCGCGCCCGGCCGACCTTCGTGCCGTCGACGAGGATGCCGTTGGTGGAGCCGAGGTCGACCGCCTCGACACCGTCGATGCTGACCTCGAGCTCGAGGTGGCGCCGGCTCACGCCCGGGTCGTTGATGCGCAGGTCGGCCTCGGTGCCACGGCCGATCACCAGGCCCGGCGGGCGCAGCGGGTGGCGCGTGCCGTTGACCTCGAGCGTGGCGTGGGAGGAGCGCGTACGGGTGCGCTGGTCGTTGTCGGTGACGCTCGCCTGCGCCTTGCTGCGGATCCGGAAGCGACCGGTGGTCAGGTCGTCCGCGGACTCGAAGGCCAGCGAGATGGGACCGGTGAAGACGTAGCCCTGTGCGTCGGCGTGGTCCTGCAGCTGGTCGACGAGGTCCTGCTCGAGCGCGCGACCGAGGCCGACGATGCGGTCGAGGTCGGTCGAGGAGAGCTCGACGTGGAAGTCGTTGGGCACCAGACGCCGCTGCCGGCTGAGCACCTGGGCGTTGTTGTCGCACTCGCGCTGGAGGGCGGCGGCGATCTCGACGGGCTGCACGGCACTGCGGAAGGCGCGCGCGAAGACACCGGAGATGACCTGCTCGAGGCGCTGCTCGAAGCGTTGCAGGGCGTTCATCCTCAGCCTCCTCTCCTTGCGCTCGGGTCGCATCGTCGTGGTGGGCAGGGATCAACGACCGCCCGACCGGTGCCAGCGAGCGTACCGGCCGGTTGCTCGGGCGCGACGGTGCCGCCCCGCTGTTGGGCGACTCGAGCGGCCATGTGTCCGCTCGAGTGCCCGCATACGGGTGTCCCAGCGGACACATGGGTGTCCCAGTGGCCCTGCCGCCCGATTGGGAGGGCGCGTCGGGCGTGGGGTAGCCTGAGCCCGCTTCTCGCGCGAGTGGCGGAATAGGCAGACGCGCACGGTTCAGGTCCGTGTGTCCGAAAGGACGTGGGGGTTCAACTCCCCCCTCGCGCACGGCGGCCCCAGGTCTTCTGACCTGGGGCCTTTTCCGTTCCCGGCCATGCCCCCTCGCCAGGGCACGGTCAAGCGATCGCAGCCGACGTCCCCTATCTGCGGGAATCGTCGCGCGAGGGCACCGCTGGGGTGGGCTTCGGAGGAACGTGGGCGGTGCGTGGGGGTAGGAGGCACGACCATGAGGTGGATAGACGCGGGATCGGCCGAGTACGACGAGCGGCGCAGGTTGTTCAACGCGATGATCGACGACAGACCGCGGGTCATCGCCGCGTGCGAGGGCTCCGCGGACGTCAAGGATGCCCTGGAGCGTGCGGCACGTGATCGTCTGCCGGTGGCGGTCCGCTCCGGTGGGCACTCCGTGGCCGGGCTGTCCAGCAACGACGGCGGGATGGTCATCGACGTCCGGCCGATGAAGGCCATCGACATCGACGCCGCTGCACGACGCGCCCGAGTGGGCGGCGGATGCACCTGGGCCGAGTTCGACGCGGCGGCACAAGAGTTCGGACTGGCCACCACCGGTGGCAGGGTGTCCACGACCGGCGTCGCAGGGCTCACCCTCGGCGGCGGCTCCGGTTGGCTCGAGCGTCAGCACGGACTGAGCTGCGACAACCTCCTGGCCATCGAGCTGGTGACGGCCGACGGCCGAGAGATCCGCGCCGACGACACCCAGCACCAGGACCTGCTGTGGGCCAGCAAGGGCGGTGGCGGCAACTTCGGCGTCGTCACGGCGCTGGAGTTCCAGCTGCACCCCGTCGGTCCGATGATCATCGGTGGCCTCATGGCGTGGCCCGCCGCCCGGGGCCCCGAGGTGTCACGAGCGTTCCGCGACTGGGCGGACCAGGCGCCGGAAGAGCTCGGCCCCGCCCTGGTGATGCTCAGTGGTCCGCCGGAGCCCTTCATCCCGGAGCACCTGCAGGGCCAGCCGTTGATCGCGATCGCGGTCTGCTGGAACGGTGACGAGGCCACCGGCACCGATGTGGTCCAGGTGATGCGCGAGCTGTCCCCGGAGGTCGACCTGGTCGGCCCGATGCCCTACGCGACGCTCCAGTCGATGATCGACGACCCGCCGGGGTTCCGGCAGTACTGGAGCGCCGACTACCACGACACCTTCCCCGACGAGGCCCTCGACGTGTTCCTCGACGCGGGCGCCCACCGCGCCTCGCCGATGACCCAGCACCTGCTGCTTCCGTGGGGCGGCGCCCTCGCTCGCGTCGACGCTGACGCCACGCCCCTGAGCCAGCGCTCGGCCCGTTGGGTGAGCCATCCCTTCGCCACCTGGGACGATCCCGCGGACGACGCCGCCAACATCGGTTGGGTACGCGACTACCGCAGGGCCAACGCCCCCTTCACCACTGGTGGCGTCTACCTCAACTTCATCGGCGACGAAGGTGACGAACGCATCAGGGCGGCCTTCGGCGCCGAGAAGTACGCGCGCCTGGAGCAGATCAAGGCCGAGTACGACCCCGGCAACCTCTTCACGGGCAACCAGAACATCCGTCCCAAGGTGCCCGCCTGACCATCCCGGGCCACCGCCGGGGCCTTCGTCGTTGCCCGGGCGCCGGTGGCATGCTCGCCGGCATGGCCGAGCCGAGCGACCCCACGGACGACGAGAAGTGGCTGGTGGTCGACGGCCGGCGCTGGCGGCGTACGGACCCGGCGGTCCCGGGCGAGGAGCTCGCGCGACTGAAGTCCCACCTGGGACGGGGTCGGTCAGGGGTCAGGAACGCCGGCGACGACGCCGCGAAGAAGGCGGCTCGCCACCGGGTCCAGCTCGCCAAGGTGGGGCTGGGCGAGCGAGGGACTCCCTGGTGGGAGCAGTCGGGCGCCGAGCGCCGGACGCGCTGGGAGGCAGCGCTGTCCGAGCTCGACGCCCTGGAGGACTGACTACTTCTTGGGGATCCGGAACTTCTGCCCCGGGAAGATGAGGTCGGGGTTCTCGATGTTGTTGACGCGGGCGATCTCGCGCCAGTCGACGCCGTAGCGCGCGCCGATCTCCGAGAGGGTGTCACCCGACTTCACGGTGTAGACCTCCTCGTGCGCGGCCTCCCGAGCCTCCTGACGAGCCTCCTGGCGCGCTTCCTGGCGGGCCTCCTGGCGCTCCTCGCGCCGCTCCTCACGGGCCTCCTGGCGCTTCTCGCGGCGGGCGTTGGCCTTCTCGATCGCGCGTTGGGCGCGCTCGTCGGCCTTGCGGTCGGCCTCGGCGGCCTCCTCCTGCGCCTTCTGGGCCTCGGCCTCGGCGTCCTGGCGAGCCTGGTCGGCCTGCGCCTTCTCCTCGTCCGTGGCCGTCGGGAGCCCGGCCTTGGACGCGGCCTCGTCGGCCTTGCGACGCGCCTCGTCGGCGCGGGCCTGGGCCTCCACCTTGGCCTTGTCGGCCTCGGCCTGGGCCTCCTCGGCCTCCTTGCGTGCCTCCTCCGCCGCCTCGGCGTCGTCGGTGGTCAGCGCATCCTTGATCTTGTCCCACAAAGACATCCGGGATCGTCCTTTTCCGTTGGGGGCCTGACGGGAGATCTCCCGACAGGTGGACCGCCTCGAACCTAGGCACGGGAGAACCTCCGCGACCACGTCCCTGAGGGGGTGGGAAGGACGGCCGGGGATACTCCTCGGCGTGACCGACCCCGATCATCGGCAAGCGCCGCAGCCCAGCGCCGAGGGCCTCGCCGAGCCGATGCGCTCGCGCTGGAGCGCCAGCGTGTACGACGACGCGCACCGGCTGGACCCCTCCGAGATCGAGACCCTGCTGCGCGCCGCGCAGTGGGCGCCGAGCGCGGGCAACAGCCAGCCGTGGCTGTTCTTCGTCTGCGTCCCGGGCACCGCCAACCACGACCGGCTGGTCGCCACGCTGAGCCGCGGCAACTCCGGCTGGGTCCCGCGGGCCTCGGTCGTCTTCGTCACCGCGGCACACGTGCGCACCGGCGAGGAGGCGGACGCGCCGGCGTACAGCGACCATGCCCTCCACGACGTCGGGCAGGCCGCCGCGCACCTCACCCTCCAGGCCCGGGCGATGGGGCTGCACGCCCACCAGTTCGCCGGCTTCGACCACGACGCCCTTGCCGAAGCCCTCGACCTGCCGCCCACGCACCAGCTGCTCACCGGCATCGCGGTCGGCGTGCCGGGTGACCCCGCCGACGTCGACGAGCGCACCGCGGCCCGCGACCACCGCGACCGGCTGCGTAGGCCGCTGTCGCAGTGGGCGTTCGGCGGACGGTTCGGCGAGGCCCTCGCGCCCGGCGCACCGGCAGAACCGGACGCGTGAGCCGTCGTCACAGACCGGGTCAGGGGCGCATGCGCACCGCGATCACGCGGCTCTCGGAACCGTCGGGCTGCTCCTGGTCCTGGATGGAGAGGTAGAGGAGCTTGCCGTTGCGGCTGAACTGGGGGCCGGTGCCCTCACCGCCACCGCGGATGGTGGCGAAGTGGACGAGGCTCTCCGCGCCCGACTCCCCCTTGGGCAGGACGTAGACCTGGTTGTTCCCACCTGTCGCGGGGTTGGCCAGCGCGCTGCCGTTGTCCTCGAAGATGAACAGGTTGCCCCGCCTGTCGTAGCGCACGTTGTCCGGGCGGCTCATCCTGGCGAAGTCGCCCTCCACCAACACCGACCCGCGCAGCCCGTCACGGCCGTCGACGAGGTGCCAGACCCGGCCGGGGTTGCTGCCGGACGCGGACTCGGCGAAGACGAGTCCGTGGCCGTTCTTCGCGCGGATGATGCCCTCGTGCTTCCAGAAGGCGTTCGTCGCGTCCGGCGCGCCGACCTTCGCCACCATCTCGGCCTCGGCGTTGGCGGGGTCGTCGATCTCGACCCAGGTGCCGGTGTCGGTGGCGTGGTCGTAGTCCAGGCCGTAGAGCGTCCCGCTCGAGAGGTCGCGCTGCCGGTCGGGCACGAACTTGTAGAGGAACTGGTAGTTGCCGCGGTCGTCGGTGATGTACCAGGCGCCGTTGACCCGGACCTCCTGCTCGTGGCTCATCCGGCCCATCCCCGTGGCGCGAGTCGCCTCACCGGTGCGCGGGTCGACCTCCCACACCCAGCCGGAGCGGCGAGCGGGGTCGCTGACGAACGGGAACTCCTCGTTGACCAGGAACGTGCCCCACGGGGTCGAGGCGCCTGCGCACAGGTTGTGCAACCCGGTGGTGATGACCTCCGACTTCTGGACGGTGGTGCCGTCCCGGCCGAGCGTGAGCCGCGTGACCGACCCCCACCCGTTGCTGTCGCCGTCGTCGGTCGTGGCCTGTTCGGGCACGGCGCACTTGCCGGCGTCGCCCTGGTAGTCGCCGGCGACCGGCTTGGTCAGCTCGTGGGCGCTGAGCAGCTGGACACGGCCGCCCCGACCCCGGACCAGCATGTTGGCGTCGAAGTCGCTGGGCATCGCGAACTTCGCACCGGACTCGGTGGAGGTGACCTGGTCGACGCAGTCCCGGGCGACGACGGTGTAGTCGTAGCCGGCGGGCAGGTCGATGACACCTGCCGGGTCGGGCTCCGGCGGGCCGAACGAGGCCCTGGTGGTCCCCGAGGACGGTGCGACGATCCCGAGGCAGACCGCGGTGGCGGCGGCGACGGTCGAGGTGATCACGGCTGTGCGCATGGAGATCCTCCAGACGAGCGGCGCTCCGCCCACGGCCTTTCCGGGACGGCTCCGGTCTCGCACGGTAGCGCCGCCAGAGGGGCCGCGTAACCCCCGCTGGTGTACCCAGCACGTGACCGGCTCACTGGCAGACTCGGGCCCATGACCACACTCTCCGACTTCTCGGCGCCCGCCATCGACGGCACGGACACCGACCTCTCGCAGTACGACGGCAAGGTCGTGCTGGTCGTCAACACCGCCTCGCAGTGCGGGTTCACCGGCCAGTACCAGGGCCTGCAGCAGCTCCACGACACCTACGCCGACCAGGGCCTGGTCGTGCTCGGCTTCCCGTGCGACCAGTTCGGCAACCAGGAGCCGGGCGACGAGGCGGAGATCGCCGACTTCTGCGAGCGCAACTTCGGCGTGACGTTCCCGCTGTTCTCCAAGGTCGACGTCAACGGCGACGACGCGCACCCGCTGTTCGACTGGCTCAAGGACTCCAAGGGCGGCCTGCTCGGCGACAAGATCAAGTGGAACTTCACCAAGTTCCTCGTCGGCCGCGACGGCAAGGTCATCGACCGCTACGCCCCGACCACCGAGCCGGCGAAGCTCTCCGGCGACATCGAGAAGGCGCTCTGAGCTAGGTGCGGTCCAGGTCCCGGTGCCGCTCGACGAGGTCGGCGTACTCCGGGTGCTTGCGGATGTACGACGCCACGTAGGGGCACGTGGGCACGACGCGCAGCCCGCGTGAGCGGGCCTCGTCGAGCGCCGAGCGGGCCAGCGTGGCGGCGTGCCCCTCGCCGCTGTGGGCCTCGTCGACCTCGGTGTGCACCAGCACGATCGCCTGGGAGCTGAGCTGGTAGTCGATGAACCCGATCACCCCCTCGCCGGAGCGGAGCTCGAAGCGGTGCCGGTCGGGGTTGTCCACGAACTCTGTGTCCACAACTCGAGCCTAGACCGAGGTGACTTGCCCGTAACCCCGGCGGCAGGGGAGGGTCAGGCACATGGCAGCCACCGCGTCGTCGTACTCGATCACCATGCGGTTGCACACCGCCCCGAACCACCACGTCGTCGGCGCCGTCGCCACCTCGATCGCGCAGGGCGGGGGCGTGGTCACCGCGATCGACGTCACCGACTCGCGCCACGACCGGCTCGTGGTCGACGTGACCTGCTCGGCGGCCGACGCGGAGCACTCCCAGGAGCTCGTCGCCGCGGTCGACGCCGTCGACGGCGTGACGGTCCACAAGGTCAGCGACCGGACGTTCCTGCTGCACCTCGGGGGCAAGATCGAGGTCACCTCGAAGGTCCCGCTGCGCACCCGTGATGACCTGTCGATGGCCTACACGCCGGGCGTCGGTCGGGTCTCGATGGCCATCCACGACAACCCCGAGGACGTGCGCCGCCTCACGATCAAGGGCAACTCGGTCGCGGTGGTCACCGACGGCTCCGCCGTGCTGGGCCTCGGCAACATCGGACCCGGTGCCGCGCTGCCGGTGATGGAGGGCAAGGCGGCGCTGTTCAAGCGCTTCGCCGACATCGACGCCTGGCCCATCTGCCTGGCCACCCAGGACACCGACGAGATCGTGCGCGCGGTCGAGATGATCGCGCCGGGCTTCGGCGGCATCAACCTCGAGGACATCGCCGCTCCCCGCTGCTTCGAGATCGAGGCGCGGCTGCGCGAGTCCCTCGACATCCCGGTCTTCCACGACGACCAGCACGGCACCGCGATCGTGGTGCTGGCGGCGCTGACCAACGCGCTGCGCTGCGTGGAGAAGGAGCTCCCCGCCGTGCGGATCGTGGTGTCGGGCGGCGGCGCGGCCGGTACGGCGATCGTGACGCTGCTGCTTGCCGCCGGGGCGCACGACGTGGTGGTCGTCGACCGCGAGGGGGCTCTCTCGGCGGACGACGAGTCGCTCTCGGCCGCCCACGCCGGGCTGGCCGCCGCGACCAACCCGCGCCGGGCCACCGGCAGCCTCCAGGACGTCCTGGTCGACGCCGACGTCTTCATCGGCGTCTCCGCTCCCGGCATCCTCAAGCCGGAGTGGATCCCCACGATGGCGGCCGACCCGATCGTCTTCGCGCTGGCCAACCCCGACCCGGAGATCGACCCGGCGGAGGCCGACAAGCACGCAGCCGTCGTGGCCTCGGGCCGCTCGGACTACCCCAACCAGATCAACAACGTGCTCGCGTTCCCGGGCGTCTTCCGCGGCCTCCTCGACGCCGGCGCCGACGAGGTCACCACCGAGATGCTCCTGCGGGCGGCCCAGGCGATCGCCGACACCGTGAGCGCCGAGGAGCTGCACGCCGCCTTCATCATCCCGAGCGTCTTCCACCCCGACGTGACCAAGCGCGTCGCCGCGGCGATCAGCGGCCGCGAGTCCTGAGCCTCAGGCCGTCACCTTCCGCGGCCACCAGAACCTCTCGCCGAGGGTCAGGGCGAGCGCCGGCACCAGCACCGTGCGTACGACGAGGGTGTCGAGCAGCACGCCGACGAAGATGATCGCGCCGAGCTGCGCCAGCACCACCAGCGGCAGCACCCCCAGCACCGCGAACACCGCCGCCAGCAGGATGCCGGCACTGGTGATCACCCCGCCGGTGGCGGTCAGCGCGCGGAGCATGCCGGTGCGGGTGCCGTGCTCGCGGGCCTCCTCGCGCGCCCGGGTGACGAGGAAGATGTTGTAGTCGACGCCAAGCGCCACCAGGAACAGGAAGGCCAGCAGCGGCACGCCGGTGTCCATCGCCTCGAAGCCGAAGACGGAGCGGAAGAGCCACCACGACGCGCCCATGCTGGCGGCGTACGTCGCCACGACCGTGGCCACGAGCAGCAGCGGGGCGACGACGGAGCGCAGCAGCAGGAGCAGCGCGCCGAGCACCAGCACGAGGATCAGCGGGAGGATGAGCAGGCGGTCGCTGGCCGCGTGGTCGGCCGCGTCGATCGCCTCGGCGTCACCGCCGCCGACGTGGGTGTCGTCGAAGCCGGAGACGGCGTCGCGGACGGCGGCCACGACGGCCTGGGCGCGGTCGCTGCCCGGGGTGGCGTCGGGTACGGCGTCGATGCGGGCGATGCCGTCGGCACTGGTCGTGACGCGCGCCGAGGCGACCCCGTCGACGTCCTCGACGGCCGACAGCACCTCCTCGGGAGCCGAGCGGGTGACCACCTGGACCGGGTCGCTGGTGCCGGCCGGGAAGGACTCGCCGAGGCGCTCCGCGGCGGAGATCGCCTCGGGCCGCTGGAGGAACTGGTCGGCCGGGTCGAGCCCGGTCGTGATCGACGCGGTGCCCGCGGCCAGGACCGCGAGGGCGGCCAGCGTGCCCACGACGAAGGTGCGCGGGCGCCGGGCCACGGCGTCACCCACGCGCCGCCAGACGCCGCGCGAGTCGACCAGCACGGTGTCACCGAGGCGGGGGACACGCGGCCAGAAGACCCAGCGGCCGAAGAGCACGAGCGCAGCGGGCAGCACCACCAGCGCGAAGGCCGCGGCGACGACGACGCCGACCGCACAGGCGACGCCGAGGCCGCGGGTGGTCGGGATGGCGGAGAGGAGCAGCGTGAGCAGGCCGAGCACGACGGTCGTCGCGCTGGAGAGCACGGCCTCGGTGGTGCGGGCCAGGGCGTGCGCCATCGCCTCGTGCCGGGAGTCGGTGGTCTTGAGCTCGTCGCGGTAGCGCGAGATGAGCAGCAGGGCGTAGTCGGTGCCGGCCCCGAAGACCAGCACGCTGAGGATGCCGACCGTGGACTCGTCCCAGGCCAGGCCGGCGACCTCGAGCACGTTGGTCGACACGATGGCGGCGAGCCGGTCGGCGATGCCGACCACGGTCAGCGGCACCAGCCACAGCACGGGGCTGCGGTAGGTGATGATCAGCAGCAGCGCCACCACGCCCGCGGTGGCGAGCAGCAGGCGCAGGTCGGCGCCGTCGAAGACCTGGCCGATGTCGGCCTGGATGCCGGCCGGGCCGGTGACCTGCACGCTCACCCCGTCGGGGGCGTCGGTGCGCAGCCGGTCGCGCAGCTCCTCGACCTTGTCGATGTTGTCGGTGGCGGACGACGAGGTCACCGGGAGGGGGAGGAAGGCGGCCGTGCCGTCCTCGGCCACGACGACCGGGGACTGCGGACCGTCGCTGGAGCCGCCACCTGCGTCCGTGGGCGGCCCGCTCTGCTGGTCGCCCTCGCCGCCGCCGTCGGCCTGCGCCAGCAGCTGCACCGCCTGCTGGGTGAGCTGGCCCTGCACGGTCTGGTCGAGCTCCCCGGAGTCGGCCGTCCAGAGCACGATGGCCACCTGCCCCTCGTCCTCCGGGAGCCGGTCGGCCAGCTCGACGGCGAGGGTGCTGTCCGCCCCGGCCGGAAGCGTGTCGGTGGGCGACACCTCGCGCTCGCCCTCGGGCACGAGCGCCAGGACCGCGAGGGCCAGGAGGAGCGGCACGAGCGCCACCAGCCATGCCGTACGACGACCGGTGACGAAGCGGGCGAGAGCGGGGGACTGGTGACCGGGCACGGTAGTTCCTACGATCTGGTCGTTCACGAAACGGATTGCTAAGTAAGTTAGCGACTAGGGTGAGAAGGCGCAAGGTGGGACAGACCATTGACACGAAGGACGGACACGAGGAGGTCCCGGTGACGCCGACATCCCGCGAAGGGCAGTCCCCGCCGAGTGGCTGGGACGAGTCCGGCACCCTCACCGCGCTCCGTGAGCTGGTCACGGCCGGAGCCCGGGTCAACCACGTCGTGGCCCGGCGCGCCGGGATCAGCGACACCGAGCTCGTCACCCTCGAGCACCTCAGCCGCGAGCAGATCGGGCCGGCGGAGGTGGCCCGGCGCCTCGAGGTATCGACCGCCGCGGCGACCGGCATCGTGGACCGCCTGGTCTCCCGAGGGCACGTCGAGCGACGTCCGCACGCGGCCGATCGACGGCGTACCGAGCTGGTGCTCACCGAGTCGGGCCGGCGCGAGGTGGTCGGCCACCTGCTGCCGATGTTCATCTCGCTCGACCAGCTCGACCGCGGCTTCACCGAGGAGGAGCGAGCCGTGGTGGAGCGCTACCTCCGGGGAGCCGCCGCGGCCTTCGAGCGGGTGCTGGAGGCCTGAGCCGCCGGCGTCAGTCCTCGCTGCCCGCCTTGCGGTGCGCGACCAGGGCGGCGCCGACGATGCCGGCGCGGTTCTGCAGGGTCGCCGGGACCATCTCGGTCTCGACCTCGATCAGGTGGCCGAACTTCTCCCACGACTTGCTCACCCCGCCGCCGATCACGAACAGGTCGGGGGTGAAGAGGCGCTCGAGGTGGCGGAAGTACGCCGTCAGGCGCTCCGACCACGCCTCCCAGGTCAGCCCCTCGCGCTCGCGGGCGCTCGTCGCCGTGGTGACCTCGGCGACGGCGCCGTCCAGCTCGAGGTGGCCCATCTCGGAGTTGGGCACGAGCTGGCCGTCCCAGATCATCGCCGAGCCGATGCCGGTGCCGAGGGTGATGACCATGACCAGGCCCTTGCGGCCCTTGGCGGCGCCGTACTCCGCCTCGGCCAACCCGGCGGCGTCGGCGTCGTTGACGACGTGGACCTCGCGGCCGAGCGCCTCGGTGAAGATCGCGTCGGCGTCCTCGCCGATCCACGACTTGTCGATGTTGGCGGCCGACAGCACGACCCCGCGGCGGACGATGCCGGGCACGGTCACGCCGACCGGGCGCGAGGACGCCGGGAAGCTGTCGACGATCTGCTGGAAGACCTTCGCCACGGACTGCGGGTCGGCCGGCTTGGGCGTGTCGATGCGCACCCGGTCGTGGGCGAAGTCGCCCCGCTCGAGGTCGACCGGGGCGCCCTTGATCCCGGTGCCGCCGAAGTCGATGCCCAAGGGGTGATCCATGCCACAGACCCTAGCGGGGCCGCTAGCCTTCCTCATCACGTGACTGCCGGGGGGCGTTCGTGGGGGAGGCAGCAGTGGGACGACTCGCGAAGGTGCGCATGCTCCAGGGGCTGGCGCAGGACCTGAGCTGCTCGGGTCGGTTCGACGAGGCGCTCGCCACCGTGCAGGAGGCGGAGGCCCTGGCGCACCGGGTGCGCTTCGGGATGGCGGCCTACGTCGTGCCCGACCTGCTGCACACGCGGGCGTCGGTGCTCTACGACGCAAGCCGCTGGGACGAGGCGATCCGCGTCGCGGGTGAGGCGATCGACGCGCGTCGCAGCCTCGGCTCGATCGACGGCGACCAGCTCGCGCGACTCTCGGACTCGCTGGAGCTGCAGGCCAATGCCCTGAACCGACTGCGCCGGCTCGACGAGGCGGATGCGCTCAGCGCCGAGGTGCTCGCGATGCGCGCGCGACTGCCCTGGCCCGATCGCGCCCGTGCCCTGCTCAACCGCTCGGCCACCCTGCTGGAGGCCGGCCGGGTCGAGGAGGGCCTCGCCGCCGCCACCGAGCTGGTGCGTGGAGCCCAGGCCCGCCGGTCGGGCTCGGCGCCGGGGGACACCTCCCTCGCTGACGGGTTGTCGAACCTCGCGGTGCTGCTGCGGATGAACGGCCGTTGGCGCGACGCCCTGGCAGCGCAGGGGGCGGCGGTCACGGAGGTGCGGGCCGCCGTGGATCGCGGGGACCGGCCGACGGCGGACCTGGCGCGGGCGCTGGCGAACCAGTCGCTGATGCACCTCGAGTCCGGCCATCCCGCCGATGCCGAGGCGCCCGGCCAGGAGGCGCTCGACCTGCGCGAGCAGCTCGCTGCCCGGTCGCCGCTCGACCTCCACGAGCTCACCGAGAGCCTCAACAACCAGGCTGTCGTGCTGGACGGGTTGGACCGGCACGCGGAGGCGGAAGTCCTGGCCAGCAGGTGCGTGGAGCTGCGCCGGCGCCTGCACGCGGACCAGCCCGACGTCCAGGCGCGGCCGCTCGCCAACGCCCTCGGCACCCTCTGCCACATGCTCGCGGCCTGCGGTCGGCCGGAGGCGGGCATCGTCGCAGGCCGCGAGGCGGTGGACCTCCTGCGCGGGCTGCATGCGCAGGACCCGGCGAACGCCCCGTGGCTCGCCCACGCGCTCGACTCCCTGGCGCAGGCGACCGCCGCGGCGGGCTTCGAACCGGAGGCGCTGACGCTGTCGGAGGAGGCGCAGGTGGTCGGTGGGCAGGCCCTCGCGGCCAACCCCAGCGGCTTCGGCGGCACCCAGGCGGCGATCCTCGTCGCGTGCGCCGACCGGCACGCAGCGTCGTACCCCTCACGGGCACGAGCCTGGGCCGACGAGGCGCTGCGGCTGCTGACCGGGTTGTCGGTCGCGGAGCCCGAGGCTCACGCCGTGGCGCTCGCCCGGGCGGAACGGGTGCGTGCCGCCCTCGGCTGACCGATTGACAGATGCACACCTCTTGTCAAAGTGAGTTTACAGATCCTATGGTCTTGTAAACCCACAGCAGGAGGTCAGGCAGATGGCCGGCTACCCCACACGCGTCCCCAACAGGCTCACCCCCAGTGGCACGGTGCCCGAGGGCACGACGGAGATCTGGAAGGACCGGAAGCGCTACCTGTGGCTGATCGGCCTGGTCGTGCCGAGCCTGGCGTTCGTCGCCTTCGGCGGCTACGTCGCCACCGGTTGGTCGACCTGGTTCTGGGTGGGCCCGATCGTCATCCTCGGCGTCGTGCCGGCGATCGACCTGGTGGCCGGCCTCGACCGCTCCAACCCGCCGGACGACGTGATCGAGGCGCTGGAGCAGGACCGGTACTACCGCTGGATCACCTACCTGTTCCTGCCGATCCAGTACGTCGGATTCCTCTCCGCGATGGCGGTCGTCGGCGGCTGGGACGCGTTCGGCGTGCTGGCCGACATGCCGCTGTCGACGCTCGACAAGCTCGGCCTGGCGATCTCCATCGGGTGCATCGGCGGCATCGGGATCAACACCGCCCACGAGCTCGGCCACAAGAAGGAGGCCAACGAGCGCTGGCTGTCCAAGATCGCGCTGGCGCAGGTCTTCTACGGCCACTTCTACATCGAGCACAACCGCGGCCACCACGTCCGCGTCGCCACCCCCGAGGACCCGGCCAGCGCCCGGCTGGGGGAGAGCTTCTACCAGTTCTGGCCGCGCACGGTCGGCGGGTCGCTGAAGTCGGCCTGGCGCCTGGAGAAGCGCCGGCTGGCCCGTCGCAAGCAGGGGCCGTGGCGCCTCGACAACGACGTGGTCAACGCGTGGCTGATGTCGATCGTCCTGTGGGCCGTGGTCGTCGCCGCGTTCGGCCTCGAGGTGCTGCCGTACCTCCTGGTCCAGGCGGTCGTCGGCTTCTCGCTGCTCGAGGTCGTCAACTTCATGGAGCACTACGGGATGCTGCGCCAGAAGGTCGGCGAGGGGGACCGCCAGCGCTACGAACGGGTCCTGCCGAGCCACAGCTGGAACTCCAACAACATCGCCACCAACGTGCTGCTCTACCACCTGCAGCGCCACAGCGACCACCACGCCAACCCGACCAGGCGCTACCAGACGCTGCGCGACTTCGAGGAGAGCCCGGTGCTGCCGACCGGCTACGCCGGCATGATCGTCCTCGCCATCGTGCCGCCCGTCTGGCGGCGCGTGATGGACCAGCGCGTCGTCGACCACTTCGGCGGCGACGTGTCGCTCGCGAACATCAGCCCGCGCAAGCGCGCGGCGTACCTCGCCCGCTACCCCGCGCCGGGTCGAGTGCGCACCCCCGAGGGGACCACTGCCGCGAGCGCACTCGACCCGGGGGCCGAGGTGCTCGCCGCGCGCTGCCCGGGGTGTGAGTACGTCTACGAGGTCGCGGCGGGCGACGAGCACGAGGGCTTCGCCGCCGGCACCGCCTGGGCCGACATCCCCAGCGACTGGTGCTGCCCCGACTGCGGCGTGCGCGAGAAGGTCGACTTCGTCCCCTGCGAACCCGAGCGGTCCGTCGCCTAGCCCGGCTGTCGGGCGACGACCTCGCGCCGGTCGTCCGGCAGGCGCCGGGTGTGCCCGGCGCGGTCGAGGTGGTCGAGCAGCGGCAGCGCGACGCGCCGGGTCGTGCCCAGTCGCTCGCGTGCGGCGCTCGTGGTGAACGGCTGCTCGAGGCTTCGCAGGAGCTCGACGGCCCCGTCGACCGCAGCGGGCGTCAGCACGATGCCGGGCCCGACCCGGCGCAGCAGCCCGCTGCGCTCGGCCGCCCCCAGCGCACGCTCGTCGAGGCCGAGGTCGCGCAACCGGTCGGCGGTCGGCGCGGCGTAGGGCGCTGCGGCGAGGTCGCGCAGCACCGCCTCCACGGAGCGACGTACGCCGTCGGGCAGGCCGGTCACCTCGCCGACCACCCGACCGTCCACCACCCGCAGCGGCGCCCGCACGAGCGGGCGCACCAGCTCGGGTGCCGGCAGCCGCAGCCCCGCGGCCAGCACGGAGAGCGGGACCGCCGGGTCGAGGGGGTGCGCGGCCGCGTGCTCGGCCACCAGGGCGGGCAGGCGCTGGGCGAGCGCCCGGGCGACGCCGGGGTCCACCAGCCACGGACCGTCGGCGCCCTCGACGGTGACCCCCAACCGGCGCAGGTGGTCGACGTGGGCGATCCCGCGCCGCGCCACCTCGTCGGCGAGCCGAGGCGTGCCGTCGGCACCCACCAGCTGCGTGGCCCGACGGGCGGCCGCACCCCGGCGGCGGAGTCGGGGCGGGTCGGGGTCGAGGACGTCGGTGCGCCACACCTCGCGCCGGCCGGGGTCGCGCAGGAGCGCGCGGTCGCCGATCCGCAGCGGCAGGGGACGCGACAGCGAGAGCCGGGCCAGCCCCGGACCGAGCGGCCGGAACCGCACCTCCACGTCGGCCGCCCCGATGTGCAGCACCGGCGAGGTCGGCGGCTCGCCCGGCCCGGTCCACCGCACGTCGAAGGTGTCGGTGTGGTGCCACGCGTCCGGGGTCACGAGCACGCTGCCGCGGGCCAGGTCGTCGGTGCGGCCGCCCAGGGCGAGCGCCACCCGAGCGACCCCGGAGACCGCCTCGCGGTCGCGGCCGAGCGCCTGCACCTCGCGCACCCGCAACGTCGTGCCGCCCAGGGCCAGCGCGTCGCCGCGTCGGACGGTGCCGGCGACCAGCGTGCCCGTCACGACGGTGCCCACGCCCCGCACGCTGAAGCGCCGGTCCACCCACAGCCGCACGTCGGCGGCCGGGTCGGGCACGGGCAGCGCCCGCACCATGGCGACCAGCGCGGCTCGCACGTCGTCCAACCCTGCGCCCGTGCGCGCGCTCACCGGAACCACGGGCGCACCCGCGAGCCCGGTGCCGGCCAGCTCCGCCTGCACGCGCGCCGTCGCCGGGTGCGGGTCGGCGAGGTCGGTGCGGGTGACGGCCACCACCGCGTGGCGTACGCCGAGCGCGTCGAGGGCGGCGAGGTGCTCGGCGGCCTGCGGCATCCACGGGTCGTCGGCGGCGACCACGAGGAGCACGGCCGGCACCGGGCCGACCCCGGCGAGCATCGTGGTGAGGAACCGCTCGTGGCCGGGCACGTCGACGAACGCCACCTCGCCGGTCTCGGGCCACTCGGTCCAGCAGTAGCCCAGCTCGATCGTCAGGCCGCGCCGCCGCTCCTCGGCCAGCCGGTCGGGGTGGGTGCCGGTGAGTGCCTCGACCAGCGCGGACTTGCCGTGGTCGACGTGGCCGGCGGTCGCGACGACGTGCATCAGCCCTGCCCCATCAGCCTGGCCCCGCCACGCGGCGCACGGCCTCGACGAGGTCGGTGTCCTCGGCGGGGTCGACGGCGAGGAGGTCGAGCAGCAGCCGCCCGCGCTCGAGCCGGCCGACGACGGGGAGGTCGCCCGCGCGCAGGGGGACGGCGTACGACTCGGGCAGCGCGACCGCGACGCTGGGCAGCACGACGTCGGGCGCACCGCCGCCGCCCACCGCCGCATCGCTCTCGACGACCTCGGCGCCGAGGCGCTCGGGCAGGCTCGCGGCGATCCGCGCCGCGCGGTCGCGCAGGTCGGCGAGGGGCCGGGCGAGTGCGGCGGGGACGGGCGGCACCGGTCCGGCCAGCGTCGCCTCCAGCGCGGCCAGGGTGAGCTTGTCGACGCGCAGCGCCCGCGCGAACGGGTCGCGCCGCAGCCGCTCGACGAGCGCCGAGCGGCCGAGGAGCAGCCCGCACTGCGGACCCCCGAGCAGCTTGTCGCCGGAGGCGGTCACCAGGTCCGCGCCGGCCTCGAGGGCACTCGTCGCGTCGGGCTCGTCGGGCAGGCGCGGGTGGCGCCGCAGCAGGCCGGAGCCGATGTCGACGACGAGCGGTGCGGCCAAGGTCGCGAGCTCCGCCGCGGGGACGGCGGAGGTGAAGCCGCGGACGGAGAAGTTGGAGGGGTGCACCTTGAGGACGAAGGCGGTGTCGTCGTCGACGGCCCGCTCGTAGTCCTCGAGACGCACCCGGTTGGTCGTGCCGACCTCGCGCAGCCGGGCGCCGACCGACTCCATCAGCTCGGGGATCCGGAAGCCGTCCCCGATCTCCACGAGCTCGCCGCGAGCGATCACCACGGTGCCGCCGTCGCGGCACAGCACGCGGGTGACGAGGGCGAGAGCGGCGGCGCCGTTGTTGACCACGTGCACCGACTCCGCGGCCGGGACCCGCTCGGCGAGGGCCTCGAGGGTGCCGCGACCCCGGCGTCCGCGCCGCGCGGTGGCGAGGTCGAGCTCGACGTCGGTCGCCCCGGCCGCCGTGGCCAGGGCGTCGACGGCGGCGGGCGAGAGCGGCGCGCGGCCCAGGTTGGTGTGCACCAGCACCCCGGTGGCGTTCACCACCCGGCGCAGGCTGGTCGCCCCTGGTGGCAGGCCGGCGACGGCCTCGTCGGCGACGTCGGCGGGAGCCAGGTCGCCGGCCCGGCACCGCGCCTGCGCCGCGACGACGCTGCGCTTGACGAGGTCGGGGCCGAGCCGTCCCGCGGCCTCGCGCAGCCGCGGGTCGGCCAGGACCTGGTCGGTGCGGGGGACCGCGCGTCTCGGATCCGGCACCGCACTCCCCTCCGAACGCCCCGCGTGAAGACTGGCGGAGGCGGACGGGAATCGAACCCGCCTGGCCCAGGTGCTGGGCCACAGCGGTTTTGAGGACCGCGTCCGTCACCAGACGAGAACCGCCTCCTCGAGCAGCGTAGCCACAGCCGTCCTAGGTTGGCCCCATGACGTCACCCCTCCGGCTGACCCAGTACGCCGCCGGCGGCGGCTGCGCCTGCAAGGTGCCCCCCGGCGAGCTCGAGCGCGTCCTCGGCGACCTGCCGGGTGGGCGCGCGGGCGGGAACGGCGTCGGCGACCTCGTCGTGGGGGTCGAGCACGGTGACGACGCCGCCGCGGTGCGCATCCACCCGGCCGCTGACGGCACCGGGCGCGTGGTGATCCTCACCACCGACTTCTTCACCCCGGTCGTCGACGACCCCTACGACTGGGGGCGGATCGCGGCCACCAACGCGCTGTCCGACGTCTATGCCATGGGCGGCACCCCGGTCGTCGGGGTCAACCTGCTCGGCTGGCCCCGGGAGAAGCTGCCGTTCGAGCTCGCCGCGGAGGTGATGCGCGGCGGCGCCGAGGTGTGCGCACAGGCCGGCGCGCACCTCGCGGGCGGGCACAGCATCGACGACCCGGAGCCGAAGTACGGCCTCGCGGTCACCGGTCTCGGCGACCCCGACCGGCTGCTGCGCAACGACGCGGCGCGGGCCGGGCTGCCGCTCACGCTGACCAAGCCGCTGGGTCTCGGCGTGCTCAACAACCGGCACAAGGCCACGGGCGAGCGCTTCGACGAGGCCGTCGCGGTGATGACGACCCTGAACCGCGACGCCTCGGCCGCCGCCGTCGCGTCCGGGGTCCGGGCCGCGACCGACGTCACCGGCTTCGGCCTGCTCGGCCACCTCATGAAGATGATGCGGGCCAGCGGGACCTCCGCGGTCGTCGACGCCGGCGCGGTGCCGTACGTCGACGGCACGCGTCAGTCGCTCGCGGCGGGCCACGTGCCGGGCGGGAGCCGGCGCAACCTCGACTGGGTCCGCCCGCACCTCGGCGCGGATGTCGACGAGGACGAGCTGCTGCTGCTCGCCGACGCCCAGACCTCCGGCGGGCTGCTGGTCGTGGGCGAGCTGCCGGGCCACCCGGTGGTCGGCGAGGTCGTGCCGCGCGGCGAGCACCTGCTGTCGGTCCGCTGACCGAGCGGCTGACTCACCCCCGGGGATGGTGGACGCTGCTGTGCCCCCGGCCTATGGTCGGGAGGCGGACGGATCCACTGACCAGGAGGCTCGGGTGACGGAGAAGGCGGCTCACACGTTGCGCTCGTCGCTTCCGTGGCCGGTCCTGCGCCAGCTCAAGGACGGCGACCTCCTCGGCCGGGGCCGCTCGGTGCGCTCGAAGCGCACCGACGAGGTCGAGCCGCGCACCGCGACCGCCGACCGCGTGGCCCGCAGCGTCTGCCCCTACTGCGCCGTCGGGTGCGGGCAGAAGGTCTTCGTCAAGGACGAGAAGGTCGTGCAGATCGAGGGCGACCCCGACAGCCCCGTCAGCCGCGGGCGGCTGTGCCCCAAGGGCTCGGCGAGCAAGAACCTCGTGACCAGCCCGCTGCGCCAGACGGCGGTGAAGTACCGCGCCCCCTACGCCACCGAGTGGCAGGAGCTCGACCTCCACACCGCGATGGACATGGTGGCCGACCGCGTCGTGAAGTCACGCCGCGACAGCTGGCAGGACATCGACGAGCTCGGCCGCAAGGTCCGGCGCACGATGGGGATCGCCAGCCTCGGCGGCGCGACGCTGGACAACGAGGAGAACTACCTCATCAAGAAGCTCTTCACCGCGATGGGCGCCATCCAGATCGAGAACCAGGCGCGTATTTGACACTCCGCCACCGTCCCCGGTCTGGGGACCAGCTTCGGGCGCGGCGGTGCCACCGGCTTCACGGCCGACCTGGCCAACGCTGACTGCATCGTCATCCAGGGCTCCAACATGGCCGAGGCCCACCCGGTGGGCTTCCAGTGGGTCGTGGAGGCGAAGAAGCGCGGCGCGCGGATCATCCACGTGGACCCGCGGTTCACCCGCACGAGCGCGCTCGCGCACCAGCACGTGCCGATCCGTGTCGGCAGCGACATCGCGTTCCTCGGCGGCATCATCCGCTACGTCCTGGAGAACGAGCTCGACTTCCGCGACTACGTCGTCAACTACACCAACGCCGCGACGATCGTCAGCGACAAGTTCGTCGACACCGACGACCTCGACGGGCTGTTCTCCGGCTTCAACCCCGAGACCAGGACCTACGACCCCTCGAGCTGGCAGTACGCCCAGGAGGACGACGACGAGGAGGCGCACCGCTCTCAGGCCTCCACGGCCGGCGACCACGTGGAGCACCGCGACACCGCCGCCGGGATGCAGCACGAGTCCCACGGGCACAGCGCGAGTGCGCACCCCCCGCGCGACGAGACGCTGCAGCACCCGCGCTGCGTCTACCAGGTGCTCAAGCGCCACTACGCCCGCTACACCCCCGAGGTGGTCGAGCAGGTCTGTGGCGTCTCCCAGGACGACTTCCTCGCGGTGTGCAAGGCGTGGACGGAGAACTCGGGACGCGAGCGCACCACCGCGCTGGTCTACAGCGTCGGCTGGACCCAGCACAGCGTCGGTGTGCAGTACATCCGCGCCGGCGCGATCCTCCAGCTGCTGCTGGGCAACATGGGTCGCCCGGGCGGCGGCATCATGGCGCTGCGCGGCCACGCCAGCATCCAGGGCTCGACCGACATCCCGACGTTGTTCAACATCCTGCCGGGCTACCTCCCGATGCCCAACGCGGCCAAGCACCAGACGTTGACCGACTGGATCGACGCGGTGCGCAACCCGGGCGCCAAGGGGTTCTGGGCCAACGCCGGGGCCTACGGCGTCAACCTGCTCAAGGCCTACTGGGGCGACGCGGCGACCCCCGACAACGACTTCTGCTTCGACTACATGCCGCGCATCACCGGCGACCACGGCACCTATCGCACCGTGCTCGACATGATCGACGGCAAGGTGAAGGGCTACTTCCTGCTGGGCCAGAACCCGGCCGTCGGCTCGGCCCACGGTCGCGCCCAGCGTCTCGGGATGGCCAACCTCGACTGGCTGGTGGTCCGCGACCTGTTCGAGATCGAGAGCGCGACCTTCTGGAAGGACTCGCCCGAGATCGCGACCGGCGAGATCGTCACAGAGGAGTGCGCCACCGAGGTGTTCCTCTTCCCCGCCGCCTCCCACGTGGAGAAGGAGGGCACGTTCACCCAGACGCAGCGGATGCTGCAGTGGCGCGAGAAGGCCGTCGAGCCGCCGGGCGACGCGACCTCGGAGCTGTGGTTCTTCTACCACCTCGGCCGCATGGTCCGTGAGCGCCTGGCGGGCTCCACCGACGAGCGCGACCGCCCGGTCCTCGACCTCGCCTGGGACTACCCGCTGCACGGCGACCCCGAGCAGGTCGCGGCCGGCTGGGGCGAGCCCAGCGCGGAGGCGGTGCTCAAGGAGATCAACGGCTTCGAGGTCGCCACCGGCCGCCCGCTGTCGTCGTTCACCGAGATGAAGGACGACGGCTCGACGCTCGGTGGCTGCTGGATCTACACCGGCGTCTACGCCGACGGCGTCAACCAGGCCGCGCGCCGCAAGTCGCGCCACGACCAGTCGTACGTCGCCCCCGAGTGGGGCTGGGCGTGGCCGATGAACCGCCGAATCCTCTACAACCGCGCCTCCGCCGACCCCGAGGGCCGGCCGTGGAGCGAGCGCAAGGCCTACGTCTGGTGGGACCCCGAGAAGGGCGAGGCCGGCGAGTGGACCGGCGACGACGTGCCCGACTTCGAGAAGACCAAGCCGCCGTCCTACCGCGCGCCGGAGGGCTCCGACGGCGTCGCGGCCATCGAGGGCGTCGACCCGTTTATCATGCAGGGCGACGGGAAGGGCGCGCTCTACGTGCCGCAGGGGCTGGTCGACGGCCCGATGCCGACCCACTACGAGCCGGTCGAGTCGCCGTTCCGCAACCTCCTGCACGGTCAGCAGGGCAACCCGACGCGCAAGGAGTACCGCCGCGACGACAACCGGATGAACCCGGTGCCCGACGACGACCATGCCGACGTCTTTCCCTTCGTCTTCACCACCAGCCGCCTCACCGAGCACCACACCGCCGGCGGCATGAGCCGCTACCTCGAGCACCTCGCCGAGCTGCAGCCGGAGATGTTCGTGGAGGTGTCCCCGGCGCTCGCGAAGGAGCGCGGGCTGGAGCACATGGGCTGGTGCCACGTCATCACCGCGCGGTCGGCGATCGAGGGCCGGGTGCTCGTCACCGAGCGGCTGCGCCCGCTGCGCGTGGAGGGCCGCACCGTCCACCAGGTCTGGATGCCCTACCACTGGGGCCAGGGCGGCCTGGTGAGCGGCGACTCGGCCAACGACCTCTTCGGCATCTCGCTCGACCCCAACGTGCTCATCCAGGAGAGCAAGGTCGGCACCTGCGACGTGCAGCCCGGCAGGCGTCCCACCGGCACGGCGCTGCGCGACTACGTCGACGGCTACGTCTCGCGGTCGGGAGCCGTCGACCACGTGGTCCCGGTCGTCACCGCCTCCGACGACGCCGTACGTCGCTCCCAGGACGTGCAGGACGACGAGAAGGACCAGCACGCCCCCCATCAGGCGGAGGACCAGTGATCGGCCGCAACAGCCTCTTCGGACCCCTCGACCCGGCGCCCGACGCCGGCTACGAGGCGCCCCCGCCGCGCAAGGGCTTCTTCACCGACACCAGCGTCTGCATCGGCTGCAAGGCGTGCGAGGTGGCGTGCAAGGAGTGGAACGACGTCCCGGAGAACCTCTTCGAGATGCTCGGCACCTCCTACGACAACAGCCACTCGCTCAACGCCAACCAGTGGCGCCACGTCGCCTTCATCGAGCGCCCGGGCACCGCGCCCGTGCCTGACCGGCCCGCCGTCGACCTCGGCATGCCGACCGTCGGTGCCGCGCCCAGCGACGTACCGGACGAGGCGAAGCCGGACTTCCAGTGGCTGATGTCGTCCGACGTCTGCAAGCACTGCACCCACGCGGCCTGCCTCGACGTCTGCCCGACCGGCTCGCTCTTCCGCTCCGAGTTCGGCACGGTCGTGGTGCAGGACGACATCTGCAACGGCTGCGGCTACTGCGTCGCGGCCTGCCCCTACGGCGTCATCGACCGCCGAAGCGGGCCGGAGGGCGACCCCAAGGTCGGGATCGCCCAGAAGTGCACCCTCTGCTACGACCGGCTCACCGACGGCCAGCGGCCCGCGTGTGCCGCGGCGTGCCCGACCGAGTCGATCGTCTACGGCGACGTCGAGGAGCTGCGCCAGCAGGCCAACGAGCGGGTCGCGAAGCTGCACGAGCAGGGCGTGATGGACGCGCGGCTCTACGGCAACGACCCCGACGACGGGGTCGGCGGCACCGGCGCGTTCTTCCTGCTGCTCGACGAGCCCGAGGTCTACGGCCTGCCGCCCGACCCGGTGGTGACCACCAAGGACCTGCCGACGATGTTCAACCGCGCCGGGCTGGCGGCCACCCTCATGCTGGCCGGCGCCGCGGCGTCCTTCCTGCGGAGGAACCGATGACCCAGGTGCACGGCGGCAGCCCCTCGCGCCAGCGTGGCAGCAGCCGCGGCGGCGACCGGATCATGGTGCCGGAGGCCGACTTCAGCTCCTACTACGGGCGTCCGATCGTCAAGCCCGCGCCGTGGGAGAACGACATCGCCTACTACCTCTTCACCGGAGGGGTCGCGGCAGGCAGCGCGCTTCTCGCCGCGGGGGCCGACCTCAGCGGTCGACCGGGCCTGCGGAGGGTCGCCCGCTTCGGTTCGCTCGGCGGACTGACCTTGAGCATCGGCTTCCTCGTGCACGACCTCGGCAAGCCGAGCCGGTTCCTCAACATGCTGCGCGTCGCCAAGCTGACCTCGCCGATGTCGGTCGGCACCTGGATCCTCAGCCTGCACGGCCCGTTCGCCGCCCTCGCGTCCGGCTCCGAGATCGTCTCGATGCTCCCCGCACGCTGGCAGCGGGGGCCGCTCGGGCTGGTCGTCACGCTGGGGCGTCCCGCCGGGCTCGTCGGCGCCCTGACCGCCCCGCCCGTGGCGGCGTACACCGCGGTGCTGCTCGCCGACACCGCTACTCCCGCGTGGCACTCGGCCCACGAGGAGCTGCCCTTCGTCTTCTGCGGCTCCGCCGCGGCCGCGTCGGGCGGGCTCGCCCTGCTCGGTGCCCCCCTCGCGGAGGCCGGTCCGGCCCGCGCCTTCGCCGTCGGCGGGGCGCTCGTGGAGCTGGCGGCCGAGCAGCGGATGGAGGCCTCGATGGACCTGTCCGCCGAGACGCTTCACCAGGGCGTCGCGGGTCGCTGGATGCGCGCGAGCAAGGCGCTCACCGTCGCCGGCGCGGTCGGTGCCCTGGCCGGGCGTCGCAGCAAGGTGCTGTCGATGGTGTCCGGCGCGGCGCTCATGGCGGGCTCGCTGTGCACCCGCATGGGGGTCTTCGAGGCGGGCCTGGCGTCCGCGCGAGACCCGAAGTACACCGTCGTGCCGCAGCGTGAACGCGTGGACCGCGGGGTACCGGTACGTCACCACGAGTGAGGCGCGCGTGCCGGACGGCACTCGGGACCGGATGGAGGAACACATGAGCGACAGCGACGTGAGCCAGGACAGCGCCCGCGGCGGCACCGGAACGGCGCGCGGCTCCTCGCCGGGCGGGTCGCGCTGGCTGCTCGTGGCGGCGGGCCTGCTGCTGCAGTTCTCGATCGGCGCGGTCTACGCGTGGTCGGTGTTCGGGGGAGCGCTCGAGAAGGCCGAGCCCTGGCAGCTGAGCAAGGTGCAGGCCTCGCTGCCGTTCACGGTCACGATCGGGATGATCTTCATCGGCAGCTATGTCGGTGGCCGCCTGCAGGACGCCCGCGGACCGCGGATCGTCGCGCTCATCGGCGGTGTCATCTATGCGGTGGGCATCCTGCTCGCCTCGTTCACCAACGGCGAGGGCGACTACTGGCTGTTGATCCTGGGCTACGGCGTGATCAGCGGGTTCGGCCTCGGCTTCGCCTACATCGTGCCGATCGCCATGCTGCAGAAGTGGTTCCCCGACAAGAAGGGCCTCATCACCGGCCTCGCGGTGGGCGGCTTCGGCTTCGGGGCCGTGCTCACCTCGCCGGTGGCCCAGTGGCTCATCGACAAGAACCCCGACGACCCGACGGGTGCCTTCCTGCCCCTGGGCATCGCCTACCTGGCCATGTCGCTCCTCGGCGCGTCGTTCTTCCGCAACCCGCCGCAGGGCTACGCCGTACCCGGGTTCGAGCCCGCCTCCGACAAGGACAGCGGCTCCGGGACGGGCAAGGACTACACCCAGGGCGAGGCGCTGCGCACCCCGCAGTGGTACCTCCTGACCGCGATCCTCACGCTCAGCGTGAGCGCCGGCATCTCGTTGATCTCCCAGGCCAAGCTCAGTGCCACCGACATCTCCGGCTACAGCGTCAGCGGCGCGGCGGCCCTGGTGGGCGTGCTGGCCATCTTCAACGGCGGCGGGCGCATCGTCTGGGCCGCGATCTCGGACTACATCGGCCGGATGAAGACCTTCGCCGCGATCCTGGTGCTCCAGGGCGTGTGCCTGATCCTGCTGCCCCATGCGTCCAACGCCGCCTTCTTCGCGATCCTCGCGGCCGTCGTCTACCTCTGCTACGGCGGCACCTTCGGCACCATGCCCGCGACCGCGGGCGACTTCTTCGGCGTCCGCAACGCCGGCGCCATCTACGGGCTGATGCTCGTCGGCTGGAGCCTCGGCGGCATCATCGGCCCGGTGATCGCCTCGGCGCTGATCGGTGAGGAGAAGGCGTACACGCTGGCCTACACGACCATCGGCATCATCGCGCTCGCCTCGGTGCTCCTGACCGTCGTGACCAAGGTGCCCGCGGGGCGGAAGGCCGCCCACGACTGACCCCTGCGAGGATTCCGGGCATGGCCACCACGACCACCCGAGACCGCATCGTCGCGGCAGCCGTGGAGATGACCACCTCGTCGGGCTGGGCGGCGGTGACCATGGCGCGGCTCGCCGAGGCCGCAGGTGTGAGCCGGCAGACGGTCTACAACGAGGTCGGCTCCAAGCCGGCACTGGCCGAGACGATGATCCTCGAGGAGCTGGCGCGCTTCCTCGGCGTGGTCGAGCGGGCCTTCGACGCCGAGCCGACCGACCTGACCCGCGCCATCGAGCGCTCGGTCGCGGACGTGCTCACCTATGCCCGCGCCAACAAGCTGCTGCACGCCGTCGTCAGCGCGACCCACGGCGCCGACACCGAGCTGCTGCCGCTCCTGACCACCAACGCCGGCTCGCTGCTGGAGGCGGCCAAGGAGGTCGTGCGCGCCCGCGTGGCGCCGTACGCGCCCACCATCGAGCCTGCCCACCTCGACCCCGCCATCGACATGGTCGTGCGGGTCGTGCTCAGCCACGTCATGCAGCCGTCGGCCTCGCCGGAGAAGACCGGCAGCGACATCGCCTGGCTCGCCGGGCGGGTGCTGAAGGACTGATCCGACGGGTCACGCGCCCCGGTTGTCAGCGACCAGCGCCGGGTTGCCGACGCGCCGAGCGGTCTTGCGAAGCAGGCCCCGCACCTCGTAGCGCTGGGCGAGGACCACCTCGGCGCCCGTGCGGTCGACGGCTCGCGCCAGGACTGCGTCGCTGCGCCGGCCCTCGGCCGTGAGGTATCCGTCCCAGGCGCCGCACGCACCGTCCACCTGCTCGTGTGCCGGGTCGTCCCCGGTCGCGGCAGCGAGGGCGTCGAGCTGCTGCTCGACGGCCGTGACGCCCTCCTCGAGGCGCTCGGTGACGAAGCGCTGCAGGCTCAGCCCCTCGCTGGTGCGCACGAGCACGAACGGGATCAACGGACCGCCGCTCGCCTCGACGCTGTCGATGGCGTGGTCGAGCCCGGTGAACGCCAGGTCCAGCAGCGGGTCGGAGGCGGGGTCCACGACGGTGGGGTCCGAGGGTGTCATGGTCGTGATCGTCGCAGGTCAGACGACCGGTGGGGGGCCGGAATCCCCGTGGGAGCAGGCGCCCGCGTCACTGCCGACGTGCTTGTGGCCCCGGTCCTGGTGAGCAAGGTGCGGCTCCTCGCCGAGGAGCGCGAGCCCGTGGGCAAGTAGCGCCGCGCGTGTCATGGAGGAGAGCCGGCGTTCGACCAGCCGGCCGTGGGTCCAGGTCGGGTGGCGCGCCGTCGGGTCGCTCAGGAGGTCCGCCGACACATAGGCACATCCGAGCGCGTGTCCATGTCCGGCGCCGTCGTCGAGACCTTGGTGCACGTCTCGCAGACCGGTCAGGTCACGGGGGCCGAGCGCTCGAGTCGTCCGGCGACCATGTCGATGTCACTCACTCCAGGTCGGTGGTCACAGGTAGCCAGCGAGCCGTGGAGCCAGACCTCGCTCACCCACGCGCCTGGCCCGTTCGCGGACGAACGTTCGACGGCCGGGTGTCCCATGACCCCATTGTCATGTGCCGGCGTGCGTGTGGCCCCGCCATCTCTGGGATGGCGGGGTCCGGGGCGGGGTCATGGTCGTTCGGGAGGCTCGACCGGGTCTTCGTGCTCGTCGATGCGGCAGGTGCCGTGCCGGTCGCGGAGGTAGCGGTGCCCGTGCGGGCTGGTCCACTCGAACACCCCGGGCGCGACCGTCCGGTAGGTCCAGGCGGTGAAGGTCTTGAGGCGGTGGTGGAACCGGCACAGGCAGGCGAGGTTCGAGCTCACAGTGGGGCCGGGTTGGGGTCGTCCTTCAGCCTCGGCGTCGTGGTCGTACTCGACGACGTGGTCGACGTCAGCGTTGCGGGCGGGCCTGGCGCACCACGGGAAGACACAGGTGCGGTCCCGGAGGGAGACCTGCTCCCGGATCGACTTCGGGATGTCGTAGCCCGGTGCCCTGAGCTCGGCGTTGAGGTCGATGACGGGCTTGATGGTGATCCTGGTGCGGGAGTCGGCGCACCAGGCCTTGACTTGGTCGAGCAGCAGGAGCTTGTGGCGTTCCTCGAGACGGCCGGTCGGCCCGAACACCGTCTGCACGACGTCGCCGTCGCGGACGGACTCGGCAGCGAAGTGGGCGTTCAGGACCACCTCCCGCGCTGCAGGCAAGCCGTCCTGGCCGCGAGCGTCGGTGGCGCCTTGGGTGTGGAGGTCGAGCGCGGTCTGGGTGCGGGCGAGGTCGCCGAGGGCTTTCGCCCGTCGGACGTTGAGGGACTCGGCCGACCCGAGTGCCTTCAAGGTCGCGGCGCCCTGGGCCAGCGCGTTGTCGAGGTCGAGGGCGTCGGCGATGTCGAGGTCGGCCTCGAAGTGCATGGTGCCGGCGTAGTGCACGTCCTGGTCGTTGAGGGTGGCGTGGCGCGGGTCGACCGAGAGGTAGCTGTCCTCCGGATCGGCGGCCGGGTCCGGGGCGGCGAGCTCGAACCGCTTGATGGTCTCGGCGACGAGTCGGTCGAGCTGGGCGGGGCCGATCTTCCCGGCCACGGCGGCGACCTGGGCGTCGACAAAGCGTGCCTCATCGACGGTGAGGGCGGGGGTTGTGTGGATCGTCGCCTCCGCGACGGAGCGGGCCCGCCACGCCGGCACCCGTCCGGACTGGACCAGGCGCCACAGCCGGGGAAGGCGGTGGCGCAGCTCGAGGGCCTGGCCGATGAGCTTCTTCGCCGCCACCGAGGACATGCCCAGCTCGGCGCCGAGCTCGGCGACGCAGAACTCCGCCACCAACGGACAACCCTGGCCGGCGATGGGCTCCTCGTGCTCGCTGCCCGGCAGGGTGAACGCGGCCGCGGAGTGGATCGACTCCGGCGGGTGCAGGTCCGCCCACCGGGCGGCCACGTCCAAGAGGTCGGCGGCGGCCCGGTCCTCGGCGGCCTTCCGATCGCGAGCCAGCGCGAGCAGGCCGGAGGCCGAGAGGTCGTCTTCGACCCTCGCGATCTCCTCCGCCAGTGCTTCGCTCATGTGTTTGATTGTAGGCGCTTCCACCGACAACGGCCCCGGCCCGAACCGATCTGTGCAGAACAGACGAGAAGGTCTCGATACGTCTCGCTCGTGCCTCGCTCCGCTACCCGACCAGCGAGGGGCCGGGTCTCGTGACGGTCGCTCCGGCTGCTCGACCAGCGAGGGGGCCGGGTCTCGTTCCTCGCGCCGGCTATTCGACCAGCGAGGGGCCGGGTCTCGGGACGGTCGCTGAGCGACCTCCTCGACCACCGAGGTGGGCGGGGGAGCCCTACGCTGCAGGCGTGAGCGGAGTCGTGTGGGGTACGCCGACCGCGCGGGGGATCGTCGCGGCGGCCACCCTCGGGTCGGGGCTGACGCTGCTCGACGGGACCGTCGTCAACGTCGCCCTGCGGACGATGGGCGCCGACCTCGACGCGTCGCTGTCGCAGCTGCAGTGGATCACCAACGGCTACTTCCTCTCCCTCGCCTCGCTGATCCTGATCGGCGGGTCGCTCGGTGACCGGCTCGGTCGCCGGCGGGTCTTCGTCATCGGCACGGTCTGGTTCGCCCTGGCCTCGCTCATGTGCGGCCTGGCGCCGACCGCGGAGGTGCTGATCGTCGCCCGGGTGCTCCAGGGCATGGGCGGCGCGCTGCTCACGCCGGGGAGCCTGGCGATGATCCAGGCGTCGTTCCGGGCCAACGACCGTGGCCGCGCGATCGGTGCCTGGTCCGGGCTCGGCGGCATCGCGGCGGCCGTCGGCCCGCTGGTCGGCGGTCTCCTGATCGACCACGCGTCGTGGCGCTGGATCTTCCTCATCAACCTGCCGCTGGCCGCCCTGACGGTGTGGCTGGCGCAGCGCTGGGTGCCGGAGAGCCGCGACCCGCGCGCCCACGGACGCTTCGACCTCGCCGGCGCCTCCTTGGCCGCCCTGGCGCTGGCCGGGACCACCTGGGCGCTCACCGACGCCGGCGGACGCGCGACGCCGTACGCCGCCGCCCTCGGGGTCGTCGCGGCGATCGGTTTCCTCGTGGTCGAGCGTCGGCTCCAGGACCCGATGGTCCGGCTCGGGCTGTTCCGCGACCGCACCTTCAGCGCCGCCAACGGCATGACGCTGCTGGTCTACGCGGCCCTCGGCGCGATCCTGTTCTTCCTCGTGCTGGAGCTCCAGACCGTCGGTGGCTACACCGCGCTCCAGGCCGGGCTCGCGACCCTGCCGATCACCGCCTGCATGCTGGTGCTGGCCTCCCGTGGCGGCGCGCTCGGCCAGCGCATCGGTCCCCGGGTCCCGATGACGTTCGGCCCCCTCGTGATGGCGGCCGGCACCCTGTGGCTGCTCGTCGTCGGGGCCGACGTCACGTGGTGGCGTGACGTCGCTCCGGGCCTCACCGTCTTCGGCATCGGCCTGGCCCTCATGGTCGCGCCGCTGACGGCGACCGTGCTGAACGCAGCCCCGGACGACAGCGCCGGGATCGCCAGCGGGATCAACAATGCCGTCGCCCGCGCGGGCTCGCTGCTCGCGGTCGCCGCGCTGCCCATGGCGGTCGGCCTGGCGGGCGACGACTACCGCGACCCGGCGCGGTTCGACACGGCGTACGGCTCGGCGATGGTCGCCTGCGCGGGCCTCCTGGTGCTCGGTGGCCTGGTCTCGTGGTTCACGATCCCCGCCCGCGTCCGCACACCCACTCCATAGGGTCTGGGCATGCGCGTACGACGGGGACCGGCTGCGGCAGTCGCGGCTGCCCTCGTCCTCCTGCTCGGCGCGTGCAGCGAGCCCTCGCCCGACGACCGGACGCCGGCGTCGGAGGCCACCCCTCCGACGCCGACCGACGACCCGCCGGCGACGCCCGACACCCCGGTGGCCGACCCGGCCCACGCCGTCGAGCCTCCCGGCGCCCGCGACGGCCGCCTCTGGAGCGCCGACATCCTGGTGCAGTGGGACCAGTCGATCGACGACGACCTGGTCGAGCAGATCGAGAAGCTGAAGGGAGTCGCCCATACCGAGCGCATCGGTCTGGGCCAGGTGAGCCTGGAGAACCGGGTGCTCACCGTCGCGTCCGTCGACCCGGGCGCCTATCGCCACTTCGCGCAGGCCGACGTCGCCGACTTCCAGGAGGCCTGGGACCGGGTCGCCGGTGGCGAGATGGCGATCGACCAGAAGGTCGCCCGGCGGCTGGCCGACAAGGACGGGATGATCCGGCTCGGCAGCGAGGACGACTCCCCGAGCCTGCACGTGGGGGCGTACACCCCCCAGGTCCCCACCATCGACATGGTCGTCAACACCGCCTGGGCCGACGACATCGAGATGTCCACCGACAACGGGCTCCTGATCTCGACCGACGACATCACGCCCGCGACGATCCGCAAGCCGCTGGAGAGGCTGGTCGGCAAGGACGCCTCCGTGCAGATGCTCGACGTGGCCTCGCGTCTCGGCCTCGACCCGGACGCCAAGCTGACCGCGATCCCGACCGGCGGCACGCTGGGCAGCGTCGTCGGCACGTTCCGCTACACCGTCATCGGCGGCGGCCGGATCGCGCCCGATCCCTCCTGGGTGGCCGCCAACATCCGCACGGAGGTCGTGCCGATCCTCGGCAGCGTCACCTGCCACAAGGACCTCTTCCCGCAGCTGCGCGCGGCGCTCCTCGAGGTGCAGCAGCGCAACCTGTCCGACAAGATCCACCCGGAGGAGTACGCCGGCTGCTACTACCCGCGCTTCATCGCCAACACGACCACGCTGTCCAACCACTCCTTCGGCCTGGCCCTCGACCTCAACACCCCGGGCAACGGCCGCGGCACCGTCGGGGAGATGGACCGCGACGTGGTGGCGATCTTCAAGACCTGGGGCTTCGCGTGGGGCGGCGACTGGCGCTGGACCGACCCGATGCACTTCGAGCTCAGCGAGGTCAAGGCCGTCGGCTGACCGCGAATGCCCTAACGTGCGGGCCATGAAGGCAGTCCAGGTCGTCACGCTCACCGGTCCCGCCGACATCGAGGTGCGCGAGGTCGACCCGCCCGTCCCGGGCCACAACGACGTGCTCGTCGAGGTGCACAGCGTGGGCGTGTCGTTCCCCGACCTGCTGCTGAGCCGCGGGGAGTACCAGTTCAAGCCCGAGCCGCCCTTCACCCTCGGCGTCGACTTCGCCGGCGTCGTCGTCCACCCGGGGGCCGCCGAGTCGAGCGGCTTCCAGGTCGGCCAGCGCGTCGCGGGCGTCAACCTCAACGGCGGGGCGGCCGAGCAGGTGGCCAACCCGGCGATCTTCACCTTCCCGCTGCCGGACGAGATGTCGTACGACGAGGGCGCGGCGCTGCCGATGAACTACCTCACCGCCCTGTTCGCGCTCGAGGAGCGCGGCGGCCTGCGCGACCGCGAGACGGTCCTCGTGCACGGTGCGGCCGGCGGTGTCGGGACGGCGACCCTGCAGGTGGCCAAGGGCCTCGGGGCCCGCACCATCGCGGTCGTCAGCACCGAGGAGAAGGCGGCCTTCGCCCGCGCCGCGGGTGCCGACGAGGTGATCGTCGGGCCCGACTTCCGCGACCAGGCCACGGAGCTGACCAACGGCCGTGGCGTCGACGTGGTGCTCGACGTCGTCGGCGGCGACGCCTTCACCGACTCGCTGCGCTGCCTGGCCGAGAAGGGCCGCGTCCTCGTGGTGGGCTTCGCCGCCGGTCAGGGCATCCCTGAGGTCAAGGTCAACCGGCTGCTGCTCGGCAACACCGACGTGCGCGGCGTGGGCTGGGGCGCCTACGCGATGACCAAGCCGGGCTACATGCAGAAGCAGTGGCACCGGCTGACGCCGATGATCGAGTCCGGCGTGGTGAAGCCACCGATCGGCGCGACCTACGACCTCGCCGACTTCGGGCGCGCGCTGGTCGACATGGACGAGCGGCGCACCCTGGGCAAGTCGGTCGTGCACGTGCGCTGAGGCTGGGCCCTCGGGGTTAGGGTCGGCGCGTGACGATCCTCGACGCCGCCCGCGACGGCATGAACCCCGACATCCGCCCGCAGGACGACCTCTTCGGCCACGTCAACGGACGCTGGCTGGAGGAGACCGAGATCCCCTCCGACAAGTCGAGCTGGGGCGCGTTCATCGCGTTGGCCGACGCCGCCGAGCAGCAGGTGCGCGACATCATCACCGAGCTCGCCGACCGACCGGCCGAGGACCTCGACGAGGACGAGCGCAAGGTGGGCGACCTCTACGCCTCCTTCATGGACACCGACACGATCGCGGCCAAGGGGCTGCGCCCGATCAAGGGGCTGCTGGACCGCGCGCACCAGGTCGCCGACCTGACCGAGCTCGCCGCCTTCCTCGGCATGTTCGAGCGCATCGGCGGTCCGGGCCTCTTCGGCTCCTACATCACCCCGGACCGGGCCGACGCCTCGCGCAACATCGTCTACCTCGCCCAGGGCGGCCTCGGGCTGCCCGACGAGTCCTACTACCGCGAGGACAAGTTCGCCGAGATCCGCTCGACGTACGCGAAGTACCTCACCACGCTGTTCACCCTCAGCGAGCACGACGACCCCGCGGGCGCGGCGGCGCGCGTGCTGGCGTACGAGACCCGGCTCGCCGAGGGGCACTGGGAGGCCGCGGAGACGCGTGACGTCCAGAAGACCACCAACCACAAGAGCCTCGAGGAGCTCGTCGAGCTCTGCCCGGCCTTCGAGTGGGTCACCTACGTCACCGCCCTCGGCGGCACCGAGGAGACGCTGCGCTCCTCGATCGTGATGCAGCCCGACTTCTTCGCCCACCTGTCGACCGTGCTCGAGGAGACCCCGATCGAGACGTGGCGCGACATCCTCCACGTCCGCGTGGTGCGCAGCTCGGCGCCCTACCTGCCCGACGAGTTCGTCGAGGCCAACTTCGACTTCTACGGCCGCACCCTCAACGGCACCCCCGAGCTGCGCGCGCGCTGGAAGCGTGGCGTCGACTTCGTCGAGGGCGCGATCGGCGAGGCCGTCGGCAAGGTCTACGTCGCGCGCCACTTCCCGCCGACGTCGAAGCAGATGATGGACGAGCTGGTCGCCAACCTCGTCACCGCCTACCGGCGCTCCATCGAGGCGCTCGACTGGATGGGCGAGGACACCAAGCAGAAGGCCTACGACAAGCTCGACAGGTTCTACCCCAAGATCGGCTACCCGTCGGAGTTCCGCGACTACTCCGCGCTGACGATCTCCGCCGACGACCTGCTGGGCAACGTCGCCTCCGCGTCGGCGTTCGAGACCGACCGCCAGCTCGCCAAGGTGGGCCAGCCGGTGGACCGCGACGAGTGGCTGATGCTGCCGCAGACGGTCAACGCCTACTACCACCCGGGCACCAACGAGATCTGCTTCCCGGCTGCCATCCTCCAGCCGCCGTTCTTCAGCCCGGACGCCGACGAGGCCGAGAACTACGGCGGGATCGGCGCCGTCATCGGCCACGAGATCGGCCACGGCTTCGACGACCAGGGCGCGCAGTACGACGGCGACGGCAACCTGCACGACTGGTGGACAGCCGACGACAAGGCGGCCTTCGAGGCCAAGTCGCAGGCCCTCGTCGCGCAGTACGACGCCTTCGAGCCGCGCACGCTGCCCGGCGAGCACGTCAACGGCAGCCTCACCGTCGGCGAGAACATCGGCGACCTCGGTGGCCTCACCATCGCCCACAAGGCCTACGTCATCAGCCAGGGAGGGGACGCCTCGGTCGAGGACCGCCGCACCCTCTTCCTCAACTGGAGCCACGTGTGGCGCACCAAGCGCCGCAAGGAGCAGGAGCTCCAGTACCTCACCATCGACCCCCACAGCCCCGCCGAGTTCCGCGCCAACATCGTGCGCAACCTCGACGAGTTCCACGAGGTCTTCGAGACCCAGCCCGGCGACGGCCTCTGGCTCGAGCCCGAGGGTCGCGTCCGGATCTGGTGACCCGGGGTCGGGCTGTCCAGGGAGCCCCAGCCAGGGGACCCCAGCGCCACGGGTCCTGACGGGAGCCGACCGGAGTCCTACGATGGCCAGGTGGTCAGGAAGGACGCCGACATCACCGGCGGCATCGTCGTCGGTCACGACGGCTCGCGCGCTGCGGGCGCCGTGGTGCGTCGTGCAGGCGACCTCGCCCGGCGGCTGGGGGTCACCCTTCACGTCGTGCGCGTGTGGAACGTGACGACCGCACCCCGCCCGGACTCGATGGTCGGCGGCTACGTGCCGCCGTTCGCCGAGTTCGAGCAGGCCGTGATCTCCGACCTCAAGGCCGACTGCGCCTCCGCGGGACTGGGCGGCGACGTCGACGTGCAGCTCTACGCGCTGCGCGGGCAGGCCACCGAGCGACTCATCGACGCAGCAGCGGGGGCCGAGATGCTGGTCGTCGGCACGCGGGGCGCCGGTGGCTTCGCGGGCCTCCGCTTCGGGTCCACCGCGACCCAGGTCGTACGCCACTCGCCGGTCCCCGTGCTGGTGGTGCCCAACATCCCGGACTGACCTGACGCACCGAACAGTCGGGTCATGACCCGCGAGGACCACGACACGACTGTTCGGCAGCGCGGGAGCTCAGCTGGCGACGGTGGCGCAGACGACCTCGAGGATGAGGTCCTCGCCGGTGGAGGTCAGCAGGTTGATCCCGGTCGCCTTGTAGCCGGTGCCGTCCGGGGTGCGGGTGACCTGGCTGAACAGGCTGTTGAGGCTGCCGACAGGTGCCTCGAGGAAGCCCGCATTGGCCGACAGGGCCTTCTTGCCGGCCGGGCAGGTAGCGGTGACGGTCCTCGTGTTCGAGCCGGGGAGGCCGGGAAGGCCGGGCACCGTGACGCCGTTCTTGATGACCTCGAAGCCGCTGATCCCGGAGGCGCCGACGGGACCCGCAGGTCCGGTGGCGCCGGTGGCTCCGCGGAGCTTGTTCTTCGCGCCGAGGGAGAGGTCCTTGGCCTTGAGGGTGCGGTTCTTGATGTCCTTGGTGGTGACGGTGTTGTTCTTGATCTGCTTGCCGGTGATCATCATCGATGCCGTGGCGCCGGCGCCCGCCGAGAGGACCAGGGCGATGACGGCGACGGTGACGGCTATGGCCGTACGCGGTGTTGCTTTCACGAGGACGCTCCGTAGGGGTCGTGGACAGGTCGGCTGGCTCGGAGGCTAGGGGGACGCGCCCGACCACCGCAGGAGTTCCACGAATTCCCCAGCCCGACGGCGGGGTTGTTGAATGAGGCCGTGAGCTTGCCCGGGCACGACCAGTCGACCTACCGCCTCCGCATGGAGTGGGGACCGACCGGCGCCACGGCCGTGCCGGCCGACTACGCCGTCGTGGTCGACGTCCTCTCCTTCACGACCACCCTGAGCGTGGCGGTCGACCGCGGCATCGAGGTCTTCCCGTTCCGCTGGCGCGACTCCCGCGCGGCCGAGCACGCGGTCAGGCACGGCGCGACCCTGGCGGTCGGCCGGTTCGAGGCGCTGTCGCGCGGCGACGCCCGCCACGTCTCGCTCTCTCCGGCCAGCCTGTCGGAGGTGGAGGGCGTCCAGCGGCTGGTGCTGCCCTCGCCCAACGGCTCGACCATCGCCTTCGCCCTCGCCGACTCGGGAGCGCAGGTGCTCGGCGCGTGCCTGCGCAACGCCGGCGCGGTGACCCGCTGGCTGGCGCCCAAGGTCGCCGACGGCGCCAGCGTCGTCGTCGTACCCGCGGGGGAGCGGTGGTACGACGACACGCTCCGCCCGGCCGTCGAGGACCTCTGGGGTGCCGGTGCGGTGCTCGCGGGGCTGGTGGGCGAGCACGGGGACGTGGCGAGCCCCGAGGCCCGGATGGCCGTCGCTGCTTGGCAGGGGGCGACCCTGCCCGGTGACCTGCTCGGCTGCGCCAGCGGCCTCGAGCTCGCCGAGGTCGGCTTCGTCGCCGACGTCGAGATCGCGGCCCAGCACGACGTCAGCGAGGTCGTGCCGGTGCTGGTCGGGGAGTCGTTCCGCGACAGCGCCGACCTCGAGCCGCCGGGTGCGCGGCTGCGCGGCCTCTGAGCACGACCTGACCGATCGGTCTGGTGGAGCCGCCCGAACTGTCCCTAGTGTGATCGCGGTCACACTCGGGTGACCACCTGTCTCGGAGGTCTCCACACGATGAAGCGCACGTCCACCCTCGCCGCGGTGCTCGGTTCCGCACTCGCCGGCCTGCTCAGCCCGCTCCTCCTCCAGCCCGCCCGGGCCGCCGCACCGGCGTACGTCGCCCTGGGCGACTCGTACTCCTCGGGCACCGGCACCCGCTCCTACATCAGCGACGGCACGACCTGCCAGCGCTCCACCCAGGCCTACCCGAGCCTGATCGCCACCGCTCGCGGCTACGCGCTCAACTTCCGCGCGTGCTCCGGCGCCACCGTCGCCGACGTCACCAACACCCAGCTCTCCGCGCTGACATCCGCCACGAGCTACGTGTCCATCTCTGTCGGCGGCAACGACGCGGGCTTCGCCGACGTGCTCACCGAGTGCGCGCAGCCGTGGTGGTCGAGCGACTGCGACGGCGCGATCAACACCGCGCAGGCCTTCATCAACACCACCCTCCCGGGCCGGCTCGACACCCTCTACGCCAGCATCCGCAGCCGCTCGCCCTACGCCAAGGTCGTCGTCGCCGGCTACCCGCGGATCTTCAACGGCGAGGACTGCAACGCACTCACCTGGTTCTCCCCGCAGGAGGAGTCGCGGCTCAACCAGACCGCCGACCTGCTCAACAGCCGCCTCGCGAGCGCGGCGTCGTCGGCCGGCTTCTCCTTCGCCGACCCGACCAGTCGCTTCGTCGGCCATGCGGTGTGCGACTCCGACGAGTGGATCAACGGCCTGTCCAGCCCGGTCAGCGAGAGCTACCACCCCAAGGCCACCGGCCACGCCGGTGGCTACACGCCGGTGGTCAGCCCGCTGCTCACCGGTGCCGCCGTCACGGTGACCGCCCGGCTCGTCGCCGACTCCGCCGCCTCGGGTGACGAGCAGGCCGCCCTGCAGCGGACGTACGCCGATGCCGACGCCCAGATCGAGCCGGAGACCTTCGTGGCGCCCGACCTGACCACGCCCGAGGCGCGCCGGGCCGCGCGCAGGCACGGCATCGACATCGACCGCTTCATCGCCCGCAGCCAGCGGCGCTGACCGACCGCGCAGCGCAGGGGCCCGTCGTGCCGGGCACGACGGGCCCCTGCGTGGTGGGACTACTTCACCTCCGAGCGGAGCACGCCCCGCAGGCCGAGCATCGCGGGCAGGACCAGCCAGATCCCTGCGGTGGCCGCGACCTGGGCCCACTGCTCGCCGCCGGTGGGAGGTCCCTCGAAGAGGAACGACCGGGCCAGCTCGGCGTCGACCCACGGACGGATGTCGACGAAGTCCGGCTGGCTGGCCGCCAGGATCGCGAAGAGGTTCGGCAGGACCAGGGTCAGCACGAAGTAGGTGACCAGCGCTCCGGCCGAGCTCCGGATGACCATGCCCAGCATCGTGCCGGTGAGCAGGCACAGCAGGCTCCCGATGACGATCGTCCCGAACTGGGCCACCGAGAGGTCCCACACCAGGTCGGTCCCGGTGATGGCGGTGCCGACCACGTTGCCGACGACGCCGACGACCAGGGCGACCAGCATCGCTGCGACGCCCACGACCACCGACGAGACCGTCTTGGCCAGCAGGACCCGCCTGCGGTCGGGGACGAGGGTGAAGGTGGTGAGGCCGGTGCGCTGGCTCCACTCACCGGTGATCGCGAGGATCGCGATGATCGGGAGCACGATCGTCATCGGAAAGCCGATCGCCGCGGCGAACATGTTGTGCGTCAGCTGGTCGTCGGGCGCGAAGAGGATCGTGCCGATCGTGGCGACGACGCCCCCGATCACCAGGCTGGCCATCAGCCAGAACCCGGAGCGGGTGTCGAACATCTTGCGCAGCTCGACGCGGACGACGCGTGCCAGGGGGATCGTCGGGTGGTCGTCGTGCTGCTCGTGGACGGGGTGGTGCACGACGGGCGGGGCTGTGGTGGTCATGCCGCTGTCCTTCCTCGGTGGGAGTCCCGGCGGGACTTCTGGGGGTGGGTGACTTCTCGCTGCGTGTCCGCGGTCAGCTCGAGGAACATGTCCTCGAGGCCGCCCTCGGCCGGACGTAGCTCGGTGAGCGCGATGCCTGCGGCGAACGCGACGTGCCCGACGTGCGCCGGCTCGGCGGCGGTGGCGACGCCACCCTCCTCCGAGACCGTGGTGTCGATGCCGGCCGCGTGCAGGGCCCGGCGCAGCGCTGCCGGGTCCTCGGCCCGCGCGACGGTCCCGGGGGAGCGGACCAGGTCGGACTTCGTGCCCTCGCACACGATCCGGCCGTGACCGATCATCACGATGTCGTCGGCGATGACCTCGACCTCGCGGAGCAGGTGCGAGGACAGCAGCACCGTGCCGCCCCGGTCGGCGAAGTCGCGCAGCAGGTCGCGCATCCACCGGATGCCGGCGGGGTCGAGCCCGTTGGCCGGCTCGTCGAGCATCAGCACGGCCGGGTTGCCGATCAGCGCGGTGGCGATGCCGAGCCGCTGCCGCATCCCGAGCGAGTAGTTGCCGACGCGGCGGTCGGACTCGGCGGGCGTGAGGCTGACCAGGTCGAGCATCTCGTCGACGCGACGGCCGGGGAGGCCCAGCACCTGCTGGACGATCGTGAGGATCTCCCGGCCGGTCCGGCCGGCGTGCTGGGCCGAGGCGTCGAGCATCACGCCGATCTGCCGGCCGGGGTTGGGCAGCTGGGCGAACGGGCGGCCGGCGACCGTCGTGGAGCCCGACGTGGGCTTCGTCAGGCCGACGACCATGCGCATGGTGGTGGACTTCCCGGCGCCGTTGGGGCCGAGGAACCCGGTCACGCGACCCGGCCGGGCGACGAAGCTGACGTCGTCCACGACGGTGTTCCTGCCGTACTTCTTGGTGAGCGACTCGATGGTGATCATGGGGTTCCCTCCGCGATCGTTCGGGTGGTTTCTGGGGTCACCTCGACGCTAGGTACGCCGGCTCCGGTACGCGTCGTCGCGAGGTCGCGGGCGTCGTACGCCGTCGTGGCGAGGCGGCGTCCTCCGGAAGTCGGAGCCCACCGGCTCAGGACTCGTCGAAGAGCCCGGTCCGGTAGGCGAGGACGATGGCCTGGGCGCGGTCGCGGAGGTCGAGCTTCTGCAGCAGCCGGGTGACGTGGGTCTTGACGGTCGTGTCGCTGATGAAGAGCTCCTGGCCGATCTCGGCGTTCGAGAGGCCGCGGGTGATCAGCTCGAAGACCTCGAGCTCGCGGGGGGTGAGCTCGGAGACCGCCGGCGGCGGTGGCTGGCGCCGTACGGACGCGAAGCGCCGGATGACCCGGCGGGTGACGGTCGGCGAGAGCAGCGCCTCGCCGGCGGCGATGGTGCGGACGGCTCCGAGGAGCTGCTCGGGCGGGTCGTCCTTGAGCACGAAGCCGCTCGCCCCGGCGCTGAGCGCCTCGAAGACGTAGTCGTCGAGGTCGAAGGTGGTGAGGACCAGCACGCGTGCGTCGCTGTCGGAGGCGAGGATCCGCCGAGTCGCCTCGAGGCCGTCCATCTCGGGCATCCGGATGTCCATCAGGATCACGTCGGGCCGGAAGCGCGCGGCCTGTGCGACCGCGTCCCGGCCGTTGCTCGCCTCCGCCACGACCTCGATGTCGGGCTCGTCGGCCAGCAGCAGGTGGAAGCCCGCCCGCACCATGCTCTGGTCGTCGACGACCATCACCCGGATGGTCATGACCGGGCTCCCAGCGGGAGCCGGGCGCGCACCAGGAAGCCGCCGCCGGGCGCGGGGCCGGCGTCGAGGTCGCCGTCGAAGAGCTTGACCCGCTCCCGGATGCCGACGAGGCCGTGGCCCCCGCCCCACGAGCCGGCGACGTCGGCGCCGACCCTCGCCCGGTCCACGCGGTGGCCGTGGTCGCGCACCTGCAGGCAGAGCTCGTCCGGGGCGTAGGCGACGACCACCTCGGCGAGGTCGGACCCGGAGTGCTTGAGGCTGTTGGTCAGCGCCTCCTGGACGATGCGGTACGCCGAGAGGTCGAGGCCGCGGGGCAGGGCCACGGGCTCTCCCCGGACCTCCACCCGCACGTCGAGCCCAGCCGCGCGCACGTCGCGCACGAGCCGGTCGAGGTCGTCGAGCCCGGGGCTGGGCGCCAGCTCGGGTGCCGTGTCGTCGTCGCGCATCGCGGCCAGCAGCCGGCGCATCTCGGTGAGCGCCGTACGGCCCGCCTCCTCGACGTTCTTGAGCGCCTCGCGGTCCTCGGTCGACGACTCCGGCATCCGGTGCCGGACGGCGCCCACCTGCAGCACGATCACGCTGACGGCGTGCGCGACGACGTCGTGCAGCTCGCGGGCGATCCGGCCACGCTCCTCGGCCACGGCCAACCGTGCGGCCGCCTCGCGCTCCAGCTCGGCGAGCCGGGCACGCTCCTCAGCGGCCTCGGTCCGCTCGGTGCGCTCCCGCAGGGACCACCCGACCAGCCACCCGATCGCGAACATCACCGGGACGGAGATGAGGTCGTCGGTCGTGCTGTCCGGCGCGTTGCGCACGACGGTCACCGCGCCCGCCAGCGCGATCGCCAGCCCCAGGCGGGAGAGCGAGGCGTTGCGGACCGAGCCCAGCAGCACCGCGGCACCCATCCCCGCGATGAGGATCCCGGCGCCGTTGACGATCAGCTGCTCGTCGAGGAAGGAGAGGGCGGCGCACACCACCCAGGTGGTGGCCGGCGCCGCGAAGGGGAACCGCCGACGGGCCAGCAGGACGAGGACCGCGGACGTGATCCCGACCAGCCCGAGCACGAACAGCGGACCGTCCGGGTGCTCGAGGTCGTCACGCAGCAGCGTCCCCGCGGCGGTCACCAGGGCGGTGGCCACGACCAGCAGGTCGAGACCATGCCCGGCGAGGAAGGCCCGCGCTCGGCTCACCTCGTCAACGTACGACGACGCCCGACCGCGCTGCGTCCACCAAAAGGAGGACCCCTGGTCGTCGCCAGGTGCCCCCGACGACGGGGCCTTCCGACGACGCGCGGCGGCCCGCCCGCGCCTAGCGTCGGAGACGTCGACAGGTCGTCGACCACACGCTTCGACAGGACAGGACCATGGACATCGAGATCGAGACCGGCACCTACGTCCGGTCCACCCCGCGTCGCCACAACGGCTACTGGGCCGGCGACTTCAAGGAGGCGCCGCCCCTGCCGTGGGCCCAGCTCCGCCGCATCATGGAGACGGCCCGTCCGGTCGATGTCGCCGGGGGTTGGTAGACAAGGGGCATGACCACCGGGACCGAGCCAGCCGTCACCGACGACGTACGCCTCTCGGCCCGCGAGGCCGCCGAGGCACACCTCCGCGCCCTGGTGGGTCGTGACGACGCCGTGCTGCGCGAGGACCAGTGGGCCGCGATCGAGGCGCTGGCGGTCGACCGCCGCCGCGCGCTCGTCGTCCAGCGCACCGGGTGGGGCAAGTCGGCCGTCTACTTCGTGGCCACCAAGCTGCTGCGCGGCACCGGCGCCGGCCCGACGGTCATCGTGAGCCCGCTGCTCGCCCTGATGCGCAACCAGATCGCCGCCGCGGAGCGTGCCGGCATCCGGGCGGTGACGATCAACTCCACCAACATCGACCAGTGGCAGCCCATCCACGACCAGATCCACGCCGGCGAGGTCGACGTGCTGCTGGTCAGCCCGGAGCGGCTCAACAACCCGGGCTTCCGTGACGAGGTGCTTCCCCGGCTGGCCGCGACCTGCGGACTGCTGGTGGTCGACGAGGCCCACTGCATCTCCGACTGGGGCCACGACTTCCGCCCCGACTACCGCCGCCTGCGCACCCTCCTCGCCGAGCTGCCGTCCGGGATCCCGGTGCTGGCCACCACCGCGACCGCCAACGCGCGGGTCACCGACGACGTCGCCGAGCAGCTGGGCGTCCACGGTTCCCCGTCGGTCGAGGAGGGCGCCCAGCGCCCGTCACGAGACCAAGCGGTCCTCGTCCAGCGCGGCACCCTCGACCGTGAGTCGCTGCGCCTGGGCGTGGTGCAGCTGAAGACCCCCGAGCAGCGGCTGGCCTGGCTGGCCGACCACCTCGCCGAGCAGCCCGGGTCCGGCATCGTCTACTGCCTCACCGTGGCCGCCACCCAGGAGGTCGCGGGCTACCTGCGCGACCGCGGCCTCGAGGTCGCGGCCTACTCCGGCCAGACCGACACCGACGAGCGCCACGCCCTCGAGCAGGCGCTGGTCGACGGCCGGGTCAAGGCCCTCATCGCGACCAGCGCCCTCGGCATGGGCTTCGACGCCAGCCTGGGCTTCGTGATCAACCTGGGTGCCCCCGCCTCGCCGGTCGCCTACTACCAGCAGGTCGGCCGTGCCGGCCGCGGCACCGACGACGCGACCGTCGTCCTGCTGCCGCAGGTCGAGGACCGCGACATCTGGGCCTACTTCGCCTCGCTGGGGTTCCCTCGCGAGGAGCAGGTCCGCGAGACCCTCGCCGCCCTCGCCGACTCCGAGCGTCCGCTGTCCACCGCGACCCTGGAGACGCGCGTCGAGCTCGGCCGCAACCGCCTCGAGTCGATGCTCAAGGTCCTCGACGTCGACGGCGCCGTCCAGCGGGTGCAGGGGGGCTGGGTCGCCACGGGTCGGCCCTGGTCCTACGACGGCGAGCGCTACGCCCGGGTGGCCGAGGCCCGCGAGCGCGAGCAGCAGGCGATGCTCGGCTACCTCAAGACCGACGAGTGCCGCATGCGCTACCTCCGCGAGCAGCTCGACGACCCCGACGCGGCCGACTGCGGCCGCTGCGACAACTGTGGCGGGCTCACCCTCTCGACCTCGGTGAGCGACCGTTCGGTGGCCGAGGCCGGCGAGCGGCTGGCCCGCCCCGGTGTCGTCGTCGACCCGCGCCGGATGTGGCCGACCGCGCTGGCCAACCTCGGGGTCGACCTCAAGGGCAAGATCCCCGAGGGCGCCGAGCCCGGGCGGGCGGTCGCGCGCCTGACCGACCTCGGTCACGGGCAGGCGCTGCGCGAGCTGTTCCGCGAGGACACCCCCGACGGTCCCGTGCCGCCCGGCCTCGCCCAGGCGGTCATGGAGGTGATGAAGGACTGGGCCCCGGCCTGGACGTCGCGTCCCGACGCGATCGTGGTGGTCGAGTCCGCCACCCGCCCCACGCTCACCCGCGACCTGGCGGAGGGCCTGTCCCGCGTGATGCAGGTGCCGGTCGTCGGCACCTGGGCCATTCGCGACGACACCGTCCCGCCGCGCGCCGGCCAGTCCAACTCCGCGCAGCGCGTGGCCGCCGTACGCCGTCGTTGCGGGCTGGACGCCGACGTGCCGCCCGGCGCCACCGTGCTGCTGGTCGATGACCAGGTGGAGACCGGGTGGTCCGCCACCCTCGCGGCGGTCGCCCTCCGCCAGGCGGGCGCCGGTGCCGTCCTCCCGCTCTGGCTCGGCAGCCGCTCCTAGCCCGGCCCCCGCTGCGCCGACCGGGCACTTCCTCGCGCTGAAATGCGCCGACCGGGCACCTCCTCGCGCTGTCAGCGCGAGGAACTGCCCGGTCAGTGGTCTCCACCGCGAGGAACTGCCCGGTCAGTGACCCATCATCGCGGTCGGGTCGACCGGGGCGACCTTCCTGCGGGGCAGGAACGCGGCCGGGATCAGGCAGCAGGCGACCAGGACCGTCGCGACCACGAAGACCGTGGCGAACGAGTCGGCCAGGTCGGCGGTGGCGCGGGTGAACAGCTGCTGCAGCGAGGCCGGGTCGATGCCGAGGCCCTCAGCCGCCCGGGCCAGCGCGGACGGGTCGTCGCTGCCGGCGGCGCCCCTCACGGCACCTGCCTGGGCGATGGTGTCGCTGCCCTTGATCTGGTTGGTGAGGATCACCGAGAAGAGCGCGGTGCCGATGGAGGCCGCGACCTGCTGGGTGATGTTGAGCAGCGTCGAGCCGCGGGCCACGTTGTGGGCGGTCAGCGTCGCGAGCGCGGCCGTCATGATCGGCATCATCGTGCCGCCCATGCCGAGGCCCATGATGAAGAGCGCGCCGAGGATGTAGGCGTAGGACGTGTCCGCGCCGATCTGGGTGAACATCGCCATGCCGACGGTGATCACCGTGATGCCGGCCAGGACGATCTTCCCGGGGCCGATCTTGTCGGCCAGGATGCCCGCGATCGGCATGGTGATCATCGCGCCGACGCCCTGCGGGGCGAGCAGCCAGCCGGTGAAGAGCGTGCCCTCGCCGCGGACCTGGATGAAGTAGAGCGGGAACAGCAGCGAGGCGCCGAAGAACGCGATCGCGAACAAGGTCATCGCGATGATCGCGACGGTCATGTTGCGGTTCTTGAACAGGCGCAGCTCGACCAGCGGGTGGATGTTGCGCCGGGCCAGCGCCCAGGGGACGAACGCGACGATCAGCGCGAGGCCGACGACCATGGGGACGAGCACCTTCGTCGCCATGGCGGTGCCCTCCTCGGGGATCGAGCTCACGCCGTAGAGGAAGGCGGCCAGGCCGGGGGAGAGCAGGATCATGCCCAGCCAGTCGAAGGTCTCCGACGGCTCGACGTGGTCCTTCGGGAGCACCACCCAGGCGTAGGCGATGGCCGCGATGCCGATGGGCAGGTTGATGAGGAAGATCCAGTGCCAGGAGGCGCTCTCGATCAGGGCGCCGCCGATGATGGGGCCGAAGATCGGGCCGAGCAGCATCGGGATGCCGAGCACGGCCATCACGCGACCGACGCGCTCCGGGCCGGCGGCCCGGGTCAGGATGGTCATGCCGAGCGGCATCAGCATGCCGCCGCCGAGCCCCTGGAGCACCCGGTAGAGCACGAGCAGCTCGAGGGAGGTGGCCGTCGCGCACAGCACGGAGCCGGCGGTGAAGAGGACGACGGCCAGCAGGTAGAGGCGCTTGGTGCCGAAGCGGTCGGCGGCCCAGCCCGTCAGGGGGATGACGCTGGCCAGGGCGAGGGTGTAGCCCGTCATGGTCCACGCGACCTCGGCCGCGGTGGCGTCGAACTCCTGCTGGAAGGTGTTGAGCGCCACGGAGACGACCGTGATGTCGAGGATGGACATGATCGCGCCGAGCACGACCACGCCGGCCACCATCAGGACGCCCTTGTCGAGCTTGTCGGAGCTGTCCGGCCGCGCGTCGCCGGACTGGATCTGGGTGTCAGTCACCCGCCAACGGTAGGGGTTGCCTCCGACGGCGACGCAATCCTTTTCGCGGTGGGCTGAATCACCCGGACGACTCCTCAGGCGGGTACGCCGTCGAGGTCCTCGATCCGCGCCAGGCTCGGTCCGCGACGCTGCTGCAGGTCGCGGGAGACGTCCTCCACCGCGCGCATCACGCGCAGCACGTTGCGGCAGGTGAGCCGGGCCAGGTCGTCCGCGGACCAGCCGCGGTCGGCCAGGGCGGCGAGCAGCGCGGGATAGGTGGAGACGTCCTCGAGGCCCTCGGGCAGGACCTCGACCCCGTCGTAGTCGCCACCGAGCCCGATGTGCTCGATCCCGGCCACCTCGCGCACGTGCTCGCAGTGCGCGACCACGTCGGCCAGGGTGGCGGTGGGCCGGGGGTGGTCGGGGAGCCACGCCGCCTCGAAGGCCGAGAACCGTACGCCGTCGGACTCGAGGATGCCCTCGGCCTCGGCCGCCGCCACCAGCTCGCGGTGGACGTCGGCGCAGGCGGCGTTCACGAACTTCGGCACGAAGGTCACCATGCACACGCCCCCGTTGCGGGCCGTCGCCTCCAGGACGTCGTCGGGCACGTTGCGCGGGCTGTCGGTGACGGCCCGCGCGGAGCTGTGGCTGAAGAGCACCGGCGCCTCGGCCACCTCCAGCGCGGCGCGCATGGTGTCGGCGGAGACGTGGGAGAGGTCGACCATCATCCCGATCCGGTTCATCTCGCGGACCACCTCGCGACCGAAGGCGGTGAGCCCACCGGCGACCGGCCGGTCGGTGGCCGAGTCGGCCCACGGGGTGTTCGCGTTGTGGGTGAGCGTCAGGTAGCGCACGCCCAGCTCGTGCAGCTGTCGCAGCGTGCCGAGCGAGGAGTTGATGGAGTGGCCGCCCTCCGCGCCCATCAGCGAGGCCATCCGCCCCTCGGCCCAGGCGTGCTCGACCTCGTCGGCCGTGGTCGCCCACGCGAGCTGGTCGGCGTACGTCCGGGTGAGCAGGCGGGCTGCGTCGACCTGCTCGAGCGTCGCGCTGACCGCGTCGTCGCCGGTCAGCCGGCAGGGCACGTAGACCGACCAGAACTGTGCCCCCATCCCGCCCGCCCGCATCCGCGGCAGGTCGGTGTGGGTGGGAGTGGCGCCCGTGCCGACGTCGAGGCGGGCGAAGTCGTAGCCGACCTGTTCCCGGGCCTCCCACAGCAGGTCGTTGTGCCCGTCGATCACGGGATGCGAGGCGAGCAGGCTGGTGAGGTCCATGCGAGCCGACGATAGCGAGGTCGACAGGGAACTCCCTGTCGGTGCGAGGCGTTAGCGTCCTGTTGCCCGTCGTACGAAAGGTGGCTGCGTGAGCATCGTCCCGGTCACCGGTCCCGCGAGGCTGCTGGCGGGCGTCCCGCCCCGAGAGGGCTCGATCGAGTTCACCGACGACCGGCGCACGATCGTGATGCCGATCCGGGGTGCGTTGCCGGTCCTGGCCAAGGTGCGCGACCAGGACGACATCCACCCCTCGGTCGCGCTGCTCGCCGGCGCCGCGCTGATGGGGCTCCAGCTCGTGGCGTCCGGCCGCTTCGCGCCCGACCCCGAGGGCCGGCACTGGCAGGTCGCCGGCCTCGACCCGGCCGACGAGCGACGCATCGGCGACCTGGCCCGGTCCCGGGCCCATGACGGGTTCGACGAGGCCACGGCGGAGGGGATGGTCCGCGGGCTGCTCGACGCGGTCGTCGACACGATGCCGCGCACCACGCCCGGGCGCTCCCGCCGCCGACCGCCGCCCGTGGTCGACCGGCCCGTCCGGGGGCCGGCGAGCCCCGAGGAGTTCAGCGACCAGCTGCAGCAGCGGATCGCACGGATCCGCTCGCGCGGGCGCGACGACCGCCCGCACCTCGTGTCGATCTCGTTCCGGATCGAGGCCGACGAGGAGGAGCTCGTCGCGGGGGCGGTGCGCCTGGTCCTGCAGGTGCACGCGGTGGACAACCCCGCCCACATGGCCGACGCCTCCGAGCTCTGGGCGGACGCGGGCCCCGAGGCCGCCCACGGGTTCGGCGAGCGCGCCCGCACCCACGCGGCGATCGCGCTGCGCTCCGCGGCGGACGCGTGGCCGGTGCTCGACCGGCTGCTCGACCTGCGGGTCCCCGACGAGATCACCCTCGATACCGACGAGATCCTCTCCCTCCTCGACGGCGGCGCGGCGGCGCTGACCGAGGCCGGGCACCCCGTGATGTGGCCGAAGTACCTCGACCGCGACGTCACCCAGCGCGTCGAGCTCGGCCGGCAGAAGGCCGCCGGCACCCGTGACGAGCCGCTGCAGGACGGGCTGTTCGGCCCGCAGGCGCTCTTCGGCTTCGAGTGGCAGCTCTCGCTCCACGGCGAGGAGCTCACTGACGACGAGATGGACGACCTGGCCCGTGCGACCAGCCCGATCATCAAGCTGCGCGACAACTGGGTCGCGGTCGACTCCGCCGTGATCAAGCGGGCCCGCAAGCGGCTGATCCGCACGATCACCCCGGTGCAGGCCCTCGCGGCCACGCTCACCGGCGTCGTCGACGTCGAGGAGGTGCCCTACGAGGCGGTCGTCGGCGCGAGCCTCCTGGTCGTCCGGGACCGGCTGCGCGAGGCCGGCACCGGCGAGCTCGTCGAGGTGCCGGCCGCGTTGTGCGCCGAGCTGCGCGACTACCAGCACCGCGGCCTGAGCTGGCTGGCCGAGCTCACCTCGATGGGCCTCGGCGCCTGCCTGGCCGACGACATGGGGCTGGGCAAGACGGTCACCCTGATCGCGTTGCACCTCCACCGGGGGCCCGGCCCGACGCTGGTGGTGTGCCCGGCGTCGCTGCTCGGCAACTGGGAGGCCGAGATCCGTCGCTTCGCACCGGGAGTCGTCGTACGCCGCCACCACGGCAGCGCGCGCGACCTCGACGGCGTCACCGACGGCTTCGTGCTCACGACCTACGGCACCATGCGCAACGACGCCGCGCTGCTCGCGGAGGTCCCGTGGGACCTGGTGGTCGCCGACGAGGCCCAGCACATCAAGAACTCCCGGTCGGCGGCGGCCCGCGCCCTGCGCACGATCCCGAGCCGTGCGCGGGTGGCCCTGACCGGCACCCCCGTCGAGAACGACCTCACCGAGCTGTGGTCGATCCTCGACTGGGCGATCCCGGGCCTGCTCGGCAGCCGCAACGCCTTCCGCAAGGTGTGGGCGGGCCCGATCGAGTCGGGGCTGGAGCCCACCAAGGCGCGTCAGTTCGCCGACCTGATCGGCCCCTTCCTCCTGCGCCGCCGCAAGTCCGACCCCGGCGTCGCGCCCGAGCTGCCGCCCAAGACCGAGACCGACCACCTGCTCGGCCTGACCCGCGAGCAGGTCGTGCTCTACGAGACGCTGGTGCGCGAGTCCATGCGCCGCATCGAGGAGGCCGACGAGGAGACCCGACGCGGCCTGGTCCTCACGCTGCTGACCGGCCTCAAGCAGATCTGCAACCACCCCGCCCACTACCTGCGCCAGGCCAACCCCAAGCTGCGCGGGCGCTCGGAGAAGCTCGAGCTCCTCGACGAGCTGGTCGGCACCGTCGTCGCCGAGGACGGCGCGGTCCTCGTCTTCACCCAGTACGTCGCGATGGCGCGGCTGCTCGAGCGCCACCTCGCCACCACCGGCGTGCCCCACCAGTTCCTGCACGGCGGCACCCCGGTCCGCGAGCGCGACGCCATGGTCGCCCGGTTCCAGGCGGGCGAGACGCCGGTGTTCCTGCTCTCGCTCAAGGCCGGCGGCACCGGGCTCAACCTCACCCGCGCCGACCACGTCATCCACCTCGACCGCTGGTGGAACCCCGCTGTCGAGGACCAGGCCACCGACCGCGCCTACCGGATCGGCCAGACCAAGCCGGTGCAGGTGCACCGCTTCGTCACGCAGGGCACCATCGAGGAGAAGATCGCCGAGCTGCTGGCCCGCAAGCGCTCGCTGGCCGACTCGGTCCTCGCGCGCGGCGAGACCGCGTTGACCGAGCTCTCCGACGCCGAGCTCCGCGACCTCGTGGAGCTTCGTCGATGAACGGCACGACGCACCCGCGCCTGCGGGCCCGCCGGGGCAGCACCGCCGGCACGTGGTGGAGCAAGGCGGTGCTCCGTGCGGTCGAGGAGGCCGCGTTCGGTGAGAAGGAGCTGCGGGCGGGCCGGGCGCTCGCACGGGCCGGGGCGGTCGGCTCCATCACCGTCAGCGAGGGCACGGCCGTCGCGGCCGTGACCGACGGCCAGGACGCCTGGACCGTGGAGGTGACGGTCCCGGTCCTCGACGACTCCGACGCGGCCGCCTTCACCGAGCTCGTCGCGGCCGAGTCGGGCCGGATCGGGGCGCTGCTCGCCGGGCAGCTGCCGCACGCCTTCGTCGAGGCGGTGGAGGAGGCCGGCGTCGAGCTGCTGCCGTACGGCGGCGAGCTCGGCTCGGCCTGCACCTGCGAGGCCTGGCTCGACCCGTGCCCCCACGCGCTGGCCGTGCTGACCCAGGTCGCCTGGCTGATCCAGGCCGACCCGTTCGTGCTCACCCACCTGCGGGGCCTCTCCCGCGACCGGGTGCTCCGCGACCTCCACCGGATCGCCCCGCCACGCCCCCCGGGCGCCGCACTGGGGCATGAGTCGCCAGGAGACTCAAGGCCCAGTGACGAACCTGACGACCCCGATGACCTCGACGACCTGGTCGTCGCGGAGGACGCCGCCGCACGCGCCGCCCGTCAGCTCCAGCAGGACCGGCCGTTCGACGGCTGGTGAGGTGGGCGCCAGGGCTCAGGCGAGGCCGAGCGCGCCGTGCGCCATGTCGCGGAGCACGTCGTGCATCTGGGGGTCGGGCAGCCGCCCGGCGCGGGGCGTGGAGTTGAGCAGCCCGAACAGCACGTGGGCGCGGGTCCGGGAGGTCTCGGGGCTCAGCGAGGCGTCGAGGTGCCGCAGCTGGGTGGCCCAGACGTCGACGTACGCCCGTTGCAGCGCGCGGACGCGCTCGCGCGCCTCGTCGGGCAGGCTGCTCCAGTCGCGGTCCTGGACCACGATGAGGGAGCGGTGCTCGATGGCGAACTCGATGTGCCACTCGACGAGCGCCTCGAGCGCCTCCCGCGGCCCGCCGGCGTGCTCGACCCGGCTGCGCCCCTCGGCCAGCAACGTCTCGCTGATGGAGACGAGCATCTCGGCGAGCATCGCGTCCTTGGACTCGAAGTGCTTGTAGAGCGCCGGGCCGGAGATCCCGCAGGCCGAGCCGAGCTCGGCGACGGAGACGCCGTGGAAGCCGCGAGCGGCGAAGAGCTCCGCCGCGATGTCGAGGATCTGCTGACGGCGCGGAGTCACGAGTTCGAGGTTAGTGCGTGTTAACCGACCTCGCGGTGTCGGAAGCGCCATCCGGCGCTTCGGCGCCTCCCACACTGCCAGCGGAATCACACGTGTCTCCCCACATCTCGGTGCTCCCAGTGGGCCGCACCCCCGCAGCGGCCCACTGATCCCCACGATCAGCACACCGTTTCCCTCGCCAGAGTCTGCACCCACCCATGAATCCGTGCAGTGGTGCCAGCACCACTGTTGTTCTACCCAGCTTTGCCGGCCAGGTGGTGCCTGCTCTACCGACGCCTCGCCATGCGCGTGACTACAGTCCGTGCATGCCGCAGATCCGAGTCGTCCTGGCCGAGGACGGCGACCTGCTCCGGGCTGGCGTGCTCGCGCTCCTCGACGGCTTCGACGACATCGACGTGGTCGCCACCGCGACGAGCCTCCCCGAGCTGCTCGCGGCGGTCGAGGAGCACCGTCCCGACGTCCTCCTCACCGACATCCGGATGCCGCCCGACTTCACCGACGAGGGCATCCGGGCCGCCGGCGAGCTGCGGCGCACGCATCCCGCGACCGGGGTGGTGGCGCTGACGCAGTACTCCGACGTGGAGTACGCCCTCGACCTGGTCCGCGACGGCAGCGACGGTCGCGGCTACCTCCTCAAGGAGCGGGTGGCCGACGTCGACGAGCTGGTGGCCGCGCTGCGCACCGTCGCGGCCGGTGGCTCGGTCATCGACCAGATCGTGGTCGATGCGCTCATGGCGACCGGCACCCGCCGCCGGGACTCCCTGCTCGACCGGCTCACCCCGCGCGAGCTCGAGGTGCTGGCGATGGTCGCCCGCGGGATGACCAACGCGACGATCGCCGAGGAGCTCGTGGTGACCGACCGGGCGGTGGAGAAGCACATCAGCTCGATCCTCACCAAGCTCGACCTGCCGGCCGAGGCGCCGGTGCACCGCCGGGTCGCGGCCACCCTGGTCTTCCTCAGCGAGGCCGGCGTGGGCGGAGGGGTCGTACCCCGCGCATGAAGGGCCTGCTGTCCGGGTGGGACGGACTCGATCCCGGCCTCCGCTGGCTGCTGCGCGTCAACCTCCTCGCCCTGAGCACGTCGACGCTGCTGCTGGGGGCGGCGTACGGCCTGGGGTTCCGGCACACGGCCGTCGAGATCGACCTCGCGGTGATGGTCGCGTCCCTCGGCATCATGCTGGTGACGGCTCCGCTGTGTCGACGCCACGGCGCGCACGCGGCCATCGTGGGTCTCACCCTGTCGGCGCTCCTCTTCGCCGTCGGAGGCACGTGGGCCACTCCGAACCTCAGCCCGCTGACCGTGCTGCTCACGCTGGTGCCGCTGCTGGTCGGGTACCCCTACCTGGACCGGCGCTGGATCGGGGCGCTGATGGTCGTCGCGGTCGTCGGCAGCGCGTCGGTGGCAGCGCTGGGCGAGTGGCGGCGTACGGACCAGATCAGCGACGTGTGGTGGGTCAACGCGGTCGTCATCGCCGCGTCCCTGCCCGCCGGGGTCGCCATCGTGGTGTTCCTGGTCCGCGACGCCTACGACCGGCTCGTGACGCAGTCCGCGGAGCTGGTCGAGTCGCGCACGCGCATCGTCGAGGTCGCCGACGCGGCCCGGCGCAGCATCGAGCGCGACCTCCACGACGGTGCCCAGCAGCGCCTGCTGGCGATGAGCGTCACCATCGAGCGCACCCGCAAGGAGCTGCTGGCCGGTCGGCCCGAGGTGGCCACCGCCCTGCTCGGCCAGCTCGCCGCGGACAACCGCGAGGTGCTGCTCGAGCTGCGCGAGCTGGCCCGCGGCATCTACCCCCCGCTCCTCACCGAGCGGGGACTCGTCGCCGCGCTCCAGTCGGCGGCGCGTCGGGCCACCGTGCCGGTGACCCTCGGCGTCGACGACTTCGAGCGCCCGAGCAGGCAGGTGGAGGCGGCGGCGTACTTCTGCATCCTGGAGGCGCTCACCAACGCGGCCAAGCACGCCGGTGCGAGCGAGGTGCGGGTCACGGTGCGCGGCCTGCCGCACCTGGCCTTCACCGTCTCCGACGACGGCAGCGGCTTCGATCCCGACCGCGTGCGGTCCGGCGGCCTGCTCGGCATGGAGGCGCGGCTCGCCGCGGCCGGCGGCACCCTCACGCTGGAGACGGCGCCCGGGCGGGGGACGACCGTGCGGGGCGAGTTCCCGCCACTGGACGTCGTAGGTTAACGATCGCTAACCTGAGCCGGTGCCCGAGCCAGTGAGTGCTGCCCCGACCATGCGCGAGCTCGTCGACGACCTGCGTGCCCGGCTGGCCCGGGCCCGCCAGGGCGGGTCGGAGAGCGCGCGCCGCAAGCACACCGACCGCGGCAAGCTGCTGGTCCGCGACCGCGTCGACCGGCTGCTCGACCCCGGCAGCCCGTTCCTGGAGCTGTCGCCGCTGGCGGCCTACGGGATGTACGGCAACGGGGACGGCGACGACTACGCCGTGCCGTCCGCGAGCATCGTGACCGGCATCGGCCTGGTCCACGGCCGCCCGGTGATGGTGATCGCCAACGACGCGACGGTGAAGGGCGGCACCTACTACCCCATGACCGTCAAGAAGCACCTGCGGGCGCAGACCGTCGCCGCGGAGAGCCGGCTGCCCTGCATCGCGCTGGTCGACTCGGGAGGTGCGTTCCTGCCGATGCAGGACGAGGTGTTCCCCGACCGCGAGCACTTCGGCCGGATCTTCTTCAACCAGGCCAACCTTTCTGCGCAGGGCGTGCCCCAGCTCGCGGCGGTGATGGGCTCGTGCACCGCCGGCGGCGCCTACGTCCCCGCGATGTCGGACGAGACCGTGATCGTGCGCAACCAGGGCACGATCTTCCTCGGCGGCCCGCCGCTGGTGAAGGCCGCGACCGGTGAGGTCGTCACGGCCGAGGACCTCGGCGGCGGTGACGTGCACGCCCGCACGTCCGGCGTCGTCGACCACCTCGCCGAGGACGACGCCCACGCGCTGGCGATCCTGCGCAGCATCATCGACACCCTCCCGCCGCCGGAGCCCTCGAAGGTCGACCACGAGTCGGTGGAGGAGCCGCACGAGCCGCCGGAGTCGCTCTACGACGTCGTGCCGACCGACACCCGCACGCCGTACGACGTCCGCGAGGTGATCCGGCGCCTGGTCGACGGGAGCCGGTTCCACGAGTTCAAGAAGCTCTACGGCGACACGCTGGTGTGCGGCTTCGCGCGGATCCACGGCCACGAGGTCGGGATCGTGGCCAACAACGGCATCCTGTTCAGCGAGTCGGCGCTCAAGGGCGCACACTTCGTCGAGCTGTGCAACCAGCGCAAGATCCCGCTGGTGTTCCTGCAGAACATCACCGGCTTCATGGTCGGGCGCGAGTACGAGAACAAGGGCATCGCCCGCGACGGCGCCAAGCTCGTGACCGCCGTCGCGTGCAGCGTGGTGCCGAAGCTCACCGTCGTCATCGGCGGATCGTTCGGGGCCGGCAACTACGGCATGAACGGCCGCGCCTACGACCCGAGGTTCCTGTGGATGTGGCCCAACGCCCGGATCTCGGTGATGGGCGGCGAGCAGGCCGCCGGGGTGCTCGCGACCGTGCGCCGTGACGGCCTGGAGAAGGCCGGCGAGGAGTGGTCGGCCGAGGACGAGGAGTCCTTCAAAGCACCGATCCGCGACCAGTACGAGACGCAGGGCTCGCCCTACTACTCCACCGCGCGGCTGTGGGACGACGGCGTGATCGACCCCGCCGACACCCGCCGCATCCTCGGCATGGCGCTGTCGGTGACCTCCACGGTCCCGGTGCCCGAGCCCTCCTACGGCATCTTCAGGATGTGACGCCAATGAACACACTCTTGGTCGCCAACCGCGGCGAGATCGCGATCCGCGTCATGCGTACGGCGAAGCGCCTGGGCTGGCGGACGGTCGCGATCCACACCGACCTCGACTCAGACGCGCCCCACGTGCGCGCGGCCGACCGGGCCGTGCGGGTGGAGTCCTACCTCGACGTCGACGCCGTGGTCGCCGCCGCCCGGGAGACGGGCGCGGGCTTCGTGCACCCCGGCTACGGCTTCCTCTCGGAGCGCTCGCCGTTCGCCCGGGCGCTGGCCGAGGCCGGCATCACCCTCGTCGGGCCCAGCGCCGACGTGATGGACGCGATGGGCCGCAAGGACGCCGCCCGCGAGATCGCCCTCGCCGCCGGCGTGCCCGTGGTGCCGTCGTACGGCCTCGAGGACGACCCCGAGACGTTCGCCTACCCCGTGCTGGTCAAGGCGGCCGCAGGTGGCGGCGGCAAGGGCATGCGGGTCGTGCGCACCGCCGCCGAGCTGCCCGAGGCCAGGGCCGCGGCGGCGCGGGAGGCGGCGAGCGCCTTCGGCGACGACACGCTGCTCATCGAGAAGTACGTCGAGTCCGGCCGCCACATCGAGGTGCAGGTCCTGGGCGACACCCACGGCACGGTGCTGCACTTCTTCGAGCGCGACTGCTCCACGCAGCGCCGCCACCAGAAGGTGCTGGAGGAGGCCCCCGCGCCGACCTTGTCGGCCGAGCAGCGGGCCGCGATCACGACCGCGGGCGTCGACCTGGCCCGCGAGGTCGGCTACACCAACGCCGGCACGGTGGAGTTCCTCCTCGACAACGCGACCGGCGAGTTCTACTTCCTCGAGATGAACACCCGCCTCCAGGTCGAGCACCCCGTCACCGAGGAGGTCGTCCGGGTCCGGGACGAGCGCATCGACCTCGTCGAGCTCCAGCTGCGCGTGGCCACCGGAGAGCCGCTCGGCATCGACCAGGCCGACATCACCCTCGAGGGCCACGCCATCGAGGCCCGCGTCTACGCCGAGGACTCCTTCCACGGCTTCCTCCCACAGGCGGGCACCGCCTCCTACGTGAGCTGGCCGACCGAGATGTACGCCGACGGCGTCGAGGCCACGCACGACGACACGGGTGCGGTGGTCGGCCGACTCCGCGTCGACCACGCCCTCGAGTCCGGCCAGGTCGTGTCGACGTCGTTCGACCCGATGCTGGGCAAGGTGATCGCCTGGGGCTCCGACCGGGAGGCCGCGCGGCGCAGGCTCGTGGACGGACTGGAGCGCGTCGCGGTCCTCGGCCTCACCACCAACACCGGCTTCCTGGCTGCGCTGGCCGCCAGCGACGAGTTCCGCGACACCACGATCGACACCGCCTGGCTGGACCGCCACGAGGTGCCCGCCCCGACCGACGAGGTCGCCCGCCTGCTCGGGGCCCACTCCCTGGCCCCTCGCCCGACCGGGACGTCGGACCCGTGGCGGCACGACGGGTGGAGGTCGGCAGCCGCCCCTGCGCCGGTGGTCGTCGAGCTCGGGGGGCCCGTGACCGTGCCCAGCGGGACGTCGGTCTCGGTCGTCCACTCCGCGGGCGAGCCGATCGCATGGGTGCACGCCGACATCGACGGGCAGCGACACAGCGCGACGGTGCGTGACACCTCCGCATCGGTCGAGGTGCTCCACCGCGGCCAGCGCTTCGTCTTCGACCGTCACGACCCCTTCGCGGACCACGGGCCGGAGGCCGGCGACGGCACGCTCAAGGCGCCGATGCCGGGCACGGTCCTCGCGGTCAACGTCGCCGAGGGCCAGGCCGTGGGCGAGGGTGAGACGCTGGGGGTCATGGAGGCGATGAAGATGGAGCTCGCGCTCAAGGCGCCCTTCGCCGGCACGGTCACGTCGGTCGGCGCGGCCACCGGCGACCTCGTCAAGCTCGGCGCGACCCTGTTCGTGGTCGAGGCGGCCGAGTGAGCACCACCGGACGTCATGAGGATCGCGCGTCGGGACGCGCACTTCCCATGACGGTGCGCGCCGACGGCCTCCCCGAGCACGTCACGATCTACGAGGTCGGCCCGCGCGACGGCCTGCAGAACGAGAAGTCGGTCGTCCCGGTCGACGTCAAGGCCGAGTTCGTACGACGCCTCGTGGCCGCCGGGCTCCCGATCGTCGAGGCCACCTCCTTCGTGCACCCCACGTGGGTGCCGCAGCTCGCCGACGCCGCGGAGCTGATGGCCGACCTCGGCGAGGCCGGGCGCCACCTCCCCGTGCTGGTGCCCAACGAGCGCGGCCTCGACCGGGCGCTCGAGCTCGGCCTGGAGCACATCGCGATCTTCGGCAGCGCGACCGAGACCTTCGCCAGCAAGAACCTCAACCGCACCTTCGACGAGCAGTTCGCGATGTTCGAGCCCACCGTGGCGCGCGCCCGCGCGGCCGGCATGGACGTGCGGGCCTACGTCTCGATGTGCTTCGGCGACCCGTGGGAGGGCGCGGTGCCGGTCGAGCAGGTCGTCACCGCCGGCACCCGGCTTCTCGACCTCGGGGCGAGCCAGCTGAGCCTCGGCGACACGATCGGGGTCGCGACCGCCGGGCACGTGAAGGCCCTCGTCGCGGCCTTCGACGCGGCGGGCGTCGGCACCGAGCGGCTGGCCATGCACTTCCACGACACCTACGGCCAGGCGCTGGCCAACACCTTCTCGGCGCTGCAGGCGGGCATCACGACGTTCGACGCCAGCGCCGGCGGTCTCGGCGGCTGCCCCTACGCGAGGTCGGCGACCGGCAACCTCGCCACCGAGGACCTCGTGTGGATGCTGACCGGGCTGGGCATCGACCACGGTGTCGACCTCGACGCCGTCGTGGGCACCAGCGTGTGGATGGCCGGCCAGCTCGGCCGCCCCAGTCCGAGCGCCGTCGTACGCGCGCTCGGCTCCGGGTCCTAGACTCTCGCCCCATGAGCCGCGTCGTACACCTGCACATCGGCGCCCCCAAGACCGGGACGACCTACCTGCAGGACCGGCTCATGCTCAACGCCGCCCAGCTGGCGCGCCACGGCGTGGTGATCCCGTCGAAGAACCGCTTCGTCGACACCGACGTCTTCCACTTCCGCGCCGCGCTCGACCTGCTCGAGCAGGACTGGGGCGGCGCGGCCGGGCACGCCGACGGCGCCTGGGACACCATGGTCAAGCGCGTGCGCCGGGCCGACGGCAACGTCGTGATCAGCCACGAGATCCTCGCCGGCGCGAAGCCCGACAAGATCGCCAAGGCGATGAACGACCTCGCCGGCAACGAGATCCACGTCGTCTACTCCGCGCGCGACCTCGGCCGGCAGCTGCCCGCCGCGTGGCAGGAGTCGATCAAGCAGGGGCGCAAGTGGCCCTTTCGTCGCTTCCTCAACAAGGTCGAGCGCGGCCAGACGTGGTTCTTCAACGCCATGGACCTGCCGCGGGTGCTCTCCCAGTGGGGCGCCAAGCTGCCCCCCGAGCGCGTCCACGTGGTCACCGTCCCGCACGACCGCGGTCCCAACGGCGACGAGCTGTGGCTGCGGTTCTGCCGCGCCTTCGGCATCGACCCGGCCTGGGCGCCCCTGGACTCCGAGCGCGACAACCGGTCGCTGGGCATCGCCGAGACGTCGCTGCTGCGCAAGCTCAACCGGCGCCTCGAGCTCGGCGTCTGGCGCGAGCCGGCCTACGACAACCTCATCCGCGAGCTGCTCGCGCAGGAGGTGCTCGTCTCCCGCAAGGCGATCCCGGTGCGGCTGCCCCCGGAGCGCTTCGACTTCGCCGAGGAGCGCGCCCAGGCCTGGATCGACTGGATCAAGGGCAGCGGCGTCGACGTGATCGGCGACGTGGAGGACCTGCGCCCGCGCCGGCCCGCCGAGGGCACGGAGTGGAAGAACCCCGACCGGGTCCGCGCCAAGCTCGAGCTCGGCGCCGCCCTCGACGCGCTCACCGTCATGACGCAGGAGGCCGCGAAGGGCGCGCAGTCCGACTCCTTGGGCGGACGCCTGCGCGACACGGCTCGTCGGCTGCGCGAGCGTTGACCGCCGACCCTGCCGCGTCCGGGTCGTCCGGGCGCGCGCACAGCTGGGTCGCGCACCTGCGCGACGGGGGTACGACGCCGTGGCTGGCCTGGGCCGACCGCGCCGACTCGCCCGTGGTGCGTCCCGGGCCGATGCCGGGCGCGCAGCAGCTCGAGCTGCTCCGTCGCATCAACCTCGCCCTCGGGTCGAGTGCGCAGCCCCGTGGCGACCACGACCGCGAGCGCACTCGACTGGCCGACCGTGTGCTCGCCGCCCCGGCGGCCGGTCGCGGCAAGGCCGACCTGCCGCTGCTCGGGACGTCGGCTGCGGGCTTCGGTGCCCAGCCGGTCGACCCCGCGACGGTGAGCGCCCACGAGCTGCTCCGGGTGGCCAGCGTGCTGCTCGCCGACGACCTCGTCACGCTCGGCGCCGACCCGGTGCGCAGGTCCTGGGTGCGGCCGTGGCGGCGGCGGTTCCGCCTGGTCGGGGACCCCGTGGTGGTGGGGGTGCTGCGCCAGGACCTGCTCGCGCGCGGCCGGCCCGAGGGCGGTCCGCGGCCCTTCCTCGTCGCCGTGGGTGCGCCGCTCGACGACCTGCTCGCCCGCACGTGGACGCAGCGCTGCTTCGAGACCGGCGCCCTGCCGTGGACCGAGTGGCTGCGGTTCTGGCGCGAGCGCGACCAGCTCCCGGCGCGCGCCGACCTGCCCGCGTCGGTGCACCGCTGGCACGCGCGCCGACCGTTCGTCCGGATCGTCACCGACCTCGACCGGCTGCCCCACCAGGTCGGGGTGCGCACGCTGCCGCAGGTCCGGGTGCCCGGCGCCGACCAGGCCGAGCTGGCCCGGCGGGTGGCGGCGGTGGTCGGGCTGAAGGTCCCGGCCGAGCGGCGGCCCGACCTGATGCGGACGCTCCAGCGACGGATCCCCGACACCGGCGCCGCGCCCGTCGGCGTACCCGCCCGGGAGCGGGAGTGGGTGGCCTCGTCGGCGGCACGGATGACGCGCAGCCTGACCCGCGCTGGCTACCCTGTCGTGGGCGACCTCGCCGACCTCGCTCCGCGCACCGAGCCGTCCGCCGTGACCGGCCCCGACGACCAGCAGGTGCTGGACCTGGCGATCAGGATGGTCGTGGACCCGAGGTGGCGCACGGGAGCGAGCAGGGAAGGGCAGGTGGAGCGGTGAGCAGGCGGGTGCTGCTGCACGTGGGCTGCCCGAAGACGGGCACGTCCTACCTGCAGGACGTGCTGTTCCGCAACCAGTCGGTGCTGCGCGAGCACGACATCCTCTACCCGGCCGACCGCTTCGACGCGCACTTCCTGGCCGCGCTCGACCTGATGACGCTGCCGTGGGGAGGCCTCGAGACGGAGGCCGTCGGCGCGTGGGACCGGCTCGCGGAGCAGGTGCGCGAGTGGCACGGCACGGCGATCATCAGCCACGAGATCTTCGCCCGCGCCACGCCGACCCAGGTCCGGCGCGCGCTCGACTCGCTCGGCGACGCCGAGGTCCACCTCGTGCTCTCGGTGCGCGACCTGGTGCGCCAGATCCCCGCGGAGTGGCAGGAGAACGTCAAGCACCGCAGCCACATCACCTACGCGAAGTTCCTCCAGACCATCCGCGACCCCGGGCGCGAGACCAAGATCGGCTCGTGGTTCTGGGCGGTGCAGGAGATCCCCGACATCCTCGACCGGTGGGGCTCCTCGCTCCCCGCCGACCACGTCCACCTCGTGACCGTCCCGCCGTCGGGCTCGGACCGCGGCGAGCTGTGGCGCCGCTTCTCGCACACCTTCGGCCTCGACGGCCTCGACCTCGACCTCGCCGCCGAGCGGGAGAACCCCTCCCTCGGCGTGCCGGAGACCTCGCTGCTGCGCACCATCAACCAGCGGGTGACCTCGATCCTGGCCCCGCCCGACTACCGCCCGCTCGTGCGCGAGCTGCTCGCCCACCAGACGCTCTCGCGCGGGGTCGCCTCGGCGCGCCTCGGGCTCTCGCCCGACGACCACGCGTGGGCCCAGGAGCTGTGCCGCAGCTGGGTCGCGGTGCTCACCGATCGCGGCTACGACGTCAGCGGCTCGCTCGACGACCTGCTCGGCGCCGACCTCGGCACCTTCGCCGACCCCGACCGGGCCAGCGCGGAGGAGCTGCTCCCGCCGGCCCTCGACGCGATCAGCGCGCTGCTGGTCGAGGGCGCCCGGTTGCGGGCCGTCGAGGAGCGGCTGCACGAGGAGCTGCGGGAGGCGCACGCCGAGCTCGACCGCGCGCGGATGACGGCGTCGTACCGGGTCAGGCGCAAGATCGTGACGACCCTCGAGGACTCCCCGGCCGGGCGCGGCACGCTGGACGTCTACCGGAGGGCCAAGGCCCGCAGGCACTCGGCGTAGCGGTTTCCCGCCAAAATTGAGCAATGTGCCGTCGATCCTGCGGTGCGAGGCGGCTCGGGTGGCAATGTCTCCCCATGGGGGTCACCGTCGCACCAGCGTCCTTGATCAGCGAGCTCTCGCTCGTCGCTGACGAGTTCGCCGCGCGCGCCCTGCTGCAGGAGGCGTTCCGGGACCGGGCGCGACCGGGCACCGGGGTCCACCACCAGCACGCCCACTCCGCCACCCTGTGGCGGATGGCCGAGGGCTGCCTCCGGGCACGGATCGAGCAGCTCGAGCTAGGGGCGACCGCGACCGACTGATCAGCGGCGGCGCGACTCGCAGCCTCGGAGCACCTCACCGGCGCGGCAGACGTCCCGGCCGGGGCTGCCGTGGAGCACGTCGCGTCCGGTCCCGCCGTCGAGCACGTCGTCGTTCTCCGTGCCCCAGAGGACGTCGGCGCCACCGCCACCGCGCAGCAGGACGGGCGGTGCTCCGTAGTACGCGCGGACCCGCTCGCCGTGGTCGGCGCCGAGGAACGTCCACCGCACCCCGTCGGAGAGGGTGAAGCGCTCGAAGCCGGACGTCCGTCCGACGAGCTTCCTGCCGGCCGTCACCCGGCCGCGGGCGTTGTCCCAGGTCATCGGTCCGTCGGCGAAGCCGCGCGGGACGACGTCGATGTGGTCGCGTCCGGTGCCACCCCCGACGGCGAACCGGTCGCCGGGGCGCAGGACCAGGAGCAGGTCGTCGCGGCCGCTCCCGGTGTCGATGTCGGCGGGCGCGGACACGAGGACCTGGTCCCTCCCGGTACCGGCGAGGACCCTCGATCCCAGGGCGCCACGCTGCAGGTCGACGAAGTCGGCACCTGCTCCGGTGTCCACGTCGTCCGCACCGCTGCCGAGCACGAGGAAGTCGTCGCCGTCCCCTGCGTCGATGCGGTCGTCCCCGGCCCGGGGCGTGATCGAGTCGTCGCCGCCCGCGGAGGTGACGACGTCGTCGCCGGGTCCGGTGTCGAACAGCTCGTCGCGTTCGGACCCGGTGATGCTGTCGGCATGCGCCGATCCGACGACCTTGATCGCAGGCTGGAGGACGATCGTGTCCGAACCCTCGCCGACCGCGGTGCCGGCCACGAGGTCGACCGTGACGCCCGCCGGGCTGTCCTCCCAGCTGATCGAGTCGAAACCCGGCCCGTTGTCCTCCTGTCCATCCGTGAGCGCGGTCGGGTCGAGCCCCACGTCGACGGTGTCGTCACCCGCACCCGGGACGACCAGGTCTGCCTGGTAGACCCCGTTCTCGTCACGGCCGCTGAGGCCGCCGAAGAGCCGGTCGTCACCTTCCCCGCCGCGGAGCTCGTCGGCTCCGCCGAGGCCGCAGACCACGTCGTTGCCGCCCAGCGCGTCCACGTGGTCGGGACCGTCGGTGCCGACGATGACGTCGTCGCCCTCGGTCCCGTAGGTGGGTCGGCCCTTCTGGGCGACGATCGTCGCCGGGCGACCATCGCAGGCCTCGCTCGCCTCCGCGACGGGCGCGGACGTCACCGCGAGGCATGCCGTCAGCGACAGCAGGGCGAGCAACCGCCAGCGCATCACCGCGGGCGCGGCAGCAGCTCGCGGTCGGCGTAGCGCCCGATCTTCCACGTCGCGTAGCCGTCGGCCCCCGCGCCCACCACTCCGCCGACGACGGGCACCCGCCGACCGACGGTGGTGGCCAGCCGCTTGCCGGCGACGCGGGTGATGATGTCGGTGGCCACGACGGCGGAGATCGTGCCGTCGAGGGTCGGGTCGTGGGCGGGGGCGGTGGCCAGCGCCATCGGGGTGGTGGGGAGCTTCTTCTTCTTGACCAGCTCGTCGACCTGGTCCTCACCGAGCAGCAGCGCCAGGATCGCGTTGCGGACCCGCGGGTCGTCCAGGTCGTGGCCGCGCAGGTGCGCGATGCCGGCCACCATCCGGCACTGGATCAGCGCCAGGCCGGTGACGTTGGCCGGGATCGTGACCGCCATCGTGACGAGGCCGCCGACGTTGGTCGCGAAGCCCTGCGCGCCGGCGATGCGGACGTTGTTCTCGATGACCTCGTGGATCGCGCGCTCGACGTTGCCGCGCTGCTCGGCGAGCTGCTTCTCCGCGGCGGCGGCCGCCGGCGCGAGCGGCCCGATGCCGTCGATCGCACGGTTGAGGGCCTCGCGCACGAAGCCGGTCGTCAGCCCCGGCGCGAGCTCCTGGATCCTCGGCGCGAGCTGTCGCCCGACCGTCTGCTTCAACCCCATGCCCCGATCGTACGGTCGCGGGCCACAGGGCGCGCGCGACGCCACCGGGGTACGACGCGTCGTGGACTAGCGTTCGATCCGTGCCGATAGCCCCCGCCCCCACGCCCTGGGGCTTCCCGCCCCACGCGACGTGGGACCCCGACGACGACCTCGTCGCGCTGGGTGCGGACCTCGAGCCAGGCACGCTCGTCGCGGCCTACAGCGTCGGGCTCTTCCCGATGCCCGTGACGCTCGACGGCGAGGAGCAGCTCGGCTGGTTCTCCCCGGTCGAGCGCGGCGTCCTGCCGCTCGACGGCGTACGCGTCTCGCGGTCGCTGCGGCGTGCGGCGCGGGACTTCGAGATCCGCGTCGACACCGCCTTCGACGAGGTGCTCGCCGAGTGCGGCAGCCCGGAGCGGCCCGACGGCTGGATCACGCCCGACTTCGCCCGCGCCTACGGCCGGCTGCACCGCCTCGGCTGGGCGCACTCCGTCGAGGCGTGGCGCGACGGCCGGCTGGCCGGCGGGCTCTACGGCGTCAGCATCGGCGGCCTGTTCGCCGGGGAGTCGATGTTCCACCGCGAGCGCGACGCCTCCAAGGTCGCGCTCCTCGGGCTCGTGGACCTGATGCGCGACCAGTACGCCGACCAGCGGCTGCTCGACGTGCAGTGGCAGACTCCGCACCTGGCCTCGCTGGGCGTCGTACGACGTCCGCGCGGGGAGTACCTCGAGGCGCTCGAGCACGCGTTGCACCTCCCGCTGCCGGCCCTGTTCCACGTGGACGACTAGCGAAGGGGAACCCATGAAGATCTCGACCCGCCTGACGATGACCAGCGCCGTGCTGCTGGTCGGCGCCGCGACCGCGGCGTGCGGCGGTGGCGGTGCCCCCACCGACGCGAGCGAGAAGGACTTCTGCGAGACGCAGTCCAGCCTCCTCGCCGACCTGATGCCCGACGACATGAACAACCCCGAGCTCCCGAGCGACGAGGCGATGGCCAAGGCGGTCAAGGACTGGGGCGCCGACCTCGAGCAGGTCGGCACGCCCGAGGACATCCCCGACGACGCGCGCAAGGGTTTCGACGCGGTCGTCGCGCAGGCCAGGGACATCGACGCCTCCGACTTCTCCATCGAGAAGCTCGAGGAGCTCGAGTCCGGCGGCAAGGACGCCTCCGAGGAGGTCCAGAAGCAGGCGAAGGCCTTCTCCGACTACCTCACCGAGACCTGCGGCAACCCGCTCGACGACCTCGAGATGCCCGAGCTGCCGGAGATGCCGGAGATGCCGGACTCCACCGAGTGACGTCCGGGCGGCTTCTCCGTACGCCGGTGGGATCGAGGCTGGGCGGGTAGCATCGTTCCTACGGGGTTGGGAGGGCAGCATGTCGATCACACGCGAGGGCAGGATCTGCTCGTTCTGCGCGACCCCCGGGGGCCCCGGCACCGACGTGCCACTGATCGGCGGGCTCGGGGCGCAGGTGTGCGCCACGTGCGTGGACGACTTCCACGCGATCCTCCACGACGAGCAGCGCCTGGGTGCTGCCCGGAAGACGATGCCGTGGGAGGCCATGAGCGACGCCGAGGTGCTGGCGGTCCTGCCCCAGATCCTCGCCAGCGCCGAGCAGAACGTCGCCTTCGCGCACGAGTGGGTGGACCTCCTCCGCGAGCGCAACGTCTCGTGGGCCGAGATCGGACGTGCCCTCGGGGTGACCCGTCAGGCTGCGTGGGAGCGCTTCACGAAGAAGTCAGGCGACAAGAACGCCACTGCGTGAGACGATCGACCCCGTCAAGATAGTCTTGACGTTCCGGGTGCGGTCGGACTTCACGGGGGTGAGTCCGGCCGCACCCGTGTCGTCTCACTTCAGCAGCCGCGACATCCGCCGGTCGGCGAGCGGCTTGCCGCCGGTCTGGCACGTCGCGCAGTACTGCAGGCTCGAGTCGGCGAACGACACCTCCCGCACCACGTCGCCGCACACCGGGCACGGTTGCCCGGTGCGGCCGTGGACCGCGAGGTTGCTCTTCTTCTCACCCTTCAGCTCGCTCATCGCCAGCCCGCTCGAGCGGGCGACCGCGTCACCCAGCGTGCCGCGGAGGGCGTCGTACAGCGTCTGCAGCTCGGCCTCGTCGAGGCTGTTGGCGGGCTTGAACGGCGACATCCTCGCCGCGTGCAGGATCTCGTCGGAGTAGGCGTTGCCGATGCCGGCGACGATCGACTGCATGCGCAGGACGCCCTTGATCTGCTTGCGGCCCTCGGCCTCGAGGATCCGGCGCAGCACCTCGATGGTGAAGTCGTCGGCGAGCGGGTCCGGTCCGAGCCGGGCGACCCCCGGGACGTCGGCGGGGTCGCGCACGACGTAGATCGCGAGGCTCTTCTTGGTGCCCGCCTCGGTGATGTCGAGGCCGGGCTGCGTGTCGAGGTCCGGGTCGTCGATGACGATGCGGGCGGCGAGCGGGTTCTTGCTGTTGGGCCGTGCCGGCAGGGCGGGCACCTCGTCGCGCCAGCGGATCCAGCCGGCTCGCGCGAGGTGGATGATCACGTGCACGCCGCTGGCGTCGATGTCGAGGAACTTGCCGTGCCGCGTCACGTCGTCGACGAGCGTGCCGTGCAGCGCCTGCAGGGGCGGGTCGAACGTCTTGAGGGCGCTGAAGGCGGCCAGGTCGACCCGGCTGATCGCCTTGCCGACCAGGCGACCGCGCAGGTCCTGGACGAGGGCTTCGACCTCCGGCAGCTCGGGCACGCGGATGAGTCTAGGCAGATCTTTGTGTGGCGGGTCACAATGGGACATGGCCCAGCAGCGCGTTCCCCGCACCGGGAAGGTCTTCCTCGACCCCCGTGGTGAGGATCGCTCGATGCGCGTGACCTGGCACCAGGAGGCGCAGGTCGTCGTCCTCTCGCTCTGGCGCGACAACGTCTGCGCCGGCACCTTCCGGCTCCCCGCCGACGACGTGCCCGACCTGATCACCCTCCTCCGCCAGGGCCTCGACGAGGCGTACGCCGTCGCCCGCGAGCGGGTCGAACGCCTCGACCGCCCCGACCGTCCTGTCCAGGCCGGCTGACGCCGTCCCGGTTGTGATCCCCGGGTACCCGGGGATTCTTGCGGTTCCAGTGCGAAGTTTCGGGGGTGAGGCTCCAGTTTCCCCGGATATCCGGGGAACGCAGCAGCGGCGACTCGCGGACTATCCGGCGATCTAGGGATCGGCCTAGATTGCCGGATATCTTCTGATCGTGGACCCGATCCGGAACCCGTACGCCCCGGGCGCGGGCCAGCGCCCGCCCGAGCTCGCCGGCCGTGACGAGCAGCTGACCGCCTTCGAGGTCGTCCTCGAGCGGGTGGCCAAGGGCCGTCCGGAGCGCAGCCTGGTGCTCACCGGTCTGCGCGGGGTCGGCAAGACCGTGCTGCTCAACGCGCTGCGCGGCACCGCCGTACGCAAGGGCTGGGGCACCGGCAAGCTCGAGGCCCGGCCGGGCCAGGGGCTGCGGCGCCCGTTGAGCAGCGCGCTGCACCAGGCCGTGCGCGAGCTCGGTCACCGCGACGAGGAGTCGGTCGACCACGTGCTCGGCGTGATCAAGTCCTTCGCCCACCGCGACGCCGGCGCGAACGCCAAGCTCAAGGACCAGTGGAGCCCGGGCATCGACGTGCCCGCCGTGCGCGGCCGCGCCGACTCCGGCGACATCGAGATCGACCTGGTGGAGCTCTTCACCGACCTCGGCGGGCTGGCCGCCGACGTCGGCAAGGGCATCGGCATCTTCATCGACGAGATGCAGGACCTCGGGCCGGACGACGTCTCCGCCCTGTGCGCCGCCTGCCACGAGCTCAGCCAGTCGGGCCTGCCGGTCATCGTGGTGGGTGCCGGGCTGCCGCACCTGCCCGCGGTGCTGAGCGCGAGCAAGTCCTACAGCGAGCGGCTCTTCCGCTACCAGCGGATCGACCGCCTCACCCGCGACGCGGCCGACCGCGCCCTCGAGGCGCCCGCGGCCGACGAGGACGCGGCCTTCGAGCCCGAGGCGCTCGCCGCGATGTACGACGCCACCGGCGGCTACCCCTACTTCATCCAGGCCTACGGCAAGGCCGTGTGGGACCTCGCGCCCCGCTCGCCGATCACCGCCGCCGACGTCGCGGTCGCGGCCCCCGAGGCGGAGTCCGAGCTCGCGGTCGGCTTCTTCGGCTCGCGCTACGAGCGGGCCACGCCGGGGGAGCGCGACTACCTGATGGCGATGGCCGACGTGGCCGTCGCCCAGGCCTCGACCGGTGAGGTCGAGGGCGACGCCGTGCTCAGCTCCGACGTCGCCGCTGCGCTCGGCAAGAAGCCGCAGTCGCTCTCGCCGGCGCGCGACTCGCTGCTGAAGAAGGGCCTCGTCTACTCCGGCGAGCGCGGCCGGATCGCCTTCACGGTCCCGCACTTCGGCCGCTACCTGCGCGAGCGCGGCTGACCCGCCCTCCGACCTCGCGGGCGAGTTTCGAGCTTCTGGGTGCTTGCCCGCCCCGTGCTGTCGGGGTTTCCCCGCATATGCGGGGAAACCAAAGGAAGAGGAGGGGGAGAGGTCACGCAGGCGCGCGGAAGCGGGGCGGGAGCTCCTCGAGCAGCCGCAGCCAGAGCTCGCTGGCGGTGGGGTACGACGCGACGGCGTGCCGGAGGACGTGGACCGGGACGTCGCCGACGATGGCGACCGTCGCCGCGTGGACCAGCTCGGCGACCTCCGGCCCGACGAACGTCGCGCCGAGCAGCAGGCGGCTGTGGGCGTCGACGACCAGCTGGGACTGGCCGGCGACGTGGTCGCGCAGGAGGCTCGTGCCCGACGCCGAGGACGTCGGCACGCGGGAGACGACGACCTCGTGGCCCTCCGCGCGCGCGGCGGCCTCGGTGAGTCCGACGCTGGCCACCTCCGGGTCGGTGAAGACGACCTGGGGCACGGGCGCCTCGCGGTCGGGCTCCCACGCCACCTCGCCGTCGGCGGCGGCCGCGATGCGCGCCCCGACGACCCGCGCCTGGTGCTTGCCCCAGTGGGTGAGCGGCGGCCCACCGGCGGCGTCGCCGACTGCGTGCAGCCACTCCGGCAGCCGCCCGCCCGTCACGTCGTCGGGGGAGAGGCCGACCGACTCCAGGCCGAGGGACTCCAGTCGCGGCGAGCGCCCGATCGCCAGCAGCACCTCGTCGGCCTCGATCGTGCCGGCCGAGGTCGTGCCGGCGGACGTCGTGAGGATGACCGCCCCGCCGTGGATCCGCCCGACACCCGTGTCGGCGGGATCCGAGCGGCGTACGTCGGCCACGGCCGCGCCGAGGTGCACGGTGACCCCGCGAGCCCGCAAGCCGTCGAGGACGGCCTCCCCGGCGAACGGCTCCATCCGCGCGAGCAGGCGGGGTCCGCGCACGAGCAGGGTGACCTCCGAGCCCAGGGCCGACATCCACACGGCTGCCTCGCAGGCGACCACGCCGCCGCCGACGATCGCGAGGCGGTCGGGCACCTCCAGGACGCCCGTCGCGTCGCGCGAGCCCCAGGGGAGCGCCTCGGAGTACAGGTCGGGCACGTGCGGCTCGCTCCCGGTGGCGAGGACGACGGCCTGCCGCGCCCGGACGAGCCGGTCGCCCGCGGAGGACGTGACCCGGATCGTCCGCTCGCCGGCCAGCCGTCCGTCACCGCGGACGACGGCGATGCCCGCACCCTCGGCCCACGACACCTGGCCGGAGTCGTCGTAGTGCGACACCCACGTGTCGCGCCGTGCGAGCAGCGCCCGGTCGGCGACGTGCGCCGTCGAGACTCCCTCGAGGTCGGCGGTCACCCCGGCCACGGTGATCGGCCTCAGCAGCGCCTTGCTCGGCATGCACGCCCAATAGCTGCACTCCCCGCCGAGCAGCTCGCGCTCGACGATCGCCGCGGTCATCGAGGTGCCCTCCACGGCGTACTGGGCTGCGTTCTCGCCGGCCGGACCGCCGCCCAGCACCACGACGTCGTACTCCTGGGTCTCCATCCCGGGAGCCTACGGGTGCGTCGTCGGGTCGCGACCTGGTTGCCTGGTCAACTACACTGCACCTCGAGGGGAGTACCCCACCCAACCTCCGTCGGTCACTACGGCGCCTCCGCAGGCGCCTCGACGGGGACCGGCTCGACACGCTGCCGGCGGGGGAGACCTCAGGAGCTCGTTCCTGAGGAGAGACATGTCGTCCATCGCGTCCCCCACCCTGTGGTTCGTCACGATCGCAGCGGTCCTGGCCCTGCTCGTCGTCGACTTCGTCGCCACGCGCCGGCCCCACGAGGTCTCGATGAAGGAGGCCCTGGCGTGGTCGGCGTTCTACATCGCGCTGCCGCTCAGCTTCGGCCTCTACGTCTGGAACGTCCACGGCGGTGACCGCGGCCTGGAGTACTACACCGGCTACCTCGTCGAGAAGACCTTGAGCGTCGACAACCTCTTCGTCTTCATGCTGCTGCTCGCCGCCTTCGCGGTGCCCGAGGTGCTCAAGCAGCGGGTGCTGCTCTACGGCATCGTCGGCGCGCTCGTCCTGCGCGGCATGTTCATCGCGCTCGGCGCCGCCGCCCTGTCCCGCTTCGACTGGGTCTTCCTGGTCTTCGGCGCGATCCTGCTCGTCACCGGGGTCAAGCTGCTGCGCGACGCGATCCGTGGGCAGGAGCACGAGGTCGACGTGTCGCAGATGCGCGTGGTCAAGGTGGTGCGCCGCGTCATGCCGGTGAGCGACGAGTACGACGGCGCGCGGCTGACCGTGGTCCGGAAGGGCGTGCGCGCGCTGACGCCGTTCGGGCTGGTGACCATCGCGGTGCTGGCCACCGACATCGTCTTCGCCGTCGACTCCGTGCCCGCCGTCTACGGCATCACCGGCGACCCCTACCTCGTCTTCGTCACCAACGCCTTCGCGCTGCTCGGCCTGCGCGCGCTCTACTTCGTGCTCGAGGGCGCGCTCAGCGCCCTGGTCCACCTCAGCTACGGCCTCGCCGCGATCCTCGGCTTCATCGGCGCCAAGCTGGTGCTCCACTGGGCGCACCTGGTCTGCCCGTCGGTGCCGGACGTGCCGACTCTGGCCTCGCTGTTCGTCATCGTCGGCATCCTCGCCACGACGATCGCCACCAGCGTGGTCGCGAGCCGGCGGCAGCAGGCCGGTGAGGTCGAGGAGCTCAGTCGACAGTGAGCATGGTGGCGCCGAGCCCGATCATCATCGTGCCCCCGGTGGCGCTGAGGGTGTCGAGCCGGGTGGGCCGCCGTGCGAACCAGTCGCGGGCGGTGCCGGCGGCGAGGGCCCACATGCCGTCGGAGGCGATGGCCATCACGCCGAAGACCAGCCCCAGCAGCATCGTCTGCAGGGCCACCGGGCCGCTCGGGTCGGTGAACTGGGGCAGGAAGGCCACGAAGAAGACGATCGTCTTCGGGTTCGTCGCCCCGACCGTGAAGCCGATCCGCACCGGGTGCCCGCGCCGGACCGGAGCGGCGGAGGCCATGGCCAGCCGGGCGTCGCTGCGGTGGCGGATGGCCTGGAGGCCCAGCCAGATGACGTACGCCGCCCCGAGCAGCTTGACCGCGGTGTACGCCGTCGCGCTGGCCGCCACGACCGCGCCGAGGCCGATCGCCACGAAGGCCACCTGGGCCGTCAGGCCGAGGCCGTTGCCGAGCACGGACAGCAGCGCCTCGCGCCGACCCACGGTGAGGGCGCGGCCGATGGTGAAGAGCAGGCTCGGGCCCGGCACCTGGATGAAGAGGATCGACGCGACGAGGAACGCGATCCACTGGCTCGACGACGGCATGGCCCCAGTGTGGGGTCACGCCGGCGTCGGTGCCAAAGCCTTTGCCCTGGGCCGTGAGTCTCTGGGAGACTCACGACCGAGGGCGTCGTCCAACGCCCAGCTCGCGCGTCGGCCCCAGTCCGTGCGAGGTGGCGAAGGGGAGCAGATCCTAGGGCGCATCCATGAGTCGCATCGTCGACGCCCGCTGCAGCGGCGTACTGGGGGACGCAGCGCAGTCGAAGGTGATCACGATGACCAGGAACGGTGACTTCAAGCAGGTCGTGCGCGCGCGCATGGCCGAGACCGGGGAGAGCTACACCGCCGCCCGCGCCGCGGTGGAGGCGAGCGCCGGCCCGCGGGAGGCGGCGTACGACGCTGCGCGGGCCGAGCAGCAACGGCTCGTCGGCCGGTTGTTCACCGACGGGCGCATCGAGCGGGTGCCGGCGAAGCGCAAGGTCCGCGCGGCGGTGCTGCTGGAGGTGGTCAGCCGCTTCGAGCCGGGGCGCGACTACGCGGAGAAGGAGGTCAACGAGGTCCTCCTGGAGGTGCACGAGGACT
>Ga0209909_100153_pt1 | contig 109344 bp, 108 predicted proteins | sample FECB22metaG_FD_188302 | JGI IMG/M metagenome (GOLD analysis project Ga0209909, IMG submission 188302) | Cyanobacterial communities from the Joint Genome Institute, California, USA - FECB-22 (SPAdes) (version 3) | ecosystem: Environmental > Aquatic > Thermal springs > Hot (42-90C) > Microbial...
GGTAGCACTGGTGACCGACGTCCCAGACGATGCGGTCGTCGGGGGTGTCGAACACGTGGTGCAGCGCCACCGTCAGCTCGACCACGCCCAGCCCCGAGCCGAGATGGCCGCCGGTGATCGAGACCGCATCGATCATCTCGGCGCGCACCGCGTCCGCCACCGCCTGAAGCTCCGACTCCGGAAGACGCCGAAGCGCCGATGGAGACGGAACGCGGTCGAGAAGTGCACTCTGCTCGGGGGTAATCGCCACGGCATCAACCTCTAACGGATGGGATCGGTTCGACCGCCGAGCCTCAGGACATGTCGAGTGGGGCGACGCCCTCGGGCCGCCCGTCGGAGCCCAGCGTGATCCGCTGGATCCGCGCCTCGGCCCGCTTCAGCAGCGCCTCGCAATGCTTCTTCAGCACCTCGCCGCGCTCGTAGATCGCGACCGATTCGTCGAGCGGCACGTCGCCGCGCTCGAGCCGGCGCACGATTTCCTCGAGCTGTTCCAGCGCCTTCTCGAAGGGCAGGTCGCCGGCGGCGGGGGCCACCTCGGGTCTGCTCGCACTCATCCCAGATACTTCCTTTGGGGGTGGTTGTACGGCGCGATCCCCGGTGCCCACAACCCAGGGGGACCGTCGGCCGGCCGGGTCGTGACCGTTTTGGACGCGGGCGGCGGCGTTTGCGCCACACTTGGCGTCCGACGGTTCACGCCAGCGCGAGGGTGAACGGCGTGCCCTCGAAGGCGTCGGCGCCGCGACCGATGCGCGCGATCGCCGCGACCATGCGGCCGTCGCGGTCGAGCATCCGGTCGGCGATCGCCACGAACAGGGGGTTGGGCGTGGCCGAGGGCGAGGCGGCCCGCAGGGCGTCGGCGATCGCCGCCTCGTCGCGCTCCGGCGCCAGCGCGCAGGCCGCGATGTAGGCCGCCGCCGTCGAGCGGCTGATCCCGGCGTAGCAGTGGATCACCAGCGGCTTCTCCCGCGGCCAGGTCCGGACGAAGTCGAGGACCCGGGCCACGTGTTCTTCAGCCGGCAAAACGTGTCCGTCGCGCGCCGCCGCAATGTCGCTGACCCCGATGACGGCGTGGTTCTCGGCGTCGATCAGGGCCGGCCGCTCCAGCGGCGTGCCGACATTGATCAGCGTGAGCACGTGGCTCGCGCCGGTGGCGGCGACGGTCTCGGGCAGGCGCGAGAGCGGACAGACGTGGAGGGTCGGCATGGTGGGGCGCCAGTGACCTGCGATCGTGACGGATCGAGGGCGGAGATCCGTCAGGGCGGAGACAGGGCGGTGAAGCGCGCGAGGAACCGCGCCTCGGCCTCGGCGGTCGGCCACGGCTCGGCCAGGGCCGGCACCGGGGCGGGCAGGGCGACCGAGGGGCCGAAATAGCGCTCGGCCTCCTCGCGGGCGAAGCCCGCGAGGCGCACCGCCTCGACGTGGGCGGCGATCCGGTCGGCCCGCTTCACGAGGCCGGCGAGCGCGGCCGACGGGGCGGCGAGGCCGAAGCGGCGGCGCACCGCGTCGAGCAGGCGCAGCTCGACGCCGCGATAGGCGTCGCCGATGGCGGCCTTGAGCGGCGAGATGATGTCGCCGACCACGTATTCCGGCGCGTCGTGCAGGAGCAGCTCGAGCCCGTCCCGGTCGGTGCAGCCGGGATCGAGGTGGCGGCCCACGGCCTCGACCAGCAGGCTGTGCTGGGCCACCGAGAAGACGTGCGGCCCGCGGGTCTGGCCGTTCCAGCGCGCGACCCGGGCGAGGCCGTGGGCGATGTCGGCGATCTCGATGTCCCCGGGCGCCGGGTCGAGGAGGTCGAGGCGCCGGCCGGAGAGCATGCGCTGCCACGCGCGCGGCGGCGCGCTCACCGGATCCGGCCCAGTTCGGCGCAGGGCCCGTGCCGGTGGCAGCCGACGAGGTGGTCGTTGACCATGCCCACCGCCTGCATGAAGGCGTGCACGATCGTCGGCCCGCAGAAGGAGAAGCCCTCCGCCTTCAGGGCCTTCCCGATCGCCCGGGAGACCGGCGTCTCGGTGGCGATCTCCGCGCGGGTCCGGGCGGTGCCCTGGACCGGCCGGCCGTCGACGAAGTCCCACAGGAAGCGCGCGAAGCCGGGGCCGCGCTCCTCGATCCGCAGCCAGGCCCGGGCGCCCGCGACGGTGCCCTGGATCTTGGCGCGGTTGCGGATGATGCGGGTGTCGGCCATCAGCCGCGCGACGTCCGCCTCGGTGAAGCGGGCGATCCGCTCCGGATCGAACCCGGCGAAGGCGTCGCGGAACCCGTCCCGGCGGCGCAGGATGGTGATCCACGACAGGCCGGCCTGGAAGCCGTCGAGGATCAGCTTCTCGTAGAGGGCGCGGCCGTCATGCTCGGGCACGCCCCACTCGGTGTCGTGATAGGCGACGTAGAGCGGGTCGAGGCCGGCCCACCAGCAGCGCGGGCAGCCGTCGGGATGATCGATGAGGCCGGTCTCGGACATGCGGCGATGGTAACGAGAACAGGAGCGGAACGCCACCGCCGGGGCGGGCACCGGCTTCCGCGACCGCTTCGGCGCGCCGGGACGAGCCGCTGCCCCCGCCCCGAGCCCGTGCGCCGCCTCGCGGTCCTACTCGGCCGCGCTCGTCGCCGCGTCCGGCATGGCGAAGGTCGCGCAGGCCGGGCGCTCCAGCGTCACGGGGCGGTCGCCCGCGCGCGGGGTCTCGCCGGCGGCCAGCGCGTCGCCCAGGCGGTCGAGGCGGATCGTGGCGAGGCCGCGGTTCCCGGCCGCGCTGCCCGCGGTGCCGAGCACCTTGCCGCCCGCCGTGATCTCGGTGCCGGGCGCGGGCGCCGCGTCCGGGTAGGCTGCGGCCAGGATGCGGGTCCGGGCCGTGCCCCGGTGCTGCATCCGCGAGACCACCTCCTGGCCGACATAGCAGCCCTTGCGGAAGTCGACGCCGCCGAGCTGATCCATCAGCGCCTCGTGCGGGAAGGCGTCGCCGAAGGCGAAGTCGCGCCCGCCCTCGGGCACGCCGAGGGCGATCCGGTGCGCGTGGTAGTCGGCCTCGGCGGCGTCCGCCGAGAAGGCGCCCGCGGCGGCGTAGAGGCGGGCACCGAGATCGACGGCGCGGGTATCGGCCACGGCCTCCGCGGCGGGCGGGGTGGCGCCGGCCCAGGCCGCCGCGACCGCGACGGTCGGGTCGGCCGCGATGGTCGCCTGCGCGCGCAGGCGGTAGAGCGTCAGGCGCTTGGCGAGGTCCGCGGCCCTGTCGGCCAGCACGTCGAACCGGAAGCCGTCCGGGATCCGCGAGATCAGGAAATCGAACAGGATCTTGCCCTGCGGCGTCAGCAGGGCGCCGAGGCGCGCCTCACCGGGCCGGAGCGTCTCGACGTTGCAGGTCAGGACGCCCTGGAGCAGCGTCGTGGCGTCCGGCCCGGTGACGGTGACCAGGGCGCGATCCGGCAGCAGGGCGACGGGCATGGGCGGCGATTCCTCGGGGAGCGGGCGGTCCGGCAGGCCGGACCGCGGATCCGGGACGTAGTCGCTGACCGCCCGCGCCTCAACCGTCCGCGCTCACGCGCGCGATGCAGTTCAATGCTGGAGCGTCGTGGTGAAGGCCCCCCCGCGGATGCGCTCGGGGAAGCCCTCCGCGTAGCGGGCCGTGGCCTCCTCGCCGTACGTCGTCACCAGTTCCTGAAAGGCCGCGAACAGGGCGGCTTGAGCCATGCAGTCACCGTCGAGTCCATCGAGGCAGCCTTCCGCGAACGCTTCCGAGACGTAACTCAGCGCGACGCGTTTCTCCTCGACATCGACCTCGATGGGGGCGGTGTGAGAGCTGTGCTGCATGGCCCGATACTTCCATTGCGCCGGACACGGGGCCCGGCGGACACAATGGATGATAAGCAGGTCCCGGCGGCTCGGCCAGCCGAGAATTTCGGATCGGTTAACACGGACGCTCAAATCCGGTGTTTCGCCGGCATCGGCGCCCCGTGTGTTGCGCCTGCATCACCCCCCGAAACGCCCGGCCAGGGCGTGCGACAGCCGGTCGCCCTCGGCGACGTACCGGGCGGCCGCCTCGTGGGCCGCGGGCGTGCAGACCCGGTAGGTCAGCGCGTAGCCGCGGTAGCCCCGGTTGTAGGCACCGGCCAGCCGGTCGCGGCGGGCCGGGGTCACGCCCTCGGAGTCGATCAGCGCCTTCATGCGGGCCGGCCAGTCGGCCGCGTCCGGGGCCGCGCAGAGGTTCCGCAGGAACGCCAGGGCACCGATGATCTCGGACATGCGCAGCAGGTCGCGGTCGTAGGGCGCCGGCACGTCCGCGGGGGCGGTCGCGTCCTTGGACGCGTCCTTGGGCGCCTCCTTCGCGGCCTCCCTGGCGGGCGCGCCGCTCCGGCCGGAGCGCTGCTGCGCCTGGGCCGGCGCGGCGACCGGACCGGCCAGGAGCGCCAGCAAGTACGGGAGCGCCAGCAGGCACAGGAGGGTCGCGGGGCGCCTCACGCCGTCGCCTCCCCGCCCCGCATCCCCGCGCTCCCGTCTCCGCCCCGGGCCGCCACCCGCGCGAAGGCCTCGCGCAGGGTGTCGGCCAGGCCGGGCGTGGTCGGGAGGGTCGCCACCTCCGCGAGCGTCGCCCACCGGGTGCCCAGGGCCTCGGGCCCGGCCACGGGCTCGCCGCCGCGCCACAGGGCGGCGTGCGGGTGGACGACGTAGTGATGCCGGGCCCGGCCGGCCTCGTCCCGGACGATGATCTCGGTGGGCGAGAGCACGCCGACCACCTCCGCCGGCAGGCCGACCTCCTCGGACAGCTCCCGCAGGGCCGCCTCGGCCAGGGATTCGCCCGCCTCCACGAGGCCGCCCGGCAGGGTCCAGACGCCGCGCATCGGCTCGTTGGCCCGCGCCGCCAGCAGGACCCGGTCGCCGCGGATCACCGCGATCGACGCGCCCACGAAGGGCCGGGCCGGGAACAGGCGGCTGTCGGGATCCGGTGCGCCCGCGGTCACGGCTTGCCCCCGTCGGTTGCCACGACGGCCACCCGGCCGTCGGCGAGGCCGACGAGCAGCCGCGCCGTCGCGCCCGCGCCGAGGACGACGATGCCGGTCTCGGCGGGGGCGGGCAGGGGCACGCGCGCCCGCTCGTGCAGGCCGCCCTTGGCCGCCACGAAGGCGATCTCCGGCCGGCCCGCCACCGGCAGGACGAGCTCGGGGCTGCCGCCGGCCGGATCGGTCACGGCGAGATCCGAATCGCCGTCGCCGGCCGCGTAGCCCGCGGCCTCGCCGGCGGGCTCGATCGCGTCGGGGCGCAGCGTCCAGAGCTGGAGCCTGCCCCTGGCGCTGACCGTCGCGGCCTGGGGGGCGCCGGACCCGGAGAAGTCCGCGATGCCGGCGATCTTCAGCGGCGGTCCCGGCTGGGCGGGCGTGCGGGCAGCGACGGCCCAGGCCGCGCCCGGATCGCCGGCGGGCCGGTCGATCAGCGCGAGGCCGCCGGAATCCGCGCCGGACAGCGTCGCCGCCAGCAGCGCCGGGCGGCCTCCGAGGCGCAGCAGGCGCGGCCGCAGGGGCGCGAACACGGCCTCGCCCCCCGCCGGCACCGTCGCGGTCGCCACGGGAACGGGCTTCGGATCGGCGCTCACCGCCATCGGCTGGCGCTCGCGGATCGTCAGGACCGCGGCGGCCGCGCCGCCGTCGGGGGCGCGCGTGCGCCCGGTGAGGTAGGCGCTCAGGGGGCCCGAGAGGGCGCGGCGCGAGCCCGGCAGGGCCCCGCGCGGCGTCTCGGCGGCGGTCAATCCCTCGACCGCATCCCTGCCGATCGGCCGCACGGTGACGGTGCCCTCCGCCAGGGCGAGCACGGCGCCGCCGTCGTCGCCCCAGACCACGGCGATCGGCGCGCTCTCCTCGTCGCCGGCCTGCTGGGCGCCGGTCTGCGCGCCGGCCTTGCCGCCGGTGATCGGCAGCAGCCCGGACGTCGCCACCGAGACCGCGGCCTCGCTGCGCGAGCCGCGCAGCGCCCGCACCTTGAAGGGCAGGTCGAGGATCCGGATCCCGGGCTCGGCCCGGGCGACCGCGACCGGCGCGACGCACGCGAGCAGGCTTAGGGCGAGCGCGCGCCGCCCGCGGCGCGCCGCCGGGTTCCGGCGCGCGGACGCCGCGCCCGAGGAAGCGTCCGATCTGGTCAAACGTGCTGGCCGCCGTTGATGTGGAGTTCGGCCCCGTTCACGTAGGACGAGGCCTCGGTGCACAGGAAGTAGATCGCCTTGGCGACCTCGTCCGGCGTGCCGAGCCGGCGCTGCGGGATCTGCTCGACGAGCTTCTCGGTGCCGGGCGACAGGATCGACGTGTCGATCTCGCCCGGCGAGATCGCGTTCACCCGCACGCCGAGCGGCCCGAAATCGGCGGCCATCTCGCGGGTCAGGCCCGCCAAAGCCGCCTTGGAGGTGCCGTAGGCAGCCCCCGCGAAGGGGTGGACGCGCGAGCCGGCGATCGACGTCACGTTGACGACCGAGCCCTTCGCCCGGGCCAGTTCCTCGCGCAGGCCCCGGGCCAGCAGGATCGTGGCGAAGAGGTTGACCTGGAACACCCGCTGCCACGTGTCGAACTCGGTGGCCAGCGCGCCGAGGCGCTCGCCCTCCGGCCCCTTCGGCGAGATGCCGGCATTGTTGACCAGCGCGTGCAGCACCCCGCCCTCGGCGGCGAGCCGGCCCCGCACCTCCTCGACGGCGCGGACCGTGTCCTGCGCGTCGGCGAGGTCGACCTGCAGGTGGTCCTCGGGCCCCATCTCCCAGGGGCAGTTCTCCGGGAAGGCGTGGCGCGAGCAGGTGATCACCCGCCAGCCCGCGGCCGAGAAGCGCTTGACGGTGGCGTGGCCGATGCCCCGGCTCGCGCCCGTGAGCAGCATGATGCGCCGGCGTTCGTTGACGGGGAGGGCCAAAGCCGTAAGCCTCGCTGGCGTTCAGGGATCGCGGCCCGGTCGGGCGCGGTGCGTGCCGGTGAGCCCCAATGGTCTAGGCGCACGGGGACCGGAAATCCAGAGCGGGCCGCGCGTCGGTGCCGGAGCACGGAGGGGAAACGCATGACCACCGGTCAGACCAGCGCGGAGCGCATGCCGGAGATCCCGGACGGCAGCCTGTCCCCGGCGCAGGCCGAAGCGGCGGCCGCGTTCCGGGCCGAGCGCGGCGTCCCGGTCTTCGGACCGTTCGTGCCGCTCCTGCGCAGCCCCGAGCTGATGCTCTGCGCGAGCCGGATGGGCCAGTACCTGCGCTACGGCAGCGTCCTGCCGCTGCGCATCAGCGAGTTCGCGATCCTGGTGGTCGCGCGGGAGTGGAGCCAGCCGGTCGAGTGGGCGATCCACCACCCGATCGCCCTGAAGGCCGGGGTCGCCCCCGAGACCGCGCAGGCGCTGGACGAGGGGCGCCGCCCCGACACGATGAGCGCCGACGAGGCCCTCGCCTACGCGTTCTCGACCGAGCTGACGCGCAACCGCGCGGTGAGCGACGCGACCTACGCGGCCCTGGTCGCGCGCTTCGGCGAGCAGGGGGCGATCGATCTGACCGGCATCAACGGCTACTACGCGCTGCTCGCCATGACGATGAACGTCGCCCGCACGGCCCCGCCGGAGGGCGGCCCCGCGGCCCCGCCGCTGCCGCCACTGGTGGGGTAGGGCGCGCCGCGGCCGTGGTGCGGGGGCCGGGGCCTGGTCCCGCGCCGCTTGTGGCGCCGGCCGCTTCGGTCTAACCGTCCTCCCCCGTGCGGGTGCCCGACGTGCCGCCCGCCCATTCCCGAAAACCCGGCCGGACGAGAGCCATGGTCGCCCATACCCGCGCCGATTCGGCGCCCAAGCCCACCGACCCGGCGCTCGCCGGCGCCCGGATCCTCGTGGTCGAGGCGCGCTACTACGACGCGATCGCCGACGAACTCCTCGCCGGCGCCCTGGCGGCGATCGAGGCCGCCGACGCCCGGGCCACCGTGGTGACCGTGCCGGGAGCCCTGGAGATCCCCGCCGCCGCGGCGATCCTGCTCGACACGGGGGCCTACGACGCCGTGGTGGCGCTGGGCTGCGTCATCCGCGGCGAGACCGGCCACTACGACATCGTCGCCGGCGAGAGCGCCCGGGCGCTCATGGACCTGTCGGTGCAGCGCCGGGTGCCTCTGGGCAACGGCATCCTCACGGTCGAGACCGAGGCGCAGGCCCTCGCCCGCGCCCGGGTCGCCGAGATGAACAAGGGCGGCGGTGCCGCCGAGGCGGCGCTCGGCGTGCTCGCCCTGAAGCGTATGGCCGACGGCGCGCGCCCGCGATGACGGATACACCCATGACCGGGACCCCCGACACCCATCCGGAGACCGGCACCGACACTGCCGGCGCTCCCGCCAAGATCAGCCCGCGCAGCGGCGCGCGCCTCGCCGTCGTGCAGGCGCTCTACGAGATGGACATCTCCGGCAAGGGCGTGCTCGACGCCCTCGCCGAGTTCGAGGCCTTCTGGATCGGCCAGGAGGTCGACGGGATCGCCCATCCCCCGGCCGAGACCGCCTTCTTCCGCGACCTGCTGCGCGGCACGGTCGAGGAGCAGCGCGCCATCGACCCGAAGCTCGACCAGGCCCTCGCCCAGGGCTGGCCGCTGCGGCGCATCGAGATCGTGCTCCGGGCGATCCTGCGGGCGGGCGCCTACGAGCTGATGTTCCGCCGCGACGTGCCGGCGGCCGCGGCGATCTCGGAATACGTCGACGTGGCCCACAGCTTCTACACGGCCGACGAGCCGGGCCTCGTCAACGCCGTCCTCGACCGGGTCGCCCGCGAGGTCCGGCCGGGCGAGGTCGGGGCCCCGAAGGCTTCCGGCAAGCCGGGCTCGTCCAAGCCGCTCCCCGGCAAAGCTGCGGCTGGGAAACCGTCGGCCGGGAAGGCCTGAGCCTTGGCCGGGCCGGCCCGCGCCTCCGAGGAGGGGCTGATCGCCCGCTACTTCGCCCCGCTCGCCGGGCCGGGCGCCGACGGGCTCCGGGACGACGCCGCCGCGCTGACGCCCGCGCCGGGCCACGACCTCGTCCTCACCGTCGACGCCGTGGTGGCGGGGATCCACTACTTCGCGGAGGATCCGCCGGCCTCGATCGCCCGCAAGGCCCTCGGCGTGAACCTCTCCGACATCGCCGCCAAGGGCGCGGTCCCGCGCGGCTTCCTGCTGACCCTGGCGCTCCCCGACGACTGGACGGAGGCCTGGCTCGACGGCTTCGCGCAGGGGCTCGGCGCGGCGGCCGCGGCGGCCGGCTGCCCGCTGCTGGGCGGCGACACGGTGCGCTCCGGTGGGCCGGCGCTGATCTCGGTGAGCGCGTTCGGCGAGGTGCCGACCGGCACCATCGTGCGGCGCACCACCGCGCGGGCGGGCGACCGGATCTGCGTCACCGGCACGATCGGCGACGCCGCCCTCGGCCTGCGGATGCGCCTGGAGCCCGACGCCCCCTGGGCGTCAGGCCTCGACCCGGCGCAGCGGTCCGAACTCGCCGACCGCTACCTGCACCCGCGCCCGCGGCTCGCCGCCGCGCCGGCGGTCCGCCGCCACGCCACCGCCGCCATGGACGTCTCCGACGGCCTCGCGGGGGATCTCGCCAAGATGCTGGGGGCGGGCCGCACCGCCCGGGTGGCGGTGGCCGACGTGCCGCTCTCGGGGGCCGCCCGGAGCGCCTGCGCAGCGGAGCCCGCCCTGATCGAGGCGGTCCTGACCGGCGGCGACGATTACGAGATCCTCTGCACCGTCGCGCCGGAGCGCCTGGAGGATCTCCGGGCCGAGGCCGCGGCCGCCGGGATCGCCGTCGCCGCCATCGGCACCGTCACCTCAGGCGACGGCCCGCCGCGCTTCGAAATGCGCGATGGCGCCGAGCGCGTGTTCGCGGCCGGGGCCTTCAGCCACTTCTGACGCCCGGATCGCGTCCGGCCGGGCGGCCATCGGGCCGGCGGCGGCCCCGGCCGGGTGGCCGATCTGGCCCCGGACCTCCCCGATCATCTCGGCGGCGACCACCGGGATCCAGCGGCCGACCGGGTCCCCGCCCGCGCCGGGCGCCCGGGACAGGGCGCGCTGCAGCACGGACAGCAGGTCGTCTTGGATCGCGAGCGGCTGCGCCGCGACCCGTTCGGCGATCAGGAACCCGACCGCGCCGCTCAACACCTCGATCGTCGCCGCCAGCTTGGCGGCCTGGTCGCTGCTCATGGCGAACCCCCGTCAGAATACAACCAAAAATAGAATATCGGTTGGTTAAGGCAGGGTTAACGGCCGCGGGGACCGTTCCCGATCCTGCTGCAACGGCCGGAAAGGACAGCGAACCCGGTCCCGGCACCCGCGCCTCGTTCGGCACGGGCCCGGGCATCGCCGCCGTCCCGGATCGATCGGGAGCGGCTCTGACCGGTCGCGCGGTGCCCGCGAGAGCGGGCCGGCGGCGGCCGGCCGGGAACGGCATTTGCATCATAATGCAGTTTTTCGAGTCCGGGACGCGTCGGCGCGCCGCGCCACGGGACTCGATCCCGGCGCCGTCCGCCCACGCGGCGTTTGCGCTCACCGGCGAAGTTTGGCAATCAAGGCATTGTTCTGGGAAGGAAAGCCCCGGATCCGAGCACCGCGTCCCATGGCCGTCGTCCGGCGGCCAAGCTCGACAATCACAAGCCCATGCCAGGCACGATAATAACAAGGACGGTCGAATGATTCCCTTGGTCCTGATCATCGCGGGCGGGCTCTGCGCCGTCGCCTACGGCATCGTCACGATCCTCGACGTGATGCGGCGCGACGCCGGCACGCAGCGCATGCAGGAGATCGCCGCCGCCATCGCCGAGGGCGCGCAGGCCTATCTCCGCCGGCAGTACACGACGATCGGCCTCGTCGGCGTCGTCCTGTTCGTCCTCCTCGCCGTCTTCCTCGGGATCAAGGTCGCGGTCGGCTTCCTGATCGGCGCCGTGCTGTCGGGCGCGGCCGGCTTCATCGGCATGAACGTCTCGGTGCGGGCCAATGTCCGCACCGCCCAGGCCGCCTCGACCTCGCTGGGCGGCGGCCTCGACGTCGCCTTCAAGTCGGGGGCGGTGACCGGCATGCTGGTCGCGGGCCTCGCGCTCCTCGGCGTCGCCCTCTACTACCTGTTCCTCACCCGCGCGGCCCATCTCGAGCCGTCGAGCCGCGAGGTGATCGACGCCCTCGTGGCGCTGGGCTTCGGCGCCTCGCTGATCTCGATCTTCGCCCGCCTCGGCGGCGGCATCTTCACCAAGGGGGCCGATGTCGGCGGCGACCTCGTCGGCAAGGTCGAGGCCGGCATCCCGGAGGACGATCCGCGCAACCCCGCCACCATCGCCGACAACGTCGGTGACAATGTCGGCGACTGCGCCGGCATGGCGGCCGACCTGTTCGAGACCTACGCGGTGACGGTCGTCGCCACGATGGTGCTGGCCGCGATCTTCTTCTCGGGCGCGGGCGGCAGTGACCGAAACGTCCTCGAGCCGATGATGCTGTACCCGCTCGCCATCGGCTCGGCCTGCATCCTCACCTCCATCGCCGGCACCTACGCGGTGCGGCTCGGCGCCAACCAGTCGATCATGGGCGCCCTCTACAAGGGGCTGATCGCCGCCGGCGTGCTCTCCATCGCGGCGATCGCGGCGGTCAACATGACCCTGTTCGGCGGCTTCTCGACGAGCTTCACCACCTCCACCGGCCTGACCTTCACGTCGGGCGCCCTGTTCGGCTGCGCGGTGATCGGGCTCGCCATCACGGCGCTGATCGTGGTGATCACCGAGTACTACACGGGCACCAACTTCCGCCCGGTGAAGTCGATCGCCGACGCCTCGGTGACCGGGCACGGCACCAACGTGATCCAGGGGCTGGCGATCTCGCTCGAATCGACCGCGCTCCCGGCCATCGTGATCGTGGCCGGCATCATCAGCACCTACGCGCTCGCCGGCCTGTTCGGCATCGCCATCGCGGTCACCGCCATGCTGGCGCTGGCCGGCTTCATCGTCGCCCTCGACGCGTTCGGACCCGTCACCGACAATGCCGGCGGCATCGCCGAGATGGCGGGCCTGCCCGCCGAGGTGCGCAAGTCGACCGACGCCCTCGACGCGGTCGGCAACACCACCAAGGCGGTGACCAAGGGCTACGCGATCGGCTCGGCGGGCCTCGGCGCGCTGGTGCTGTTCGCCGCCTACACGTCGGACCTGAACTACTTCATCGCCCATGCGAGCCCGACGCAGTACCGCTTCTTCCAGGGGGTCAGCGTCGATTTCTCGCTCTCCAACCCGTACGTGGTGGTCGGGCTGCTGCTCGGCGGCCTGATCCCGTTCCTGTTCGCCGGCATCGCCATGACGGCGGTCGGGCGCGCGGCGGGCGCGGTGGTCGAGGAGGTCCGGCGCCAGTTCCGGGCCAAGCCCGGGATCATGCAGGGGACCGACCGGCCGGATTACGGGCGGGCGGTGGACATGCTGACCCGCGCGGCGATCAAGGAGATGATCGTCCCCTCGCTGCTGCCGGTCCTGTCGCCGGTGGTGCTGTTCTTCGTGATCCAGTTCATCGCCGGGAAGAGCCAGGCCTTCGCGACCGTGGGCGCGAGCCTGCTCGGCGTGATCCTCACCGGGCTCTACGTGGCGATCTCGATGACCTCGGGCGGCGGCGCCTGGGACAACGCCAAGAAGTACATCGAGGACGGCCACCACGGCGGCAAGGGGTCCGAGGCCCACAAGGCGGCGGTGACCGGCGACACGGTCGGCGACCCCTACAAGGACACCGCCGGTCCGGCGGTGAACCCGGCGATCAAGATCACCAACATCATCGCCCTCCTGCTGCTCGCCGTGCTGGCGCATAGCTGAGTTCCGCGGGGCTGGGGCGCGTCGACGGGGCCGGGCTCTTCGCAGAGCCCGGCCCTTCCCGTCTCGCCGTGTGCGTACCCGCACGCGACGGTCAGTCTTGCGGCGCAACACCTTGGCATCGCGGCGCCGCAGCGCCACCTCGGCGCCGGATTAAACCCGGACGCGGCCCCCGCCGCGCCAGCACGAGGTAACCCATGCCGTCCCTGCTCGACCCGATCCGCATCGGCGCCATCGAGGCGAAGAACCGGATCTTCATGGCTCCGCTGACCCGCGGCCGCGGCACCCGCGAGCACGTTCCGACCCCGATCATGGCCGAGTACTACGCGCAGCGCGCCGGTGCCGGCCTGATCCTCACCGAGGCCACCGGCATCAGCCAGGAGGGCCTCGGCTGGCCCTACGCGCCGGGCATCTGGTCCGACGCCCAGGTCGACGCGTGGCGGCCGATCGTGAAGGCCGTTCACGACCGGGGCGGCAAGATCGTCTGCCAGATCTGGCACATGGGGCGGATGGTCCATTCGGACTTCCTCGGCGGCGCCAAGCCGGTCTCGTCCTCGCCCACGACGGCCCCCGACCAGGCCCACACCTATTCCGGCAAGAAGCCCTACAGCGAGGCCCGCGCCCTGGAGGTGTCCGAGATCCCGCGCCTGCTCGCCGATTACGAGCGGGCCACCGCCAACGCCCTGGCGGCCGGGTTCGATGGGGTGCAGATCCACGCCGCGAACGGCTACCTGATCGACGAGTTCCTCCGCGACGGCACCAACCACCGCACCGACCAGTACGGCGGCTCCATCGAGAACCGCGTGCGGCTCCTGCGCGAGGTCACCGAGGCGGTGGCGAAGGTCGCCGGGCCGGAGCGCACGGGCGTGCGCCTCTCGCCGAACGGCGCGATCCAGGGCTGCAACGACTCGAACCCGGAGCCGCTGTTCGTCGCCGCCGCCCAGGCGCTCGCCGATGCCGGGATCGCCTTCCTGGAGATGCGCGAGCCGGGACCGAACGGCACCTTCGGCAAGGCCGACCACCCGCCGATCGCCCCGGCGATGCGGCGCGTGTTCCGCAACCCGATGATCCTGAACGCCGACTATGACGGGATCAGCGGCCAGAAGGCCCTGGATGCCGGCGAGGCCGACGCCATCGCGTTCGGCCGGACCTTCATCGCCAATCCGGACCTCGTCGAGCGCATCGCCGAGGGCGCGCCGCTCAACAAGGACGACGCCGCGACGTGGTACAGCCAGGGGCCCGAGGGCTACGTCGACTATCCGACGCTGGCCGAGTCCCGCGCCGCCTGACGCGCCGCCTGACGCGCCGCCTGACGCGCCGTCTTCGGGACCCCTGCCGCATCCGCGCGGGTGCGGCAGGGGTGCGGCAGGGGTGCGGCAGGAAAGCGCGGCGGTTCCTTGGCAGCGGGCCGTCGCGCACCTATGTGATGGCAGGACCATGGATGTGCCTGCACCTCACGCGCTCGCGGAAGCCGGACCGACCGACGGGCGCTGGAGCGCCGCGGCCCGGATCGCGGAGTTGCGCGACCTCGCGATCCTCGATTCCGAGCCGGAGCCGCTCTACGACGATCTCGTGCGGGTCGCCGCCTATGTCTGCCGGGCCCCGGTCGCGCTCGTCAGCCTCGTCGACGCCGAGCGCCAATGGTTCAAGTCGGAGTTGGGCCTCGGCAAGCGCGAGCTGCCGATCAACTGCTCGGTCTGCGCCCACACGATCGAGGCCGGTGACCTTCTCATCATCCCGGACCTGACCGCCGACGCGCGGACCACCGAGAACCCCCTCGTCACCGGGGCGCCGGCCTACCGCTTCTACGCGGGCGCGGTGATCCGCGGCGGCCACGGCATCCCCCTCGGCGCGCTGTGCGTGCTGGACCGGGCCCCGCGGCCGGGCGGCCTCGATTCGGAGCAGACCGCGACCCTGCTGGCACTGGCGCGCCAGATCTCCAGCCTGCTGGAGCACCGCCGGACGCTGGCGCAGGTCGCCGCCCGCGAGGCGGAGATCGCCGCCAGCGAGCGCCGCTTCCGCGTGATGACCTCGGCGATGCCCCAGATGGTCTGGACCACGCGGCCGGACGGGTTCCACGACTACTACAACGACCGCTGGTACGAGTTCACCGGCGTCCCCCACGGCTCCACCGACGGCGAGGCCTGGAACGGGATGTTCCATCCCGAGGACCAGGACCGGGCCTGGGCGCGCTGGCGCCACTCGCTGGCCACTGGCGAGCCCTACGAGATCGAGTACCGCCTGCGCCACAACAGCGGCGACTACCGCTGGACCCTGGGGCGCGCCATGCCGATCCGGGACGCCGAGGGGCGGATCGAGCGCTGGTTCGGGACCTGCACCGACATCGACGACCTGAAGCGCGCCGAGGCCGAGGCCCGCAAGCTCGCGGCGATCGTCGAGACCTCCAAGGACTTCATCGGGCTCTGCACCCTCGAGGGCGCGATCACCCACCTCAACGAGGCGGCACTGGCCCTGGTCGGTCTGCCCGACCTCGCGGCCGCCCGCGCCAAGACGGTGCCCGACTTCTTCACCGACGACAGCCGCCGGATCCTGGCCGAGACCGTCATGCCGGCGGTGCGCCGGGACGGGTTCTGGGAGGGCGAGCTCGCCTTCCGGCACTTCGTCACCGGCGAGCCGCTGGCGGTGCTCTACAACATCTTCCCGGTGCGCGACCCGACCGGGGCGGAGATCGGCTACGCCACCGTCACCCGCGACCTGCGCGAGGCCAAGCGCGCCGAGGAGGCCCGCGACCTGCTGATCCGCGAGCTGTCGCACCGGATCAAGAACATCTTCGCGGTGGTCGGCGGCCTCGCCGCCCTGACCGCCCGGACCGACCCCGCGGCCAAGCCGTTCGTGGCCGCGTTCCGCGAGCGGCTCGGCGCCCTGGCCCGGGCCCACGAGTACGTGCGCCCGCATTCCCCCGACAGCGCCCCGCCGGTCGCCGGCCAGACGGTGCTCGGGCTGATGCGCCTGATCATGGCCGCCTACGAGGAGAACGGGCGGGCGCGCGTGGTGATCTCCGGGGACGATGCCGAGATCGGCGAGCGCACCGCCACGGCCCTCGCGCTGATCATGCACGAGCAGGCCACCAACGCGGTCAAGTACGGCGGTCTCTCGACCCGGGAGGGCGCCGTCTCGCTCAGCGGGATCCGCGAGGCGGGCCGCTACACGCTGACCTGGCGCGAGGAGGGCGGCCCGCAGGTCGCCGGCGCGCCGTCCCGGAAGGGGTTCGGCACGGTGCTGGCGGAGCGCAGCGTCGCCGGCCAGCTCGACGGGGTGCTGGAGCACGACTGGGCGCCGGGCGGTCTCCTGATGCGGCTCAGCGTCCCGCTCGAGAACCTGCGGACCTGACATGACCCGGATGCCGGCCCGGATGCCGGCCGCGCCCGGGCCGGGTCTCGTCGTCCTCGACTTCGACGGCACGCTGGCCGACAGCTTCGCGTGGTTCTGCTCGGTGCTGAACGGCGTCGCCGATCGCTACCGGTTCCGGCGGGTCGAGGCCCACGAGGTGGAGGAGCTCCGGCTCCAGGGCGCCCGGGCGATCGTCGCCCATCTCGGCATCCCGCGCTGGAAGCTGCCGCTCATCGCCCGCCACATGCACGCGCTGGCCGCGCGCGACGCCGCGCAGATCGCCCTGTTTCCCGGCGTCCCGGCGATGCTGGACGCGGTCGCGGAGGCGGGCGTGCCGCTGGCGATCCTGTCGTCGAATCGCGCCGACACGGTGCGGCGGGTGCTCGGGCCGGACAGTGCCGCCCGCATCGGCACCTACGCCTGCGGGGCGTCGATCTTCGGGAAGGCGCGCCGGCTGCGGGCGCTGCTCGCGCGGACCGGCGTGCCGCCGCACCGGGCCCTCTGCATCGGCGACGAGATCCGCGACCTCGAGGCGGCGCGCGCCCTCGGCTGCCCGTTCGGGGCCGTGGCCTGGGGCTACACCGACCCGCGGGCCCTCGCGTCCCTCGGCCCCGAGCACCTGTTCTCGGAGCCGGGAGAGATCGCCCGCCTCGCGGCGGGCGGGGCCGGTCACATGCCGCGATTGGCGCCCGGCACGATGCTGGTGCCGCTGCCGCTGCCGAACGGCTCGTAGCGGGTCAGGCCGCGGAACAGCTGGCTGAGGAAGGCGCGGTCGGCGCCGCTCGTCGGCGTCGTGCGCTCGATGAAGTCGAAGATCCGGCCGTCCTGCAGGCCGTAGAGCGCCACGCGCTCGACCTTGAAGGCGGGGGTGAAGTACACGGCCGTGACCTTCTGGTCCTCGACCTGCTCGCCCAGGAACATGATCGTCCGGCGGGTGTTCTGCGAGATGTAGTACCAGGACTTGTTGCCGACCGTCGACACGGTCGAGGGCGTGCCGAGGATCTGCAGCACCTGCTCCGGGCCCATGCCGGGCTTGATCGTGGCGAGCGCCGCCTGATCGACCTGGTAGCCGTGGCGCAGCTCCTCGCCGATGCAGCCGGACAGGCCGCCTGCCGCGAGGCCGAGCAGGGCGAGGCGCGCGAAGGACTGGACGAAACGGCGCCGCATCGGGCCCCCAGAGAGCGTGTTGACGGACGGGGCGCGACCGTCGCCGCCGGCACGGGGCTCCGACGGCGCTTGCGCCCTGGGCGTGGGTTGCCGTACCGCGGGGTTATGGCTTTGACAAGGCAAGCTTGGCCACAGAGGGCCGGGGTTCCGCACCGATGATCGCCGGGTTGTTCCGCCGCGCGGGCGCGCGCCGCCGCGCCGTCGAGGGGCTGCACGTCGCCCTGAGCCAGGCCGCGCGCCGGCCGGGCCTCTACACGGATCTCGGCGTGCCCGACACCGTGGAGGGCCGGTTCGAGTCCCTGTGCCTGCACGCCATCCTGGTCCTGCGCCGGCTGAACCGGCTGCCGCCCCCGGCCGCCGAGGTGGCGCAGGATCTGGTGAACTCCGTCTTCACCCAGCTCGACGCGTCGCTGCGCGAGCTGGGCGTCGGCGACATGGGCGTGTCCAAGCGGATGAAGAAGCTCGGCGCCGCCTTCTACGGCCGGGCCGAGGGCTACGACGCCGCCCTGGAGGCCGGCGACGCCGCGGCCCTGGAGGCGGCCCTCGTCCGCAACGTGCTCGGCGGCGAGGGTGACGGGCGCGGCCTCACCGCCTACGTGCGGGCGGCCGACGCGGCGCTGGCCGGGGCCGATCTCGACGGCCTCCTCGGGGCTGGGCCGCCCTTCCCGGAGCCCGCGGGCTTCGCGCCGGCACCGGCCGGCCCTGATCACGGAGGACGCGCATGAGCCGCGATGCCAGCAGCCGCGATGCCAGACAGGACGCTTTCCCGCTCGCGCGCTGGGTCAATGTCGAGCGCCTGCCCCAGGGCCGCGGCGCCGTCACCGTGGAGGCGACCCCGGCCGAGTGCGCGGCGCTCGCCGCCGATTTCCGGATCCCCGGGATCCGCGACCTCGTCGGGCGCTTCGCCATCGAGGGGGCGACCAGCCGCCTCACCGTGACCGGAACCGTGGAGGCCCTGGTGACCCAGGTCTGCACCGTCAGCCTCGAACCCTTCGAGGCGCCGGTCCGGGAACCCGTCGAGGTGGTGTTCACCGACACGGACCGGCTCGCCGGCACCGGCGCCGAGGACGCCGACATCCCCGACCCCCTGGTGGGCGGCCGCATCGATTTCGGCGCGCTCACCGCCGAGTTCCTGGCGCTGGGCCTCGACCCGTACCCGCGCAAGCCCGGCATCGCCTTCGAGCCGGTCGTGGCGGGCGACGAGGCGGGGCCCCTGGACGGCCTGCGCAAGCTCCGCGACCGCGACGGCTGAGGCCGTCGCGTCCGGCCGGAACCGCCCGCCGGCCGATTTCATTTGCCCGCCGGGCCGGTATCGCTATGGTCCGCCGCGCCCGGCGGGCCCCGTCCCGCCGCCGTCCGAACCCCTTTCCCGCCGAGACCCGCGACCCGCTACCGACATGTCCCAACGCGTGTGCATCTCGCTCGACGCCATGGGTGGCGACCACGGGCCCACCACGGTCGTGCCCGGCGCGGCGCTGGCCCGGGAGCGCCATCCCGGCACCACCTTCCTGATGTTCGGCGACGAGGCGGTGATCGCGCCCCTGGTCGCCAAGGAGCCCCGGCTCAAGGACTGCGTCGAGATCCGCCACACCAGCGTGGCCGTGGCCATGGACGACAAGCCGAGCCAGGCGGTGCGCCAGGGCCGGGGCAAGTCGTCCATGTGGCAGGCGATCCAGGCGGTCCGCGACGGGCAGGCCGACGCCTGCGTGTCGGCCGGCAACACCGGCGCGCTGATGGCGATGTCGAAGATCTGCCTGAAGACCATGTCGGGCATCGAGCGGCCCGCCATCGCCTGCCTGTGGCCGACCGTGCGCGGCGAGAGCGTCGTGCTCGACGTGGGCGCCACCATCGGCACGGATGCCGAGCACCTCGTCGAGATGGCCGTGATGGGCTCGGCCATGGCGCGCATCGTGTTCGACCTCGACCGCCCCACCGTCGGCCTGCTCAACGTCGGCACCGAGGAGATGAAGGGCAACGAGGCGGTCAAGGAGGCCGCCCGGATCCTGCGCGAGATGGAGAGCCCCGGCCTCACCTATCACGGCTTCGTCGAGGGCACCGACCTCGGCCGCGGCACGGTCGACGTGGTGGTGACCGAGGGATTCACCGGCAACATCGCCCTCAAGACCGCCGAGGGCACCGCCAAGCAGATCGGCACGTATCTCCGCGCCGCCATGACCCGGACGCTGTCGGCCAAGATCGGGGCGCTGTTCGCCCGGCAGGCCTTCAAGGCCCTCAAGGACAAGATGAACCCGAGCCGGGCCAATGGCGGGGTGTTCCTCGGCCTCGAGGGCATCGTGATCAAGAGCCACGGCTCGGAGAACGCGCAGGGCTTCGCCGCGGCGATCGATCTGGCGCACGACATGGCGCGGCACGACATGATCCGCACGATCCGCGAGATGCTCGACCAGACGGCGGCGCTGGCGCCGGCCTGACGCCGGCCCGGGCCTCCGTCGACGGACGGGATGGAAAACGGACGTCCGCAGCTTCACAACCGAAGATTGTGAAGCTGGTGTCGTCCGGGAAGGACAATGATGGCAACCCTCCGCACTGACCCCGGGCAGCACCGGCGCGTCCCCCCTCTGCGCTCGGTGGTGGTCGGGACCGGCTCGAGCCTGCCCGCGCGGGTGGTGACGAACGCCGACCTCGCCGAGCGGGTGGACACCTCCGACGAGTGGATCGTCCAGCGCACCGGCATCCGCCAGCGCCACCTCGCGGGTCCCGACGAGACCACCTCGGTCCTCGGCACGCGCGCGGCCAGGGCCGCCCTGGACGATGCCGGGCTGACCGCGGACGACATCGACCTCGTGATCTGCGCCACCTCGACGCCGGATCACACCTTCCCGGCGACCGCGACCCAGATCCAGGCGGCGCTGGGCATCCATCAGGGCGCGGCCTTCGACCTGCAGGCGGTCTGCGCCGGCTTCGTCTTCGCGGTCTCGACCGCCGACAAGTTCCTGACCACGGGGGCCGCCCGGCGGGCCCTCGTGATCGGCGCCGAGACCTTCTCGCGGATCGTCGACTGGGAGGACCGCACGACCTGCGTGCTGTTCGGCGACGGCGCCGGCGCCGTCGTGCTGGAGGCGCAGGAGGGGGCCGGGGACCGCGGCGTCCTCAGCGCGAGCCTGCGGTCGGACGGCCGCCACCGGGAGAAGCTCTACGTCGACGGCGGCCCGGGCTCCACCGGCACCACCGGCCACCTGCGCATGGAGGGCCGCGACGTGTTCCGCTTCGCCGTCGGGCAGGTCACCGACGTGATCGTCGAGGCCTTCGCGCAGGCGGGCATCACCGCGGAGGAACTCGATTGGTTCGTGCCGCATCAGGCCAATCGCCGGATCATCGAGGCCTCGGCCGACAAGCTCGGGGTCGCCCGGGACAAGATCGTCCTGACGGTGGATCGCCACGGCAACACCTCGGCGGCCTCGATCCCCCTGGCCCTCGACGTGGCGCGGCGGGACGGCCGCATCCGGGCGGGCGACCTCGTGATGATCGAGGCGATCGGCGGCGGGTTCAGCTGGGGCGCGGCGCTGATCCGCTGGTGAGGCCTCCGGCGGCGCGCGCGAAACGATTCGCTGCCCCGGCGCGGTTGACCGGGGGCGGAGCGCCGATTAGCGTGCCGGATCATAGGGATACGCCTTCAGCGTTCGGCGCGGCCAAGGGTGCCGCGCCGTGCGTCATGGGGCGAGGGATGCGGGCGAGGGGGCACGGCATGGCAGGCAAGACGGTGACGCGCGCCGACTTGAGCGAGGCCGTCTACCATCAGGTGGGCCTGTCGCGGACCGAGTCGGCCGCCCTCGTCGAGACCGTGCTGTCCGAGATCTGCAGCTGCCTCGCGAGCGGCGAGACGGTGAAGCTGTCCTCGTTCGGCTCCTTCGTGGTGCGCAGCAAGGGCAAGCGCGTCGGTCGGAATCCCAAGACCGGGGTCGAAGTCGCGATCGAGCCGCGGCAGGTGATGGTGTTCAAGCCCTCCAACGTGCTCAAGGCCAAGATCAACGGCCTGAACGGCGCGGGTGAGCACGACGACGATTGACCGCGCGGGCGTCACCGTCCGGGAGCGCGGCCGGATCGGCCGGACTCCAGGCTTGAGTGCGGCCCTGCGAGCCGGCAAGATCGCGCTGCTTCGCCCCGCTCCGTAAGTTGCCCATGCCGCCAGCCCTCGCCGCCGCATCCACCGACGACCCGCCGACCGGGAGCGGCGAGAAGAGCGCCCACGCGTTCCGGACGATCAGCGAGGTGGCCGAGGAACTCGACGTGCCCCAGCACGTGCTGCGGTTCTGGGAGACCCGCTTCGGCCAGATCCGACCCGTGAAGCGGGCGGGCGGGCGGCGCTATTACCGGCCCCAGGACATCGAGCTCGTCGCCGGCATCCGCCACCTCCTGCACGTGCAGCGCTACACCATCGCGGGGGCGCAGCGGGTCCTCAAGGAGAACGGCGTCCGCTTCGTGCAGGCCGTCGGTCGCGGCGAGGCCGTGGCGGCCGAGCCCCTGCTTCAGGAGGTCGAGGCCGAGGCCGCGAGCCGGGCCGGAACGCGGGCCGGGACGCTCGAGGCCTCGGACCGGGCGGCCCTGGCCGAGGCCCTGGACGAGCTGCGGGCCTGCCGCGCCCTGCTCGACGGGCTGCGCGAGCTGCCCGACGCGGAGGCCTGAGGGCCCCGCCGGACTCGACGGGCCCGGGCCCCACACGCGGCAGGCGAACTTTCCGGCAACAACTCGCGTTGTCGCCCGCATGGCCGCGCCCAAATCCAAGCTGACGCCCAGCCAGGAGCTGATGGCCCGCATCATGCGGATCGTCCGCTCCTGCCCGGAGGCGGCGTCCGAAGTCCTGGAGTTGATGTTCCTGGTCAGCCAGATCGAGGCGGCCACCGGCGTCGACCGGGAGTACCGCGACGCCAAGCGGGTGATCAGCCGCCTGCGCAATCCGCTCTGGGAGATGGGTCCCACCGACCGGGAGAAACTCCTGGCGGCGGCCGAGACGATCCGCCGGGTCTGCCGCCTGGCCGAGGACGAGATTCCCCCCGCCCCGGCGGCCGATGCCGGGGAGCGGGCGCGGGTCGAGGGGCGGCTGGCCGCCGCGCTGGCCGGCGAGTTCGACGCCGCGCAGATCGCCCGCATCACCGGGATCGTCGCGGCGGCCCTCCAGAATTAAGCCGCCGCCCGGGCCCTCGACGCCCGTGCGGGGCGTCCCCACATGGTCTGGACCGATGAACGGGGCATCCGGACACGTGTCCGGGGAGAGGTCCCGGGTCGGCTTTGGAGAGACGCTGCCATGATCGCCCTACGTCCGCTCGCCGCGCTGCTCGCAGGGAGCATGGCACTGGCCGGGCCCGCCCTGGCCCAGGCGCCGACCAGCCGAAACAAGACGGTGGCGCCCGGCAAGACGGTCCGCATCGAGATCGCGCCGAACCTCAAGAAGGATTGTTCTCCTGGGCCGATGCCCGAGTTCAAGGTCTCGGGGCCGCCCAAGAACGGGTCGGTGATCACCAAGGTCGGCAAGCTGAAGACGCCGGCGAGCTACCGCTGTCCCAACAAGGAGGCGGCCGTCCAGGCGCTGTTCTACCAGCCTAACAACGGCTTCACCGGCACCGACGAGGTGACGTTCGAGGTCAAGAGTTCCGACGGGCAAGTCCAGACGCAGACCGTCAAGATCACGGTCGGGGGCGCGGGTACCAAATCGGGAGACGACGGCAAGAAAGAGGGCACGGATTTGTGAGCAGGCTCCGGCCGACCCGGTCTCTGAGCAGTTCTGCCGCCCCGGCAGCCGTCCGGGGGCGGCACGGAGTCTCGTCCGTGCCGCCTTCAGCGCTGCGGAGTGTTGCATGCAATCGACATGCCGGGCGCCACGCTCGCCGCACTGCGACAAAAGCGGGCCTGTCGGTTGCATCCGAGCCGAGACAGGATGAAGCTGTCACGGTCTGAGAGGGTTATCGAATGCCGATGCATGCGACGAACGACCTTTTCCAGAGCTTCGCCCGAGGGTACGAGGCCCGCCGCGACACGGAGATGACGCTCTCCGAGTATCTCGAGGCCTGTCGCGACGAGCCCCTGATGTACGCCTCGGCCGCCGAACGCATCCTCGCGGCGATCGGCGAACCGGAATTCGTGGACACCGCCAAGGATTCGCGCCTCGGCCGGATCTTCATGAACCGGACGATCCGGACCTACCCGGCCTTCCGCGAATTCTACGGCATGGAGGAGACGATCGAGCGGATCGTCTCGTTCTTCCGCCACGCCGCGCAGGGGCTGGAGGAGCGCAAGCAGATCCTCTACCTGCTCGGTCCGGTGGGCGGCGGTAAGTCGTCGCTGGCCGAGCGGCTGAAGCTCCTGATGGAGGTTCACCCCGTCTACGTACTCAAAGCCGGGGACGAGGTCTCGCCGGTCTTCGAGAGCCCGCTGGGCCTGTTCGACCCCGAGACGATGGGCGAGGAGATCCAGCGCCGCTACGGCATCCCGCGCCGGCGGCTGACCGGCCTGATGAGTCCCTGGGCCCTGAAGCGCCTCGACGAGTTCAACGGCGACATCTCGCGCTTCAAGGTGATCAAGGTCCGGCCCTCGCGCCTGCGCCAGATCGCCATCGCCAAGACCGAGCCGGGCGACGAGAACAACCAGGACATCTCGTCGCTCGTCGGCAAGGTCGACATCCGGCGGCTCGAGACCCTGTCGCAGGCCGATCCCGACGCCTACTCGTACTCGGGCGGCCTGAACCGGGCGAACCAGGGCATCCTCGAGTTCGTCGAGATGTTCAAGGCGCCGATCAAGATGCTGCACCCGCTGCTCACGGCGACGCAGGAGGGCAACTACGTCGGCACCGAGAATATCGGCGCGATCCCCTTCACCGGCGTGATCCTGGCGCACTCGAACGAGGCCGAGTGGCAGACCTTCAAGACCAACAAGAACAACGAGGCCTTCATCGACCGGATCTACGTGATCAAGGTCCCGTACTGCCTGCGCGTCACCGAGGAGCAGCGGATCTACGAGAAGCTGATCTCCGGCTCGGAGCTGTCGGACGCGGCCTGCGCGCCCGGCACGCTGGAGATGCTGGCGCGGTTCTCGGTGCTGTCGCGGCTGCGCGAGCACGCCAATTCCAACGTCTTCTCGAAGATGCGGGTCTACGACGGCGAGTCGCTCCGCGAGGTCGACCCGCGCGCCCGCTCGATGCAGGAGTACAAGGACACGGCCGGCGTCGACGAGGGCATGGACGGGATCTCGACCCGCTTCGCCTTCAAGGTGCTGGCCGCGACCTTCAACCACGACACCACCGAGGTCTCGGCCGACCCGGTGCACCTGATGTACGTGCTGGAGCAGTCGCTGCGCCGCGAGCAGCTCCCGCCCGAGACCGAGAAGAAGTACCTGGAATTCATCAAGACCGAGCTGGCCCCGCGCTACGCGGAGTTCATCGGCCACGAGATCCAGAAGGCCTACCTCGAATCGTACCACGATTACGGGCAGAACCTGTTCGACCGGTACATCGACTACGCCGATGCCTGGATCGAGGACCAGGACTTCAAGGACGCCGAGACCGGCCAGCTGATGAACCGCGAGCTCCTGAACCAGGAGCTGACCAAGATCGAGAAGCCCGCCGGGATCGCCAACCCGAAGGACTTCCGCAACGAGGTCGTGAAGTTCGCCCTGCGCTCCCGGGCGCAGCACGGCGGCCGCAACCCGAGCTGGACCTCCTACGAGAAGCTGCGCGAGGTGATCGAGCGGCGGATGTTCTCCCAGGTGGAGGAGCTGCTGCCGGTGATCTCCTTCGGCTCGAAGAAGGACGGCGAGACCGAGAAGAAGCACGGTGAGTTCGTCGAGCGCATGGTCGCGCGCGGCTACACCGAGCGGCAGGTCCGCCGCCTGGTGGAGTGGTACATGCGGGTGAAGCAGGCCGGCTGAGGGGCGACGGGGCTCGACCGGTCCGCCGGGTCGGCCGGGCCCCGTTCCGACCCTCCGCCGCCACAGTTTCGGACGACCGGCCGGCGAAGATCTCGGCCCTGCTGCGAAAGAGGGATCCATTCCTCCGGTGGCAGCATGGTACGACAAGGGTCCGGACCCGGCCGGAGCACGCGGACGAGGGTTTTCGCAGCGGATGCACATCGTCGACCGACGTTTGAACCCGGGCGGCAAGAGCCTCCCGAACCGCCAGCGCTTCCTGCGGCGCGTGAAGGACGTGGCCCAGCGCGCGGTGCGGGAATCCGCCCGCGAGAAGGACATCAAGGATCTCGGCAAGGACGGCCGCGTCACCGTTCCGGCGGACGGCGTCCGCGAGCCCCGGTTCTCGCGCCAGCCCGGCACGGGCCTGCAGGACCACATCCTGCCCGGCAACAAGACCTACGTGGAGGGCGACACGATCGAGCGCCCCCCGGGCAGCGGCGGCGGTCGCGGTGCCGGCGAGGGCGGGGAGGGCGGCGAGAACAGCGAGGACGCGTTCCGCTTCGTGCTCACCCGCGAGGAGTTCCTGGAGCTGTTCCTCGAGGATCTGGAGCTGCCGGACCTCGCCAAGCGGCGGCTGGCCGTGGTCGAGACGGAAGGCTTGCGCCGGGCGGGCTACACGGTGACCGGCTCGCCCGCCAACCTCGCGCTCACCCGCACCCTGCGGAACTCGATGTCGCGGCGGATCGCCCTCAAGCGCCCGAAGCCCGACGAGGTCGCGGCCCTAGAAGCCCGGCTCGAGGCCCTTCCCGAGGGGCACCCCGAGCGGGCCGACCTGGAGCAGGCGCTGTTCCGGCTGCGCGAGCGCGCGAAGCGCATCCCCTACGTCGATCCGATCGACCTGCGCTTCCGCCGGTTCGAGCCCTATCCGCGGCCGATCGCGCAGGCGGTGATGTTCTGCCTCATGGACGTGTCCGGCTCGATGACCGAGCACATGAAGGACCTCGCCAAACGGTTCTACATCCTGCTGCACATCTTCCTGACGCGGCGCTACCGGCACGTCGAGATCGTGTTCATCCGCCACACCGACCGGGCGACCGAGGTGGACGAGGAGACCTTCTTCGGCTCGCGCGAGACGGGCGGCACCCTGGTCTCCTCCGCGCTGGTGGAGATGAAGCGCGTCATCGCCGAGCGATACGACCCGAACGACTGGAACATCTACGCCGCCCAGGCGTCGGACGGCGACAACGTCTCCTCCGACGGGCCGACCTCCACGGAGCTGCTGCGGTCGCACATTCTGCCGGCCTGCCAGCACTTCGCCTATCTGGAGGTCGGCGACGAGAACGGCCCGCGCGCCGGCTTCGTCGAGCACCGCACCACCCTGTGGCGGACCTACGAGGCGATCGCCAAGGCCGGCGGGCCGATCGCCATGCGCAAGGTCAACCACCGCCGGGAGATCTACCCGGTCTTCCGCGAGCTGTTCGGCCGCAAGGAAGGCCGCGCCGAGGCGGAGGCGTGATGGCGGCGCGCGCATCAACCGATCGGGAGGCCGCATGACGCTCGTCAAGGCACGCACGCCCCAGATCATCGCGGGCAACCAGAAGCCCCTGTTCACCGGCAACGACTGGGATTTCGACACGATCCGGCGGATCCACGACGCCTGCGAGGCGGTGGCCGGGCCGCAGCTCGGCCTGTCCTGGTACCCGAACCAGATCGAGATCATCACGGCCGAGCAGATGCTCGACGCCTACGCGTCGATCGGCATGCCGCTGTTCTACAAGCACTGGTCCTTCGGCAAGCACTTCGCCCAGCACGAGTCGGGGTATCGCCGCGGCCTGATGGGGCTCGCCTACGAGATCGTCATCAACTCGGACCCCTGCATCTCCTACGTCATGGAGGAGAACACGGCGACGATGCAGACGCTCGTCATCGCGCACGCCGCCTTCGGCCACAACCACTTCTTCAAGAACAATTATCTGTTCCGGCAATGGACCGACGCTGAAGGTATTCTGGACTACCTGGATTTCGCGAAAGGCTTCATCGCCCGCTGCGAGGAGCGCTACGGCCACCAGGCGGTGGAGCAGGTGCTCGACGCCGCCCACGCGCTGATGAGCCAGGGCGTCCACCGCTACCCGCGCAAGAAGCGGCCGGACCTCGCCTCCGAGCAGCGGCGGGAGCGCGAGCGGATCGAGCACGGCGAGCAGATCTACAACGACCTCTGGCGGACCCTGCCGCAGAAGACGGGCGCCGTCCGCTCCGACCTGGCGGCGGAGCGGCGCAAGGCCCTGCTGGAGCTGCCGCAGGAGAACATCCTCTACTTCCTGGAGAAGGTCGCCCCGCGCCTGCGGCCGTGGCAGCGCGAGATTCTGCGCATCGTGCGCTTGGTCGCCCAGTACTTCTACCCGCAGCGCCAGACCAAGGTGATGAACGAGGGCTGCGCCACCTACTGCCACTACCGGATCATGAACGCCCTGTCGGAATCCGGGCAGATCACCGAGGCGGCCTATCTCGAGTTCCTGCAGTCGCACACCAACGTCATCCGGCAGCCGACCTACGACGACCGCTCCTACGGCGGCCACAACCCATACGCGATCGGCTTCGCGATGATGCAGGACATCGCCCGCATCGCCGAGCAGCCGACCGAGGAGGACCGGGCGTGGTTCCCCGACATCGCCGGGGCCGGCGACGCCATGGCGGTCCTGCGCGATTGCTGGGAGAATTACCGGGACGAGAGCTTCATCCAGCAGTTCCTGTCGCCGAAGCTGATGCGCGACCTGCGCCTGTTCCACGTGGTCGACGATCCGGAGGAGCCGGAGCTGCGGGTGGAGGCGATCCACGACGAGCGCGGCTACCGCAAGCTGCGCCGGGCCTTCGCGCGCCAGTACGACGTGGCGTGGCTCGACCCCGACATCGAGGTGGTGGACGTGGACCTGGAGGGCGACCGGCGCCTGATCCTGCACCACAAGGCGATCAACAAGATCACCCTGCAGAAGGACGACGCCAAGCGCGTGCTGCAGCACCTCGCCGACCTCTGGGGCTACGACGTGGTGCTCAAGGAGGTCGAGCCGGCCACCGGCGCCGTGCTGGGCGAGATCACCGCCAGCGCGCGGCCGATCTTCTTCTGATCGGGGCGGCGGGACGGTTCCTCCCGCCCGCGTCCCCATCCTGATGTGGCGTCCGGCCGAAGCCCTCGATGGAGGCAGCCCTCCGTCATCACGCGCGCAGCGAAGTGACCCAGGGTGGCGCGACATCCGTGAATGGAGCGCCGACTGGGTCGCTTCGCTGCGCTCGCGAAGACGACACCGCGGATCGACCGGGCTCTTCCGATGAGGAAGGCCGCTCCAGAGGCCTGGTGATTGCCCTGGCGGTACCGCCGTGCTGCAAGGGCCCATGACCGCCACGATCCTCACCCTCGCCGAGACGCAGGACTTCCTCGACCGCGAGTTCCCGCAGATGCAGGCGGGCGGCCGGGCCTACCATCTCGAGGCGGTGGGACCCCTCGCGGCGCGGATGCGGCTGGAGGCCCACGAGCGCTTCCTCCGGCCCGGCGCGACCGTCTCCGGGCCGGCCATGATGGCGCTCGCCGACTACGCCCTCTACGCGGCGATCCTCGCCAATATCGGTCCCGTTGCGCTCGCGGTGACGACCAGTCTGAACTTCAACTTCCTGCGCAAACCCGCCACGGGGGATCTCGTGGCCGAGTGCCGGCTGCTCAAGCTCGGCCGGCGCCTCGCCGTCGGCGAGGTGTCGATCACCGCCGTCGGCAGCCCGGAGCTCGTCTGCCACGCCACCGGCACCTACTCGATCCCGCCGCGCTGAGGGGCCCAGGCCGTCGTTGCGGGCGGAGCGAAGCAACTCAGGGCCGCGCGACGCCCGGCGATGTGGCGCTGTGGGTCTGCTTCGCTCCGCTGGCGAAGACGCGTACCCTGCTCAGCCGGCCCGCGCCTCGGTCAGCCGGGCGGCGTAGCGGGCGATCAGGTCGACCTCCAGGTTGAGCCGGTCACCCTGCCGCCGCTCGCCCCAGGTAGTGACCTGGAGCGTGTGCGGGATCAGCAGCACCGAGAACAGGTCGCCCTGGACCGCGTTCACCGTGAGCGAGGTGCCGTCGAGGCAGACCGAGCCCTTCTCGGCGATGAACTTCGCCAGGGCCGCCGGCGCCCGGAGGGTGAACCGCTCGCTGGCGCCCCAGGCATCGGCCGTGACGGTCTCGCGTTCCACGATCTCGGCGACGCCGTCGACGTGGCCGGTGACGAGGTGCCCGCCGAGCTCGTCGCCGATCTTCAGGGAGCGTTCGAGGTTGATCCGCGTGCCCGCCACCCAGGCGCCCACGGTGGTGCGCGCCAGCGTCTCGGCGGCGGCGTCGACCGCGAAGACGCAGCCGCCCGCGGTCGGCTCCACCGACACGGCGGTCAGGCACGGCCCGGCGCAGGCGATCGAGGCGCCGAGCGCGATCGTCGCCGGGTCGTAGGAGGCGCGGATCGCGATCCGACGCAGGTCGCCGTCGCCCGAGACCGAGGCGACCGTGCCGACATCGCTGACCAAGCCGGTGAACATCGCTTACGTCCTGTTGCGCTCGTAGGTCACGGCCGCGTCGGGCCCGAGCTGCAGCCGCTCGGCCTCGCGGAACCGATCGCCCGAAAGGGCCTCCGCCAGGGCCGGGCCCAGGGCCCGCAGCCCACCCGCCGGTCCCAGCGCCATCGGCCCGGTGACGAGGGTGCAGGCATCGATCAGATCGGCCCGCGCGAGCGCCTCCGCAAGGCGGGGGCCGCCCTCGCTGCACAGGCGGGTCAGGCCGCGCTCGCCGAGATGCGCCAGGGCCGCCGGCAGATCGATCCCGCCGGCCGGGTCCGCCGGCACGGTCGCGACCGCGACGCCGAGCGCCTCCAGGGCCCGCCGCGCGTGGGCCGGGGCCGAGCGGGTCGTGAGCACCAGGGTCGGCGTGTCGCGGGCGGTCCGGGCGAGCACGCTCGCCGGGGAGAGCCGCAGGTGCGTGTCGAGCACGACCCGCAGGGGCGAGCGCGCCCCTAGGCCCGGCAGCCGCACCGTCAGCGACGGGTCGTCGGCCCGGGCGGTGCCGATGCCGATCAGGATCGCGTCGGCGTGGGCCCGCCAGAGGTGGACCGCCCCGTCCGCCACCGGCCCGGTGATCCGCAGGCGCTCCGGCCCCGCGGCGGCGCAGAAGCCGTCCCGGGTGCGGGCGAGCTTGAGGTGCAGGGCCGGGCGGCCGCGCGTCACCCGGGTGACGTGGCCGACATGGTCGCGCGCCGCCTCGTCCCGCATCAGGCCGGTCTCGACCGCGACGCCGCCCCGCCGCAGGAGGTCGTGGCCGCGCCCCGCCACCCGCGGGTCGGGATCCTCCAGGGCGCTGACCACCCGGGCGATCCCGGCGGCCAGGATCGCGTCGGTGCAGGGTGGCGTGCGGCCGTGATGGGAGCAGGGCTCCAGGGTGACGTAGAGGGTCGCGCCGCGGGCGGCCTCTCCGGCGGCGGCGAGCGCCACGGGCTCCCCGTGCGGGCGCCCGCCCGACGCCGTGGCCGCCGTCCCGAGGATCCGGCCGGTCCCGGGCTCGACCACGACGGCGCCGACCGACGGGTTCGGCCAGGTGGTGCCGAGCCCGCGGCGGCCCAGCGCCAGGGCGAGGCGCATGAAGTTCGCGTCGCCGCTCATGGACGCCCGGCGCGGCGGCGCCCCGACGCCTCGGGTTCCGGGTCGCCCTCCGGCTCCGGCGCGGCCGCCGGCACCGGCATGCCGTCGCTCAGGGTGCCGAGCAGCTCCTCGAAGTCCCGGGCCTCGCGGAAATTCTTGTAGACCGAGGCGAAGCGCACGTAGGCGACGTCGTCGAGGCCCTTCAGCCCCGCCATCACCAGCTCGCCGATCGCCTCGGACGTCACCTCGGGCTCGCCGGCGCTCTCGAGCTGCCGGGTGATGCCGCTGACCAGCCGCTCGATCCGCTCCGGATCGACGGCGCGCTTGCGGAGCGCCACGTCGATGGAGCGCTGGAGCTTGTCGCGGTCGAACGGCACGCGCTTGCCCGAGCGCTTGAGCACCACGACCTCGCGGAGCTGCACGCGCTCGAAGGTGGTGAAGCGGCCGGCGCAGTCCGGGCAGACCCGGCGGCGCCGGATCGCGGCGCCGTCCTCGGAGGGCCGCGAGTCCTTCACCTGGGTCTCGGAGCCGCCGCAGTAGGGACAGCGCATGGTTCTCGATGCTCGGGCATGGGAACGGCCGCGGACCGGTCGGATCCGCGGCCGTTTCCTAATCCACCGCGGGCCGGCCCGGAAGACCGGCCCCGCTCAAGCGGCTCTCTCACCTCAGCCGTAGATCGGGAACCGGTCCGTCAGCGCGTGGACGCGGGTCTTGACGTCGGCCTCGACCGCGCTGTCGCCGGCCTCACCCTTGGCGGCGAGCCCGTCCAGCACCTCGACGATGAAGCCGCCGATCTGCTTGAACTCGGCGACGCCGAAGCCGCGCGAGGTGCCGGCCGGGGTGCCGAGCCGGATGCCCGACGTGATGGTCGGCTTCTGCGTGTCGAAGGGGACGCCGTTCTTGTTGCAGGTGATGTGCGCCCGCGACAGGGCCGCCTCGGCGGCCTTGCCGGTGAGGCCCTTCCGCTGGAGGTCGACCAGCATCAGGTGGTTGTCGGTGCCGCCCGAGGTGATGTCGTAGCCGCCCGAGATCAGCGTGTCGGCGAGCGCCCGGGCGTTCTCCACCACCTGGCGGGCGTAGATCTTGAACTCGGGCTTCAGCGCCTCGCCGAAGGCCACCGCCTTGCCGGCGATGACGTGCATCAGCGGGCCGCCCTGGAGGCCGGGGAAGATCGCCGAGTTGAACTTCTTGGCGAGCGCCTCGTCGTTCGTCAGGATCATGCCGCCGCGCGGGCCGCGGAGCGTCTTGTGGGTCGTCGTGGTGGCGACGTGGGCGTGCGGGAACGGCGACGGGTGGACGCCGGCCGCCACGAGGCCCGCGAAATGGGCCATGTCGACCATGAAGTAGGCGCCGACCGAGTCGGCGATCTCGCGGAACTTCGCGAAGTCCCAGTGGCGCGGGTAGCCCGAGCCGCCGGCGATGATCACCTTCGGCTTGTGCTCCTGGGCGAGCTGGGCGACCTGCTCCATGTCGATCCGCTGGTCCTCGCGGCGCACCGTGTAGGAGACCGGCTTGAACCACTTGCCCGAGACGTTCGGCGGGGCGCCGTGGGTGAGGTGGCCGCCGGCCGCGAGGTCGAGGCCCAGGAACGTGTCGCCGGGCTGCATCAGGGCCAGGAACACGCCCTGGTTGGCCTGCGAGCCGGAATTCGGCTGCACGTTGGCGAAGCCGCAATCGAACAGGCGCTTGGCGCGCTCGATGGCGAGGTCCTCGGCGATGTCCACGAACTGGCAGCCGCCGTAGTAGCGCCGGCCCGGATAGCCCTCGGCGTACTTGTTGGTGAGCACCGACCCCTGAGCCTCCAGCACGGCGCGGGAGACGATGTTCTCCGAGGCGATCAGCTCGATCTCGTGCTGCTGGCGGCCGAGCTCCTTGGCCACCGCCTCGGCGATCTCGGGATCGGCTTCCGTCAGCGGGGCGGCGAAGAAGCTGTTGGAGAAGTGCTTGTCGGCGGCGGTACCGGCGCTCATGATCTGCCTCTGTTCTGGTAGGGGCGATGCCCGGCCTTTCGTCGGCGTGCACGGGCGGGCGTTGAAGGTGGGATTCCTACACGCGCCGAGGGCTCAGGCCAAGCACAGGCATTTTACTCGCGCGCCAAGAATAATTTGTCGCAGACCGCCGCGTTCCCGTCGCGGCGGGTGCCGGCATATTTTCCCTTTCAGCCACGCATCAGCGGCAAAAAGGAGAAGAGTCATGGAATGAAGCACGAACGCCTCGAGGATCAGAGACGCGATGCGGTGCTGTCGTCTGCCGGATGTCCTGGATCATCACATCGCTGAGCTTCGGCTCGGACTAGCCGTCATCGCTCTCGACTTGCTGGAGATTGAGCCCGGCTTTCGACGGGATCTGCCGCGCGGCTGCGACCGCCGGTGCGGTGGGAGCGGTTCGCTCGTCGTCGCGCGGAAGGACCGGACGCGGGATCCCCGGATCGATGGCAAAACCGACGTGACCGTCGATGTCTCGCGTGAGGTCGTCCAGACCCGGGATCCTGGACAGGGTCCGCTGTACGGCATCGTAGGTCCACACGAAGTTCGCGGCACGGATGCGGGAGCCCGACCTGCCCGGCATCGGACGGTACGGGATCGAGCAGAGTTCCGGCGCCGGTGATCCGGTGCTCGACGGATCGGACGGCAGCATACGGACGGACGTGATCCTCCGCGACGGCAGGACCGGCGCTGCCCCGGTTCGAGCGATCTGAAGCGCGACGCCGCGCGCATACCGCCGGCCGCGCAGGGGCACCTGTCCGCGACGTGGCGGCGCCGCAAGGCCGGCTTCGGGTGCCAGATCATCCCGCTGTCGGATCTGACGGACACCTAGACAGACATCGACTTCGGCGGCCCGTGGACGTGGGTCTGCGCCGTGTACGTCGCCACGCTCCCGGCTTGGGCCGGAGCGTCGATGGCTGTCGCGGCCTGCGCGGCCCGGTCGGACCGTATCGTCCTCGATCCGCACGAGGGGTGGCTGCTACCGCCGAGGAGGCGATCCGCTACGCTCACGACACGGTGGCGCGCATCGCCGGTCTGGACGCGCAGTTCGACACCCCGCGGAGCGCGGACGGCGTGCGGCGCCTCGGCGGCGCCGTCAGGTCGGCGGCGCGAGGTTCGTCTCGATCAGGACCGTCTCGGTCTCGAACGCGGCCGCGTGCCACGCCCCCGCCGGGAAGTGGAACACGCTGCCGGCCGAGAACGGCGCGCGGCCCTGCTCGGTCTCCAGGATCCCCGAGCCGGAGAGCACCTGCACGAACTGCTCGTGATCGTGGCTGTGGGCCGGTGCGGAGACGCCCGCCGGCACGACCACGCGCACGAGGCTGGCGCCGGAGCCCGGGATCGTGCGCTTGGCCACACCGTTCCCGCCGACGCTCTCGGCGCGGTCGTCCCAGGCGGTCAGGTGCTCGCTCATCGACGGATCTCCTCGCCGGCAGGTTGCCGCTCCGGTCCGCCGGGTCAACGTTCGTCCCGGCCCGGTCCCCGCGTCAACCGGTCCCGCCGGGCTGGCGACCGCGCCGGCCCTTGCCAGCCGCGGGGTCGGCCGGCGCCGGATCGGGCGGGGCCGGGCTACCCGACGGGGCCGGAGGCGCGGCGCTCGCGGACGGCGTGCCGGAGGCGGGCCAGAAGGTCTCGAACAGCTCCTGCATCGCCCGGATGTTGTTGCCCTGAACCTCGGCACCGGTGCGCAGCATCTGCTGGAACATGTCGGAGCCGGCCTCGCCCGCGGCCGCCTGCGGGTTGGCGGCGGGCTTGGCCGTCGGCCTGGCGGTCGGCTTGGCGGCGGGCTTCGGCGGCGGGGCCGGCGGCTCGACGGCGGGCATCATCGCCTTGGCCATCTCGGCCCAGGCCGGGCCGAACGGGAACGGCACGGGCGGGGGCGGCGCGCTCGGCCGCGCGGGCTCGGCCTGCGGCTGGTTCAGCATGACGTGGACGATGCTCGCCACCACGGCGCCCGCCATCATCGGCAGCATCTGGCGCAGGACCTGCGCGCCGACGCCGCTCGTCGCCGAGGCCTGCCGCAGCACCGCCTGCATCAGCTGCGCGGACCCGAACATCTGGCCGAGGGCCTCGAATCCCTGGGCGGGCGCCGGCTTGGCGGCCTCCAGGCCGAACATCCGGGCGAAGCCGGCCGGGTCCAGGCCGACGCTGCGCTGGAGGCCGAGCGTCAGGGCCGGCATCAGCGCCTCGAAGGCGCGCGCCGTCTGCTCGGTCGTCAGGCCGAACGGCTGGCCCATGGCCTGAAGCCCGGCCTCGCCCTGGGCCTGGAACATCTCGAGCGGGTTGAACATGACGCCTCGACTCTGTCCCGGCCGGGACCGTCCGGGACAGGGCATCGTGACCCTTTGCGCGGGGAAATACCAGTTCCCACCCGCGGAACTTGTGCCTTGCCGCCGCCGTCTCAGGTCATCGGCTCGGGATGGGCGTGCCCCGCCGGCAGCGGCGCCGCGCGCTGGGGCGCCTCCGCGGCGATGTCCGCCCCCGGCCGCCGCGGACCGCTTCCCTCCAGCCGGTCGACCGTGCGGCGGGCCAGCAGGATGCCGAGCGCCCCGAAGATCAGGGAGCCGATCCCCATCCCGGCCACCACCCCGCGGGGGCCGTAGAGCGCCGCGCCGAGCATCGCCGGCGGGATCGTCCCGAGCGTCGCCCGGCCCCAGTTCAGCAGCGTCGAGCGCAGCGGGAAGCCGAGATTGTTGAAGGCGGCGTTGCCGAGGAACAGCAGCCCGTTGAAGAACCAGATCGCGCCGCCGACGAGGCAGAAGAAGCCGAACAGCTCGGCCGCGACCCCCTGCAGGCCGAACAGGCCGGCGAGCCACTCCCGGCCGAGCGCCAGGAGAAGCCAGACCCCGGCGCAGTAGGCCAGCGTCACCCGGATCGCCGCGCCGAGCACGCCGCGCATCCGATCGAACCGGCCCGCACCCCAGTTCTGCGCCAGGATCGGGCCGATCGCCCCCGACAGCGCGAACAGGCCGCCGAAGGCCACCGGCGTCAGCCGGTCGATCACCGACGCGGCGGCGACCGCGTCCGCTCCGTAGCCGGCAAAAAGGCGCGCCAGGAAGGCGCTCGCCACCGAGGGTGCGAGGTTGGTGAGCACGGCCGGGCCCGCGACCGCCGCCAGGGCGGCCGCGTCGGGCGGCAGGTCGGGCAGGCGCGGCCGGCCGAGGAGCCCGTGCCGCGCGACGCCGCGGATGCCCACCGCCACGAAGGTCGCGCGCGCCACGCAGACCGTGATCGCCGCGCCCGTCACGCCGAGGCCCGCCCCGAAGATCAGCAGCGGGTCGAGGAACGCGGTGACGACGGCGCCGGCGAGCGTGACCGCCATCGCCTGACCCGCCTCGCCGACCGCGCGCAGCAGGCCGGTGAACAGCATGCCGGCGGCGAGCAGCAGGTTCGACGGCAGAGTGATGTGGAGGAACAGGACGGCCACGCGCAGCGCCTCGCCCTCGGCGCCGATCAGGGCCAGGAGCGGGCCGGCCAGCAGCGCGATCAGCCCCGCGATGACGGCGGCCACGAGGCTGCCGAGGACCAGCGCGGACGTCGCGAGGCGCCGCGCCGCCGCCGGGTCGTGCGCGCCGACGGCCTTCCCCACCAGGGCGCCGGCCGCGATCATCAGGCCGATATTCACCGCCGTGGCGAAGAACTGCACGATGCCGGCGAAGCCGACCGCCGCCGTGAGGTTCGGGTCGCCCAGCGTCGAGACGTAGAGCAGCGACAGGAGGTCGACGACGAAGATCGCCATCAGCCCCACCGAGCCGGTGGCGGCCATCACGACGACGTGGCGGAGGATCGAGCCGGTGACGAAGCGGCCCGCCTCCGCCGGGGGCGGCCCGTCGGACAGGTCAGACATCCGGCCCGTCACGCATCCCGGGCGCTGCCTTCCGATTCGAGCTCGGTCTCCGGATCGGATTCCTCGGCGGCCTCCGTCTCCTGCGGGGCCAGGGCGGGCTTCTCCAGGAGCCGCTCGGCGGCCTCGCGCCGGTCGCTGCCCACGAGGTCGCGGGTCTCGGTGCTGAGCGCCCGGGCCGGCCGGACCGGGGCGGTCAGCGGCTCGGGCTTCAGGCCCGCCGCGGCGCCGCGCATCCAGCTGGACCCGTCCGGCAGGGCGCCGGCCTGCTGCAGGACCAGCCGCGCGATGTCGCGCTTGCGCACGTCGTCGGTCCGGGCGGTGGCGGCCTCCGGCGACAGGCCGAGCCCCTCGAGGGCCGCCCGCCCGAAGGCGAGGGCGGATTCGGCGGTCTCGCGGATCTGGTAGTCGACGTCCCGGTTCATCAGCTCCACCGCGTGCAGGCGGTCGTAGGCCCGCACGAAGGTGCGCACGCTGGAGAACTCCTCGTGGACGATGTCGACGATCTTGAGGGCGCCCTCCCGGTCGTCGACGCAGATGCAGACCAGCTCGACCCGACCGATCCCGGCGGCGCGCAGCACGTCGAGGCGCGTGCCGTCGCCGTAGTAGATGCGGAAGCCGAAGCGCGAGGCGGCGCGCAGCTGCTCCACGTCCTTGTCGATCACCGTGACCGGGATGCCCTCGGCCATCAGCACGTGGGTCAGCACCTGCCCGAACCGGCCGAAGCCGATCACCAGCACCCGGGCGTCGCCGCTCTCGGAGAGCTCGCTGGAGGGCTCCTCCAGCGCGAAGGTGCTGCGCGCGTTGCGCCGCTCGATCAGCTTGTCGAGACCCTTGGCGGCGATGGGGCCGATCAGCATGGTCAGCGCGGCGAGCGCCACCGCGAAGCGCGTCGCCGTGACGCCGGTGAGGCCGAGATCCTGGGCCTGCGGCAGCAGCACGAAGGCGAACTCGCCCGCGGGCGCCAGGACCGCGGCGCCCCGCAGGGCCCCGAGGGTGTCCGAGCCGAACAGCCGGAACAGGCCGGCCACGATGGCGACCTTGACCAGGATCGCCGCCAGGGTCGCGCCGAACAGGGCCGGCCAGACCTCGCGCACGAGGTTGCCGTCGATCGACATGCCGACGCTCATGAAGAACAGGCCGAGCAGCATGCCGCGGAACGGCTCGATATCGGCCTCCAGCTGGTGGCGGAAGTTCGACTCGGCCAGCAGGATGCCGGCGAGGAACGCGCCCATCGCCATCGACAGGCCGACCTGCTCCATGAGCAGCGCGGTGCCGAGCACCACCAGGAGTGCCGCGGCGGTCATCACCTCGCGGGCGCCGCTCGCCGCGAGCAGCCGGAAGAACGGGTTCAGGCCGTAGCGGCCGACCAGCACCACCGCGAGGATCGCCGCGAGCGCCTTGCCGGTGGAGACCGCCGCCTCCCCGAGCCAGGAGACGTCGGTCGCCTCGCCGGCCGAGGCCAGCAGCGGCATCAGCGCCAGGATGCCGACCACCGACAGGTCCTGGAACAGCAGCACCGCGAAGGCGCGCGCGCCGTAGGCGCTGCCGAGATCGCCCCGCTCCTCCAGGAGTTGCAGGGCCACCGCGGTGGCCGAGAGGGCGAGCGCGAGGCCGATCACCGCGGCGGCGCCGAAACTGAGGCCGGCCAGAATTCCGGCGCCGCCGAGCACCAGCGCGCAGACGACGAGCTGCGCGGTGCCGAGGCCGAAGATGTCGCGGCGCATGGAGACGAGCTGCGACAGGTGCAGCTCCAGGCCGACGATGAAGAGCAGGAGCACCACGCCGATCTCGGCGACGCTCGCCGCCGTCTCGGGCTCGGCGATCAGCGACAGGCCCGAGGGCCCGATCAGCACGCCGGCCACGAGGTAGCCGAGCACGGCGCTCTGCCCGATCAGCCGGAAGATCGGCACGCCGATCACAGCCGCGGTGAGGAAGGTCAGGACCGGCGGCAGGAAGCTCGCATGTTCGACGGGGCTCGCCATGGTGATCGTCCCGGCGGTTCTGCTGGATCGGCGCAGGTGAGGTCCCCGCTTAGCGCGCGCGCGGCCGCGATGCGAGCCGTATGCGGGTGCCGTTCGGCACCGACGGGGCCGCGCGCGGCCGCACGGGGCGGTTCGGCCCGGGCTCAGCCCAGCAGGCGCCCTCAGCCCAGAAGGTGCCCTCAGCCCAGAAGGCGCCCTCAGCCCAGGAGGCGGGGGCGGGCCCGGTGCGAGCCGTCGATGAACTCGAAGCCGCCGGCCGCGCTCAGCATGTGCAGGCGGGTGCCCGGCCAGGCCGCCCCCGGCCGCAGGCGCGTCTCGACCCGCTGGGCGTAGCCCTCCTCGTCGAGGCGCAGGATCCGGGCGAGGCCGAGCGCCGCGCCGTAGCCCTGTCGGCAATCCTGGACGGGCCGGATCAGGCCGCCGTCGCGCGCCACGATCGGGCCCGCGGCCCGGGCGGAGCCGATGTCGATCAGCACCGGGTTGTGCCGGTGGGGCGTCCAGGGCCCGCGGAAATGCGGCGCGTGCCAGAGATGGAGCGTGTCGGAGTAGCTGCCGCCGCCGGCCCGGACCGTGGCGAACATCCACCAGCGGCCGCCGTGCTGCAGCAGGGTCGCGTCCCCGGCCACGACCCCGTCCAGGAGCACCGCCTCGTGGACCCAGCCGCGCGGGAAGTCGGTGGCCCGGTAGAGGTCGATCGTCCCGGAGGCGTGGGATTCCGGGATCATCCAGACCTGCCCGTCCGCCTCGAACACGAACGGGTAGGACAGGTGGGTCTCGAGCTCGAGCACCGGCTCCGGCCGGCCGCGGGGCCCGTTCTCCCCGAAGCCCACCGCGGCGATCACGCCCTTGCCGCGGCGGTAGTCGAACTCCTCCACGAACAGGGTCACGGCGCCGTCCCGGGCGATCGCGAAGGGGTCGGCGTAGAAGCGCCGCCCGTCGTCGGGGAGGACCTGCCAGCCGCCCTCCGGATGCCGGCGCAGGTCGATCAGGTCGGGGCCGGCGATCCGCCGCCAGCCCACCCGCCAGTGCGGGCCGTGGAAGCAGAGGGCGTAGAGCCTGCGCGCGATCTGCCGGGCGAGCCCACCGGCGGCCCGACGGCGCGCGCCCAGGCCGCCGAGGTCGTAGCCGGCCGCGGGCTTCAGGGGCGCCCCGGCGCCGTCGGGAAGCTCCGTCGAGGCGGCGCCGTCGAGGGCGGCGAGGATCAGCGTGATGGTCCGCGCGAGGTAGCCCTCGAAGGCCGCGAGCATCACCGTGTGCGATTCCGCGCCCAGGCGGCCGACCGCCACCGGCCTGCCGTCCGGCCCGCGCAGCGCCGCCACCGGCGCTCCGTGGGCGAACAGGGCGGCGAGGAGGCCGGCCTCGCCCGGCATCCCGTCGTAGTCGAGCCGCCAGGCCGGCGCCGAGCCCGGCTCCGCGGGGCTGCCCGAAAGGTCGAGGACGAGGTCGGCGCCGCTCCCGCCGGGCTCCGGGCCCTCCGGGCTCGCCTCGTAGGGGGCGAGGGCCACCGGTTCCGCGGCGGTCGCCAGACCCGGCCGGGGCAGGCCGTGGATGGCGGCCTCCAGACGGAACAGGAGCTCCGCGTTCGGCGGCAGGCCCTCCGCGTGCTCCACCCAGGCGACCCGGATCCGATGGTCGGGCCGCTGCCCGAGCTGGTCGAGAAGGCGGATGTGCCAGCCGCGCAGGGACCGTCGGTCGAGCCGCACGGTGACGGTCCGGGTGCGGGAGAGCGTCCCGGACGCCGGCGGCTCCGCCCGGGTGGGAGCCCGGCCACCGGCCGCCGACGGTCGGTCCGTGCCTCCGATCGCCCGCTCCATCAGCCGGTCAGCCTCATGCCCCGCGTGCCGGATTTCGTGTCGACGCTCACGGCAGCCAGGCCCGGTATGCGCCCGGTCTCGACCCTGGATACGGTCGAGCCGGGCTCGAATGCTGTTACGCCGCGCCACGATCAAGCACGGCCGAGTGGCTGTCTACCGGTTCAAGCTTAACGCGCGAGACGATTTCTGGGCGGTGAACCGAAAAAATCGAAACGCGGGCCTTCAAATAAACGCGTGTTGGCGGGCGGTGGTACAATGTCGCGAGGCCGTGGCGGCTCGCCGAGGGGAACCCCACCTCCAGCTGGACCGTTCGCCAGACAATGACGTGGTGCGGAGACAGGACATGACGCGCAAGACGCTGACGATGCCCCTCGCGGCGATGCTCCTCGCCGCCATCCCGGGGACGGCCTTTGCCTGGGGCGGTGGCGGCGGTGGCGGCGGCGACAGCGGCAGCGGCCTCTCGCCCTACGCGGCGCTGAGCGGCAACGATCGCTCGGCGGGGGTCAACAACGGCAATTACCGCGACCCGGCCCTCGATCCCTACATCCGCACCTACGATCCGGAGGCCGCGGCCCGCTACGCCGCTCCGCCGGCGGCGCAGCCGCGCCTGCGCGTGCGGCCCTATTACGGGCATCCGTACTGAGGGCGCGGGGGCGCTCCCGCTGCCGCACGGGCAGGGGCCCCCGACGTCGACGGAGTTCAGGAGCGTCCGGTGCCGCTCGCGGCCCGGACGCGCTTGAGCGTCCACGGTCCGCCCGAGAGCTTGCAGCCGGTGCCGCGGACGAAGCGGCTGCGGCTCGGCGCGATCACCGATGCCAGGAAGTTGCGGCAGATCAGCTCATCCGAGACATACGGCAGCCCGGTCGGGTTGACCGACCCGTGAAGCCCGGTCTCCGGGTTGTCCCACTTGACCGGGCGCCCGTTGCCCTGCGGATCCAGGGCGACGCTCAGGGCGGCCCGCGCCCGGCGCCAATCCTCCTCGGCGAGGTCGTCCCCGAAACTCACGGGCCGCTTCTCGATGCTGCCGGTGACGGTCGGCTCCTCGACCACGCGCGCCGCCGCCGGGGGATCGCCCCGGAAGACCAGCAGTGGCTGGCTGCAGCCGCACAGGACCATCGCCAGAGACAGGGCCGAGACGGACGCGCCGATCTGCGACCGCCGGCTTGGCCCTTTACACGCGCATCCCCGCATTACACCTGACTCACGACGGGCTATTCGCTCGACCGAACACGCCGATGTCGGTGCCCCCTCAGGCCCTGGACGCGGCAGGCAGGAGTCTTGGCGTGGATCAGTTAAGGACCGATGACCCGAAGAGCGCGGACTTCACGCTGAGCGAGGACCCCGTCGGGCTGTTCGCCGCCTGGATGAAGGAGGCCGAGGCCTCCGAGCCCGAGGACGCGAACGCGATGGCGCTCGCCACCGCCGGATCGGACGGGCTGCCGGACGTGCGGATGGTCCTGTTGAAGGACTTCGACGCCCGCGGCTTCGTGTTCTACACCAACACCCAGTCCACCAAGGGCGAGGAGCTGGCGCAGAACCCCCAGGCCGCCCTGGTGCTGCACTGGAAGAGCCTGCGCCGGCAGGTGCGGGCCCGCGGGCCGATCACGCAGGTCACGGCCGCGGAGGCCGACGCCTATTTCCAGAGCCGCCGCCGGGAGAGCCGCCTCGGTGCGATCGCCAGCCAGCAATCCCGCCCGCTCGCGGACCGCGCCACGCTGATGTCGGCGGTGGCGGAGCTGTCCGAGCGCTACGGGGACGGGCCGATCCCCCGGCCTGAGCACTGGACCGGGTTCCGGATCGCGCCGGTGAGCGTCGAGTTCTGGCAGAACGGCGACTTCCGCCTGCACGACCGCGTGCGCTTCACCCGGACGGGCGCTGGCTGGAGCCGGGCGCGGCTCTATCCCTGACCGCGGCCGAAACGCAGAGAGCCCCGGCAGGGCCGGGGCTCTCGCGTCGCGTGACAGGGAGCGACGAGGCTCAGGCCTCCTCGCCGTCCTTCTTCTCGTCCTCGGCGGATTCCTCGGCCTTCTCCTCGGCGGCCTCGGCCGACTGCGCCTCGGCGATGGCGGCCTCCTCGGCCTCCACCTCGGCGCCCAGCACGGTCGGCGGCACGATGTTGGCCACCGGGTCGGTCGCCTCGCCGGTGTAGGTGCCGGCCGGGATCTTGATGTCGGAGACGTGGATGACGTCGCCGATCGCGCGGCCGGTCAGGTCGACCTCGATCGCGTCCGGGATCTGGTCGGGGGCAACCTCGAGGCTCAGCGTGTGGGCCACGATGTTGAGGGTGCCGCCGAGCTTCTTGATGCCGGGGGCCGCGTCCTCGTTGACGAAGTGCACCGGCACCTCGACCGTGACGGTCTGGCCCGAGACGACGCGCAGGAAGTCGACGTGCAGCGGCACGCCGGTCACCGGGTCGAGCTGGAAGTCGCGCGGGATCGCGCGGACCTTCTTGCCGCCGGCGTTGATCTCGAACAGCGTGGTCTTGAAGCCGCCGGCGTAGATCAGGGTGCGGGTGCGGATGAGGTCGACCGCGATGGATTGCGGCGGCTGGCCGCCCCCGTAGATGACGGCGGGAATCTGGCCCTGGCGACGAACGGCCCGGGCGGCCCCCTTGCCGACCCGGTCGCGTGCCACGGCCTCAAGCGTCTTCACAGCGCTCATGGCGTGATCCTTTACGATTGCTGGAGCCGGAAAACGAAAAGGCCGCCCCTGGCGGACGGCCACATCCTTCCCGGCGCGCCCCTGCCTCCAAGGGTGTCTCGGGGGCGCGCCGTGCGCTTACACGGACGGGGCCGGATTGGCAATGCGGCGCCGCCGACCCATGGCGGCCTGACCGTCCGGCATCGATCACAGGCCCGCCAGCGCCCGCCGCGCCCGGCGCTTCTGCAGCCACAGGGTCAGGCCGAGCGCCGTGCCGATCACCAGCGCCGAGACCGCCGTGGTCACCGTGCCGAGGGCGTAGATCTCCGGCGTCGTCACCGTGGTGGTCAGGCCCTGCAGCTCCAGCGGCAGGGTGTTGCGGCCGCCGATCGCCTGGCTGGTGCGGGCGAGTTCGTCGAACGACAGGGTGAAGCCGAACAGCGCGACGCCGACGAGCGCGGGCGCGAGGATCGGCACGACCACGTGCCGGAGCGTCTGCGGGCCGCTGGCGCCGAGGTCGCGGGCGGCCTCCTCGTAGGCCGGGTCGAACCGGTTGAACACCGCGAACATGATCAGCAGGCCGAAGGGCAGCGTCCAAGTGAGGTGCGCCCCCAGCGCCGAGGTGTAGAGGCCCATCAGCGTGCCGTGGTCCTGCAGGAATCCCCAGCCGGTCGCGGCCGCGAGGGCCTTCACGGCGTCGTCGAGGAGCCGGAACTCCAGCCCGATCCCCAGCGAGACCACGATCGAGGGCACGATCAGGCTCGACACGGCGAGGGCGAAGACGAGGCCGGCCCCGCGAAACCCCTTCCGGAAGGCGAGGCCGGCGTAGAACGCGATCCCCACGGTGAGCGCCATCACCACGAGGCCGAGGGCCAGGGAGCGCCGGAACGCCGCCCAGATGTCGACTACGCCGACGCCTTCCCACAGCTTGGCGAACCAGTGGGTCGAGACCCCGTTCATCGGGAAGGTCAGGCCGCCGGACGGGCCCTGGAAGCTGAGCGCCAGGATCGTCAGGGTCGGCCCGTAGAGGAACAGGACGTAGAGGGCGAAGACCGCCGCCAGCAGGTAGAAGGCGCGGCCGCGGGGCTGATCCATCGCTACAGCTCCCGCTGGAGGTCGATCATCCGGGTGAGCCCCAGGATCATCAGCAGCACGGCGGCGAGCAGCACCACGGCGTTGGCGGCGGCGGCCGGAAACTGCAGGTAGGACATCTGCACCTGGATCACCTTGCCGACGCTGGCGATCTGCTGGCCGCCCATGACGCCGACGGTGACGAAGTCGCCCATCACCAGCGTCGTCACGAAGATCGTCCCGATGGCGATGCCGGGCTTGGCGAGCGGCAGGATCACGTTCCAGAGGATCTGCGCGCCGGACGCGCCGCCGTCGCGCGCCGCCTCGATCAGCCGCCGGTCGATGCGCGCGAGGCTGTTGAAGATCGGCACGATCATGAACACTGTGTCGAGGTGCACGAAGGCCAGCACCACCGCGAAGTCGGAGTAGAGCAGCCCCTCGATCGGCTGCCGGATCAGCCCGAGGCTGCGGAGCGTGTCGTTGACGAGGCCGTTGCGGCCGAGGAGCGGGATCCACGAGATCATGCGGATCACGTTCGAGGTCCAGAACGGGATCGTGCAGAGCAGGAACAGGCCCATCCGCACCGTGCCCGAGCGGATGTGGAAGGCCAGGAAGTAGGCGATCGCGAAGCCGAGCGGCAGGGTGATCGCCAGCGTCAGCACGACGAACTTCAGCGTCGAGAGATAGGTGCGCACCGTCGTGCAGAGGTCGGCCGACAGGCAGCCGTCGAACACGTCGACGTAGTTCTGAAGGGTGAGCGCCGGGATGATCTCGTACTCGTTGTACTCCCAGAGCGAGACGATCCCGGTGAGCACCAGCGGGACCACGAGGAAGATCAGGAAGACGAGAGCCAGCGGGGCGGCCTGGAGATAGGCGAGGGCGCGGCGGCGGGGGCGCGCCGCGACGGCGGGCGCCGCGGTCCGCTCGGCGGCCGCGGCGGCGGGCAGGGCGAGATCGGTCATCGGGTTCGCCCCCCGCGCGCCGATGCATCCCGCCCCCCTCCGCGGGGGAGGGGGCGGGGAGAGGCGGCGGCGCCCACCGCCCTCACGCCGCGATGAACTCGTTCCACTTGCGCACCATGTAGGTGTTCTCGTCCATCACGGCGTTCCAGCAGGCGACCGCGCCCATCCGCGCGTCGAAGGAGCCGCCGTCGCGGGTGGCGCCGGCCTTCTCGATCAGGGTGCCGTCGGGGCCGAGGATGTCCTTCTCGGCGGGCTTCCCCTCCATCCAGAAGGCCCACTCGTAGGGCTGCATGTTCGCCTGGGCGGTCTCCAGCACGGCCGAGTAGTAGCCCTGCCGGTTGAGGTAGGCCCCGGCCCAGCCGGACAGGAACCAGTTGATGAAATCGTAGGCGGCGTCGAGCTTCTTGCCGCTCAGGGTCTTGGGGATGCCGAAGCCCGAGGCCCAGGCCCGGTAGCCCTCCTTCAGCGGCTGGTAGGTGCAGGGCACGCCCTGCGCCCGCACCTTGGTGACGGCGGGCGACCACATCGACTGGATCACCGTCTCGCCCGAGGCCATCAGGTTCACGGACTCGTTGAAGTCCTGCCAGAAGGCCCGGAACTGGCCGGCGCGCTTGGCCTCGATCAGCACCTTGATGGTGCGGTCGATCTCGGGCTTCGTCATGTTGCCCTTGTCGCCGTAGGTGTAGTCGCCAGTGGCCTCCACCACCATGGCGGCGTCCATGATGCCGATCGACGGGATGTTGAGGATCGAGGCCTTGCCCTTGAAGGCCGGGTTCAGGAGCTCCTTCCAGCTCGTGACGGGCACCTTGATCAGGTCCGGCCGGATGCCCAGCGTGTCGGCGTTGTAGACGGTCGGGATCAGCGAGATCCACCCGGTCTGTTCGCCGGCAAATTTTTTGGACTCCTTGCCCTCCAGGTAGAAGACCTTGCGGGGCGCCGTGCCCTGGTCGCCGATCCGCTTTCCCGCCACTTCCCCCTTGGTGAAAATGGAAGAGATCTTGTCGGCGAGCTTGATCCGCCCGGCGTCCATGCCCTGCAGGTTGCCGGAGGGCAGGATCTTCTTGAGGCTGAAATACTCGGTGTCGATCAGGTCGAAGGAGTTCGGCTGGGTGACCGCCCGCTTGGTCACCTCGTCCGTCACCACCGGGATGTACTCGATGGTCAGGCCGAGATCCTCCTTCACCTTCCGGGCGATGTCGGCGGACTGGTTCACCGCGGTCCCGAGGTAGCGCAGGGTCACGGGCTCGGCGGCGTGCACCGCCGGGAAGCCGGTCACCGGCGTCGCGGCGAGCGCGGCCGCCCCCTTCAGGAGCGTGCGGCGGCTCGGCTTCGAGGGCAGGTCCATAGTCGTCTCCCTACGGGTTATGCGTCGAGGCGATGGGCGGCGGCGGCGTCCCAACCGACCGGGACCGTGTCGCCGAGGTGGAACGGGCGGGTCGCGTAAGCCGCGTCGCTGAGGATGGCGGTGAGGGCGGCGGGGCTCTCGGGCGCGCGCTCCAGCCCCTCGGCGTCGAGGCCGACATGGACGCTGGTGCCCTGGTACTCGACCGCGACCACCCGGGCCGGCAGCGCGGCGGGGCCGGCCTCGGCGCCGAGCCGCATCCGGTCGGCCCGCACGGCGACGAGACCCTCCGGCAGCCGGATCACGTTGTGGCCGCCGATGAACCGGGCCACGAAGGCGGTGGCCGGCCGCTCGAACACGGCGCGCGGGTCAGCGGCCTGCTCGATCCGGCCGGCATTCATCACCACCACGAGGTCGGAGAGCGCCATCGCCTCCTCCTGGCTGTGGGTGACGTGGATGAAGGTGAGGCCCAGCTCGGTCTGGATCCGCTTCAGCTCCACCCGCATCCGCACCCGCAGGAACGGGTCGAGGGCCGAGAGCGGCTCGTCGAGCAGCAGCACCTTCGGGCCGGTGACGAGGGCGCGGGCGAGGGCCACGCGCTGCTGCTGGCCGCCCGAGAGCTGGGCCGGCAGGCGCCCGGCGAGGTGGCCCATCTGCACGAGGTCGAGCATCGCCATCGCCTTGGCGCGGCGCTCGGCCTTGCCGATGCCGCGCATCTTCAGGCTGAAGGCGACGTTGTCGCGCGCGTCGAGGTGCGGGAACAGGGCGTAGCTCTGGAACATCATGGCGGTGCCGCGCTCGGCCGGGGCCGCGTCGCCCACCGCCTTCGGGCCGATCACCACGTCGCCCGCGCTGGCGCGCTCGTGGCCGCCGATCATCCGCAGCGTCGTGGTCTTGCCGCAGCCGGAAGGGCCGAGCAGGCAGCAATAGGCGCCGGACGGCACCTTCAGGTCGATGCCGTCGACCGCGGTGGCCGCGCCGTAGCGCTTGGTCAGGCCGATCAGCTCGACGTCCATGCGGTTCTCCCCCCGGGGGCTGCAGGCAAGCGGCGGGCCAGCGCGTCGTTCAGGCGTCCCGCCGCTCGGCCGGGTCGACGGCCCGGTCGAGCACCCGCCCGCGGCCCGGCTCGGACAGGACCCGGCCGTCCTCGGCGATCACCTGCCCGCCCGCGATCGTCACCACCGGCCAGCCGGTGACGTCGAAGCCTTCCCACGGCGTGTAGTCGGAGCCGTGGTGCAGGTTCGCCTGGCGGATGGTCTCGCGCCGGTTCGGATCCCACAGCGTGAGGTCGGCGTCGAAGCCCGGAGCGATCGAGCCCTTGCGCGGGTAGAGCCCGTACAGCTTGGCGTGGTTGGTGGCGGTCAGCGCGGCGAACTGGTTGAGGCTGATCCGCCCTTTCGAGACGCCCTCCGAGAAGAACACCGGCAGCCGCGTCTCGATGCCGGGGATGCCGTTCGGGATCCAGCGGAAGGAGGTCTTACCCCGCGGGTTCAGCTTGCCCTGCGGGTCGTCGTAGCGGAACGGGCAATGGTCGGAGGAGACCACGTCGAAGATCCCGCGCCGGATCCCCGACCAGACCGCCTCCTGGCTCTCGACGTCCCGCGTCGGCGGCGAGCAGACGTACTTCGCCCCCGCCATGAGATCCTCCTGGCCGAGTCCCTTCATGTCCTCGGCCGTCAGCGTCAGGTATTGCGGGCAGGTCTCGGCCCGGATCTTCAGGCCCCGCGCCTGCGCCCAGGCGATCTGCTCGGTGGCCTCGCGGCCCGAGACGTGGACGATGACGATCGGCAGGTCGATCAGCTCGGCGTGGCTGATCGCCCGGTGCGCCGCCTCCCGCTCGACGATCTCGGGGCGCGACAGGGCGTGGCCGTAGGGCCTGGTCTCGCCCGCCCGCTCCAGCCGCTCGCTGAGGTAGCGGATCGCGTCGTAGCCCTCGGCGTGGACCATGACCCGGGCGCCCTGCCGCCGCGCGACGTGGAACACGTCGAGGAGCTGGCGGTCGTTCAGGACGAGGTCGTCGTAGGTCATGAAGACCTTGAACGAGGTGTAGCCGTCGGCGACCAGAGCCGGCAGCTCCTGGCCGAGCACCGCCTCGCTCGGGTCCGAGATGATCATGTGGATCGCCACGTCGACGTGGCACTGGCCCTCGGCCCGGGCCCTGTAGGCGTCGACCGCACCGCGCAGGGAGGCGCCCCGGGGCTGGAGCGCGAAGGGCATCACGCAGGTGTTGCCGCCGGCCGCCGCCGCCCGGGTGGCGCTGGCGAAATCGTCGGCCATGACGATGCCGGGGCCGGACTCTTGGGCGATGTGGACGTGGCTGTCGATGCCGCCGGGCAGCACCAGCAGGCCGGAGGCGTCGATCACCCGGGCCGCGTCGGCGATGCCCTCGGCCACCGCGACGATCCGGCCGCCGCGCACGCCGACATCGGCCCGGACCGTGTCGCTCGCCGTGACCACCGTGCCGCCCCGGATGGCAAGGTCGAATTCGGGCATGCCGCTCACTCCTTCCGCGCCAACGGGCGCGCCGGGCCGATGCACGGTCCGCGCCGATTCGGGCGGACGGGGTCGGCGGGGCAGGAGGTCACAGGCGGCCGCGTCGGTCCATCCACCCGCGCCGCGCAGTGACCCAGGGCCGCGCGACGCCGGAGAGCGGGGCGCTACCCTGGATCGCTTCGCTCCGCTCGCGAGGGCGGGTGTTCCGCGGGGTTCCGTGCAGAATCCCGGCCTACGGGCCGCGGGTTGGCCGGCTCGGCCGCCACATCCGCGGATCGAGCGCGCAGGCTCGACGGCGCCGCCGCGTGGAACTGCCGCCAGACGCGGCGCATGTGCCGGGCGGAGCCGAAGCCGGCCCGCTCGGCGATCCGCTCCAGGCCGAGATCGCTCCGCGCGATCAGGTCGCGGGCCAGCGCGACGCGGGACCGGTTGACCGCGTCCGTCACCGTCATGCCCGCGTGGAGCCGGAACAGCCGCGCGAGGTTGCGCGGGCTCGCGCCCACGAACCGGCCGAGCAGCGCCGGCGACCAGTCTCGGGCCGGGTCGGCGGCGATCGCGTCCTGGGCCCGGTGCACCGCCGGGTGCAGGTGGCTGCGCCCCTCGAGCCAGGGCGAGAGCTGGGGGTCGTCGGGCCCGCGCCGCATGTACACGACGAGCGCCCGCGCGACGGCAACCGCCGTCGCCGGGCCCGCCCACTCCGCCACGAGGTGCAGCATCAGGTCGATGCCGGCCGTGACGCCGGCGCTGCTGAACCGGTCGCGGTCCTGCACGAACAGGCGGTTCTCCAGCACCCGGGCCCGGGGCGCCGCCGCCCGCAGCCGGTCGCAGCTGGCGTGGTGGGTGGTGCAGGCGTAGCCGTCGAGCAACCCGGCCCGCGCCGCCAGCAGCGCGCCCTCGCAGACGGTCGCGACGGTGTGGCCCGGCCGGACGGCGCCGCGCAGCCACGCGACGATCTCGGCCTCCGCGTCGGCGTCGGCCGCCCGCTCCGGCGCGTCGCCGAGCACCCGCGTCGCGGAGCCCGGCAGGAGCACGACCGTCCCGTCGGCCACCGTATCCGGCAGAGGTCCGGCCCCGCCCAGGTCGAGCCCGATCGAGCAGCGGGTGAGCGCCCGCGGCGCCGCGTACGCCACCGCGAAGCCGACCCGGTCCTGGACGGTGCCGGCGATGCGCAGGACCTCCAGCGGGCCGGCGAGGTCGAGCAGCAGCGCGCGCGGCGGCAGGACCACGAGGACCGGGATGTGCCGGGCCGCCCCGCTCACGCGGCGACCGGCAGGTCCGGGCCGGCCAGCGCCTGGTCCACCGTGGCGATCCGGGCGAACCGCTCGGTCAGCACCAGCTCGGTCCGGGCCTTGATGTCGTCCGCGCCGAAGCGGCGGCCGTCCGGGTGGGTCATGGCGAAGGTCAGGGTGGCTTCCGTCACGTAATCGACCTGCCAGCCGCTGTCGGAGGCGTGGCGGGCCGTGGTCTCGCAGCACTGCTCGGTCCGGATGCCCGACACGATCAGCCGGCGGATGCCGTGCTGCGTCAGCCAGCCCGACAGGCCGGTCTCGACCAGGGCGCTGTGCCGGCGCTTGTGGAAGGTGGCCGTCGGCGTGATCACGACCGGCTTGAGGGTGCGAACGTGGCCGGAGGCGATGGCGAACGGTCCGCTCTCGGCGACGTGGAAGACCTGCAGGACCGGGATCTGCCGCGCGGCGGCGCCGTCGATGAGCGCCTGCAGGCGCTCGGTGAAGGGCGGGACATCGGCGTCGTTCCAGAAGGGCCTGTGCCGGAAGGATTCCTGGACATCGATGACCAGCAGCGCAACATCGGACATTTCGTGTCTCCCGCTCGGTGAAGCGAGCCGCAGCATTCACCGAGCGGACGCAGCGGGAAAGAAACCGCACCGCCAACCAGCGGACAGATCCGGCCAATCTCCGGCGCGCAGGAGCAGCCCATGACGGACCATCCCAGGACGATCTTCGTGCTCACCGGGGCCGGCGTCTCGGCCGAGAGCGGGCTCGGCACGTTCCGGGACCGCGGTGGGATCTGGGCGCGGTTCGACCCGATGAAGCTCGCCACCCCGGAGGCCTACGCGGCCGACCCTGACACGGTGCTCGACTTCTACGACCATCGCCGCCGCGGCGTGGTCGCGGCCGAGCCGAACGCCGCGCATCGTGCCCTGGCGCGGGCCGAGACGCGGATCGCCGCGCGGGGCGGGCGGCTGTTCCTGTGCACGCAGAACGTCGACGACCTGCACGAGCGGGCCGGCTCGCGGGCGATCACCCACATGCACGGCGAGTTGCTCAAGGCCCGCTGCTGCGCCTGCACCGCTGTCACGCCGTGGCGGGCCGACCTCAGCCGGGCAGACAGCTGCCCCGCCTGCGGCGCGGCGGGCCGGATGCGGCCGGACGTGGTCTGGTTCGGCGAGATGCCGATGCACCTCGACGCGATCGAGGCGGCGCTGGCCGAGGCCGACCTGTTCGTGGCGGTGGGCACGTCGGGGGCGGTCTACCCGGCCGCGGGCTACGTGCGGCAGGCGCGGGCCCTCGGCATCCCGACCTGCGAGGTCAACCTGGAGCCGTCCGACAATGCCGACGCCTTCGACGATGCCCGCTACGGGCCGGCGAGCGCCGCGCTGCCGCGCTACCTGGCCGAGCTCGGCCTCTGAGGCGGGCGCGGGACCGGCGGCGCGGGTCCCGCGCGGGGATTCGTGACGGGCCGCGGACAGGCCCGACCGCGCGGCGCTCGCCGTCGATCCTGCCAAGCCATTGTCCGAGTAGATCTTTTCGATCCGTGACCGGCCGGCCCGGGGCAGGATCAAAATCTTAAATGACGCGAATCACATCGGCGCGAGCTGTCAAGAACTGGTCGGGCAGTTGCCCACGGGTTACAACAGTCAAGCTCGGGATCGGCGTCGCGGCCTACCCGAGCGTTCGTTGAAGCCACAAGGGGAAGCGACTACCCATGCAGCACTTCACCGTAACCGACCGCGAGCGTGACACCGTCCTGGCGGCGCTGCGCTACTACCAGTTCTACCGGATGCAGGGTCACCCGTTCGATCCCCGTCAGGATCACCTGATCGACACCATCGCCGGCCGGGCCGGCGAGGCGCTGGACCTCGCCGAGATCGACGATCTCTGCGCCGGCCTGAACGGCAACCCGCACGCGCTCGCGGCCGCGGCGGCCTGAGGCACCTTCCGGGGCGGCCGAGGCCGCCCGTCACGACCCCGCGGCCGGCCTAGGGACGGGGCCGGAGGACGGGCAACCTCCGAGATGAGCGGGCCACCGCCGCCGGAGCGAACCTCCCTCACCGGGGCCGGGCTTCGCGCCCAACGACACCGTGCCGACGCGCATCCGGGCCTGCCCCGCGGCGCGTCGGTCCGACGGGCGGGTCCGCGCGGCGGGCCCCCCGAAAGGCCGGTTTCGCGCGACGTCGAAACGTGGCCTAACGGATGCGCGACGGCCGCAGGGCCGCGCCTTCCGGGAGCGCCGAGGCCGATGATGCGGACGGGTTCGCGACGGATCCGCCGCGGCGTGCTGCGGGGCGCCGGCCTCCTGCTCCTCGGGCTCGCGCCCGCCACAGCCGAGCCTGTTCAAGCTGCGCCCGAGAGCGTCGCCACCGCGCTGGTCGTCTCCGTGGACGTGTCGCAATCCGTCGACGACGCGCGCTTCCGGCTGCAGATGGAGGGCATCGCCGAGGCCCTGGAGGATCCGTCGGTCCTCGGCGCGATCACCGGCAATCCGGGCGGGATCCTGTTCGCGATGGTCACCTGGGCGGACCGGGCGAACCTCGCGGTCGGATGGCGGCGGATCGCCGGCCGCGCCGACGCCGCGGCGGCCGCGGCCCTAGTCCGGGCCACCCCGCGGCAGGCGGGCGAGTTCACCTGCCTCGGCCAGATGTTCCGCACGGTGACCGCCGCCGTGCTCCCGGCGCTGCCGGTCCCGGCCGAGCGCGTGGTGGTCGACGTCTCCGGCGACGGGATCGACAACTGCACCGACGCCGACAGCCTCACGGAGGCGCACCGGTCGCTGCTCGACACCGGCGCGACGGTCAACGGCCTGCCGATCCTGGTGCCGGGCGAGAACGACGTGGTCGGGGCCGGCGCCTACCGGGCGCCCGGCTATGGCCTGCTCCCGACCCCGCTGCCGCAGGAGCGGACGAGTCTGGAGCAGTGGTACCGCGCGCACGTCATCGGCGGTCCGGGGGCGTTCCTGCTGGCGGCCGCCGGCTACGGCGACTTCTCGCGGGCGCTGCGGCGGAAGTTCGTGATCGAGATCAGCGCGCTGGCTCGGTAGGGGCAGGGCCGGACCGACCCTGTCCAATCCTCCTCCTCGTCCTGACTGAGGTGATTGCGCGGCGAGGCCGCGGAGGAGGGCTCCGGGGACCGCGCGGCCTCTGGACGGCTCCTTCGAGGCCCGCGCTGCGCTCCGGCGCCTCAGGATGACGGTGCGGGTTGGATCAACGGCGATGTCGAGGCGCGGTCACCGAGCCTCCGGCCTGTTCCGCCAAGCTCCTCACGGCGCCTTCTTCATCTGCTGCTCGGCGCGGGTGAGCGCCGCCTCGCAGCCCTCGGCGTCGCCCTTCTGATCCGCCGTGCGCGCCTCTTCCAGGGCGACCTTCGCCTGCTGGGCGGCGTCCGCGCCCTGGCCGGCCTGGGCCGCCTTCTCCGGGGGGGCCTGCGGCGACTCGTTCGCCCGCTGCCCCTCCGTCCCGGTGAGCCCCTCGCCGCCGCGCTTGGCGGCGTTGCCCTGGCCGCTGGTATTGGCCGAGATCGACTGGCTCACCTCGGACTGGACGCGCTTCGACATGCTGTCGATCCGGTCGCCGCAGGGCGAGGCGAGGGCGGGGACCGCCGTCAGGATCAGGGTCAGGCAGGCCGTGAGGGCGGGACGCATCATCGGGTCGGGTGCTTTCCAAAACATGGGGCCGCGGGTTCCCCCACGGCCCCAACGTCTCGCGACGGGTGACGGTTCAGGCGCTCAGCTGATCGCGGATCGGCAATTGCCGGACCCGGCGGCCAGTGGCCGCGAAGATCGCGTTGGCGATGGCCGGCGCCACCGGCGGCACGCCGGGCTCGCCGACGCCGCCGAGCGGCCCGTCGTAGCTGCCGGTCGGCACGAGGTGCACGCGGACCACCTTCGGGGCAGCATCGATCCGGAGGACCTCGTAGCCGTCGAAGTTGTTCTGCACCGCGCGGCCCTGCTTGAAGGTGATCTCGGAGGTGAGGGCGAGCCCCATCCCCATGACCACCGCGCCCTCCATCTGCGAGCGGATGCGCTCCGGGTTCACCTGCGGCCCGCAATCGACCGCGATGTCGATCGCCTTCACCTGGACCTGGCCCTTGTCGTCGACCTCCACCTCGGCCGCCACCGCCGTGTAGGTGACGAAGCTGTAGTGGCCGGCGATGCCCAGGCCGGTGCCCTTGGGCATCTGACGCCCCCAGCCCGCGCCCTTGGCGGCCGCCTCGATCACGCCGCGCAGGCGGCCGGTCTCGATCGGGTAGCGCTTCGGATCCTCGCCGTAGTTCCAGACGTCGCCGATCTCGGTCGGGCTGATCTTCCGGTCGGGACCGATCAGCTCCAGCAGGTACTCCTTCGGCTCGCGGCCGGCGGCGTGCGCCAGCTCCGACACGAAGGACTGGATCGCGAAGGCGTGCGGGATGTTCGACACCGAGCGGAACCAGCCGATGCGGACATGGGCGGCGGCCTCGGGGTTCTCGAGCCGCATGTTCGGGATGTTGAGCGGCGTGTTGACCAGCCCCATCCCGAGCTCGAACGGCAGCTCGTGCTTCGGGTCCGGCGCGAAGATCGAGCCGATCGTCGGCGCCACCGAGCGGTGCAGCCACGCCACCGGCATGCCCTTGTCGTCGAGGCCGGCCTCCAGGTGCTCCACCGAGATCGTGTGGTAGAAGCCGTGGTGGAGGTCGTCCTCGCGGGTCCAGGCGAGCTTCACCGGCGCGCCGCCGACGGCCTGCGAGCAGAGCGCCGCCTCGACCACGTAGTCGGGCTTGGACTTGCGGCCGAAGCCGCCGCCGAGCAGCGTGACGTTCACCTTGACCTTGTCGTCGGGCAGCTTGAGCGCCTTCATCAGGCGGTCGTTGGCCGCCTGCGGACCCTGGACGCAGGCCCAGGCCTCGCAGAACCCGTCCTTCACGCGGGCCACCGCCGCCGGGGGCTCCATCGGCGCCTGGGCGAGGTGGGGCACGAAGTACTCGGCCTGGACCTTGGTCTTGGCCTTGGCCAGGGCGCCGTCGACGTCGCCCTGCGTGCGCACGACCTTGCCGGGCTTGCGGGCCGCGGCCTCCAGCTCCTTGCGGAACGCGTCGGTGTCGTAGCCGGCGTTCGGGCCGTCGTCCCAGGTGATCTTGAGGGCGTCCCGAGCCTTCATGGCCGCCCACGTGTTCTTGGCCACGACCGCCACGCCGCCGAGCGGCATGAACTCGGACGGGATCTCGCCGCCGTCGATCTTGAAGATCTTCACGACGCCCGGGACCTTCTTGGCCTCGCCGTCGTCGAACGACTTCACCTTGCCGCCGTAGACGGCCGGGCGCGCGACGACCGCGTAGAGCATCCCGTCGAGCTTGGTGTCGAGGCCGTAGACGGCCTTGCCGGTGGTGATGTCGAAGTTGTCGATCAGCCCGATCTTGCCGGTGCCGATGTAGCGGAAGTCCTTCGGGTCCTTCAGCTTGACGTCGGTGGGCACCGGCAGCTCGGCGGCGGCCTGGGCGACCGCGCCGTAGCCGAGGGTGCGGCCGGACTTGGCGTGGGTCAGCGTGTGGTTGACGGCCGTGACCTCGGAGGCCGGCACGCCCCACTGCTTGGCCGCCGCCTGGATCAGCATCAGCCGCGCGGCGGCGCCGGCGTGGCGGAAGTGCTGGAAGAAGTGGCGGGTCGAGCGCGAGCCGTCCGTGTCCTGGTTGCCGAAGCGGGTCTCGTCGCCCCAGGCCTGGACCACCTTCACCTTCGACCAGTCGGCCTCCAGCTCGTCGGCGACCGTGAAGGCCACAGAGGTGCGGATGCCCTGGCCCATGTCGGAGCGGTGGTTGGTCACCGTGACGGTGCCGTCCGGCGCGATGGCGACGAAGATCTTCGGATCGTCGCGCCAGCCGTGCGGCATGCCGTCGGCGCCGAACTTCTGCTCCTTCTGCTCCTGGGTCTGGGTCTCGTCGGCCCGGGCGGGGCGCAGCGAGAGGGCCAGAACCAGGGCGCCGGCGCCGCCGAGGATGCCGCGGCGGCTGACGTTGTCGAGGGCCGGCCTGGTGCCGGCGGCGCGCTCGGCGCTCAGCTTGGCGTCGTGGATCACAGGCGCTCTCCCTTGCTGGCGGGCGCCGGCTGGCCGGCGGCCTGATGGATCGCGGCGCGGATGCGCGGGTAGGTGCCGCAGCGGCAGATGTTGCCGCTCATCGTGGTGTCGATGTCGTCGTCGGTGGGCTTGGGCGTGTCCTTGAGGAGGGCGGCCGCCTGCATGATCTGGCCGCACTGGCAGAAGCCGCACTGGGCGACGTTCTGGTCGCGCCACGCCACCTGCACGGGGTGGTTGCCGTCCGGCGACAGCCCCTCGATGGTCACGACCTCCTGGCCAGCGGCCGCCGAGACCGGCGTGATGCAGGCGCGGGTCGCCGCGCCGCCGAGATGGATGGTGCAGGCCCCGCAGAGCGAGACGCCGCAGCCGAACTTGGTGCCGGTGAGCCCGAGCTCGTCCCGCAGGTACCACAGCAGCGGCATGTCGGGGTCGCCGTCGAAGCTGCGCGCAGCCCCGTTCACGGTGAGTTTGATCATCGTTGCGTCCTGTCTGGCGGCGCCGGAGCGGCGTTCAGTCGGGTCCGAGCCGGGCCGGGGGCCACGACCGGCTTAGCCGGCTCACGTTCCCCGTTGCGGACAGGCCGCGGGGCGAACGCTCAAGCTCAGAATAATAAATATTCTAAGGCACGCGGCGGGGTGGGCGCAACGCGGGGAGGCGGCCGGTCATCCCGGAGCCTCTGCGCGCGGGACATGCCGCGTGCGGCGGCGCACATGGGCGACCATCTACAAGTAGATGAAAGTCGGCCGATTCAGGCCGACGGCCCTGTCCGCTCGGCGCCCCGGGACCGCGCCCCAGCCGGGGCGCTGCGCGCGATGACGGGCGCCCGCTGCCGATTACCGTCCAGCCGGCAGTACAAACCGCGGCAGTCGTGTCGGCGGCGGCTCCGGAACTGTCCCGCGGCAGCCCCTGTGCCGTCCGCCTGGCACGACGCGCTCGGGCGGACCGGGACAGGGCCACCGCGGTTCGGATCTCGGATGATCAGGACGCTGGTGCCGACGACCGTGGCGGCGCGGCCCTCAGACCGTCACCTGCGTCCCAACCTCCACCACCCGCCCGGTGGGGATCTGGAAGAAGTCCGTGGCGTCGTTGGCGTTCTTGGCCAGCGTGATGAAGATCCGGTCCTGCCAGAGCGGCATGCCGGAATGGGCGGCCGGACGGATCGAGCGGCGCGACAGGAAGAACGACGTCGCCATGATGTCGAACTTGAAGCCCTGGCGGCGCAGCAGCACCAGCGTCTTCGGGATGTTCGGCGTCTCCATGTAGCCGAACTTCATCACGACCCGGTAGAAGTGCGGGCCGACCGGCTCGATCCGCACCTTGTCGGCCTCGTTGGAGCGCGGCGTGTCCACCGTCTCGACGGTGAGGATCACGTTCTTCTCGTGCAGCACCTTGTTGTGCTTGAGGTTGTGCAGGAGCGCCGCCGGGGCGATCTCGGGATCGCTCGTCAGGAACACCGCGGTGCCGCGCACGTGGTGGGGCGGGCTCTTCTCCAGCATCCCGACCAGCTCGACCAGCGGCACGTCGGTCTTGCGGGTCTTGTTGAACAGGATCGTCACCCCGCGCACCCAGGTCCACATCAGGATGATGAGGCCGCCCGCGAGCAGCAGCGGCACGTAGCCACCCTCCACCACCTTGATCAGGTTGGAGAGCAGGAACAGGAACTCGAGGACGATGAAGGGCAGCATCACGGCGGCGGCCGCCACCGGCGACCACTTCCACATGCGCCACATCACCAGGAAGGTCAGCGAGGCGGTGAGCAGCATCGTGCCGGTCACCGCGATGCCGTAGGCCGAGGCGAGCGACGACGAGGTCTTGAACAGCACCGCCAGCAGCACGACGCCGAACATCAGCAGGGCGTTGATCTGCGGCAGGTAGATCTGGCCGGCATGCGACTCGGAGGTGTGGCGGATCTCCAGCCGCGGCAGCAGGCCGAGCTGGATCGCCTGCCGGGACAGCGAGAAGGCGCCGGTGATCACCGCCTGGCTCGCCACCACGGTGGCGATCGTGGCGAGCACCACCATCGGCAGCAGGCCCCAGGCGGGCACGAGCTGGAAGAACGGATCGGCCGTGTCGGGCTTCTCCAGCACCAGGGCGGCCTGGCCGAGATAGTTGAGGGCCAGCGCCGGGAAGACGAGTCCGATCCACGCCACCTGGATCGGCTTGCGGCCGAAATGGCCGAGATCGGCGAACAGGGCCTCCGCCCCGGTCACCGCCAGGAACACCGCCCCCAGGGCGATCAGCGCGCCGCTGCCGTGGCCGAGCAGGTAGTGCACGGCGTGCCAGGGATTGAGCGCGCGGAACACCTCCGGGTGCAGGCCGATGTGCGGCAGCGCCGCGAGCGCCATCGCGAGGAACCACACGATCGTCACCGGCCCGAAGAAGGCCGCCACCTTCCCGGTCCCGCGGTTCTGCACGAGGAACAGCGCGACGATGATCACCACGGTGATCGGCAGGACGTACTCGTCGAGGGCGGGCGTGACGAGTTTCAGGCCCTCCACCGCCGACAGCACCGAGATCGCCGGGGTGATCACCGCGTCGCCGTAGAACAGCGAGGCGCCGAGGAGCCCCAGCATGAAGACGATGCGCGAGCCGCCGAGCGCCTTCCGGGCCAGCGCCATCAGCGAGAGGATGCCGCCCTCGCCGTTGTTGTCCATGCGCAGCAGGATCGCGACGTACTTGACCGTCACGATCATGAAGAGGGCCCAGAGGATCAGCGAGACGGTGCCGATCACCTCCTCGGGCAGCAGGATGCCGTCGGTCCGGGCCGGGACCAGCGCCTCGCGGAACGCGTAGAGCGGGCTGGTGCCGATATCGCCGTAGACGACGCCGACGGAGCCGACCAGCAGCGTCCAGAAGCCGGCATGGCCGTGCTGGGTCTCGGCCTTCTCGGGGGCGTCCAGGGTGCCGGAGGTGGCCGGTCCGTGGGTCGGCGCCGGAGCGCCGGTCTCGTCGGCGGCCTGGTCGGCCGCGCGCGCGGCGTCGGGGGCTGCGGGCGCGGGCTGGGGGGCTACGCCGGGTGCGAAGGTGTGGCTCATGCGGATGTCGGAAGCTCGGGCGTGGCCGGCGCTTCGCGGTTCGGCTCAGGGGCCAGTCGGGGCCGGGCAGAAAACGCGAAGACTCCGCCGAACCGTGCGGGCCGGCCACCGGGCCGACCGCTCGCGGGATCGTGCGGCCTTGCTATCATGCCCTCGTGCGCCCGGAAACCGTGTGCGCCTGCGAAGATCGCGGAGCTGGGTCTCGGCGCGGCGGGCCGCCCCGTCAAGGTCGACGCGACGCGCCTTTCGGGCACGGCGCGCCCGGGATCCGGACCCGCCCGCGGCGACCCGGAATCGCGGTCCGGGGCGCCGCGTCCTCCGTCGCGGGGGGGCGTGCTCGTCGGCCCGCCCCGCTCCTCACTCGGCGGCGGTGCGGGTGCCGCCCTGCTGGCCGAATCGGCGCTCGATGTAGTCGATGACGATCGTCTCGAAGTCCTTGGCCAGCGTCGGGCCGCGGAGCGTCATCGCCTTCTTGCCGTCGATGAAGACCGGCGCGGTCGGGGTCTCGCCGGTCCCGGGCAGCGAGATGCCGATATCGGCGTGCTTCGACTCGCCCGGGCCGTTCACGATGCAGCCCATCACGGCGACGTTGAGTCCCTCGACGCCCGGATAGGTCTTCTTCCACTCCGGCATCGAGGTGACGATCCAGTTCTGGATGTCGCGGGCCAGCTCCTGGAACGTGGTCGAGGTCGTGCGGCCGCAGCCCGGGCAGGCCGCCACCATCGGCACGAAGGTGCGGAACCCCATGGTCTGCAGGAGTTCCTGGCTGGCCTTGACCTCGACGGTCCGGTCGCCGCCCGGCTCGGGCGTCAACGAGTACCGGATCGTGTCGCCGATGCCCTCCTGGAGCAGCACGCCGATGGCGGCCGAGGCCGCCACGAGGCCCTTCGAGCCCATGCCGGCCTCGGTGAGGCCGAGATGGATCGCGTAGTCCGAGCGGCGCGCCACCTCGCGATAGACGGCGATCAGGTCCTGCACCGCCGAGACCTTGGCCGAGAGGATGATCTTGTTCTGCGGCAGGCCGAGCTCCACGGCGCGGTCGGCCGAGCTGATCGCCGAGCGGACCATCGCCTCGCGCATCACCGCGCGGGCGTCGATCGGCCGCGGCGCCTTGGCGTTCTCGTCCATCAGGTGGGTGAGCAGCTCGCCGTCGAGGGAGCCCCAGTTGGCGCCGATCCGCACGGTCTTGTTGTGCTTGATCGCCTGCTCGATGATCGACGAGAACTGCGTGTCCTTCTTGTCCTTGAATCCGACGTTGCCGGGGTTGATCCGGTACTTGGCCAGCGCCTCGGCGCAGGCCGGGTGGTCGGCGAGCAGCTTGTGGCCGATGTAGTGGAAGTCGCCCACCAGCGGCACGTGGACGCCGATCCGGTCGAGGCGCTCGCGGATCTTCGGCACTGCGGCGGCCGCCTCGTCGCGGTCGACCGTGATCCGCACGAGCTCCGAGCCGACCCGGGCGAGCTGGGCGACCTGCGCCACCGTGGCGTCGATGTCGGCCGTGTCGGTGTTGGTCATCGACTGGACGACGATCGGGGCGCCGCCGCCGACCGTGACCGCGCCGTCGCCCTCGCCGACCGTGACGCCGACGGTGCGGTGGCGCGGGGCGGGGCCGGCGATCTCCGGGCCGCCGCCGGCCAGCGGGTTGTCGGCGGGGATTTCGGAACGGGTGGCTTCCATGACTTCCATCGTGGACTTTCGCGGGCGCGCCTCGCGGGTGCCGGAGCCGTGACGGCTGCCGGGCCGGTCCCGGGGACACGCCTCGCCGGAACTTCGGGGCTGCCGCGGGTTAGCTGCGGACGACCCGGCGCCGCGTCAACCCGGCGCCGCGCGGGGCAGCATCGCGCAGGACAGCATCGCGGCTGTCATGTCGTATCCGGGCGCGGATGTCGAGTTTTCTGCACGTCCGGGCGGCGTCCGACGCGCCGCCGGCCGGTTTTCGTCGGCCGCTGTTGCCGATTCGCTCATGCCGACGCGGGTGCCGGCGCGCGGCCGGGTGCCCCGTCGCGATCCCGGCGCATGGTTGATGCTGCATTGCAGCATCCCATCTGTGTTCCATCTATCGTGCGGATCAGGAGGCCGACATGAGCGAGCAATTCGGCGGCGCCGAGCCGCACAATCCCGCCACCGCCGTCCCCGAATCGCCGGTCACGGACGCGATCGACGCCCAGCCGGCGCAGGTGCCGGGCACCGCGCTGACCGGGCCCCGGTCCGAGAAGCCGGTGGCGCTGGCGCTCCAGGGCGGCGGCGCGCACGGGGCCTTCACCTGGGGCGTGCTCGACGCCCTCATCGAGGACGGCCGCCTCGGCTTCGAGGCGGTGACGGGGGCGAGCGCCGGAGCGATGAACGCGGTCGTCCTGGTGGATGGCTGGCTCAAGGGCGGCCCGGACGGCGCCCGCGAGGGGCTGGAGCGGTTCTGGCGCGAGGTCAGCCTCGACGGCGACTTGGGGCCGGCCCAGCGCAATCTCGTGAGCGGCCTGTTCAGCCTGTGGAAGGGCAATCCCGTGGCCGAGTTCTGGGCCAAGATGCTGGCGCCCAGCCCCTACGTGTCGAACCCGCTCAACATCAATCCGCTGCGCAAGGCGCTCGCCGAGCAGGTCGATTTCGACCGCCTGCGCGAGGCCGACACGGCGGGCCTGTTCGTCTCGGCCACCAACGTCTGGACCGGCAAGCTCGCGGTGTTCGAGCGCGAGCGCCTGACCGTCGACCACCTGATGGCCTCGGCCTGCCTGCCCACCGTCTTCCAGGCGGTGGAGATCGACGGCGTGCCCTACTGGGACGGCGGCTATCTCGGCAACCCGCCGCTCTATCCCCTGCATCGCGGCGCCCAGACCCGCGACATCGTGCTCGTCCAGATCAACCCCGTGGAGCGGCGCGAGACCCCGCGCACGGAGGCGGAGATCCGCGACCGGCTCAACGAGATCACCTTCAACGCCAATTTGATGCGGGAATTGCGGGCGATCGACTTCGTCGACGGGCTGATCGAGGAGGGCATCCTCGGCCAGGGACAGTACCGCCGGGTCCTCATTCACCGGATCGACGGCACCGACGCCCTGGAGGACTACAACGCCGCCTCCAAGCTCGACGCGCGCTGGACCGTGTTCAAGCGCCTGCGCGACAAGGGCCGCGCCGCCGCCCAGGCGTGGCTCGCCGAGAACTACGAGCGGATCGGCCGGGACTGTACGGTCGACCTGCAGCAGGCGTATCAGTAGGTCGATCCTTTCCCGATCTGGTTCGTTGACGCGCCGGAACGTCCGCACCGGAGACCTGCCATGACGCTGCTGCGCCGCGAGGCCCTGATCCTGCTCGGTGCCGGTCTCGCCGGCGGCGCCCGCGCCGCCGAGCAGCCGGCCGGAACCGCACGGGCGACGGATTTCGCCTTCGAGACCCCGGAGGGGGCGCCCATGCCGCTCTCCGCCTATGCGGGCAAGCCGGTCCTCGTGGTCAACACCGCGACGGCCTGCGGCTATGCCGGGCAGCTCGCCGGGCTCCAGACACTCTGGACGCGGTTCGGCGATCGCGGGCTCGTCGTGCTGGGCGTGCCGTCGCCGGATTTCGGCAACCAAGAGCCGCTGGACGGGCCGGCCATCGCGGAGGCGGCGCGGAAGAATCACGGCGTCACCTTCCCGCTCACGGCCAAGACCCGGGTGAAGATGCCGGGCGCCCATCCGTTCTACCGCTGGGCCGCGGCCGAGCGCCCCGCCGAGACGCCGCGCTGGAACTTCCACAAGTACCTGATCGCCCGCGACGGCACCCTGGCGGCGGCCTTCGCCACGCAGGTCGAGCCGACCGATCCGCGGGTCATCTCGGGGATCGCCGCCACCCTCGATCAGGCCTGAGCTCTCAGCCGGGCCGGCCTGCGGGATTAAACCGCCGGGCCGACGCGTTCACACCCTATGGCATCGGACAAGAACAAGCGCCCGGACCTCCTCGACCTGCTGGTGCCCCTGCGGCGCTACGCCCGGTCGCTCACCCGCGACACGCTGCGGGCCGACGATCTCGTCCACGACACGCTGGTGCGGGCCCTGGAGATGCAGGGCTCGCTCCGGCCGAACACCAATCTGCGCACTTGGATGATGACGGTGCTGCACAACGCCTTCATCGACGAGCAGCGCCGCCGGCAGGTCGAGGCGCGGCACGCCGACACGCTGGTGCGGATGACCGAGGACATGGCGCCGCCGGCCCAGGAGGGGCAGGTGCGCCTCGCCCAGATCCGGCAGGCCTTCCTGAAGCTGCCGGAGGAGCAGCGCGCCGCGCTCCACCTCGTCACCCTGGAAGGCATGGCCTACGCCGACGCGGCGGCCGTTCTCGGCATCCCGATCGGCACCCTGATGTCCCGTCTCGGCCGCGGCCGCGCGGCCCTGCGGGCCTTCGAGGAGGGGACGCGGACCGACCGCGGCGCCGACGACGCGGAGACGGCCAAGGCACCCGAGACGCGGCGCGGGCCGCCCTCCACCCTCCGGCTCGTCGTCTCCGACGAGCCGCGGGAAAGGTCCGCCTGGCCTCTGCGACGCGCCGTCGGAGAGAGCTGAGCACGGAGCTGACGAAGGACCGGCACCCGAGGGCGCCGGTGCCGACTGACGATTGCGACCGGCGGATCGCCTCCGGGCACGCTGGATTCGAGGACTTCACGATGATCGATCCGATCACAGACGACGATCTCATCGCCTTCGTCGACGGCCAGATCGACTCGATGCGCCGTCTCGACGTCGAGGCACATCTCGCGGCCAACCCCGCGGCCGCGGCCCGGGTGATGGCCGAGATGCACGATCGCGACGCCCTGCGGGCCTGCTTCGAGCGCGTTCCCGGGCCCGGGCCGGACCGGAACATGGTCCTGGCGCGCCGCTTCGACCGGAACCTGCGCTGGCGCCGCGTCGCGTCGCGGCTCAAGCGGGCCGCGGCCATCGCGGTGCTCGTGGGCGCGGGCTGGCTGGCCCACGACGAGATCGGCCGCTTCGGCGTTCCCGACACCCTGGCGGCGACCCCGGATCCGGCCCTGATCGCCGACGCGCGGCAGGCCCGGGTCGTGGCGCAGCTGCGCAAGAGCATCGGCGGCCAGGCCGACGACCCGGTCTACGACCGGGCGCGCCTCCGCTCGGCGACCGGCATCGACCTGCCGGCCCTGCCCGACGGCTGGCGGGTGCGCGACATCCAGGTCTTCCCCGCCCGGCACGGCACCGGGATCGAGGTCGCCCTCGAGACCGAGCGCTTCGGCGAGGCGTCGCTGTTCGCCACCCGCGGCATCCGCGGCGGACCGACGACGCTCATCACCGGCTCGGACGACGGCGACGTCGTCTCGTGGAACGCGGGCGACACCGCCTACGCCCTGAGCGGTCCGCGCAGCGACGCGGACCTGCGTCAGGCGGCGAGCCTCCTCGGCGCCGGTCCGGCGACCCGCTGAGCGCCGCGCCGGACTCCCGCCCGGGGCCTCGACAGGGCGCCCCGGCGGGTGCCAAAGATCGGCCATGCAGGCCGCGGATCCAGCACGGGACGATGACGGGCTCGCAGCCCTGTTCGACGCGGCGCGCGCGGTGCGCGCGCGAGCGCACGCGCCCTATTCCCGCTTCCCCGTCGGGGCCGCGCTGCGCGACGAGCGCGGCGGGATCCACGCCGGCTGCAACGTCGAGAACGCCGCCTACCCGGTCGGAACCTGCGCGGAGGCCGGGGCGATCGCCGCCATGGTGGCGGCCGGCGGCCGGCGCATCGCGGCGATCCTGGTCTGCGGCGACGGCAACGGCCCGGTGACGCCCTGCGGCGCTTGCCGCCAGCGCATCCGCGAGTTCGCCGGGCCGGACACCCCGATCCACGCCGCCGGTCCGGGCGGGGTCGCCCGCACCTTCACGCTGGCGGAGCTGCTGCCGGAATCCTTCGGCCCGGAGACGCTCGGTGAGTGAGGCGGCCGCCCGCGACGCCCTGCGCGCCGCCGGCTTCGCGGGTCCCTACGCCTGCGCGGTGGTGACCGGCACCGGCCTCGGCGGGATCGCGGCGGCCCTCACGGACGCGAGCGCCGTCGACTACGCGGCGATCCCCGGATTTCCGGGGCCCGGCGTCAGCGGCCACGGCGGCCGGCTGCATCGCGGCCGCCTCGCCGGGCGGCCGGTCCTGATCTTCGAGGGGCGGGCCCACGCCTACGAGCGCGGTGACCCGGCGGCGATGCGGGTGCCGCTCGCCTGCGCCCGGCACCTCGGCGCCCGGCGCCTCCTCCTCACCAACGCCTCCGGATCGCTGCGGCCCGCGACCGGGCCCGGCTGCCTCGTGCTGCTCGCCGACCACATCAACCTCTCCGGCCTGAACCCGCTGATCGGCGAGGCCAGCGACGCCCGGTTCGTGCCGATGACCGAGGCCTACGACCCGGACCTGCGGGCGCGGCTCCGCGCGGCGGCCGGGGCCTGCGGCGTGCCCCTGGGGGAGGGGGTCTACGCGTGGTTCTCGGGCCCGAGCTTCGAGACGCCCGCGGAGGTGCGGATGGCCGGCATCCTGGGCGCCGACCTCGTAGGCATGTCCACCGTGCCCGAGGTGATCCTCGCCCGGTTCCTCGACCTGCCGGTGGCGGCGGTCTCGGTCGTGACGAACCTCGCGGCCGGCATCGCCGGCGGCGCGCCGCACCACGCGGAGACGAAGGCGGTGGCGGCCCGGGCCGCGGAGGATCTCGGGCGCCTGGTCCGGGCCTTCGTGGCCGGCCTGCCCGACGGAGAGACAGCCGATGACTGATCCCGATGCCGGCGCGGTCGCCCGCCGGGCCCTGCCGCTCCTCGACCTCACCGATCTCGGCGAGACCTGCACCGAGACCAGGATCGACGTCCTCTGCCGGGACGCGAAGCGCGGCGGCGTCGCGGCGATCTGCGTCTGGCCGCGCTTCGTCGCGCAGGGCGCGCGGGCGCTCGCGGGCACCGGGATCCGGATCGCCACGGTGATCAACTTCCCGAAGGGCGGCGAGGACTGCGCCCGCGCCACCGACGACACTGCCGAGGCGCTGCGCGACGGCGCCGACGAGATCGACCTCGTCCTGCCCTACGGCGCGCTGCTGCGGGGCGAGGCGGCGATCGCCCGCGACATGGTCGAGGCCGTGCGCGACACCTGCGGGTCCGCGACCCTCAAGGTGATCCTGGAGACGGGCGAACTCGCCGATCCGGGGCGGATCCGGGAGGCCGGCCGGATCGCCCTGGAGGCGGGCGCCGATTTCCTGAAGACCTCCACGGGCAAGAGCCCGGTCTCGGCGACCCCGGAGGCCGCCGAGGCGATGCTGGCCGAGATCCGCGCGTGCGGCCGCCCCGCGGGGCTGAAGGTCTCCGGCGGCCTGCGCAGCGTCGCGGACGCCGCCACCTACCTCGATCTGGCCGACCGGCTCATGGGTCCCGGCTGGGTGAGCCCCGCAACCTTCCGGCTCGGAGCGAGCAGCCTGTTCGGGACCCTGATGCGGGCGCGGGAGCTGTGAGCGTGCGGCTTTCCCAGGAGAGGCTGCCTCAGGAGACGATCCGGGCCAAGCGCGACGGCCAGCCCCTCGATCCGAACGAGATCGGGGCCTTCATCCGCGGCCTCACCGACGGCACGGTCGGGGAGGGGCAGGCGGCGGCCTTCGCCATGGCGGTGTTCTTCCGCGGCCTGTCGCTGCCGGAGCGGGTGGCGCTCACCCGCGCGATGGCGGAATCGGGCCGGATCCTCGCCTGGGACCTGCCCGGGCCAATCCTCGACAAGCACTCCACCGGCGGCATCGGCGACGCGGTGAGCCTGCCGCTCGCCCCGATGGTCGCGGCCTGCGGCGGCTACGTGCCGATGATCTCGGGGCGCGGCCTCGGCCATACCGGCGGGACGCTGGACAAGCTCGGCAGCATCCCGGGCTACGACGCGACGCCGGGCCTCGACGCGTTCCGCCGGGTCGTCGGCGCGGTCGGCTGCGCCATCATCGGCCAGACCGCCGAGCTCGCGCCCGCGGACCGGCGCCTCTACGCGATCCGCGACGTCACCGGCACGGTCGAGTCCCGCGACCTGATCACCGCCTCGATCCTGTCGAAGAAGCTCGCCGCCGGGCTGGACGGGCTCGTGATGGACGTGAAGCAGGGCTCCGGCGCCTTCATGGCGACGCTGCCCGAGGCGCGCGCCCTGGCGGGGAGCATCGTCACGGTGGCGGAGGGGGCCGGCCTGCACACCGCCGCGCTGATCACCGACATGGACGCGCCGCTCGCCAGCGCGGCCGGCAACGCCGTCGAGGTCGCCTACGCGATCGACTACCTGACGGGCGCGCGCCGCGAGCCGCGCTTCCACGCGGTCACGGTGGCCCTGGGCGCGGAGATGCTGGTTGTCGGCGGCCTCGCGCCGGACCGCGACAGCGCCGCGGAGCGGCTGGAGCGGGCCCTCGCGTCGGGCCGGGCGGCCGAGGGCTTCGGCCGCATGGTCGCGGCCCTGGGCGGGCCGGGCGATCTCCTGGAGCGGCCGGCGGCGCATCTGCCGGCGGCACCGGTGCGCCGGGCGGTGCGTCAGGACGGGACCGTCGCGGGGATCGCGACGCGGGCGCTGGGCCTGGCGGTGATCGGACTCGGGGGCGGACGCACGCGGCCGGAGGATCCCGTCGACCCGCGCGTCGGCTTCACGGACCTCGCCGGTCCGGGATCGTCCGGCGGCCTGCTCGGGATCGTCCACGCGGCCGACGAGGCCGCCGCGGACCGGGCCGAGGCCGCGCTGCGGGCGGCCTACCGGATGGGCGACGCGCCGACGGAGCGGCCGCCCGTCCTGGAGCGGGTGGACGCCGGTTAGGGGCCGCGCCCGGTCGGGACCGGGCGCGCGGACCAGCTGTTACCAGCGGCCGTAGCCGTGACGGTGGCCCCAGCCACCGTGGTGATGGTGACGCGGCCCGAAGCCGTGGTGCCGCCAGCCGTAATGGTGGCCCCGGCCCCAGCCGCCGTGATGGTGATGGCGCGGGCCGTAGCCGTGGTGGCCCCAGCCGCCGTGGCGGTGCCCGTAGCCGTAGCCGTACTGGACGGTGTGGACGTCGCCGCCTTCCGCCCGCAGGCCGGCATCGCGGCCGAGGGGGGCGGCCGTCGCGGGCGCCGCGAGGGCGAGTCCGCCCAGGGCCAGGGCGGCGGCCAGGCGGGTCCGTGCGGTCTTGGTGAACATCGGCGTTCTCCTGATCCACGCCGGTCGCCCTGTGGCGTCCGGCCGTGTCCCAGGTCTGCGCCTTTCCAGTTGACGCAAACGTGACCTGTTCGCTCAGGCCGTGTTCAGGTCAGGGTCGGCGGTAGACCCAGACCCGCGCCGGCGGCAGGTTCAGCCAGACCCGGTTGGAGCGGTCCGCGGTGTAGCTGCCGGCCTCGCAGCGGGCCGGGATCGGCGGCACGACCGCGTAGGTGAACTGCACGAACGGCGCGCCCGGCCGCATCAGGTCGTGGGCGGTGTTGAGCAGGTCGAGCCGCTGCTCCAGCGGCTTGGTGAACAGCGGCAGGCTCGAGATCGTCGCGGCCGCGGGCTGCGTCAGCACGTCCTCCAGGCTCGCGCGCATGTTGTAGGCATCGCCCTGGATGACCCGCACGCCCGGGAAGCGATGGGTCAGGAGGCGGCAGAAATCGGGGTTGAACTCCACGAGGATCAGCCGCTCCGGCGCGACGCCGCGCCGGATCAGCGCCTCGGTCACCGGCCCGGTGCCGGGGCCGAGCTCGACGACCGGCCCTTCCAGGCGCGGGTCGACGTAGGCGGCCATGGTCCGGGCGAGCATCTTGCCCGAGGGCGTCACGGCCCCCGTGACCAGGGGCCGCTCGAGCCAGGACCGCAGGAACCGGGCCTCGTCCTCGAGGGGGTCGCGCCGCGGCCCGAAAATCGCGCTCCTGCCCGCAGGAGCCTTCGCGTTGGGACGGCGGAGCGGCGGCAAGTCCTGGATTCCTTGATGCCGGATGAGAATGAATGGCTAGGGACGGCGCTGTCTTACAGTCAAGCCGGCGCCGCGCCTAGGGGATGCAAGCCACGCCGGCCGCTTGCATAACGGGCCGTCCCGGGTTTCGGATCCGGACTCACGGCCGGACCGCGCCCCCGAAGAAGTCCCGCACCTTCGAGAAGAAGCCCGCGGATTCGGGATGGTTCTCCGGGGAGGCCGACTGATCGAACTCCTGGAGCAGCTCGCGCTGGCGCTTGGTCAGGTTCTGCGGGGTCTCGACGAAGACCTGGATGTAGAGGTCGCCGACCTCCCGCGAGCGCAGCACCGGCATGCCCTTGCCCTTGATGCGGAACTGCTTGGCGGTCTGCGTCCCCGCGGGGATGCGCACCTGCGTCTGCGAGCCGTCGATCACCGGCACGGTGATCTCGCCCGAGAGCGCGGCCGTCACCATCGAGATCGGCACCCGGCAGAACAGGTCGGCGCCGTCGCGCTGGAAGAATTCGTGCTGCTTGATCGACAGGAAGACGTAGAGGTCGCCCGCCGGCCCGCCGCGCAGCCCGCTCTCGCCCTCGCCGGCGAGCCGGATCCGCAAGCCGTCGTCGACGCCCGCCGGCACGTTGATCGAGAGGGTGCGCTCGCGGTTGACCCGGCCGGCGCCCTGGCAGGCGGTGCAGGGATCGTCCACGATCTCGCCGCGGCCGTGGCAGTTGGGGCAGGTCCGCTCGATGGCGAAGAAGCCCTGCGCCGCCCGGACCCGTCCGTAGCCCGCGCAGGTCGGGCAGGTCCGCGGCTTCGAGCCGGGCTTCGCGCCGGACCCGTCGCAGACCTCGCAGGTGATCGAGGTCGGGATCTTGATGGTCTCGGCCTTGCCGGTGAAGGCCTCCTCCAGGGTGATCTCGAGGTTGTAGCGCAGGTCGGCCCCGCGCTCGCGGCCCGGCGTGCCGCCGCGGCCGCGCGCGCCGCCGCCACCGCGGCCGTCACCGAAGAAATTGTCGAAGATGTCCGACATGAAGTCGCCGAACTCGTTGCCGAATCCGGGACCGCCGCCGCCCTGGCTGAAGGCCGCGTGGCCGAACCTGTCGTAGGCGGCGCGCTTCTGGCCGTCCGAGAGGCACTGATAGGCCTCGTTGATTTCCTTGAACTTGATCTCGGCGTCCTTGTCGCCGGGATTCCGGTCGGGATGATAGGTCATCGCGAGCTTGCGGAAAGCGACCTTCATCTCGCCTTCCGTGGCGGTCTTGGTGACCCCCAGGATCTCGTAATAGTCCCGCTTCGACATCCCGCCCTCAGGTGCCTTCCCGTCCCGTCCCGAACCCCGGGCCGCGACGCTTCTACCACTGCGCCGCCGATCCGGGGCGCCGCTGACGAGCCCGGAAACCAGAAGCGCCGACGACGCGGATTCGCGCTCTGCCGTCGGCCCTGGATCCCGGGCCCCGCATGCCCGGCATGACGGAGCTTCTGAATACGCTGCTCACGCAAAGGCGGGGCCGGATCGCTCCGGCCCCGCGCGGTCGTATCAGATCCGCGCCTCAGGCGCGCTTCTTCTGGTCCTTCTCGTCGACCTCCTGGAAGTCGGCGTCGATGACGTCGTCCTTCTTCTCGGAGGCCGCCGCCTCGGCCCCGGCATCCGGGCCGGCCGCCTGGTTGGCGGCGTACATGGCCTCGCCGAGCTTCATCGAGGCCTGCATCAGGTCCGTGGTGCGGGCCTTGATGGCCTCGACGTCGTCGCCCTCAAGCGCGGTCTTGAGCGCGGTCATCGCGGTCTCGATCGCGCCCTTGTCGGCGGCCGGGACCTTGTCGCCGTACTCGGTCACCGACTTCTCGGTGGCGTGGATCAGGCTCTCGCCCTGGTTCTTCACCTCGACGAGCTCGCGGCGCTTCTTGTCGGCCTCGGCGTTCGCCTCGGCGTCCTTCACCATCCGGTCGATGTCGGCGTCCGAGAGGCCGCCCGAGGCCTGGATGCGGATCTGGTGCTCCTTGTTGGTCGCCTTGTCCTTGGCCGTCACGTTGACGATGCCGTTGGCGTCGATGTCGAAGGTCACCTCGATCTGCGGCATGCCGCGGGGCGCCGGCGGGATGCCGACGAGGTCGAACTGGCCGAGCAGCTTGTTGTCGGCCGCCATCTCGCGCTCGCCCTGGAAGACCCGGATCGTGACCGCGTTCTGGTTGTCCTCGGCGGTCGAGAAGGTCTGGGACTTCTTGGTCGGGATCGTGGTGTTGCGGTCGATGAGCCGGGTGAACACGCCGCCCAGCGTCTCGATGCCCAGCGACAGCGGGGTCACGTCGAGGAGCAGCACGTCCTTGACGTCGCCCTGGAGCACGCCGGCCTGCACGGCGGCGCCGATGGCCACGACCTCGTCCGGGTTGACGCCCTTGTGGGGCTCCTTGCCGAAGAAGGACTTCACCACTTCCTGGATCTTCGGCATGCGGATCATGCCGCCGACCAGCACCACCTCGTCGATCTCGGAGGCCGAGACGCCGGCATCCTTGAGCGCCTTGCGGCAGGGCTCGATCGTGCGCTGCACCAGGTCGTCGACGAGCGACTCGAACTTCGCCCGGCTGAGCTTCAGCGCGAGGTGCTTCGGGCCGGTGTTGTCGGCGGTGATGTAGGGCAGGTTGATCTCGGTCTGGGTGGCCGAGGACAGCTCGATCTTCGCCTTCTCGGCGGCCTCCTTGAGGCGCTGGAGGGCGAGCTTGTCCTTGGTCAGGTCGATGCCCTGCTCCTTCTTGAACTCGGCCGTCAGGTACTCGACGATGCGGTTGTCGAAGTCCTCGCCGCCCAGGAAGGTGTCGCCGTTCGTCGACTTCACCTCGAACACGCCGTCACCGATCTCCAGGATCGAGACGTCGAAGGTGCCGCCGCCGAGGTCGTAGACCGCGATCGTGCCCGACTTCTTCTTGTCGAGGCCGTAGGCGAGCGCCGCCGCGGTCGGCTCGTTGATGATGCGCAGCACCTCGAGGCCCGCGATCTTGCCGGCGTCCTTGGTGGCCTGACGCTGGGCGTCGTTGAAGTAGGCCGGGACCGTGATGACCGCCTGCGTGACCGGCTGGCCGAGATGCGACTCGGCGGTCTCCTTCATCTTCTGCAGCGTGAAGGCGGAGATCTGCGAGGGCGAGTACTTCTTGCCGTCCGCCTCGACCCAGGCGTCGCCGTTGTCGCCGCGGGCGATTTTGTAGGGCACGAGGCCCTTGTCCTTCTGGGTCATCGGGTCGTCGTAGGTCCGGCCGATGAGCCGCTTGATGGCGAAGAACGTGCGCTCGGGGTTCGTGACCGCCTGGCGCTTGGCCGGCTGGCCGACGAGCCGCTCGCCGTCGTCCGTGAAGGCGACGATGGACGGCGTGGTGCGCGCGCCTTCCGAATTCTCGATGACCTTGGGCTGCGTGCCTTCCATCACGGCCACGCAGGAATTGGTGGTGCCCAGATCGATGCCGATAACTTTACCCATGGTGGGATCCCTCTTTGTGTCGCGTTCAAGCAGACCGCCGAGCCCCGAAGCAGCTCGGCCCATGGCGGTGTCGGGGGTGATGTGAGTATGGGACCCGGGCCGGATCAAGGGCCGTGAACGGCTGAAACCCAGCGCGCAATCCCGCGTCGAGGGCGATATAAGAAGCCCGTTCCGGGCCCGCAAGGCGAAGCCTGCGCGGCGGGATCGGCCACGCGGATCCGCGCCATCCCCTTGTCATTCCGGCAGGATCTCGCCGCACGGCCGGCCGCGGCCCGGTGGCGTGGCTGCATTTTGTTGCTCCGCTGCCACGTCGGCGCCATCGACGGCGTGTTAACGTTTCGACAAGGGGTTGCGCGTGGCCCCGCCACTTCGTGTCCCCGTCGTAGAGTCCGATGCGCCCGACCCGCAGCCTCCTGCTCCCGATCCTGGCGGTCGCCGTCGCGGCGCCCGGGATGCTCGCCGCGCCCCCCGCGCGGGCCCAGAACTTCTTCGAGCGCCTGTTCGGCATCAAGCCGGAGCGGCCGCCGACGCCGCCGCGCGGCCTGCCGGAGCCGGCGCCTGCGCCCGGGGCACCGGGCGAGCCGGGCCCGCCCGCGGCGGCTCCCGAGGCGCCCCGGCCGGCCCCCGCGCCGGCCCGCCCGGTCGTGCTGAAGACGCCCTCCGAGGACGGCGTGATCGGCCAGGAGCTGCAGCTCAACGGCCTGTCCGGATCCCTGAAGCTGGAGCGCTCCGGCACGGCCGTCACGGCGCGGATCAAGCTGCCCGGGACCAAGATCTCGCAGCCGGCGGAGTCGTGCACGGTGCCGCTCGCGGGCGGCAATCCGGTGACGCTCACCGCCGAGGGCAAGCCCGAGGGCGTGCCGCGCTTCGAGGCCGCCGGGGCCGAGTGCCCGCTGCGCTTCGACGTGACCGACGGCGGCGTGCTGGTCTCGAGCCTGGGTTCGGGCCCGGTCTGCACCTTCTCGGCGGCGGACTGCGCGACCACGCCGGTCGGCCTCTGGGGGCCGGGCGCCGCGACCCTGATCCCGCGGGCCGGGGAGTTCGACACGGCCCGCGGCGTGGCCGACAAGGCCGTCCGGGACAATTACAAGCTGATGACCCAGCGGGCCCGACGCGAGGACGTGCGGCCGATCGTCAGCGAGCAGGCCGCCTTCTCGTCGGACCGGGAGCAGCTCTGCCGCACCTACGCGCGCGAGGGCACGCACGGGTTCTGCCATCTGCGGGTGACGGAGAACCGCGCCCTGGCCCTGGCCACCCGGCTCGGCGCCAACACGGCGACGCCCACCGCCGCCGTGGCACCCCGCCGGCCGCGTCCCAAGCCGGCCGTCGAGGGCATGAACCCGGACGCGGTCGGCGGCGGCGACGCGCTGCCCGAATAGGCGGCCCGCGCAGGACCGCCGGCGCGACGCGGCGGCGCGACCGGGGGCGGCGGATTCGAGGCGCCGGAGCGCGCGGCCGGGTCAGGCCCGGCCGGCGGTCATCGACAGCATCGCCGGGTCGATGCCGTTGGCTCGCAGGGCGAGGTCGTACTTGGCGTCGAGGTCGGCGTTGAAGATCAGCGCCGGATCGGCCGGGCAGTTGAGCCAGCCGTTGGCCATGATCTCGCTCTCCAGCTGCCCGGCCTGCCAGCCGGCATAGCCGAGCGCCAGCACGGCGCTGGCCGGGCCGTCCCCGCTGGCGATGGCCCGGAGGATCTCCACGGTCGCGGTCAGGCAGATGCCGTCGTCGATGATCAGCGTCGATTGCTGGATGTGGAAATCGTCGCTGTGGAGCACGAAGCCGCGCCGCCCCTCCACCGGGCCGCCCATCAGGACCGGCATGTGGCCGACCCGCTCGCGCAGGCGAATCGCGTCCGCCTCGGGCGCGACGTCGAGCTGGACCAGGAGGTCCGGCATGCTGATGTCGGTCGCCGCCTTGTTGACGATAATGCCCATGGCCCCGTCGGCGGAATGGGCGCAGACGTAGATCACCGAGCGGGCGAAGCGCTCGTCGGCCATGCCGGGCATGGCCACGAGGAACTGCCCGTCGAGGAAGTGCGGGCCCGACAGCTCCGTCCGGAGCGGCGACGCGGCCTTCCCGGCCTGCGACGACGCTGCCGACATGGGATCAGGCCTGCGGTGCGGAGGGTGCGCCATCCGTCCATGCTACGCCGCGCCCCTCCGTTGTCCAGCGGGCAATAGGGACGCAGCCAGCCTCCCCCAAGCTTGTGCGGGTCTCATGCGCGCCGCAGAATGTCCCGGCCGGCACGCGAAGGCGATCGTTCCGGCCACGTTCGAGACCGTGACCATCGTGGCTGGCTCCGCCTCTCAGGCCGCGTTCGCCATCGAGGAGCAGCGCGCGCGGATCGAGCGCGCGCACGAGGAGACGCGGAAGTTCGTCGCCGAGCAGCACAAGCTGATCGCCGAGCAGTCGAAACTGGCCGCGGAGCAGACCAGGCTGGCGGCCGAGCAGGTCAAGATGACGGCCGAGGCTTCGAAGACGGCCGTCGAGCAGACCAAGCTCGCGGCCGAGGCCGCCAAGATCGGCCGGGACCGGAGTCTCGCGCCCTGGCAGGTGGCGCTGTCTGGCATGACGGCCGGGGCCGCGCTGTTCGGCGCCGGGGCGGCCTCCGTCAAGCTTCTCGGACCGTGAGCCGCAGGCTGCTCCCGATCCTCGACAGGCACCCCCTGCCACGCTAGGTCAGGCGCGCTGCTCACGCGCGCCATCCCAGCGCGCGACAACGAGGGACCCGCGATGATCCAGGTCGGCGACCACCTGCCCCAGGCCACCTTCCGGGTGATCGGCCCCGAGGGCCCGATCGCGCGCACCACCGACGACGTGTTCAAGGGCCGGCGCGTGGTCCTGATCGGCGTGCCGGGCGCGTTCACCCCCAGCTGCCACCGCAACCACCTGCCGGGCTTCGTCACCCACAGGGACGAGATCCTCGGGCGGGGCATCGACGCCATCGCGGTGACGAGCGTCAACGACGTGTTCGTGCTCGACGCGTGGTCGAAGGCGAGCGGCGCCGAGGGGCTGGAATTCCTCGCCGACGGCAACGCCGATTTCGCCAAGGCCATCGGCCTGGAGATGGACGGCACGGGCTTCGGTCTCGGGATGCGCTCGAAGCGCTACTCGATGCTGGTCGAGGACGGCGTCGTCCGGATCCTCAACGTCGAGGAGACGCCCTCGAAGGCCGAGGTTTCCGGGGCCGAGGCCCTGCTGAAGGTCCTCTGAGCGCGCCGCGCGCCGCAGGGCGGCCCTCTTAAGGCCACGTTCCGTCCGCTTGTGTCGCCGGGCTCTGCCCGGAGACCGGCCCGAGGACCGCATGGCCTTCCTGAACGACCTGCCCATCGCCGACCTGATCGCGAATTACGGATACATCGCGATCTTCGTGGTCATCACCCTCGAGAGCGCCGGCGTGCCGTGCCCCGGCGAGACGGTGCTGATCTCGGCCGCCGTCTACGCCGGCAGCACCGGCAACCTGAATATCGGCCTGGTCATCGCCGCGGCGGCGGCGGCGGCGATCCTGGGCGACAATGTCGGCTACTGGGCGGGGCGGCGCTGGGGCATGCCGCTGCTGCTCCGCTACGGCCACCTCATCGCCCTCGATCACGGGCGGCTCAAGCTCGGCCAGTACCTGTTCCGCCAGCACGGCGGGAAGATCGTGTTCTTCGGCCGCTTCACCGCGATGCTGCGCGCCTACGCGGCCCTGCTCGCCGGGGTCAACCGGCTGGACGCGCGCCGCTTCTTCGCCTTCAACGCCCTCGGCGGCATCGTCTGGGCCGGCAGCATGGGCCTCGGCTCGTATTATTGCGGGCGCCAGATCGAGCACATCGTCGGCCCGGTGGGCCTGACCCTGCTGGCGCTGGTGGTGTTCGGCGGCCTGGCCCTGTGGCTGTTCGTGCGCCGCCACGAGGCGCGCCTGCTCAGCGAGGCGGAGATCGCCATCCCGGGCCCGCTCGCCTGAGGATCGTCACGCCTCCGCGAGGTCGATCGCCTCGAGGGCGTCGTGGTGCAGCAGGAGCACGCCGGTGGCCGTGGCCAGCCGGCGCGCCGCCGGCGTGAAGCCGGCGTTCGACACCACGGCGGCCCGGTCCCCGTCCCAGTAGCGCAGCGCCGCGGCGGCTTCCTGAACGGCGGCGTTGCCCACGGGCTTGCTCAGCCGCTTGCACTGCACGACGAGGCGCAGCCCGTCCCGCACCGCCACGATGTCGGCGCCCTGGTCGCCGCTCGCCGGCGTCCGGTGCGCGCGCCAGCCGGCCCGGACCAGGCGCTCGGCGCAGTAGCGCTCGTAGTCGAGCCCGTCGCCGGGCGCCTCGTCCTCGTCCGGGAGCGCGACGGCGGCCGCCTCGGCCTCGATGATCGCCAGCATCCGCGCGTGCTCCGCCTCGGCGAGGTCGGCGAAGCGGGGACCGAGCTGCGGCAGGACGGTCCGCTCGAGGAAGTACGCCCGCTCGCGCAGCCAGCCGTCCTCGATCCAGTTGCCGTAGGGGTCGCTGTAGCTCTCCTGACGCCGCCGCAGCGCCAGCGTCTCGGCATGGGCCCGGGCGATCCGCCGCACCCGGGCCCGGAACCGGCGCGGGCGCCCGAGATGCCGCAGCAGGACGAGCCCGAGGGCGAGCCCCGTCACGGCGAGCGCCGGCCGGCCGTACCAGAGCCCGAACGGGAGGCCGATCACGGCCGTCCAGAACAGGCGGGCGACGAGGCTGGGCTTGCCGGACATCGGGTCTCTGGGGCGCTGACGGGCCCCGGACCCTCGCAAGCGCGGCTTGCCCGATGCCTAATCCGGCTCCGAAAGCTGTGGACGCGGACGCGGACGAGAGCGCCGCGCCGTCAGCCCTTCCGGCGCTGGTGGCCGAGGCCCATGCTCTTGGCGAGGCTGGACCGCGCCGCGGCGTAGTTCGGCGCCACCATCGGGTAGTCGGGCGGCAGGCCCCATTTCCCGCGATACTCCTCGGGCGTCAGGTTGTAGTGCGTCCGCAGGTGGCGCTTCAGCGACTTGAACTTCTTGCCGTCCTCCAGGCAGACGATGAAGTCGGGCTGGACCGAGCGCCGGACCGGCACGGCAGGCCGCAGCTCCTCCGCCGGCGGGGCGGACGGCTCGCCGAGCCCGTGCAGCGTCGCGTGGATGGCCGCGATCAGCCCGGGCAGTTCCGGCGCGGGGACCGGATTGTTGCTCACGAAGGCCGACACGATGTCGACGGACAGCGTGAGATAGTCCGGTTGCCCTTCACCCGTGGCGTCCATCCCATAACCTCCACTCGATCCCAGCCGGCCACCGACCGCCGGCGCCGGCCGGAATCTGTCTCTGCTCGACCCGATACAGGGTAGTTAAGAGGCAGTTACTATGGTGGTGTGAATTTAATAGCAAGACCAATCCACACACGCCCACAAGTCCCGTCTTAGAGTGGATAAAGGGCGCTCGATATTGAACAAAAGGCGGTCTGGCTGCCTCGCGGGCGTCGACCAGACGATTTCCGCCCTGTGCGTGCCGACCGGGCGTTGCAGGCGCGCCGGATCGCGCCATCTGGGAGGGCGGCGGGCGCCCGGGCGTCTCGCCCGGTCGGACGTGAGCGAGGGGACCAGATGCGTGCCGCCAGGAACGGCTTGCGGGACCTCGTCCCGTGACGGCGCCGTGAGTCGCCGGTCGTGAGCACCTACCGGTTCGACAAGCTGCTGGCGCCCCGCTCGATCGCCCTGGTCGGGGCGGTGGGGCGCGCGGGCTCGCTGGGGCGCAGCGTGCTCGACAGCCTGCGCGCCGCCGGGTTCCCCGGCGCGATCATGCCGGTCCAGCCCGATCAGGCGACCGTCGAGGGGCTGCCCTGTGTGCCGCGGGTCGCGGACCTGCCCGCCGCCCCCGACCTCGTCCTGATCGCGGTGCCGCCGCCGAGCGTGCCCGAGGTCGTCGCGCAGGCCGCCGCGATCGGCGCCGGGGCGGCCGTGATCCTCACGGCGCGGCTCGGCTCCGGGCCGGAGGATCCCGGCCCGGTCGCCCACGGGATCGCCCGCGCCCACGGCCTGCGCCTGCTCGGGCCCGACAGCGCCGGCCTCGCGGTCCCGGGCGCCAAGCTCAATGCAAGCCTGTTCGCCCACGCGCCCCTGGCCGGCGACCTCGCCCTCGTCTCGCAATCCGGCACGGTCGCGGCCGCCATCGTCGCCTGGGGCGCCCGCCACGGCACGGGCTTCTCGGCGGTGCTGTCGCTCGGCAGCGTCCTCGACATCGGCGTGGCCGACTGCCTCGACCATTTCGCCGCAGATTACCGCACCCGCGCGATCCTGCTCTGCCTGGACCGGGTCGCGGATGCCCGCAGGTTCATGTCGGCCGCCCGCGCCGCCGCCCGGGCCAAGCCCGTCGTGGTCCTGCGGGCCGGCCGGCACCGGCCCGACACCCGCGCCGCCGTCACCCATACCGGCGCCCTGGCCCGCCCGGACGCGGTCTACGCCGCGGCCTTCCGGCGGGCCGGCCTGCTGGCCGTGCCGGACCTCGACGCGATGTTCTCCGCCGTGGAGACCCTGGGGCGGCAGCGGCCGTTCCCCGGCCACCGGCTGGCGATCGTGTCGAACGGCCGCGGCATCGGCCTCCTCGCCGCGGACCGGCTGATCGAGCGGGCCGGGACCCTGGCGGCGCCCGCCGAGGCGGAGGGCCGCGCGCCGGGCAATCCCCTCGATCTCGGCATCGAGGCCGCCGGCCCGGCCTTCGCGGCCGCCCTGACGCCGCTGCTGACGGATCGGACGAGCGACGCCGTGCTGGCGATCCACGTGCCGACCGTCCGCTCGGAGGCGGGCGCGGTGGCCGAGGCCGTCGCCGCGACGGTCAAGGCCGCCCGCGCCGGCCAGACCCGCAAGAAGCCGGTCTTCGCGGTCACGCTCGGCGACGCGGAGGCGGCGCGCGAGACCTTCGCGCAGGCCGGGATCCCGCATTTCACCACCGATTCCGAGGCGATCGAGGGCTTCCTGCACCTCGTCCGCTACCGCGAGGCCCAGGACGACCTGATGCGCACGCCGGACTCGCTGCCGCGGGACTTTTCCCCCGACACGGCGCGGGCCCGCTCGATCGTCGCCGGCGCCCTGCGCCAGGGCGCCGCCTGGCTCGACCCGGTGGCGGTGAACGGCCTCCTGCAGGCCTACGGGATCCCGACCGTCCCGATCACGCTCGCCCCCGACACGGACGCGGCCGCGGCGGCCGCGTGGCCGATCATCGCGGCGGGCGGGACGGTGGCGCTGAAGGTCGTCTCGCCGGACATCGTGCACAAGTCCGACATCGGCGGCGTCCATCTCGACCTGACCAGCGAGGCCGACGTCGCGGAGGCCGCCCGCAGCATCCTCGCCCGCGCCCGCCGGGAGCGGCCCGACGCCCGGGTGACCGGCTTCGCAGTCCAGCCCATGGTCCGCCGCGGCCAGCGCCGGGAGCTGATCGCCGGCCTCGCCGAGGACGCGGTCTTCGGCCCGGTGGTGGTGTTCGGCCGGGGCGGGACCGCCGTGGAGGTGATCGACGACCGCGCCCTCGGCCTGCCGCCGCTCGACCTGACCCTGGCGCGCGACCTCATCGCCCGCACCCGGGTCGCGCGGCGCCTGGAGGCCTACCGCGACGTTCCGGCGGCCGATCTCGGGGCGATCGCGCTGACGCTGGTGAAGCTGTCCCAGCTCGCCGCGGACCTGCCGCAGGTGCGCGAGCTCGACATCAACCCGCTCCTGGCCGACGAGACCGGCGTGCTGGCCCTGGACGCCCGGGTCCGGATCGGGCGCGCGGAGCGCGGCGCCCACGGCCGCGGCCACCCGCGCTTCGCGATCCGGCCCTATCCGGCCGAGTGGATCCGCACGCTCAACCTCAAGGACCGGACGGTCCGAGTGCGGCCCGTGCGCCCGGAGGACGAGGGCCTGTTCCTGGCCTTCTTCAAGGGACTCGACCCGGAGGATCTGCGGCTGCGGTTCTTCGGTCCGGTGCGCGAGTTCAGCCACGCCTTCCTGGCCCGCCTGACGCAGCTCGACTACGCCCGCGCCATCGCGTTCGTGGCCACGGAGATCGAGCCGGGCGGCGGCGAGCGCATGCTCGGGGCGGTCCGGCTCCACGCCGACGCCAACCACGAGAGCGGCGAGTACGCGATCGCGGTGGGCCGCGACGCCCGCGGGACGGGCCTCGCCTTCGCGCTGATGCGCCTGATGATCGACTGGGCGCGGTCCGAGGGGATCGGGCGGGTCGAGGGCACGGTCCTGGCCGAGAATCGGCCGATGCTCGCGGTCTGCCGCCGACTCGGCTTCGCGCAGGGGCGCGACCCGGACGATCCGGGCCTCGTGAAGGTGCACCTCGATCTCGCCGCCGGTTAGCGGCGGCGCGACGCGGCCCGACCCGGCACCGGCCGTGCCGAGGCCGGGCGGCGCGGCTCAGTGGCCGCTGTCGGTCGCGTTGCGGGTGGTCTCGTAGAGGAACCACGTCCGCTCCTCGGACTGGTCGATCCACTCCTCGAGCTGCGAGGTGGTCGCCACGTCGCCGGCCTCGTCGGTGACGCCGTGGAGCGTCCGCATGTTGGCGGTGAGGGCCTTGTTGTCGTCGCGCAGCTCCTTGAGCATGTCGAGGGGCGAGACGTACTCGGCGTCGTTGTCGGCCACGCGGGTCAGGCTCTTCGCCTGGCCGAGCGAGCGCAGGACCGTGCCGCCGATCTTACGGGCGCGCTCGTTCACCGCGTCGATGATCTCGAAGATCTGGGCCGACTGCTCGTCCAGCAGGAGGTGGTAGTCGCGGAAATGGGGTCCGCTCATGTGCCAGTGAAAGTTCTTGGTCTTGATGTAGAGCGCGAACAGGTCCGAGCTCAGGATCGTCAGGCCCTCGGCGATCGTCCGGACGTCGCTCGGATCGAGGTCGGTCGGGGTGTTCAGGCGCGCGCTCTCGATGCGGCTGCTCGGCTTGGCCTTGGCCATGGTCGTCTCCCGTGCGGTTCGGTGGCTCGGCGCGTCGAACCGTCTCTCCGGGGAGCGGCCGCCGCGCCTTCTGCGAGCCAATGACCGGCCCGTCGGGAGGTTCCGCCGTTCCGAGAATCGCATGGCTGGGTTGGCTTTAGCGGATAGGTTCGACGGATTCCAAACTGCGGGGCTCCGGGCCGGGCCGGGCCGCCGCCGGCTTGGCGGGGGCGGGCCTTGCCGGTGCGGGCCTGGCCCCGGCGGCCCGCGCCGGGACCGGCTTCGCGTCGTGGGCGGCACCGGGCCGGGGCGTGGCCGGCGCGGTGGTGGCGGGGGTCGGCTTCGCGGCGCCCGCGTCCGCAGCCGCCGCGGGCGGGATCGCGCCGGTGGCGGCGGGCTCGGCCGCCGGCGTGTCGAGGTTGTAGATGTCGTCGCGGAAATGCGCCTTCCCGTCCGGCGTGGCGTAGCCGGTGAGATACACGAAGGTCACCGGGATCGGCTTGGCGAGCTTGATGTCGCGGCGCTCGCCGTCGGCGATGCCGGTCTCGATCTCGATGGGGCCCCAACTCGTGCCCGGCCCGTTGGGGCCGTCCGTGCCCTGCAGCAGCCAGCCGACCAGCTCCTTCACCTGTCCGACCCGGACGCAGCCGTGGCTGTGGAAGCGCACGCTCGCGGCGAAGAGCGACTTCGCCGGCGTATCGTGCATGTAGACGGCAAAGCGGTTCGGCATGTCGATGCGCACCTGGCCGAGCGAATTGTCGAAGCCGGGATCCTGGCGCAGCGTGTAGTTGACGGCCTTCTCGCCCGCCCAGTCGATCCGGGTCGGGTCGACCTCGCCCGCCGGGCTGAGGATCCGGATGTGGTTCTTGGCGAGATAGCCCGGATTCCTGCGCATCTGCGGGATGATCTCGTTCTTCACCACCGAGGCCGGGACCGTCCAAGTCGGGTTGAAGTTGATGTCGGTGATCCGCGTCTCCACCGGCGGCGTCGCCTTGTCGGGGGAACCGACCACCGCGACGTAGCGGCGCGCGACGGCGCCGTTCTCCACCGCCTCCACGGCGGCGGACGGGATGTTGACCACCACGTAGCGCTCGCCGAACGGGAATTTCGAGCCCATCAGCCGGGCCGCCGAGGCGGCGAGCTGCCGCTGGCGCACCGCGGCCGGCACGTTGAGCGCGTTGATGGTGAGCCGGCCCAGGACGCCGCTGTCGGGCAGGCCGTGACGGGCCTGGAACGCCGCGATCGCCGCCACCAGCGGCGGGTCGAGGCGGTCGTTCGGGGGCGCGTCCGCCGGCAGGTCGCCGGTGAGCGTCAGGTGGTGGCGCAGGGCGGGGATCGCCGGGTGGCGCTCGCCGGGCTTGAGGCGCGCGAGATCCTCGGGCAGCCGTTCCCAGCCGCCGGCCTCCGCGAAGGCCGCGTAGCGCTCGGCCGCCCGGAGCGTGTCGAGGAACGTCCGCGACGTCAGCGTCGGGTTCGGGTCGGTGGAGACCTTGGCGTAGACCAGCGGCGCCGGCTCGCGCGACTTCTTGGCCGCCTCCTGAGGCTTGGCCTGCTGCGCCCTGGTCTCCGACGCCTTGGTGTCCTGGACCTTCGCGCTCTGGACCTTGGCATCCTGCGCCTTGCCCTGCACCGGGACAGGCTCCGGCACGACCTCGGTCGCCCTGGGCTCGGGCGGCTTGGTCTCGGCCCGCTTGGTGTCCGCCTGGCCGGCGGCGCCCTTCGCCTCGGGTGCCCGGGGCTCCTGGCCCTTCGCGGTCTCGCCCGCGGCGGCGGGCGGCACCGCGACCGGCACGGCGAGCGGTGGCACCGGCGCGGGGCCGGCCTGCGCGGCGCCGGCCCCCTGCGCCAGGGCGGCGCCCGGCGCTCCGAGCAGGGCCAGCAGGGACAGGCCCGCACCCAGCGCGGCGTGCGGGCGGGCGTGACGGCGGGGCTGGACCGGGACCATACGCAACACTCCCGACGGCGCCCGGGACCGGGCGATCGGGCGGGATCATGGACCGGCGTGGTTACCAATCTCCTCCGGCCTTCACCGGGCTCGGAGAGCTGGATTCACCATGCGGACACTGGTCCAGCCGCTCAGCGCGCCGCGCGGATGTCGGTCCGCGCGAAAAGCGCGCTTATGCTGAGACCCCGACGCCCGCCGCGAGATCGACCTCCGCCATGCCGGAATCCGGATACCCAATCCCGAAGACGATGCCCTACCTGCCGCAGCTCGACGGGGTGCGGGCGCTCGCCATCCTGATCGTGTTCGCGGCCCATTGCGGCTACAGCCACGTGGTGCCGGGCGGCTTCGGCGTGACCGTCTTCTTCTTCCTCAGCGGCTACCTGATCACCACGCTCCTGCGGATCGAGCGGGCGCGGACCGGCACGGTGTCGCTGGGAGCCTTCTACCTTCGGCGGAGCCTGCGCATCCTGCCGCCCATGTACCTGACCCTGCTCGCCTCCGGCGCGCTCTACGCGGCGGGGTGGCTCGACTGGATGCCGGTCGCGCCGGCGGCGATCCTCGGGCAGGCGACGTTCCTGACGAACTATCCCGGCCTGTTCGGAACCGAGGCGGTGCTGCCGGTGCCGCTGTGGAGCCTCGCCATCGAGGAGCACTTCTACCTCGTCTTCCCGCTGGTCTTCCTGCTCTGGCTCGGGCGCCTGCGACCGCGCCGCGCGGCCTTGGCCTGCCTGGGGCTCTGCGCGGCCGTCCTGGCGATCCGGTGCGTCAACGTCTGGCGGCTGCCGGATTACAGCCTGAACTACAGCTGGACCCACACCCGGATCGACGCGATCCTGTTCGGGTGCTGCCTCGGGCTGTGGAACAACCCGGTGGTTCCGGCCGACCGGGCGTGGCGTCCCGCGCCCTGGCACGTCGCGGCGAGCCTCGCGGTGATCCTCGGGACCCTGGCGGTCCGCGATCCCGCCTTCCGCGAGAGCCTGCGCTACACGCTCCAGAGCGCCGCCCTGTTCGTGCCCTTCGCGTACCTGCTCCACGGCGAGGGGCCACTGGTGCGGCTGCTGGCCGGCCGGCCGATGCGCCAGCTCGGGCTCTGGTCCTACAGCTTCTACCTCGCGCACATGACCGTGGTGGCCCTCGTGCTGCACCTGCGGCCCGGGCTGCACGGCGTCGGGCTGATGCTGGCCGCCTTCCCGGTGACGCTGCTGTGGTGCTGGGGGATGTACGGGCTCGTCGAGCGCCCCTGCGCGCGCCTCCGCCGCCGGCTGCTGGCGGACCGGCCGCCGGAGCCGAGCCTGGCCGAGGACGGCCGGCGGGCCGGGATCACGCCCGCCTGAGCCTGTCGCGGGCGGCCCTGTGATCCGGCGCGGCCGCGAAGGCCGCCTTCATGGCGTGCCACAGGGGCTTGCGCCGGAACTGCGCGTCGAGCGGCAGGGCCCGCTGCGGCAGGCCGTCGGGCCGCTTGCGGTAGGGATGGTCGTTCAGCCACGTGTCCGGGTCGTAGATGTCCCAGGTCAGGACGTCGAGGCAGGCGGGCTCGTCCAGCACCGCGTCGAGGTAGCGCCGGGCGTAGTCGGCCACCATCCGGTCGCGGGTCGCCACGTCGGACGGGAAGGCGCGGTCGTCGATGTCGAGTTCGGTGATCTCGATCCCGAGTCCCATCTGGCCGATCTCCCGCAGGAAGCGCCGCAGCTGGCCCTGGTCGATCGGGATCGTGCTGGTGAGGTGCGACTGGAGCCCGAAGCGCCGGATCGGCACGCCGCGGGACCGCATCGCCTCCAGGCGGCGCAGGACCTTGGTGCGCTTGGCCTCCATCCAGGGCACGCCCTGCTCCACCGCGTCCTCGTTCCAGGTGCCAGCGGCCGCGGGGTCGGTCTCGTGGAGGATCCGGAAGGCGAGGTCGACGTAGCCGGGTCCGATCGCGGCGAGCCAGGGCGAGTCGCGCAGGCCGCCGCCGCGGTCGGGATCGGCCTCGTTGCCGAGGATCTCGTTGACCACGTCCCAGGCGACGATCTGCCCCCGGTAATGGCCCGCCACCGTCTCGATCCAGCGCCGCATGAAGTCCTCGGCCTGGACGGCGCTCGCCCGGCCGAGCAGCGGCCCGACCCAGGGCGGCAGCGCCGCGTGCCAGACGAGCGTGTGGCCGCGCATGCGCTGGCCGTTCCCCCTGGCGAAGCGCAGGATCGCGTCGCCGCGGGCGAAGTCGGTCCTGCCGGGCGCCGGCAGGACCTCCTCCATCTTCATCTCGGTGCCGCAGACGAGGATGCCGCATTCCCGCGCCACCGCCTCCCGGTAGGCGGGCGTCGCGTCGAAGCGGTGGAACGGCACCTCGCAGCCGTATGTCAGGCCCTTGGCGGCCGCTGCGGCCTGGAGGCTGTCGGCCGACCAGGACGGCCGGCCGAGGGGACCGAACCCCGCCGGGCCGGCCGCGCGCGCCGTGCCGGCGAGGCCGAGGGAGGCCGCGCCCGCGAGGATCGATCGGCGGCTCGGGGGAGGGGACATCCGGGTGCTTCGTTCCGCAGGGGGGCCCGCCACCCTAGCAGACGCCGCCGGGGCGGCGATCCGCTGGTACTGCCGGGGCCGGGGCCAGGATCGGGACGCGATCTCGCCTTCCTCGCGGGGGCGCCCCATCTGATGGACGCCCGTCAGCCCAGGATCCGTCATGAGCCAGCACCCCGCGATCAGCCCCGGTCGCAACGCGGTCGTCACCGGGGCTGCGAGCGGCATCGGCCTCGCCGCCGCGCAGGCCTTCGCCCGGGCTGGCATGAACGTCTGGCTCGCCGACCTGCCGGGCCCGGCCCTGGACGCGGCCCGAGCCGCCGTCGCCGAACTCGCCGCCGTCGAGGTGCGCGCCGTGCCCACCGACGTGTCGGACCGCGGCGCCGTCGAGGCCCTGGCGGCCGCCGTCGCCAAGGGCGGGCCGCCCGCCCTGGTGATGCTGAATGCCGGGATCGAGGCCGGCGGAAAGCTGTTCTCCGACGCCGACACCTGGGCGCGGATCCTGGGCACGAATCTCGGTGGCGTGGTCAACGGCATCCACGCCTTCGCGCCCGGCATGATCGCGGGCGGCAGGCCCGGCGCGATCGTCGTCACGGGCTCGAAGCAGGGCATCACCACCCCGCCGGGCAACGCGCCCTACAACGTCTCGAAGGCGGGCGTGAAGGCGGTCACCGAGGCGCTCGCCCACGAGCTGCGCAACCGGGAGGGCTGCCACACCACGGCCCACCTGCTGATCCCGGGCTTCGTCTACACGGGCCTCACGAAGGCCCGCGGCGTCGCCGAGAAGCCCGCGGGGGCCTGGACGCCCGACGAGACCGTAGCCTTCCTGCTGGAGCGGCTCGCCGTCGGCGATTTCTACATCCTCTGCCCGGACAACGAGACCACGCGGGCGCAGGATCAGAAGCGGATCGCCTGGGCGTCCGGCGACATCGTCGAGAACCGGCCCGCCCTCTCGCGCTGGCATCCGGACTACGCCGAGGCGTTCAAGCGGTACATGGAGGGGTGACCCACGCGGCCTCGCGCTGCCCTGGGTTGCTTCGCTGCGCTCGCAAGGACGGAGCGTGGCAGCGGGGGCTTGCCCGGACCTGGCCCGGCCGTCCCCTGAACCGGACAGCGCTGGCCTGCGCCCCTCGTCTGGCGAAGCCCTTGCACACGGGCTAGGTCAGTGCGACGCAGCCGCCGCACGAGATTAGCGCACGACATCCGGGAGCCGCCCTTGGCCACGATCATCCCCGTCGCTTCCTTCGACTGCGTCGTGTTCGGCGCGACCGGCGATCTGACCGCGCGGAAGCTGCTGCCGGCGCTGTTCTACCGTTTCCGCGACGGCCAGATCCCCGAGACCAGCCGGATCATCGGCGCCTCGCGGTCGGAGCTGTCCCTCGACGCCTTCCGCGAGCACGCCCGCGACGCCCTCAAGCGATTCGTGCCGGCCGCCGACCTGACCGACGACGTGCTCGGGCGCTTCCTCGACCACGTCGACTACGTCGCCGTGGACGGGGCCGGCGACAGCGGCTGGACCGACCTCGTCGCCAAGCTCGACGAGCGGCCCGACCAGGTCCGGCCCTACTATCTCGCTACCTCGCCCGACCTCTACGGCTCGATCTGCCGCAACCTCGCCGCCCACGGGCTCGTCGGCGAGAAGTCCCGCGTCGTGCTGGAGAAGCCGATCGGCAAGGACCTGAAATCGGCCCGGGCGATCAACGACGCGGTCGGCGAGGTCTTCCCCGAATCGCAGATCTTCCGCATCGACCACTATCTCGGCAAGGAGACGGTCCAGAACCTGCTCTCGCTCCGCTTCGCCAACACGATCTTCGAGCGGCTCTGGACCTCGGACGTGATCGACCACGTCCAGATCACCGTCGCCGAGACGGTGGGGGTCGAGGGCCGGGCGGGCTACTACGACACGTCGGGCGCGATGCGCGACATGCTGCAGAACCACATCCTGCAGCTCCTCTGCCTGACCGCCATGGAGAGCCCGCTCAATCTCGAGGCGAACTCGGTCCGCGACGAGAAGCTGAAGGTCCTGCGCGCCCTCAAGCCGATCACCACGCACGACATCCAGAGCGTCACGGTGCGCGGCCAGTACGTGGCGGGCGCCGTCGACGGCAAGCCGGTCGAGGGCTACCTCGCCGAGCTCGGCCACGAGAGCCGGACCGAGACCTTCGTGGCCATGAAGGTCGAGATCCAGTCGGGGCGCTGGGCCGGGGTGCCGTTCTACCTGCGCACCGGCAAGCGCCTGCCCCAGAAGCTCTCCGAGATCGTGGTGCAGTTCCGTGCCTCGCCCTTCTCGATCTTCCCCGAGGAGGCCTTCGGCCGCGAGCCGAACCGACTCGTGATCCGCCTGCAGCCGCAGGAGGGCATGAAGCTCGAGGTGATGACCAAGGATCCCGGTCCCGGCGGCCTGCGCCTGCGCCCGACCGACCTCGACATCTCCTTCGAGGAGACCTTCAAGCAGCGCTACCCCGACGCTTACGAGCGCCTGCTGATGGACGTGGTCCGCGGCAACGCGACGCTGTTCATGCGCCGCGACGAGGTCGAGGCCGCCTGGGCCTGGGCGGACGGCGTGCTCAAGGCCTGGGCCGACCGGCCCGAGGCGCCGCGGCCCTACCCGGCCGGCAGCTGGGGGCCGACCGCCGCCATCGCGCTGATCGAGCGCGACGGCCGGACCTGGCACGAGGAGCTGCGGTAACGAAGAACCGCGGCTCACGGCCAAGCTGCCTTGATACGGTCAAGCCAGATGTGAAATCTGTCTGCGCTGCCGGATACTGCCCCGTCAGAGGGTGGAGACGGCGCTGCACGAGGGATCATCACATGCTCGACAATCATCGGGACGCGGCCGGCCAGGCCGAGCGTCGCCTGGAGCGTTCGGTCGCCGCCGCCCTGCGCGTCATCGCGGCCGCCCATGACGAGCGGCAGGCCCCGCCGGTCTCCGCGGCCCGCCGCCGCCTGAGCGAGGTCTACGGCGCCACCCGCCTGGCCCGGCGCCTGGAGCGGGAGCGCCGGACCGCCTGAACGGGCCCGAACCGTTTGGCGCCGCCGCGGCGCGATCCCCGTACCTAGACGGCCGCGTCCCAGGTCTCGCTGAGGGGGACGGTCCCGCGGACCAGCCGGGCGCGCAGCACGACGTCGCCCGGCGGCACCGGCTCCGGCGGGCGCCACTCGACGTAGATCCGCCAGCCGCCGGTCTGCGGCACGAAGTTGGCGACCGGCTCGTGCATCGTCCCAGCGCTGGCCGAGACCTCCGCGGCGACCGCGTCGTCGGGACCCCGCGGCAGGCCCGGACCCTCGAAGTCGATGACGCAGAGCCGCCGCCGCGGGTCGGGCGGGTTCGACGGGCGCAGGCGCTCCGCCGAGCCGAGCCGCGTCGACGTCACCCGGGCGAGGGCGGCCTCCGGGATCGCCGCCACCGGCTCCGTCCCCACCGTGGTCAGGCCGTAGGCGACGTGCAGCGGCGCGCCGGGCCGCGCCGGGGCGGCCGGCACGAAGGCCGCCACGATGTTGTCCATGTACTCCTCGCCCGACGGGATCTCGAACAGCTGCACGGCGCCGTCCGCGAAGGCGCCCCCGGCGGGATCCGGCGCCACCCACAGGCCCGGCCGCGCCTCGTGGCGCGCCTCCACGTCGAGGTAGGCCGCGAAGCTCCGCTCCCGCTGCAGCAGCCCGAAGCCGGCGAGCGGCCGGGCCGCGAAGGCGGAGATCTGCGGCTGCGCGCGCCCGTTGACCAGGGGCCGCCAGATCCGGTCGAGCCGCGCCGGGTCGGCCCCGGCCGCGACGCAGAGGCCGTCGGAATCGTGCACCTGCGGCCGGAAATCGTCGAAGGGCTTCGCGCCCCGCGCCCCGGGCCCGTTCTGGCCGAAGAGGAACATGCTGGTGAGCGGCGCCAGCCCGAGCTTCGGGAGCGCCCGGCGCGGGTGGAGCGCCGCGGTGACGGCGATCCGGGCCGGATCGCCGGGCGCGATCTCGAACCGGTAGGCGCCGGCCACGCTCGGGCTGTCGAGGAGCGAGAGCACCGTGAGCGTGCGCGCCTCCGGCTCCGGCTCGCAGATCCAGTGCGCGACGAAGTCGGGAAATTCCTCGCCCTCCGGCGCGCCGGTGCCGATGGCGAGGCCCCGGGCCGAGAGCCCGTATTCCTGGTTGGCCGCGCGCAGGCGGAAGTAGGAGGCGCCCAGGAAAACGAGGAACTCCTCCTGGAAGCCCTTCGGCCGCCAGGCCGGGGTGCCCGGGAAGGCGTAGTGCAGGCGGAAGCCCGCGAAGCCGAGATCCGCCGGGAAGCTCTGGCCGGCGAGCCGGGTGCCCAGGTCGAACAGCTGCGTGTCGTAGGGGATCGGGCGCGCGGGCCCCCGGAGCGGCTGGAGGTGGAGCGCCACGCGCCTGCGCTGCAGGAAGCCGCGGTGGAACAGCTGCGCGCTGAAATGCGCGCCGAGCCGCAGGCTCGCGGCCGGCCGGAAGGTGATCGCCCGGTAGCCGTCGTAATCGAGGGCAGCGAGCGCCGGCGGCAGATCCTCGGGCGGTGCGGCGTAGGGCGCGGCGGCGCGGCGCGCCGCCTCGGCCGAGAGCGTCTCGAAGGTCATCGCGTCGCCCTGCGGCTGAAGCGCCGGCCCGGCCCACGTTCTGGACCCATTCAGATCAGTCGCGCTAGGTAGAACCGTGCCGGCAGCCGCGGCCACGACTGTTCGAAGAACGCGGCGTCGGGAGGGGGGATTGATCCGTTCGGCTTCCGGCGGCCTGGGCTGCCGGGTCGGCTCCGTATCCTCGCCCCGCACATCGGTATCCACGGTCATCGGTTCCCGGCCCCGGACGGCCGGGCGGCCGGCAGCCTTCCACGGTCGAGTTCCTCGCGCCATGTCGTCACGCGTCACCTCCTCCGCCGAGCGGTCGCACCGGAACGCGGCTCCCGCCATACCCGATCCGTCGGAGAGCGCATCCTGTCGCGAGGTCTGGACCGGCGCACCCCGCGGCGCCCTGCGCGCCCGTCGCCTCGCCCTGGCCGTCCCGAGCCTCGCCGCCGCGGGCGGCCTCGCGTGGCTCGCCGCGCTCGCCTACCCGGCGGGCGTCAGCCCGCTGGCCTGGGCGGTCCTGGTGCTGTTCGCCCTGGTGATGGGCTGGCAGGCCTTCGTCGCCTGCCAGTACGTCTACGGGTTCGTCGCGGCCCTCCTGGGGGACCGGGCGAAATCCGCGCTGGAGCGCCGCGCGGAGCAGGCGGCCGCCGTGCCGGCCGAGGCGGGACGCACCGCCGCCGTGGTGGCGATCCACGCCGAGGACGCGGTCGCGGTCTTCGCCCGCCTGCGGGTGATGGCGCGGTCGCTCGCCCGCGCCGAGGCGCGGGGCATCGACATCTTCGTCCTCTCCGACACCCGGGACGGCGCCATCGCCGCCGTCGAGGAGCACGAGTACGCCCGCATCCAGGCCTGGGCGGCGTCCGACCCGGCGCTGCCGCGGATCCGCTACCGGCGCCGGACGGAGAATGTCGGCCGCAAGGCCGGCAACATCGGCGAGTTCTGCCGCACCTACGGCGGCGAGTACGCCTTCATGATCGTGCTGGACGCCGACAGCCTGATGACCGGCGCGGCCATGGGCCGGCTCGTCGGGCTGATGCAGGCGAGCCCGCGCACCGGCCTGATCCAGACCGTCTCGTACGCCGCCGGCCGGGACACGCTCTTCGCCCGCATCCAGCAATTCGCCGTCCGGCTCTACGCGCCGCTGGCCCTGCGCTGCCTGGAGACCTGGCAGGGTCCCGAGGGCAGCTACTGGGGCCACAACGCGATCCTGCGGGTCGAGGCCTTCGCGGAGAACGCGCAGCTCCCGAAGCTCCCGGGCCGGGAGCCGCTCGGCGGCGAGATCCTGTGCCACGACATCGTCGAGGGCGCGCTGATGGTGCGCGCCGGCTGGGAGGTGCGGCTGCTGCCCGAGATGGGCGGCACCTGGGAGGAGATGCCCACCAACCTCGTCGACCTGCTCGGCCGCGAGCGCCGCTGGTGCCAGGGCAATCTCCAGCACCTGCGGGTGCTGCCCTGGGCCGGCCTGCGCGCGGCGAGCCGCTGGCACCTCCTCGTCGGGATCCTCTCCTACGGGGTGCTCCCCCTCTGGATCGCCTTCCTGGGGCTCGCCGCGTGGCAGGCCGCCCGGACCGGCGATCTGGGCCTCCTGGCCTACGGCCTGACCGGGCAGGGCGCCGCCGCCCACGCGCTCGCCGCCCTCAGCGTCGCCGTGCTGGCGCTGCCGAAGCTCCTGAGCCTCGGCCACGTCCTCGCCTCCGCCGAGCGCCGGGCCGCCTTCGGCGGCACGCGGGCGCTGCTCGCGAGCGCCGCCCTGGAGCAGGCGGTGTGGGTGGTCCTGTGGCCGGTCCTGACGCTGTTCACTGCCGGCGCCGTGGTCTCGACCTTCTTCCGCCGGGTGGTCCGCTGGGAGACGCAGGACCGGGACGACCGGCAGGTGTCCTGGGCGGAGGCCTTCCGGCTCCAGGCCGACGCCGTGGTGGTCGGCGCGCTGATGGTGTTCGCCCTGGTCCTCGTCGGGAGCCCGTGGCTCGCCCTCTGGCTGGCGCCGGTCGCCCTGGCGCTGCTCACGAGCCCGGCCCAGAGCGTCTGGACCAGCCGGGCCGATCTCGGCCGCGCCGCCCGTGCCCGGGGCCTGTTCCTGAACGCCGACGACACCGCGCAGGCGCCGGAACTCGCCGAACTCGCCCAGCTGCGCGGCCTGCCCGCCGCGCCGGCCCCGCTCCGCCCGGTCCCGCGCGAGCCGGCCATCTGGCTCGCCGCCGACGAGGCCTGACGCGGCTCCGCGTCGACTGTCCGGGGCGGTGCGGGACGGCCTCCGCGCCGCCCGCGGAACCGGCCGCGGATCCGGGCGGCGAGGGTCTAGACCCGAGCCTGTCATCCCGGTTCTTACGGCCAAGCTGCCACAGTGTTGCCATCGAGTCACGGGCGGGCGGAACCGCCCGGGCGGGGCGGTTTCTGGCTTGGATTTGAGGCGCGAGCGTTTACCCCTTGGCGAGGATCGGCACGGCATCGTGCCGCGGTCTTCGCCGCGTTCCCGCCATAGTCCGCGCCTGCCCCGAGAGGCTTTGATGCGTCGTTTTCTCCCCGCCCTGATCGGGCTTCTCGGCGCGGCCGCCTGCGCCGCGCCGGCTCTGGCCTACGAGATCGACCCGCTGACCCGCCAGCCGCTGAACGACGCGCTCACCGTCCGCGTCCGCCCGCAGGCCGTCGAGACCGTCGCGGTGCCGGTGGCCAACGCCGCGCTGAACCCCGCCGACCCGCTGAACGCCGACGCGGCGGTGCCGCAGATGTCGGCGATCCCGCGCGAGACGGTGGCCTATAACGGTCCCTACGGCGCCGGCACGATCGTCGTCTCCACCGCCGAGCGGCGGCTCTACTACGTGCTGGGCGGCGGTCAGGCCCTGCGCTACGGCGTCGGCGTCGGCCGGCCGGGCTTCACCTGGGGCGGCGTGCAGACCATCACGATGAAGCGCGAGTGGCCGGATTGGCGCCCGCCGGCGACCATGCTGAAGCGCCGGCCCGACCTGCCGCGCTACATGAAGGGCGGTCTCGAGAACCCGCTCGGCGCCCGCGCCATGTATCTCGGCGGCTCGATCTACCGCATCCACGGCTCCAACGAGCCGGAGACGATCGGCACGGCCGTCTCGTCGGGCTGCATCCGCATGACCAACGACGACGTGACGGACCTGTACACCCGCGCCAAGGTCGGCACGAAGGTCATCGTCCAGCGCTGATTGTCCGGGGCTTCCGGGGCAAGGGCCGGCCGCAGGGCCGGCCCTTCCGCGTTCAGGCCGCCGGCAGCGTGACCAGGGCGTCCGGGCGCTTCACCTCGATCTCGATGAACGCGATCGGGTGGTCGGACCCGTTCATCACGTCGTGCCGGATGCCCGCGGGACGCATGTAGGATTGCCCGGCCGCGAGCGCCGTCTCGCTGACCGCCGCGCCGTCGTGGACGCGCAGGATCCCGTCCACCAGCATCACCACGAAATACGGCCAGCCGTGCTCGTGCCAGCCGGTCACGCCGCCGGGCGGGAAGTCCCAGCGCGTGATGCGCACGGCGGCATCGTCCTGCTGGACGGTGGGCGTGGCGGGGATGGTGCAGGCGAAGGCCATGGCGGCTCCAAGATAGGCGGACGCAGATGCCCGCGCGACGGGGTGCAAGCCTCCGGCCTCCACGCCGCGATTCGACCCGCGCCGTCGTCGCGAGCGCAGCGAAGCGAGCCGGGGACGCGCGACCTCCGAGATCGTGGCGCCGCCGGGTCGCTTCGCTCCGCGCGCGATCACGCGGCTCGGGGCCGGACTAAGCTGGAGCGCCTGCCCTCAGTGGCAGCCGCACGAGCCCGACCCGCAACCCCCGCCCTGCTTCACCGGGGCGGTGCGCGCGGTCTCACGGTCCAGCCCCCGCTCGGCGAGCTCGCCGAGATAGGTGTTCCAGCGGCTCTCGTACTCGCGGCCGAGGGTGTGCAGATAGCCCCAGCCGTAGATGCCGGTGTCGTGCATGTCGTCGAAGCCGAGCTTCACCGCGTAGTTGCCGACCGGCTCCACCGCCAGGATGGCCACGGCGCGCTTGCCGCCGATCACCTTCCGCTCCAGCGGCGAGTGGCCCTGCACCTCGGCCGAGGGGCTCGACACCCGCAGGTACTCGGCCGGGAGGGCGTAGCGCGCCCCGTCCTCGAAGGCGACGTTGAGCACCCGCCGGTCGGCCGACAGGCGGATCTCGGTCGGCCACAGATCCTCGGTCACGGGCCACACTCCTCACGCAATCTGGGGCTGCGGCGCGGGACCTGCTTGCCCGCGACCGCCGGTGGCATCATATGCCGGACGATGCTCGATGACAGCTCCCTGACGCCACAGGCGTCCGCGGTCGATGCCCCCGCCGGGCCGGCGCCGCTGATCGACCCGTTCCAGCGGGCGATCTCGTACCTGCGCATCTCGGTGACGGATCGCTGCGACCTGCGCTGCGCCTACTGCATGTCCGAGCACATGGAGTTCCTGCCCAAGCGCGACCTGCTGACCCTGGAGGAGCTGGACCGGCTCTGCGGCGTGTTCATCGCCCGCGGCGTGCGCAAGCTCCGGATCACCGGCGGCGAGCCGCTCGTGCGCCGCGACATCATGCACCTGTTCCGCCGGCTCTCGCGCCACCTCGACTCGGGGGCGCTGGAGGAGCTGACGCTCACCACCAACGGCACGCAGCTCACCCGCTACGCCGACGAGCTGGCGAGCCTCGGCGTGCGCCGGATCAACGTCTCGCTCGACACCCTCGACCCGGACAAGTTCCGGGAGATCACCCGCCGCGGCGACCTCAAGGTGGTGCTCGACGGCATCGCGGCGGCCCGCGCCGCCGGGATGAAGGTGAAGATCAACGCGGTGGCGCTGCGCGACGTCAACGCCGACGAGATCCCCGACATGATCGCCTGGGCCCACGGGCTCGGCATGGACATGACGCTGATCGAGGTCATGCCGCTCGGCGAGATCGAGGCGGACCGGACCGACCAGTTCCTGCCCCTGTCGGTCGCTCGGCAGCGGCTGGAGACCCGCTACACCCTCACACCCCTCCCCGACCGCACCGGCGGCCCGGCGCGCTACGTCCGCGTCGAGGAGACCGGCGGCAAGCTCGGCTTCATCACGCCGCTGACCCACAATTTCTGCGAGAGCTGCAACCGGGTCCGCCTGACCTGCACGGGCCAGCTCTACATGTGCCTGGGCCAGGAGGATTCGGCCGACCTGCGCGCGGTTCTGCGCGCCTCCCAGGACGATTCGGTGCTGGCCGCGGCGGTGGTCGAGGCGATCACCCGCAAGCCCAAGGGCCACGACTTCGTCATTGAGCGCCAGCGCCCGGCCGCCGTGCCGCGGCACATGAGCGTGACGGGGGGGTAGGCGCCTCGACTGTCCCTGCGAGCGCGGCGAAGCAATCCAGGGCAGCGATCCCTTACGGGCGTAGCGCATCCCTGGGTCGCTTCGCTGCGCTGGCAAAGACGGACGCGCTCACATCTCCTCGTCGGCGTAGCGGGCCGGCTGCCGCCCGCGCTGGCCGGAGCCCCGCCGCGGCGCGCCCGCGCTGATCCCCGCCACCAAGTCGGCGATGTGGCGCAGCGTCTCGACCGCCAGCGCCTTCTCGCCCTCGCCGCGGCCCTGCGGGATCAGCGCCTTGGCGAAGCCGAGCTTCTGCGCCTCCTTCAGCCGGGAGCCCGCCTGCGCCACGGGCCGGATCGCCCCCGACAGGCCGATCTCGCCGAAATAGACCGTCTCGGGCGGCAGCACGGCCCCCGACAGCGACGAGACCAGGGCGGCCGCCACCGCGAGGTCCGCCGCCGGCTCGGTGATGCGCAGGCCCCCCGCCACGTTCAGGTAGACGTCGTGGCTCCCGAGCCGGATGCCGCCGTGGGCCTCCAGCACGGCGAGCACCATCGACAGCCGGTTCGGGTCCCAGCCGACCACGGCGCGCCGGGGCATGCCGAGAGAGGAGGGGGCGACGAGCGCCTGGATCTCCACCAGAAGCGGCCGCGTCCCCTCCATCCCGGCGAAGACCGCGGTGCCCGCCGCCTGATGGTCGCGGCCGGCCAGGAACAGCGCCGACGGGTTCGGCACCTCGCTGAGCCCCGAATCGGTCATCTCGAACACGCCGATCTCGTCGGTCGGCCCGAACCGGTTCTTCACGGCGCGCAGGATGCGGAAATGGTGGCCCTGGTCGCCCTCGAAGGAGGCGACCGCGTCGACCATGTGCTCCACCACCCGGGGGCCGGCGATCTGCCCGTCCTTGGTGACGTGGCCGACCAGGATCACCGCCGTGCCGGTGGTCTTGGCGAAGCGGATCAGCGCCTGGGCCGAGGAGCGCACCTGCGTGACCGTGCCGGGGGCGGATTCCACCGTCTCGGTCCACATGGTCTGGATCGAGTCGATGATCGCCAGCGCGGGCGGGCGCCCCTGGCTCAGGGTCTCGACGATGTCCTCGACGTTGGTCTCGGCGGCGAGCTGGACCGGGCGGGCGCTCAGGCCCAGCCGCTCGGCCCGCAGGCGCACCTGCCCGACCGCCTCCTCGCCCGAGATGTAGGCGACCCGCTCGCCCGTGCCCGCCATGGCGGCGGAGGCCTGCATCAGCAGCGTCGACTTGCCGATGCCGGGATCGCCGCCGAGCAGGATCACCGAACCGCGCACGAAGCCGCCGCCGGTCACCCGGTCGAGCTCGCCGATCCCCGAGGGGATGCGCGGCGCCTCCTTGGCCTCGCCGGTCAGGCCCTCGAGGGGAAAGACCCGGCCGCGGTTGCGCGACGGCCGGGTCGCGGCGGGACCCGACTGGCCGGGGGCCGAGGGCGCCTCCTCGACGATCGTGTTCCAGCCATTGCAGGCCTCGCAGCGCCCGCGCCAGCGGTTGTAGACCGCCCCGCAGGACTGGCAGACGAAGGTCTGGTGGATCTTGGCCATTCGAGTCCGCACGCCGGCCGTCCGGCCTTCCGGTCAGGGGAGGAGCTACCCTACATAGGTTCGAACATAACGAGAACCCAGTCCCGTGAGGATCTCGTAGCCGATCGTGCCGGCGGCGCGACCGACCGTGTCGATGTCGAGGCAGTCGCCGATCAGTACCGCGGCGGCGCCGCGCCGGGCCGCGGGCGCCGCCGTGACGTCGAGGATGATCAGGTCCATCGAGACGGAGCCCAGGATCGGGCACGGAACGCCCCCGACCAGCGCCTGGCCGCGCCCGCTGATCGACCGGGAGAAGCCGTCGGCGTAACCGAGCGAGAGCGTCGCCAGGCGGCTGGGCGCGGTGGCGGTCCAGCGGCCGTTATAGCCCGCGGTGGCGCCGGCCGCGACGCCGCGCACCTGCGCGATCGTCGCCTCCAGCCGCACCACCGGCCGCATCGGGTTCGCGGCGCCCGGCGTCGGGTTGCCGCCGAACAGGGCGTAGCCCGGCCGCAGGAGGTCGTGCCGGGCCCCGTCGAGGAAGATTCCCGATGAGTTCGCCAGCGAGGCCCGGAGTCCGGGATAGGCGGCCCGAACCCGGGCGAAATCGGCGATCTGCCGGGCGTTGACCGGGTCGTCCGGCGTCTCGGCGCTGACGAAGTGGCTGAGGAGGAGGTCGATCCCGGCCTCCGCGATCCGCGCGTCCCCGGCGAGATCCAGCGCCTCGGGCACCGACAGGCCGAGCCGGTTCATGCCGGTATCGACGTGGAGCGCCGCGGGCGGGCGGTTCCCCGCGAACGCCGCCCAGTCCGACAGCTCCTCGGCGCTGCCGAGCACCGGGCGCAGCCCGTGGGCCGCGAAGGCCGCCGCGGCGCCCAAGGGCAGGCCGTTCAGCACGTAGATCGCGGCCTCCGGCAGGGCGGCCCGGGCGGCGACGCCCTCGGACAGGTGCGCGACGAAGAAGGTCCGGCAGCCCGCGGCCCACAGGGCCGGTCCGACCCGGCCGATGCCGCAACCGTAGGCGTCGGCCTTCACCACGGCGGCGCAGTCGGCGCCGGCGCCGCGGGCGGCCAGGATCCGCCAGTTGGCGGCGATCGCTCCGAGGTCGATCGTGAGCCGGGCGCCGTGAGCGCCGATCTCCGTCACAGGTCCGGTCTCGGCCACGCAGACCGCCTCCATCTGTTCGCCACCGGGGTCGCGGAAGCACAGGCCGGACCCATAGCATCCGGACGGCGCCCGGGGGCAGCACGGGCCGTCGTTAACACCGGACGCGCCCCGGCGCGCGGCGCGGCTGATGCACGGACGGCACAGCCGCGTGATCAGGCGGGCACGCCAGGGTGACGGCCGAGGTCGGGCTTGGTATAAATCCAGCGCGGTCCGGGGGAGCCGCACGGCCGACGCGCTATCCCCGCGGGTACCAAAAAGCTCAACGATGCCGTTTACCGTTCTGGATCTCGCCGTGCTCGGCATCGTCGCGGTCTCCGCGCTGCTCGCGGCCGTGCGTGGTGTGACCCGCGAGGTCCTGGCGATCGTCGCCTGGGTGGCGGCCGCCGCCGTCGCGTGGACGCTGCATCCCATGCTGCTGCCGACCGTGAAGCAGCACGTGAACAGCGACACCGTGGCGCTCGTCGCCTCGATCGCGGCGATCTTCCTCGGCACCCTGATCGTCGTGTCGATCATCACGGTGAAGATCTCCGACGTCGTGCTCGACTCGCGGATCGGCGCGGTCGACCGCTCCCTCGGCTTCCTGTTCGGCGCGGCCCGCGGCTTCCTGATCTGCGTGATCGGCTGGGTGTTCCTGTCCTGGCTGGTGCAGGGCAAGGTGCCGGACTGGGCCGCCCAGGCCCGCACGCGCCCGATGCTGGAGAAGTCCGGCGACGCCCTGGTGGCGCAGCTGCCGGAGAATCCGGAAGGCTTCCTCAAGCAGTTCAAGAAGCCGAAGACCGGCGCGCCGCCCAACGAGTCCGCCGACGCCCCGGCCGAGACCGACGCGGCGCCGCAGCGCCGGACCGAGACCGCGCCGACCCCGACGCGACGCTGATCTGCGGTATTCGCCGTAGGTCTCATCGCGCGGAACGCCTAGATAGCGGTTCCGGTGGTGTACGGATTGCTTCCGCGACGACCGGCGCGCCGGCCCGTCGCCGCCGGGATCTGTGAGTGATCGACAGCCCCATGTCACACGCCGCCGCCTCCACCGACACCTTCGATCTCGATCTCGACGGCGACACGCTGCGCGAGGAATGCGGGGTCTTCGGCATCTTCGGCCATCCGGACGCCTCGGCGATCGTCGCGCTGGGCCTCCACGCCCTGCAGCACCGGGGCCAGGAGGCGGCCGGCATCGTCTCGTTCGACGGCTCGGTGTTCCATTCCGAGCGCCGCCCCGGCCTCGTGGGCGATTCCTTCTCGGACGGCGACACGATCGCCCGCCTCAAGGGCCGCGCCGCCATCGGCCACGTGCGCTACTCGACCACCGGCGGCACGATCCTGCGCAACGTCCAGCCGCTCTTCGCGGAGCTCGCCAGCGGCGGTCTCGCGGTCGCCCACAACGGCAACCTCACCAACGCCCTGTCGATCCGCCGCGACCTCGTGCGCGACGGCGCGATCACGCAGTCGACCTCCGACACCGAGGTGATCCTGCACCTCGCGGCCCGCTCGCGGAAGCCCCGGATCATCGAGCGCTTCATCGACGCCCTGCAGGCGATCCAGGGCGCCTACGCGATCGTGGCGCTGACCAACAAGAAGCTGATCGGCGCCCGCGACCCGCTGGGCATCCGCCCCCTGGTGCTGGGCGAGCTCGACGGCCGCTACATGCTGGCCTCCGAGACCTGCGCCCTCGACATCATCGGCGCCCGGTTCGTGCGCGACATCGAGAACGGCGAGATCGTGGTGATCTCCGAGGAGGGGATCGAGTCGATCCGCTTCGCCGACGCCGTGCCGATGCGGCCCTGCATCTTCGAGTACATCTACTTCGCCCGGCCGGATTCGGTGGTGAACGGCAAGAGCGTCTACGCGGTGCGCAAGGCGATCGGCCGGGAGCTCGCCCGCGAGGCCTCGGTCGCGGCCGACATCGTCGTGCCGGTGCCGGATTCCGGCGTGCCGGCGGCGCTCGGCTTCTCGCAGGAGACCGGGATCCCGTTCGAGATGGGGATCATCCGCAACCACTACGTCGGCCGGACCTTCATCCAGCCGACCCAGTCGGTGCGCGAGCTCGGCGTGCGCATGAAGCACTCGGCCAACCGCGCGGCGATCGAGGGCAAGAGCATCGTCCTCGTGGACGACAGCCTCGTGCGCGGCACGACCTCGGTGAAGATCGTCCGGATGATGCGCGAGGCCGGCGCCGCGGAGGTCCATTTCCGGATCGCGTCGCCGCCGATCACCTACCCGGACTTCTACGGGATCGACACGCCCGAGCGGGAGAAGCTGCTCGCCGCGACCCACGATCTCGAGGCCATGCGCAAGTATATCGGCGCCGATTCGCTGGCCTTCCTGTCGATCCCCGGCCTCTACCGGGCGATGGGCGAGGAGGCGCGGAACGCGGCCTGCCCGCAATACACCGACCACTGCTTCACGGGCGACTACCCGACCGGCCTGACCGACCTGTCCATCGCCGGCCCGAAGCGCTTCGCCATGCTGGCCGAGGCCGACTGACAGGATCCGGCCGTTGCGCGCGAACGGGCATCCCCTGTGCGCGGAAATGCGCTAGGTCCTCGCCATGGCTGAGTCTCAGAGAACCCTGGAAGGCCGCGTCGCGGTCGTCACCGGCGCATCGCGCGGCATCGGGCGCGCCGCCGCCCTGGCTTTGGCCGGGGCCGGCGCGCACGTCATCGCGGTGGCCCGGACCGTGGGCGCCCTGGAGGAGCTCGACGACGCGATCCGCGCCGCCGGCTCCAGCGCCACCCTCGTGCCGTTCGACCTCGCCGATTACGACGCGATCGACCGCCTCGGCGCGGCGATCAACGAGCGCTGGAAACGCCTCGACATCCTGGTCGCCAATGCCGGGATCCTGGGCGCGCTCATGCCGATCGGCCACATCACCCCGAAGATCTGGGGGCAGGTGATGGACGTGAACGTCACCGCCAACTGGCGCCTCATCCGCTCCCTCGACCCGCTGCTGCGCATGTCGGACGCGGGCCGCGCGATCTTCGTCTCGTCGGGAGCGGCCTCGAAATGCCGGCCCTACTGGGGACCCTACTCGGTCTCCAAGGCGGCGCTGGAGGCCCTGGTGCGGACCTACGCGGCCGAGAACGAGACCACGGCGATCCGGGCCATGCTGCTCAATCCGGGCCCCCTGCGGACCGGCATGCGCCGCTCGGCCATGCCGGGCGAGGACCCCGAGACCCTCCGGACGCCCGAGGACCTCGCCCCCCATTTCGTGCGGCTCGCCGCGCCGGACTGGGCCGAGACCGGGAAGCTCTACGATTTTCCCACCGACCGGGTGCTGCGTTTCCGCGCGCCCGAGTAAAGGGGTCCGGGGCCTGCGGCCCCGGCGGGTGGCGGGCGGAGCCCGCCGGGTTTGGGATTTGCGATGATCGACGTCCGCTGCATCTGCGCGATCGGCCTGCGGGGCCAGCTCGGCCTCAACGGCCACCTGCCCTGGGAGGGCAACACCGACCCGCTCTTCGTGGAGGACGTCACGCGCTTCTTCGCCCTCACCATGGGCCACGTGCTGATCGCCGGGCCGAAGACGGTGGCCTCGGTGCCCGAATTCGCCTTCAAGGACCGCACCATCGACGTGATCCGCAGCCACGAGGATCCGGAGGCGGTGCTCAAGCGCTATCCCGGGCGGCGGATCTTCGTCGGCGGCGGGATCGCGGTGTGGAACGTCTACGCGCGGTACATCCAGCACTGGGACATCACGCGCCTGCCCTACGACGGCGAGGCCGACCGCTGGTTCGACCCGGCCTGGCTGGTCGGCGGGCCGCTGCGGACGCCCTGAGCGGCACCTTCCTGCAATCCGGCGCGTTGGCGCGCACGCGTCGCGTTTTCCGGAGACCACGATGAGCGCCCCGAGCTACCGCTTCGGCATCGAGGAGGAGTACTTCCTGGCCGATGCCGAGACCCGCGGGACGCCGCGGGGCGACCTCGCCGCGTTCCACGCGCGGGTGGAGGCGGAGCTGCCCGAGACGGGCCGCGAGCTGGTCGCCGCGCAGGTCGAGCTCTGCACGCCGCCGCTCACCGACGCGGCGGCCGCCCGAGAGAATCTCGGCGGCCAGCGGCGGCAGCTCGCCGGCATCGCCGCCGAGAGCGGCCTGCGGCTGCTGGCCTGCGGCACGCACCCCCTCGCCCGCTGGTCGCGCCAGACCGCCACCGACGGGGAGCGCTACAAGGGCATCCTGTCGGATGTCGGCATCGCGGCCCGGCGGGCCTTGATCTGCGGCATGCACGTCCACGTCGAGGTTCCAGACCCCGACGCCCGGGTCGACCTGATGAACCGGCTGCTGCCGTTCCAGCCGCTGCTGCTCGCGCTGTCGGCCTCCTCGCCGTTCTGGCAGGGCGAGGCGACGGGCCTGCGGGCCTACCGGCTCAGCGTCTTCGGGGAATTGCCGCGCACCGGCCTGCCGGAACTGTTCACCGACGCCGCCGCCCACGCGCGGTTCGTCGCCATCATGACCCGGTCGGGCGCCATCGCGGACGCGAGCTTCCTGTGGTGGTCGCTGCGCCCCTCCATCAAGTTCCCGACGCTGGAGCTGCGCATCGCCGACGCCTGCACGCGCCTCGACGATTCGCTCTGCATCGCCGCCCTGTTCCGCTGCCTCGTGCGCCTGTGCGTGCGCCGGCCGGAGCTCCACGCCGGCCTCGACGGCGTCTCGCGGGCGCTGGCCTCGGAGAACCTCTGGCGTGCCCAGCACAGCGGCGTGGCCGCGTCCCTGATCGACGAGGCGCGGGGCGAGGCCGTGCCGTTCGCCGAGGCGCTGGAGGCGGTGCTCACGCTGGTGGCCGAGGACGCGGACGCCCTCGGCTGCGCGGCGGACGTGGCCCGGGCGCGGGCGATCGTGGCCGAGGGGACCAGCGCGGACGGGCAGATCGCGGCCTACGAGGCGGCGCTCGCGGCGGGTCAGGACGAGCGCGCCGCCCTGGCGGCCGCGGTGGACTGGATCGCCGACGCGGCGCGCTGAGGGCTGCGCAGGGCTGCCGCATCGCCTCCGTCATCACGAGCGGAGGTTGGATCAGCCCTTGTCGAACGGGTTCTGCGAGGTCCGCAGGGACAGGCGGATCGGCGTGCCCGGCAGGTCGAACGCCTCGCGCAGGCCGTTCACGAGGTAGCGCGTGTAGGATTTCGGCAGGGCGTTGAGCTGGTTGCCGAACAGCGCGAAGTGGGGCGGCCGGCTCTTCACCTGGGTGGCGTAGCGGATCTTGATCCGCCGCCCCGATACCGCGGGGGGCGGGTTGCGGGAGGTCGCCTCGTTCAGCCAGTCGTTGATGCGCGAGGTGGAGACGCGCCGGTCCCAGACCTCGGCGGCCTGCACCACCGCCTGCATCAGCTTGTCGACGCCGTCGCCGGCGAGGCCGGAGAGCGGCACGACCGCGACGCCGCGCACCTGCGGCAGCAGCCGGGTGCAATCCTCGCGCAGCTGCTTGAGCAGGCCCGGCTGGTCGGCGACCAGGTCCCACTTGTTGAGGCCGATCACCAGGGCGCGGCCCTCGCTCTCGACGAGATCGACGATCGTCAGGTCCTGCTTCTCGAACGGGATCGTCGCGTCGAGGAGCACCACCACGACCTCGGCGAAGCGCACGGCGCGCAACCCGTCCGAGACCGCGAGCTTCTCCAGCTTGTCGTCGATCCGGGCGCGGCGGCGCATCCCGGCCGTGTCGTGCAGCTTGATCCGCCGCCCGCGCCACTCCCAGTCCAGGGAGATCGAGTCCCGGGTGATGCCGGCCTCGGGGCCGACGAGCAGCCGGTCCTCGCCGAGCATGCGGTTGATCAGGGTCGACTTGCCGGCATTCGGGCGGCCGACGATCGCGACCTTCAGGGCCCGGCCGCCGGGGGCGTCGTCCGGATCCTCGTCCGCGTCGCGCTGGGGCAGGGCGCCCTTGAGCGCCTCGTGCAGCTCGCCCAGACCCTCGCCGTGCTCGGCGGAGAACGGGATCGGGTCGCCGAGCCCGAGGGTGAAGGCCTCGTAGGCCCCGGCGAGGCCGGCGCCGCCCTCGGCCTTGTTGGCGATCAGGATCACCGGGCAGCCGGCGCGGCGCACCAGCTCGGCGAAGGGCTGGTCGGCCGGCAGCACGCCGGCGCGGGCGTCGATCACGAACAGCACCACGTCGGCGGCGAGGATCGCCGCCTCGGTCTGCATGCGCATCCGGCCGGTGAGGCTCGCGGCGTCGGCCTCTTCCAGGCCAGCGGTGTCGATCACCCGGAACTCGAGGCCGCCGAACGCGACGTCGCCCTCGCGCCGGTCGCGGGTCACGCCCGGGCGGTCGTCGACCAGCGCGAGCTTCTTGCCCACGAGGCGGTTGAACAGGGTCGACTTGCCGACGTTCGGCCTCCCGACGATCGCGACGGTCGGCATATCCATGGTGGTTCTCGAAACAGTCCGGACGAAGGATCAGCGCGTGATCGGCGGGGGCGGCGCGGCGGGCTCGGGCTTGGCGGCGGTCACCGTCACGGGACCGCCCGCGACGATCGCCGCGTAGACCTCGATCCGCTCGCGCAGGTTCCGCGGCGTGTCGGGATCGGCCACGATCTGGTCGAACCAGCGGCTGGCGTCCTCGTAATCGCCCTTCTTCAGGGCGGCGAGGCCCAGCATCTCGCGGGCCGTGTGGCGGAACGGCGTCCCGGCGGCGAGGCCCTGGAGGTTGGCGAGCGCCGGGTCCGGGTTCGGCCCGTCGAGGCGCAGCAGCGCGGCGCGCAGGCGCGCGAGGTCGCGCAGGCCGTCGCCGAGGCCGGTATCGTCGGCGAGCTTGTCGAACTCCGCCGCCCCGGCCGCCGGATCGCGCTTGCCGGTCTCGGCCGCCGCCCGGAACCGGGCGAGCAGGCGGTAGCCCGCCGGGCCCTGCGCCTCCAGCGTCTCGAAGGCCTTGTCGGCCTCCGCGACCTTGCCGTCCTTGGCGAGGCGGTTGGCGTCGTCGAACTGCACCGAGGCGACCTCGGCCGCCGCGCGCTGCTGGGCCTGCCAGTAGCGCCAGCCCGCCACACCCGCCACCACGAGCACGGCGAGCGCGATGATCACGCCGCTGTAGCGCTTCCAGATCTGGAGGATCCGGTCGCGGCGGTAATCCTCGTCGACCTCGCGAAGGAACTCGTTGTTCTCGGCCATTCTATCCCGGCCCGCATGATTTCAGCGGACCACCTCGTCTCGTTCGGGCCCCGCGCCTAACACACGGGCGCCGGGTTGGCGACAGGCCATGTCTCAGGTGCCGCCGCGGGTGCCGGCTCAGGCCGCGCTGCCCGGCCAGACCGGCACGCCGATCACCGGGTAGTGCAGGTAGCGGGCGAAGACGAACCACGCGGCCGTGCCGATCACCAGGGCCAGGACGTCGTTGCGCCAGCCCAGGGGCGCCGCCGCCGGACCGCCGTGCTGGGCCGCGACCGCCCCGGGGGCGAGGCCCCGGCGCTTGGCGCTGATCCGGGCGGTCACCGCCCAGGCGAGGAAGCCGCCGAACAGGAGCATGGAGCCGAGATCGCCGTTGGCGAGCAGGTGCGCCGTCGCCCAGATCTTCACGGCGAGCAGCATCGGGTGCTTGGCCTTGGCGCGGATATGGCCCGGCAGGTAGGCGGCCGCGAGGCACACGAAGGCGAGCCAGACCAGCGTCAGGGCGAGGTGGCGTGTCCAGACGGGCGGGTCCCAGACCGGGATGTAGCCGGCGAGCCGATAGTCGTGGAAGCCGATCCCGATCAGCACGAGCCCGAGCAGCGACAGGGCGGTGTAGCCGAGCTTGTAGCGGCCCTCGCCGATCCGGCCGACGATCGCGGCGCGCCGGGTGCGGGCCATCGAGAAGGCGTGCGTGCCGAGGAACAGCACCAGCCCGAGGATCAGGAGAACCATGGATGACTTTCGGTCGGGCCGCGCGGGTCCGGTCGGCGGCAAGCACTCTGTAATGGTTCTCAAGCGAATCTCCGCCTGTTTGTCCAGGCGCGGCCGGGACGCAGCCGAGTGGCGACCATGGGTTGGGCGGATCGGATCGCCGGACGAGCGCGCGCCGCGCGCCGCCTCGGAGCCGGAGCGGCCGCGCGGCGGATCCTCCCGGCGCTCCTCCTGGCGCTCCTCCTGGCGCTCTTGCCGCTCCTCCCGCACAGAGCCGCGGCCGCGCCGGAGCCGCCGCTCTCGGCCCTGACCCTGGTCGGGCCGCCCGCGCTCGTCTTCAAGGCGGGGCGCGACGCCTGCGACGGCGCCGACGTGCCCGATGCGCCGGCGCGCGCCTTCCGGGACGCGTCGGGCTCGGTGGCGCTCTACGGGATGCACTACCGCAACCGGGCGCTGCGCGGCCCCGACCTCGGCCATCTCAAGCTCGACTGCGCGGTGGTGCTCGATTCGGGCGAGAAGCCCGATCCCGCGGCCTACGACGACCGCTCCTGGATCACCGCGACCTGGACCGAGGACGGGACCCGCGTGGCCGCGCTCCTCCACCACGAGTACCAGGCGAACGAGCATCCCGGCCGCTGCCCGGCCGCCAGCTACATGGCCTGCTGGTACAACACGATCACGGCCGCCGCCTCGACGGATGGCGGCCGCAGCTTCCGGCGGCAGAGCCCGCCCGCCGTGGTCGCCGGGGCGCCGTTCCGGCAGGAGGTCGACCAGGGCCGCCACCGCGGCTTCTTCAACCCGTCGAATATCGTGGCCGACGGGACGTGGCGCTACTTCCTCGCCTCGACGACCGGCTGGACCCGGCCCGGCAGCGATCAGGAGGCGGGGGTCTGCCTGTTCCGCAGCGACGACCCGGCCGACCCGACCCGCTGGCGGGCCTGGACCGGCACCGGCTTCACCGCCGCCTTCCCGGACCCCTACCGCGCCGCCCGCCCGAAGACGGCCACCTGCCGGCCGGTCGGGCCGTTCCCGGGGCCGGTCGGCGCCGTCGTCCGGCACCGCGGCACGGGTGCGTGGATCGCCGTGTTCATGGCCAAGGCGGGGGAGGGCTTTCCCCGGTCCGGCTTCTACTGGACGACCTCCCGGGACCTGATCACCTGGGACAGCCCGCGCCTGCTCCTCGAGGGCGCGACCCTCTACGACGACCCCTGCGCGGCGACGGCGCCGCTCCTGGCCTACCCGTCGCTCCTCGACCCGGACGCGCGGGGCCGCAATTTCGACGATGTCGGCGACCGGGCGCTCCTGACCTACGCGAGCCTGCGCACCGAGGGCTGCACGATCACCTCCGACCGCGACCTGCTGCGCCGCCCGGTGGCGATCCGCGTCTGGCCCTGATGCCGCTCGACCGGCGCGTCGCGCGCGACACGTTCCCCAACCCCGGCCGCATCCGGTCCGGCCGGACCGCGGCGGCCGACGTGGCGGAGGCCGAGGCGACGATCGCCGGGTCCTACCGGGCCCGGCTCTCCTGAGCGGGCTGGCCGAGCGCCACCGTGTAGGACGGGCCGGCCGCGACGGAGCGCCCCGGGACGCCGATCCGCTGCCAGAGCACGGTGCCGAGGGTCACGCTGAGCATCAGCGCGGTCGCGGAGAGCAGGAGCGTGGTCGCCCGGGCGTAGGCGCGACCGGCATGGATCAGCAGGCAGCCGAACGCGAAGATCGCGACGGCCTGGAACAGGTGCTGCACGGGCGACGTCCTCTCTGGCGGCGGACGCGCGGTCCGAGCCGGCCGGGATCGACGCCATCGTGCCCGGGCGGCGTGAAAACGCGGTTAACGTCGGGTATAGCTGGCTCCGCCATCGCCCGCTCGGAGAGGAAGCCGCATGTCGCGTTCGAGGGTCCCGGAGACGGAGAGTCGCCCCGACGGGACGGGGGTGATTCCGTCCCCCGACACAGCAATCCTGGGATCGGGCGCCGTCGGCGCGGGGGCGATCGGGGCGTCGGCCCTGGGCGCGCTGGCCCTCGGGGCCGCGGCCCTCGGCGTCGTGGCGGTCGGCGCCTTCGCGATCGGCCGCCTCTCGGTGGGCCGCGCCCGGGTCGGCGCCCTGGAGGTCGGCTCGCTGGAGATCGACACGCTCACGGTGCGGTCGGTGCGGATGCCGGAGCGCGGCTGAGCCGCGGCGCCGGAGACCGCACCCGGAGACATGCGAGGAGGGGAGCGATGACCGATCGGAAACCGCCCTTCCGGCCCGCGGACGCGGTCGACGCCCTCGGCGAGGTCGAGGGCGATTTCGTCCTGCCGCTCTGCCTGCCCGGATCCAACCTGCTGATCGGCGAGGATCTCGCCATGCTGGTCCTCGACACGATCCACGGGCAGCGGGTCGGCCTGCCGCTGAGCCCGCAGGGCGCGGCCGACCTCCACGCGGTCCTGGGTGAGGCCCTGCGGCTGCTGCAGGCGCGGGACCGCGGCCCCATCCAGTAGGCGCGCGCCGGCGAAAGGCTTCGTTGAGGCGGCCGGGATAGACAGGTCCCGGTTCCTCTCCGTGGCGGCCGATGCGCGCTCCGTTGCTACTCCTGCTGCTGGCCTGCGCCGCGCCCGCGCAGGCCCGGCCCGCCACCTTCCTGGCGGTGCACGCCGTCGGCATGGCCTCGCTGCCGCCCGTCCCGCCCGTGCCCGCGGCCGCACCGGTCGCCGCCGACGCGCGCGCCCGCTTCCTGCCGCTCATCGCCCGCGAGGCCGCCGGCACCGGCCTGCCCCTCGCGGTCGCCGACGCCGTCGCGCGGATCGAGAGCGGCTACGATCCCACCGTGGTCGGCAGCGTCGGCGAGGTCGGGCTGATGCAGGTCCGCCCGACCACCGCGGCGATGCTCGGCTTCCGCGGCACCGTCGCCGAGCTGGCGTCGCCGGAGATCAATGTCCGCTACGGCGTCCGCTACCTCGCCGAGGCCTGGCGCCGGGCCGACGGCGACCTCTGCCGCGCGCTGATGAAGTACCGGGCCGGCCACGGCGCCGAGGCGATGTCGCCCCTGTCGCAGCTCTACTGCGCCCGCGCCCAGGCGATCCTCGGCGACCCGGAGGCGCGCGCCGTCCGGGCGAGCGCCCGCGCGGCCGCGCCGGACCGCCTCGCCGCGCG
>Ga0209909_100155_pt1 | contig 107892 bp, 96 predicted proteins | sample FECB22metaG_FD_188302 | JGI IMG/M metagenome (GOLD analysis project Ga0209909, IMG submission 188302) | Cyanobacterial communities from the Joint Genome Institute, California, USA - FECB-22 (SPAdes) (version 3) | ecosystem: Environmental > Aquatic > Thermal springs > Hot (42-90C) > Microbial...
GGCGATGCGGCTGGCGCAACGGCGCATTGAACCCGCCTTCGTGCTCGCATGGTCAGCTTGGCGACGCGCCCACCAAGCTACCGCTCGACAGGCCCACCTCAAAGCGCGAATGCAACTGTAATGCTAGCGACGTCAGACCTAGAATTCGAACCCGAGATCGATTGATCTTTTAAGGGCGTCAAACGCGTCGTCTTCAATTCTGACGATTGACTGAGGGAAGCTGCTGAGGATGCCTCGGGCCGTAAGGGCACTAATGGGAACGACCTCGGTGAGATGTCCTACAAGCAAAAAGTCGATGATTAAGAGCGGTGTCGTCCTGCTAGCCATCTCAATCAGCTCACTGTCGGGATAAACCGACCTTTTGGCAGTCCAGCGACGCACTTCGTCGATATCGTTACTCCACCTAACTGATTTGACTACGCCGACCGTCGTCAGCGATTGGCTGCCGTGAGTTCCGGCCTGCTTCGACAGATAGAAGAGGATCACGTCCCCCGGATTCATCGTCTTGGTCGGAGAGTGACAGAGGTAGACCTTCTCGATCGTGTTTGCTGGCTTACCCAGGATCTCCACGGCAGGGTCAGCAACCGCAGAACCGAACTCGGGGAAGAGCATCGCGTGGTACGCGGGACGGATTGGGATGACGTACTTGCTCACGCCAGCGCCGCAAACGAAATTGGGGTAGCTGCGGCAGCTTGCTGCGAGGGCATTCTCCCCTTGGCGCGGAGAGACCGGTCCCCTAACCATGGCCTTCTCTAGGACCATCTCTCCGTTCGTCCTAGTTTCAGCTACGACAAAGCCATATGCCTCCAGCAGCAAACGCAAGGATTTCTGCTTCGGATATGCGGTTAGATACACCAAATCATAGTCGTTCTTTTGAGCGAACCATAGGATCTGCTTAACGAGCTGCTCTCCAAGCTTGCGACCCCGGAAAGCCTCAGCGACCTTGAACGTGCTGATCTTTAGTATGTCTGGACCCGGATGCTTTGTCTTAGCTTCCGCGTGGGTTTCGTCCTTTCTAATGACTAGGGCTGCCAGCTGCCCATCGACCCTCACAATCCAGCACTTTCTCTCGTCATCCGAGATTTTGCGGGTCCATTTGTCGAAGTCAGGAGCATAATCCTCGCGCAGCTCGTCAAAGATCGGGTCGGTAAATTCGAGTTCCCCAGCGGCTACCTCCGACACGGTCGGCAGAGGCACATCTTCAAGTTCGTAAGACCGAAGCGCCCAGGCAAGCGCGTCGTCAACCGTAAACACAAGCGCATCAAGTTCCGTAGACGCGGCCAGCGCATGGAGGGCAGCGTCGTTCGAGACGACGTAGTCTGCTATCTTCGTTCTTACCGCATCCAACAGGGTGGCATCATTGAGTCCTTCGTCCGTCGAGCAGGGGCCGAAATGCTGTTCGATATCTGCTTTCGAAGGGGCGTGACTGCCTGGCAAAGTCGCCAGAGTGTTTTTCGCCGACGCAGCTGTGGCAGAGGGCTGAGAGATGGGGTGGAGATACAGGTCGACCCCGTTCCGCGCACAAATATGTTCGAGCTTCGCAAATTGACGATCGGGCCGCTCGTCCGGCTCAAGATCCGCCAACAAGTCCGCATCGATCAGCAGGCGCATGTCAGCTTCCGTCGACGAGGCGTTCGAAGCCCTCGTGGGCGTACGCGAACGACTGCGGGGGTGTGAAATTTAGCTCGGCCTTCAATATGGGTAAGCCGACGGGATTCGCAAGCTTGATAGGGTTCACCAACCGAACCACATACCCGGTCTCACGACCCCGGAAGTAGGTGTCGAAATCCTCTGAGGCGATGCAGGCGACTGCTTCGTATTTTTCCCAGATTTCCCTGATTGCCAATCTTTCCACCGTTGAGATGGTCGCATAGCCAATCAGGGCCTGAATTGGCACAGAGGCATAGACGTAGAGGCGTGCGCCTGTGACGGTTCCATAGGGGAAACGCCGCCTCAGTTCGACGGTCTTCACGCCGTCGACGATGCGCGTCGCGTACTGAGGCTTGATGCTCAGCACGAAATTGTGGCGAAACAGGTCGAGGGTTCCCATGCCTCGAATCTAGCTGACGATCTCGCGCGACAACACCCCACACGGGGGTCTCGCTGACCGTTCGCTTGTCGCTCGCACAGAGGCCGCGGTTTAGCGCACGGAAATTTTTCTTTGTTGCAAACGCCCGATCACGTGCTGCGACCCGTGATGCGATCCATCCTAGCACCTCGTTCTCGATTCAGGCCACCGGAGGGCACTTCCCTTCCGCGATATGGCTCCGCACAGAGCGCTTCCTCCTCCCTCTTGTGCGTGACGCCATCGTATCCTGGGCAGCCGGTGAGCACGCTGTCGCAGATCTCACGCACCACGAACAGCAGCAGCAAGGCAGCCAGCATTATCAACACGGCCCAGGCAGCGAAGTCCGATAGACGATCACCCGGCAGGAGTAGGTCGGCAGCGCGACGCAGCCGCTGCCGGAACCGACGAGGGTGCGAAGAGGAGCGGCGGCTCTCGGACATGAGCTGGGATCTGCAGGTTGAGGGGTACGACAGGGATCAGCCGAGCCAGCCACCGACCACCATGGCGAACAGGTAGGTGACCAAGACGAGGGCAACGCACACGGCGAAGCTTTCAGGGGTCGGCTCTCGCCTCATCGCGGCGCCGGTCGCTCCAACGGAGGCTCGTCGAAACCGACCTCAGCTGCGGCCCCGGAGCGGCCATCCCACGACAGCATCCTGCGGCGTCGGTCGCCCGCGTTGGACATCACCATCCATCTCGCGGTGATATCCAACGCGGGGAAGCAGCTGGGCATGAGAGGAGACCGCACTAGCAGGTGCGTTGGATATCTTCTCGCGTCGAATATCGCATGCTCGCCAACGCCTTAGCACTGCGTTGGATATCACGCGCAGCTCGGCGAGCGCGGCCGGCGCAGCGATCAGATAAAGCAGCCGGAAGTATCTAATCGCGTGTGATGGCACACATGGATCTTTACGCGACCCCTGACCAGCGCTACACAAGCATAATGACGTCGAACAGAATTGCCAATTCTGTCATTCCTTGATCCATAACGTATTTTTAGCTTGCAGAGGTCTGGCAGGCTGCGGTACAAGCGCGGCCGTTGCATCCCGCCACAGAGCGCGCCAAGCGCCTCCGAGGGCGGCGCCGAACAAAATTGGCAATTCTGATCACCCAGGCACCGGCTCCGCCGCGTGCGAGGACGCGCCACCATGACCCGCAGCCCTTTCCCGGCCGGCCATGCCCGGCGGTCCGCCGAACGCTCGCCCGCGCCCTCCGGCATGTCGCTCCACACCCTCCAGGGCCGGCGCAAGTACCTCACCCCCGACGAGCGCACCCGCTTCATCGCGGCGGCCTCCCGTCAGCCGCCCGAGATCCTCACCCTCTGCCTGGTCCTGGCCTGGACCGGCTGCCGCATCTCCGAGGCGCTGGCCCTGACCCATGCCGACCTCGACCGGGCCGGGGGCCTCGTCAGCCTGCACTGCCTCAAGAAGCGTCGCGCCGGTATCGTGCGCGACGTGCCGGTGCCCGAGGGCGTGATGGCCATCCTCGATCTCGTGCACGACCTCGATCCGTCCGAGCGGCGGCTCTGGCCGATCGGGCGCAGCACCGCCTGGCAGCGGGTCAAGGCGGTGATGCGCGAGGCGGGGGTCGGCGCCTCGGCGGCCTCGCCCAAGGGCCTGCGCCACGGCTTCGGCGTGCACGCGCTGCGCTCAGGAGTGCCGCTCACCCTGCTGCAGCGCTGGCTCGGCCATGCCAGCCTCTCGACGACCGCCATCTACGCAGACGTGCTGGGCGCCGAGGAACGCGAGATTGCCGCCCGCATGTGGTAGTCGGCTCGGGCGATCGCGCTCCGGCGCGCTCCCCACGGATTACCCAATCGCCGCCTTCGCCGTCCTGCGCGTCGTGCCCGTCGCACCCCTCGCGGGCGGCACGGCGGTGATTCTCAAGCACCGCTTCGCCCACATCCCCCAGGACGCCCGCAGCGGCCGGGCCTGGATCGCCGCTCTCGCCCCCACTCTTCGCGGCCCGCCTCGCCCCGGACGCGGCCGTGCCCGTCGAGGCCTACCAGCGCTACATCGTCTCGGCGTCGTCCTGCTCGCGGCCGGAAGCGGCCCGGCCCAGCTGCTTGAGCGCAGCCCGGAACAAGCCCGGGCGCGGGCGCTCGACCATCTCGTGCTCTGGACGCCGCTCCACGGTCGCGCCCGCATTCTCGCCTGAGGCGAGACCGCGAGCCTCGGCCCGGGCGAGATCCTGCTCCTCGACCTCTCCCGTCCCGTACGGATCGAGATGGACGCCCCGGCCGCGCGGATGCTCGTAGTCCCGCACCGGCTCCTCGACGCCGCAGACGACCCGCCCGAGCGGCACGGCCGCATCCTCGGGCAACCTCGTGAACGCGGAGTTGAACGCGGAGGCCGCGATCTCGCAGGCGCTGTCGACGCGCCAGTCGCTAGCGATCTCGGCGCTGTCGCTGGCCAACCAGGCCAACCAAGGCATCCTCCAGCTCCTGCGCTGATCCCGAGCGTGGCCCCCGGCGCGGCGGATGACCCGCGCCGGGCGTCTGCCGGCGAACCGCGCTGCCGGCCTGCTGGTCTCTGCTCAACATCCTGCCGTACTCATCGGTCCTTCAGGCGCCGCCGGCCAGAAGCGCTGTGAGTTCGAGCCAGACCGAAAGTCGATGGGGATCCAGGGTTGCGACGAACTCAGCCTGCTCTTCCTGGAACATCGCCCGGACCTGCTCGCGCGTCGCGGCCTGCCACGAGCCGCCGGGCGCGAGCGCCACGACCCAACGATACCACCCGAGCAGATTGCACCAGACGGCTCGGCGGGCCTGCTCCCGCTCGATCGCCTGCGAGAGCGCTGCCCGGCAGGCGGCCCCGTCCTCGGACCAGAACCACTCGAACAGATGCGCCGCGAAGATGGGCGCCGCCCGGACGAGATCGTCATGCTCTGCGGGTAGCAGCACCAGGAGTTCGATCAGATCCTCGCGGTCGATATCCCTCAGTGGACCGATCCGCTTCTCGAACAAGGGAAAGCGCTCACGCACGCTCTGCGGGGGCGAACTGACGTCGCGCCAATCCGGCGCACACGCCTCGATCGTCGGCAGCATGGCTGCGAGCTCCGGATCGACATCGTACTCGATGGGATCGGCATCCGGCCCCGGGCCGGGGTCACGATCGGCAGGCCGCTGCGCCATGGACACGCCGTCGCCATGCACATCCTCGGCTCCCGCTCCGTTGTTCGTCCGGGAAGCCGGCGCCGGCTCTCCGCTTCCCGGATCGGCCTCGTGATCGGGAAGCGTCGGCGTCTCCCCGCTTCCCGGATCGGATGAGGGTGCGACCGTCGTCCCGAGGGGCGACACCGCCTGCGCGTTTGAGTCCGGGGCAGGCGCGGCCGCGTCGGGCTTGCCCGACCGTTCCGCCGCCGCGGCATACAAATCCGCCATCGTCAGCTCGAGCAGGCAGGCCGCGCGCCGTTGGCCGAGCTCGTGCATCCTGCGGGCGAAGGCCTGCGTCGCGGCCTCCTGCTCGGCCTCGATCACGGTGAGCTGCCGCATCAGGCGGTTACAGCGGGCCCGCAGTTTCTCCTCGCCCCAAACGTACGCTGCGCCGGGACGGGGCTGGTAGGGCTGCAGCCCGAAGCGGGCGCACAGGGCCGCGAACACCTCGCGGACGTCCGGGTTGGTGACTCTCCGCTTCACGACACCACGCACCTCGCATTCGGGCCGCGCCGGGGATCGGCGACGGGCTCACGCGTGAAGGCGACCAGGACGCGCGGCCAGCCGTCAAGCTTCCGCTGATCCCATCGGAGCGCCGGATCGGCTGCCCGGGCCGCCTCAACGGATGGCCTGGGCAGCCCTCAAAATCCCGGAAAAGAACCCCGGAAGACGGCCGCCCCGACGGGCGACGGCCGGGCTTTGCCGTTCGCTCGGGCGCGCGAACCAAAGCCCGGCCGGGCCCCCGGAATGACATCGATCCCAGGAAGGACGATCCCCAAAAAGACGTTCCGGTTCGGCTCGGAGGTGCGAGCCGAACCGGAACAGGGCTCAGCTCCCCTAATCCAGAGCAGCCCGGCGGCCGCTCCCGATTAGGCGGCACCTGCGCGCCGGCTTCGACTTCCCAAACAAGGGCGGGCTGACCGGGCCGTCAGCCGCCGGATCGCGGTGCTCCGATCGGCTCGGCACGAGGCTGCCCAAGCCCGTCTGACACGTCCGCCGGTTCGCGGCCGGGTCGGGTACCAGCGACCTGTCCGAGCACGCCCCACGACGGCTCGGGATGCCTCGTGCGGCAGAACATCGCACAGCGCTGAATGCAATCTAGGGTAAGACATATAGCATCAGATCAATCTAAGATGGTTAGCGATTCCTTACAGCTAACCATTCCTTTCTTAAATCCAAGACGTCAGATCGATCTACCCAATCGAGCCACTCCGACCGAATCGCTCAATGCTTTTGTGCGCTTGATCGAATCGGTAGAGCCTGCCTAAGCTTGGCCATCTGCTCTTGCCGGTGCTTGCCGGCGGCCATCGAACATGCCCGATCCGATCACCACGCACCCCTTCGTGCGCGGCGTCCTCGCGTCGCTCTGCCACGACGCGGACGGCCCGCTCATGCCCGAACACGGCCTCGGCCGCGCTCGCCTGCCGGAGACGCTGCGGCACCTCTATCGTGCGCCGGGCGTGCGCTTCGCCGGCCGCGGCGGGCGCGAGCGCCCGCTCTCGCGCGACGGGGCGGTGACCTGCCACTTCTCCCAGACCTCGGTCTCGAAGACCTCGCCGATCCTGGCGAGGATCCGGGCCGCGAAGGCCGGCCGGTGCTACCAGGGATCACGCGCCGTCGCGCACGAGGCGTATATCGAGCGGCCGGGCGCCGCCGAGCGGCTCGGGCCGGCCCGAAGCCGACGCGCCACCGGCCGCGACGGTCGCGAGCAGCAGGCCTACCTCGAGCGCGACGGAGCGGTCGAGGCAGATCCGGACGCCGCCCTCGCGCTCGCCTCGTTCGGCACGATCGGCGACACGCCCGAGGAACGAGCGCGGTTCTGGACGCTCGTCGAGGAGAGCGAGCGCTCGGCCCGGGGCGACCGGATCAGGATCGCGCCTGGGCGTGACCCGGACTGGTGGGCACGGGCACTCTCCGCGATCGACGCGGCACCGGAGGCGGCCCGGGCCACGCTGCGGGCGGCGGGCCCGCAGCGTTCGGCTCCCCTGACGCTGACGCTTCCGACCGAGGACGCCTTCGCGCTGTGGCGCTGGGCCATCGGCCTCGGCGCGGACGCGCCGGTCGCGATCGCGCCGGGGCGCGGCGGGCGCATCCAGACCCGGATCATCGCCGAGCTGCCGCACGAGATCGACGCCCGTCAGCGGCTGGCCATCGTCGAGGCCTTCACGGGCAAGCTCGAGGCCAAGGGTTTTCCCTACTGGGCGGTGGTGCACGCGCCCGACGAACGCAACGACGCGCGCAACGTCCACGTCCACATCGTCTACTACGACCGCCCGGCGCGGCAGATGCCGCATCCGGACACGGGCGCACCGAGCTGGGACTTCGCGATCACCTGCGAGAGGCGGCGGGCGAACCGCACCCGGGTGCTGACGCGGCCCTACCGGCAGCCCAAGGATCGCGCCAGCCACGACCGCACTTGGATTGGAGAGCTGCGCGCGAACTGGGGCGCGTGCTGCAACGCGGTGCTGGCCGAGGCGGGGATCGCCAAGCGCTACGACCTGCGCGCCTACGCCACGATCGGCATCGGGCAGGCGCCGGGCGTGCACATCCCGGCGCGCCAGTACAACAAAGAGCGCAAAGGCGCCCTGACCGAGGCGGGGGCCGACCTCGCCCGACGGCAGTGGCAGGCCGAGGCGGACCGCATCCTCGAGGCGCGGGCCGCGGCGACCGGGACCCAGATCGGCCTGTTCCTGCAGCGGGGCCGGCAGGCCGAGTTCGCCGTGCCGAGCCGAGGAGCGGGCCAGTCCAACGCTGCAGCCCGCGCCGGCATCGGCGACCCCGGCGAACCGGTGCGGGCACTGATCCGGCGCGGGCTGGCTCTCGTCGTGGAGATCGGCCGGCTCGAGCTCGCGCGGGATCTGGCCCGGCTCGTCTGCGCGCGGACCCTGTCCCGGCCTCGCCTGCTCCTGGCGGCGAGCACGGTGCTTAAGCACGCTCGGGGCGCGAAGGCCGATCCGGGCGGGATCACCGGGGAGGATCCCCCGGTGCCGGAGGGCGCGCCCTTCGGTCTGGCGCGCCGGAGCGCGCTCGCCGGGCTGTGCGAGCGGCTCGACCGGGGGGCGGGACAGCTCGCTGCGGCCTACGAGGCGCGGATCGCGGACGCGTCCGGTCGGCTCGACCGGATCCGCGCCGACCTCTCCCTGGCCGGGCGAACGCCACTCATGGATTCGGCGCGGGCGGGATCGGGCTCCGCGGAGGGCCCGGATCTGGCGATCACCACTGTTCCGATCGATCCGGTCCCGGAGGCTGAGTTCGCCGCACGGGTGCGGGCGAGCCTCGAGCCCGCCACAGCGGTGCTCTGGCATCGGTACGACGTGGGCGTGCTGCAGACGACGGAGGCTGTCACCAAGGCACCGTCGCCGGCGATCGCCTCGATCATGCCGACACCGAACCTGCGGCCCGCGACAAAACCACCGACAGAGCCGCCGGCTCCGGTCGCGCCGGTCATTACTCCCGCTTCGTCCTGGTCGGACGCCGTCGCGCGTGCGGCGGAGCGGCATGGCAAAGCTCAGGTCGATCCGATCCCAGCCCTGCGGCCTCTACAGCCCCAGTACGAACTCGCCCGACCGCCCTTCGCCAGCCTCGGCGGGGCTCGCCGCTCGAACGGTGCGCCGCTGACGCCGGCCGCTCCTCGCCCCAAAACCGATCGTGCGGGCGCAGAGGCCGCGGATCCGGGCGGAGGTCAGCCGCTCGCGTGGACGCCCGAGGCGCGTCGTGCCTCTTCGCTGACCGCCTCGGCCATGCCGGCACCCCTGCCTGCACCGGAGGCCGCGCGCGCGATCGTGGCAGAGAGCGGTGCGCCGAGCGCCGCCACAACGCCGGCAGCCCCGCCCGCGGCCGCGCCGATGTCCGACAAGACCGCGGTGCCGCCGGCGGTGCCCGTGCCGGCACGACCGGATTCCGAGGTCACGGACACCACGTCGGCTCCGGTCGCCGTCGCGGTCGAGACTGACGCCCCGTCCAAACCGGCCGAGCCGGCCCCGGCCCCGGCAGAGATCGTAGCTGGTCCGGCCACCGCAGACACGAAGCCCAGTCCGATCCAGTCCCCGCAGGTCGGGACGCCGGCAATCCGGATTGAGCCCGAGCTACAGCTCCCGGCGCTCCAGCTCGAGCGGGCGGCGCAGGTGCGAGCGGAGAGATCCTCCACCGCCGACGAGTCGATCACGGACCGGGTGGCGACCGGGCCGCAGCAGCGCAACGACGAGGACGATGCGCCATGGCCCGGGCCGCCGCAGGACGGAGCGCCGGACCCGGCGCCTCGGGTCGCCCCGCCGGCCCGCCCGCCGGCCGAGGCCCCGCCGCTGCGCGTGCCGCTCTCGGCCGTCCACGGCGCGGACGAGGCTGCCGCGACCGGCGAGCGTCGCGCGTCTCGGCGGCAGCACGCACCACAGCCAAAGCGAAACGGACGCGACCGCGGCGGTCGCGGGATCGGAGACTGAGATAGTGAACCCCCGTACCCGTCGGACCCGACATCGCCCGCCCGCCTCGCACCCGGCGAGCGGCCGGCCCCGCACGACGAGGCTGCAACGTCATGGCGCTGTGAGGCCAGGATGCCGTAGCGCTGCGATGCCGTGGCGCCACGACACCGGGACGCCAGGGCGCTGGCGCATCACGATGCCCTGGCGCTGCAGCGCCGTGACGCCGTGGCGTCGCGATGCCGAAGCGTCGGGGCGCCGTGATGCGGCAACTCTGGATCTGCCCGTGCGCGGGGGGCCGTCGTGATGGACGTCCTCGCGATCGCCACCCAGAAGGGCGGCTCCGGCAAGACCACGGTTGCCGTCAACCTCGCGGTCGCCGCCCATCAGGCCGGGCGGCGGGTCGCCGCCCTCGACCTCGACCCGCAGGGCTCGCTCGCCGCCTGGGCCACACGCCGTGCTGCGGACGATCCGGCCGTCGATCATCTCGGACTCGAGCGGGTCGGGCAATTGCCCGAGATCCTCGCCGCGCTCGCGCGACGCGGCTTCGACCTCGTCGTCCTCGACACCGCCGGGGCCCTGAGCCCCGCGGCCAACCAGGCGCTGCGCGCGGCCCATCTCGTCCTGGTCCCGGCCCGGCCGACCCTGCTCGATCTCCTCGCCACCGAGCCGACGCTGCGCGCGCTCGCCCAGATCGGCCTCGCCGCGCGCGTGGCGCTCGTTCTGAGCCAGTGCCCGCCGCAAGGGGGGGCGCGCACCGCCGGCTACGCCGAGCGCCTGCGCCGCTGGGGGCATCTCGCCGAGCCGCCGCTGACCCAGCGGGTCGACCATCAGGACGCGCTGCTCGGCGGGCAGGCCGTCACCGAGTTCGCGCCGGCCGGCAAGGCGGCGGCCGAGATCCGCGCGCTCTGGGCCTGGACCGCGCAGCGCCTGACGGAGATGCCGCGATGAGCGATCCGACCCGGCCCCCGCGGAAGCGGCTCGACCTGCTCGGCAGCCTGGACGATCTGGGGGGGGCACCGCCCGGCTCCGGCCCGTCGGCCATTCCGGTAGAGCGCCGTCCGGCGGAGCGGAGCGAGGTGTGCCCGGCCCCGGGCCGAGGCTCCGCGGCGACGCGGCGCACCTCGGTCTACCTGTCCGCGGCGATGCTGCGGCGGCTGAAGGAGCTCGCGCTCGCCCGCGACTGCAAGGTCAACGACCTGCTGGTCGAGGGCGCGGAGGCGGTCCTGCGCGAGAGCGGCCACCTGCCGTCCCCGGTCCACCGGGACACGAGCTGACCCCGCTCAGGCCTCGATCCCGAGCGCCCCGGCATCACGACGCCTCGATGCCGTGACGCTCCGGCATCGTGACGCTTCGGCATCACGGCATCTCGGCGCTCCAGCATCACGGCGCCTCTGCAGCCGCGAGCGCTCCGGCGTCTCACCCCGGAGGCCGGACGAAGACCGCCCCGCCTCCAGCCTCGATCCTCAGCGCCACGCCCCGCCGGCCGGCCCCATCCCCGGGTGCTGCGCTGCCGGGGCACCCACCATCCCGCAGCATGAGCACAAGGAACCCACGATCATGTCGAACAAGCGCCAGATCTACGATCCCAACATCGATCGGGATCACTCTCGACCCCCAGCGGCCATCGCATCGGTCCTCGATCACATGCGCGAGGGCGTCGCGAGCCAGCGCTTCCGCTTGGCCCTTGTGGGCGCGAAGCCTTCGAAGGCCGCCACGGCGACAGCGGACCGGCACGCCGTAACGGATGGCGGTGTCGGGCAGCCACCCCGCGACGTTGCAGCACCCACTGGCTCCGAGGCGTCGCGCCGCCATGCGGCGCGGGACAGCTTGAACGCGCGGATGCGCCCGATCCTCTACGCACTCGCGCAGAACGCCGGTCTCGACCCGGCTGTCTGGAAGGCGCGCCTCGATGCTCCGATGCCGTTGACCGATCCCGAGATCGTGCGTGCCCTGCCCGAGGTGTTCGCCTCCGACGCCTTCCGCGATGCCCGCGCGGCCTGCCGCGACCTCACCCTGCTGCCGCCTGAGCAGCGGCCATTCGCCGAGGCACCGTTCGATCTCGGCTTCCGCGGGCGTCCACCGGCGCAGATCGTGGAGCATCATCCCTGCTGGGACCTCCCGTTGGTGCCGGGCGCCCGGGCGCTGGAGCGCTGGACCATCGCGGATGTCGCCGAGTGGATGAAGAACTGGCCGCCCAAGCCCTCGAGGCCGAAGACACCGCTCGATCTCTGGGACGCGCCCACCGCCGATCTCTGGCTGCGCCGGCACACGCTCGCCGAGGGCCAGGACGCGGACAGGAGGAATCTGGTCGTCGCCTTTCGGGCCGGACGAACGCGGAAGGGCCCACTCGAGGTGCTGGCCGGGCTCCGCGGCGACGCCCTGCTCGTCTTGACCGATTCGGTGCTGTGCGAGCGCCTGCGTCGCGAGGTGATGGCCGTGCTGCTGCAGGATCGCGCCGATCTGATCCATGTCGGCCTGGACATGGTGGCGTGCGGCTACTTGAGCCTGGCCGGCCTGCGGGCGGCACTCACCGTTCATGACGAGGCACGCGACAAGACCGTGTTGGAGACTTTCGCCTGGAACGCCGACTGGATGGGCGAGTGGATCGTCGAGCGGAGCTGGTGGCTGATCAGCCGGTACGATTGGCCCCAGCTCTGCCCGTCTCATGCCGGGCCAGGACCGAGTGAGGCGGTGACCGGAACGGAAGCTTGAGTCAGACGCCTGTCGATCCGAGCGATGAGATGAAGCGGGGGCTGCCGGATCGATGGGATCCGGCAACTGGGATTGGGGTACGACGCCGAGACGGATGGCGCTGCGTTACGCGTCGGCAGGGTGGGTGCGTTGGACAACACGTAAGGACCAATGCCGGTTGTGCGGCAAGGACTTGTCCCTGCGTTGGACAACACACGACGGGCTGGACAATGGCGTGCTCACTGGAGCCGGTGCCGCCGGGGACGCGGTACCGGCTTGGGTGGGGGATCGGTGACGATCGAGGACGGGAACAGGCGAGGACGAGAACAAGGGTGGGGAAGCAGGGCGAAGGCACCTTCGCTCGAAACCCCGGAATGACCTGACGACGGGATGACGGAGGGCGACGCTCGTACAGCGTCCGCTCGAGGTCGGCGAGGCTCCTTCGATCCCCTGACCCCGCATCACGAAAGTCTCCCACCATGACAGATCACGACGCGCCCTCCGGCGCGAACGAGCCCGGCTGCCCGCTTGCCCCGACCGGCCTGTGGGTCCGTGCCCAGGTCCGGCAATCGCGCCGGCACCGGGACGGGCTGCTCCTCGCGCTCGAGCCGCTCGATCCGCATCGCCCGGGTCGGCTCAGCGCCGTCCTCTCCGGCACCTTCCTGCGCCAGATCGAGGCGGCCTCGGGCGTCCTGCTCGACCCGGACCACCTCGTGGGCGAGCACACCCTGCTGCTCACCCTGGTGGTCGATCCGCTGCTCGGCCTGACCGGGCAGGTGCTCGGGCTCGAGCGCGGCGCGTTCCTCCAGGCCTGGCGCGAACAGGACGCGACCGCGCAGGCCGCGCTCCAGGCGCACGGTCTCTGGGAGCGCCAGCGCAAGCTGCCGGCCCCGCACAAGCTCCGACGGGTCGTGCTGATCGAGCCCGACGACGGCACGCCGCACCCGCTCGGGGCGACGCTCTCCCGCTGGTACGAGCAAGGTCTGCTCGAGCTGATCCGCCTGCCCGTCGCTTACGAGGAGCCGGGCTCGGTCGTTGCGCTGCACGAGGCCTTCGGGGCGGTGTTCGACCAATGGGACTGGGGCACCCTCGACGCGGTCGTGGTCGAGCCAGGCCTCGGCTTCGCCCACCGCGTGCTCTCGGACGAGGGGTTGATGCGCCGCATCGCGGTGCTGCCGGTGCCAGTGCTGTTCCGCCGGGCCGGCGCGCCGACCCTTCTCGACGGCGTGGCCTTCCGCGCCTGCGGCACCGCCGAGGCGCTGCTCGCCGATCTCACCGGGATCCTGCGCGGCGAACTCCGCACCGGGGGCTACGCCCGCCTCACCGCGATCGCCCGCGCGCTCGGTCCAGATCCAGCCGCGCCAGTGCCTGCTTCAGTGTCCGACGCTCCCCCCGATCCGAGCCCCGCCCGTCAGGGCCCGCTGTTCGACTGACGCCGTCCCAATGTCGATCCGGCTGCCCGTTTCTGGGCGGCCGGATCCAATCCTCTCAGGCAGATCGTCTCACGCTGCTCCTCGACCCTCCGCACGCGAGCCCGTGCGCTAGCGACACCCTCACCCCAACACGGATCCCGACACCCCCATGCGCCATCACAGATTCCACCACGGGCCGGACGCACCGCCCCGACCGCCGCGCCCGGCCTCACTGCCGGACGGCGCCCGCCGAAGCTTGCCCGATGCGAACGATGCGGTTCACGCCGACGCGGCGGTCGTCGGCGAGCTGCGCGACCTCATCGGCTGGCTGCGCCAGCGCCTGCGCGGCGAGCACACGGTGCGGGCCAGCGTGCTCACCGCGGAGCCGAATGGGCCCGACAGCTATCTTATTCTGCTCGGCGAGGCCGAGGCCCGCCTCACCAACGATCCGCCCCGGCTGAAGGCCCGGCTCGACGCGGCCGAACTCGCCCAGATCCGAGCTGAGCACGGTTCGGACTTCGATCCCGCCGGGCTCGTCAACCGCACGGTCACGCTCAGCTTGCGCACCAGCCTGCGCCAGCGCTTCGGCCGCGGGGCTGGCGTCCAGGCCAAGGTCATGGCCTTGCTCTCCGTCGGCCAGGTCCCGCTCGAGGCCGATCTCGACCGCGAGCGCACGCTGCAGCGGCTCCGCCTGGAGGGGCGGCGCTTTGGACCCGAGACCTGGAGCGAGCCGGAGGATCCCTACCAGATCGCCCTCGTCGTCTCCGAGCACGGCGAGGTGCGCCGCGACGTCGAGCACGTGCTCCAGCCGCTGGAAGAGGCCGGATTGATCCGGATCCACCGGGTCTGGGCGATCTTCGAAGGCGCGGGGGCGGAGCGCTCGCTCGCCGAGGCCTTCGCCCGGGTGGCGGGCCTGCAGCGGGAGCACAGCCTCTCCGCGACACTGGTTTGCCGGGGCGGCGGACCGGTCGAGGCGTTCCGGCCTCTCAACGCCTTCGGGACAGCGAACGCGGCCGCGCACCCTGAGGTTCCGAACCTGATCACCGGCCTCGGCCACGCCGGCTCGCCATGCACCGCGCTCGATGTGGTGGCGGCGCGCTCGGAACCGACCCCGACGGCGGCGGCGATGCGGGTGCGCCAGCTCGTCGAGCGCACCGGGGCCCGGGCCGAACGGGCGCTGGCCGACCTCGATGCCGCGATCGAGGCGGAGCTGAAGGCGGCGGGCCGCATCATCCTGGCACGGGCTTCAGCTACCTTCGATCAGACGCTGCGCGATCTCGCCGATCTGGCCGATGATCGGCTGAGTCAGCTCGGCCAAGCGGTCGAGCAGAGCCTGCTCGCCAACCTCGCCACAGCCACCGGTGTCAACGCGAAGTCCGCGTCGGGCGCCAACACCGCCGGGACCGACCCTCTCGATCAGGCTGCCCTGCTCGACGAGACCGGGGAGGACGTTCTCCTGAGCGATGCGCTGACGCTGGTGATCGCGGCCGGGACAGGCCGGGTCGTCACCATGGCTGAGCAGGCCCGCGCGGCGGCAGAGCTGCTGCTGCACTTCCCGGACGGCGTCGTGCCCGCCCGGGTCGAAGCCCGGCCCACATCCACACGCTACGCAACCACCCACTGACCCATCACGAGAAGAACCCCATCATGACCACGACCCGTACCGACATGACCGCTGCACACGAGACGCGGAGCTTCCTCTCGGCGGTGAGGCGCATCGAGGCACTGACACAGGAGATCCGCCGCGAGGGTCTCGGCGCGTTCGAGAAGGCGGAGGCCGCCTACACCGAGGTCGAGCACCTGCGCGCCGTGCTGACCGCGCGCATCGCTGACCTCCGTCGGCGCAACGCGTAGTTGGGATCAGCGCAACCGCCGAGGCTCAAGGTGTCGGCGGTGGCGCTTCTGTGATCAAAGGCGAGGAGGCCGTTTCCTTCGGATGCGATGCCGCACAGGCATGGGTACGGTACCAAACCCCGTGCGAACACATCAGACGGCAGCCCCATGAACCGAAACCTCGGTTCGCAGCGGAAGGGGCTGCTACGGTAAATCCTGCTCAGTCGAGGGTCGGACCGAGCCAAGCCGAACACCACCTGTCCACTCTGGAACGTGGCCTGCGAGAATGCGGACATTCGGCACGGCCCAAACGGATGCCTCAGTTTGACCCATTGCAGACGGTCGGAATGTCCGCTTCCAGGCAGTTCAATGGACCCGGTTCGGCAACTTCTGGCCAGTAGTGGCCTGTCTGCTCTGGGGAGGGCTTGCCAAAAAGAGCAGACAAGGTCCTGCCGAACCAACCCAGTCGTAAAGCTCGATTGGCGTCGGCCTCAAAAATGGACACCAGCACGCCGCCAGTCACCGCCGCCCTGCGGCCTCCAAGCGGGTCCGGTCAACAATCTCGACCGCGCCTCGACGAAGTTCGATTAGGCCCGCCTCGGCCCATTGTGCCAGGATGCGGCTCACCACCTCGCGCACGCTGCCGACATCGTCCGCGAGTTTCTGATGAGTCACCGCGGCGACGCCCCGCGGATCAGCCTCGGCCAGGAGCCGTTGCGCGAGGCGCTGCTTCAGCGGTGCGAACGCGACCTCGTCGATCAGCGTGAACAGGCCGGACATCAATCGCGTGTAATCATCCATGACGAAGCTGCGGAACGCCGCGCTGTCGCCCATCAGGTGCTGGAACGTGCTGTCCGGCAGGGCCGCGAGCTCGGTCCGCTCCTCGGCCACGCTCTGCGCTGGAAAGGTGCCGCCAGACAGGAGACACTGGGTGGTCAGGGCGCAGGTGCCACCCGGGCCAACCTTGTAGATCAGCACCTCGCGTCCGCCCTCCGACATCCGGAAGATCCGCGTGCGTCCCTCCAGGCACATCAGGTAGTTGGCACACTCGCCATTCAGTTCGTAGGCGATGGCGCCTGCATCCAGCACCGGGAAATGCACGGTTCCCCGAGCGATCTGAAGGTGCGCCGGGCTGAGAGCCTGTAGGAGCGGAAACCGATCGATCCACCGCTCGACCTTCTGGGCATCCGTCATGGCTGGCGTGGTCCCCCGGCCATGACGACGGGTTGATCGTCCGGCGCGCGTTGCGTTTTTCTCCCGCCGCGCCGGATTTGTGTGACCGGGGTCACCGACCGGGTGCAGCGGCCCGGCATAGCATCGCGACACAACGAACACGATAAGGGTGCCCGCCATGCGTGGCGCCCGCCGGGAGTAAACCGATGCGCCGTTTCGCCCTCAGCTTCATGCTCGCCGTCTTCGCTGCCGGCCCTGCCGCGGCCGAACAAGATCTGCTGCTCGGTGCCGATATGTCCTCACCCGCCATGACGAAGGCCGAGATGAGCCGCGCCGACGTCGAGGCGATGATCCAGGACGCGAACGGAAAGCCCATCGACCTGCACGACAAGGCGCTGTCGGGGCTCGATCTCTCGGGGCTGAATCTCCGGGGCGTCAACTTACGCACTGCGCGCCTGAACAAGGCCAATCTGCGCGGCGCCGATCTCAGCGGCGCAAACCTCGAACAGGCATGGCTCCTGAAGGCAGACCTTTCCGGCGCCAAGCTCGCAGACGCGAAGATGTTCGGCATCACGGCGCGGGACGCCAACCTCAGCGAGGCCGACCTCAGCCGGTCCATGCCCATCGGCGATTTCAAGGGCGCCAACATGAGCGGCGCCACGCTGGTCGATCTCAAGGGCGGAGCCGACATCAAGAATCAGTCCATGGGTCTGATGCGGGCGGTGTTCACCTCGGTGAACCTGTCGGGCGCGAACCTCAGGGGAGCCAACCTCGGCCGGTCACGCCTGGAGTATGCGAATCTCAAGGATGCCGATCTCACCGGCGTGGTGCTGATGGGATCGGACTTGTCCGGGGCCAATTTGACCGGTGCTACGGTCACGGGCGCGGACTTCAAGAACGTCGACGTCAGCGGTGCCCGGCTGATCAACCTCAAGGGTCAGTCCGAGGCCAAGGACTGGGCGGAGAGGGTGAACATCGACCGTGCCGTCACTCAGGCATCCAATTGACGCGCCCGTTCACCGACCTGACGGCCCGCCGCTGACCTCAACGGCTTGTGTCTCCGGAGACCCAGTCAGCGGGGATCTGCAACGTTCCTTGCATATCAGCGAAGCCACAAACTCGGGTTGCCCGATCGACAAGGCTCGCTTCAGTCCGAAGCACGACGTTCGTCGTCGCCAGCCAAATCATCGCATCATGTGATCAAAACGATCGATACGTTCCGTTGGAGCGAACGAATGGATGCGGTCATGGTCGTGGCAGATCCATTCCACGAGGTGCACGCACCATGCCCGCAGCAGCCTTTCTCCGATCACGCGCGCTTGCCCTGCCTTCCATCCTGCCCGGCCTGAGCCTTTGCCTCGCGGTGACGGGCGTCGCCCTCGGGCTGGAGAGGGTCGAGAAACATATCTTCGGCCGTGCGTGGCTGGAGGCTCTGGTCCTCGCCATCGTGCTGGGCACGGCCGTCCGCACGGCCTGGAGCCCAGGTCGGCGCTTCGTTCACGGTATCGCGTTCGGCGCCAAGACCGTCCTGGAAATCGCCGTCGTCCTGCTCGGCGCCTCGCTCAGCCTCGGGACGCTGCTCGCGGCCGGGCCGGGGCTTCTCGTCGGCATCGCGGTGGTGGTGGCTCTCGCCATCGCGGCGAGCTACGGCATTGGCCGGGCTCTCGGGCTGGCCCCGCGTCTCGCCATCCTCGTGGCCTGCGGCAACTCGATCTGCGGAAACTCGGCGATCGCGGCGGCGGCCCCGGTGATCGACGCGGACGGCGAGGACGTCGCCTCGTCCATCGCCTTCACCGCCGTGCTCGGCGTTCTCGTCGTTCTCGGCTTGCCCCTGCTCGTGCCCCTGCTCGGCCTCTCGCCGATGCAGTACGGCGTGCTCGCGGGGCTGACGGTCTACGCCGTGCCGCAGGTTCTCGCCGCAACCGCGCCGGTGGCCGCCCTCAGCGTCCAGGTCGGCACCCTGGTCAAGCTGGTCCGCGTGCTGATGCTCGGGCCGGTGGTCCTGGCTCTCTCGCTCGGGATCGGCCGGCTGCGGGCGGAAACGGACGCGACCGTACCGTCCCAGGCGGTCGATGAGCGCCCCGCCCCGGGCCGGATGCCGCTGCACCGGCTGGTGCCGTGGTTCATCCTAGCCTTCCTGGCCCTGGCGGGTCTTCGCTCGGCGGGGCTCGTTCCCGAAGGGGCTCTGCACCCCATGGCCGCGACGGCGAACGCGCTGACCATCGTGTCGATGGCGGCCCTCGGCCTCGGCGTCGACGTGCGCAGCGTCGCCAAGGCGGGACCGCGCGTCACCCTGGCGGTGGTCGCTTCGCTCGCCGCCCTCACGGCCGTGAGCCTCGGGCTGATCCGCCTGCTCGGCATCGCCTGACAGAGGCCTGCCACCTGGCGCGTCCGCGCGCGTTGAGCTCCGACCTTCTGCGATAGAGACACCCGATGTCGAGCTTGACCGAGCGTATGGCGCGCCTGATCGTTCATGGGGAGCGCCCCTACAACGCCGAGCCGCCGCTGACTCGCCTGCGGGCCCGTTACCGGACCCCTGCGGAAGACTTCTACGTCCGCTCCCACGGCGACCTGCCGGAGATCGACCCCGCCACATGGCGTCTGTCCATCGACGGCGCGGGTGTCGGCCCCCTCGATCTGTCGCTGGCGGATCTGCGCGCGCGTTTTCCCGAGGCGACCGTCACGGCCACGATGCAGTGCGCCGGCAACCGCCGCGCCGATATGCGGGCGGTGGCCCCGGTCTCGGGCGATCCCTGGGACGGCGGCGCCATCGGGACGGCGGACTGGACCGGAATCCGCCTCGGCGACGTCCTGCGTGCGGCGGGCGTAGCGCCGGGAGCGAACCTCCACTCGGACCTCCACGTGGCCTTCGAGAGCCACGATGTGGTCGAGGGCCAGTTCTACGGCGTCTCGATCCCGCTCGCCAAGGCGGTCGCCGACGAGACACTGCTGGCCTTCGCGATGAACGGGGCCCCGCTGTTGCCCGAACACGGCTTCCCCGTGCGAGCCGTCGTGCCGGGCTTCGCAGGCGTGCGCAGCCCGAAATGGCTGAAGCGCATCACGGTGCAGGACCACCCCTCGACCAACCCGATGCAAGCCGACGACTACAAGCTGTTCCCGCCGGACGTGACGGCCGAGACCGCCGATCCGGCGAAAGGCCACACCATCGAGACGATGCCGCTCAACGCCGCGATCTGCGAGCCCGCACGCGGAGCCCGGCTCAAGATGGGCGAGACCACCGTCCGCGGGTACGCCATCGCGGGAGACCGGGCGGTCGTGCGCGTCGATGTCTCAAGCGATGGCGGTCGGTCCTGGCATCAAGCCGTGCTGGAACACGAGGCCGGCGCCCCCTTCGCCTGGACGTTCTGGGAGATCGTGCTGGACCTTCCGTCCGGCGAGCGCGACCTCGTGGTGCGCGCCTGGGACGCCGCTGGGCAGACCCAACCGGCGCGGCCGGACGAGACGTGGAACTTCAAGGGCTATCTCAGCGCCTCCTGGCACTGTGTGAGGGTCGAGGTCGCCTGAGTTCCGCGACGGATCAAGGAGCGGCACGGATCAGGTCGAGCAGCGCGTCGGCGGCGCGGCTGCGGTAGCGCTCCTTGTGGCGCAGGACCCGGAAGGTCCGCGTCGGCAGGGCGAAGGACACGGCAACGAGAGCTCTGGTTCGCAGCGAGGGTCCGACCACCGCTTCGGACAGAACGCTCGCCCCGGCCCCTGCCACGACGGCGGCGAGGACCGCCTCGTTCGACGGCAGTTCGAGGGCAACGGTGAGTGCGTCCGGCGCGATGCCCAGCGCGACGATCGCCGCCTCGAAGGCGGAGCGCGTGCCCGATCCGGGTTCGCGCAGCACCCAGGAGACCGAAGCGAGGTCCAATCGTCCCGGCCGCGCGCATGCGGCCAACGGGTGGCCGGGCGAGACCACGAGGACCAGCCGATCCTCGGCGATCGGGGTGCTCGCGAGGCTGCCGTCGTCGATCGCGCCCTCCACGAAAGCGAGTTCCGCCGTCCCCGCCCGGACCGCCTCGGCGGCCTCTGCGGTGTTGCCGATGCCGAGCCGCAGGACGATGTCGGGATAGGCCGCCCGGAAGGCGACGAGGTGCCGGGGGAGCCAGTGGCTGGCGATGGTCTGACTCGCCTGAATGGCCAGCGTGCCGCGCCGCATGCCGCTGAGGTCCGCGAGCACGAGTTCGGCCGCTTGGGCGCGGGCGAGCACCGCGCGAGCCTCGCCGAGAAAGACGCCGCCCGCCTCGGTCAACTCGATGCCCCGGCCGACCCGGTGGAACAGCTTGACGGCGTGCCGGCTCTCCAGGGCGTTGATGGCGGCGCTGACCGCCGACTGGACGAGGTTCAGCGCCTCGGCCGCCCGCGTGACGTGCTGGCGCTCGGCGACCGCCACGAAGATGCGCAACTGGTCGAGGGTCATGGCGTCTCGGGCTCGGCGGGGGCCGTGGTACGGCAGGGTTCGGACACGAGCGTCACCGCGCGCCCTCGCGCTTGCCCGAGGCCTGCGCATCGACCGCCTCGGCGACCTGGAGCAGCCGCGCCTCGTCCGTGCGGGCCGTCACCACGTAGGACATCCCGGCGTCGATCCAGGAGAAGGCGGCCACGTCGTCGGCGCGGGCGTAGCGGAACACGCCGCGCCCGCCGGTCGGCCCGGCGCGGCTGTAGAGGGTCAGGCGGGTGCCCCGGTCGTCGTCGTACATCAGCATCGCCGCCGGCTCGTCTCCGGCGGGAAGCAGGCGCCCGCCCATCAGCCGGAAGCCCTGTGCCCGCAGGTCCGGCACGACGACGGGCCGGCGAAGGCGCGCGCTGAGCCATCGCACGAGGTCGGTCGAACCGTCGGCGCGGACCTCGACCGGATGAGCGGCCTCGACCACGTAGGTGCGGAAGGCGGAGACGGCTGCCTGCGTCATCGGTTCGGCCGGGGCCGAACCCGGCACGGCGCCGCGCCCGACCCACCCGACCGCACCGCCGAGGGCGAGCAGGAGCGCCGCCGCCGCGGCGTTCGGCCACCCGCGCGGGATGCGCCTCCGGCGCGGGCCTGCGAGGTTCGCGATGCGCAGGCGGGCGGGGATCGGCTCGTCCGCCACGGGCGCGAGGCGCGCGCGCAGGCGGTCCCGCACCTCCCGGTCGGCGGCAACCCGGGCGGCCGCCTCCGGATGCGCGGCCAGCCACACCTCGACGCGGGCGCGGCGGCCCGGATCGAGCCGTCCGTCCACGAAGGCGTGCAGGTCATCCTCGCCGACGGGACGCGGGTCGGACGCGGTCATTTTACCCTCCGCAGATGCCCGGTGACGATCGTGGGGGCCTGATCGAGGAAAGTGCGCATCCGGCCGCGGGCCCGGCTGAGGCGCGACATCACCGTGCCGATGGGGACTGCGAGCACGGCGGCGACCTCGGCATAGGTCATGTCCTCGACCGCGACGAGGAGCAGGACGGATCGCTGTTCCTCGGGAAGCGCGGTGATTCCGTCGAGCACGTCCCGCGCCCCCACGGCCGCCTCGGGATCGACCCCGGCCTCCGCGATCTCCATCAGCGCCTCCGGGCCGACCTCGATGCCCCGGCGGCGGCGGATGCCTTCGAGGTAGCGGTTGCGCAGAATCGCGAACAGCCACGCCCGCAGGTCGCCCTCGCGGCGCTGCGGCCAGGCGCGGATCGCCCGCTCCAGAGTGTCCTGAACGAGGTCGTCGGCCGCCTCGCGCTGCCGCAGCAGCGCGGTCGCGTAGCGCCGCAGGGCCGGAATTTGCGGTTCGATCAGGACGGCGAGGTCGTCCAAGGGCGGTCTCCGGTTCGCGGCGACGGCAATGCCCGCGCCGCCGTTCGGACGAGAGATGCCGGAATCAGTCGAACTATTCCAAGCCTCGCCCCGGCAAGCCGGTCACGCATCCGTGACCGATTGGCCGGGAGCGGTGGGGAATATTCCGGCCCGGCCGGCATCTCTCCCCGCGTGACCTCGACACTGCGGGAGAGACCATGCGCGGAGCACCGACGGCGATCCTCATCACCCTCCTGATGGCCGGGGGGATCTTGGGTGGCGGCATGATGATGCGCGCCGGGCATGCGGAGACCGCCCCCGGCGGCTTCGATGCGATGATGGCCCAATCGATGGCGCGGATGCACGCGGACATGGCGGTGGCGCCGTCCGGCGACCCCGACCGGGACTTCGCCGCCATGATGATCCCGCACCATCAGGGCGCGATCGAGATGGCGAAGGCCGAACTCGCCTACGGCCGCGACCCGGTCCTGCGCCGGCTCGCGCAGGGCATCATCGTCGAGCAGGCGCAGGAGATCGAGGTCATGCGCCGCGCCCTGGCCGAGCGACCGGTCGCGCAGACCCCACCGACGCAGCCGCCGGCCCACCACCGTCACTGAGCGGATTGCCGTCCCCCGTCCCGACCATCAACGCGAAGAGACCTTCACGATGCGACACCTCATTCCGGCGACCCTGCTGATCGCCCTCCTCGGCGGGACTGCGCTTGCGGGCCAAGCGCCGGGGCCCGCCTCGGCGCCGGACGTGCCGGTCGGCCCGCGCGACCGGTTCTATACCTCGGACCAGTTCTCCAACACGGTCTCGGTGATTGATCCCGCCGCCAACACGCTCCTCGGCGTGATCCGCCTCGGCGACACGACGCCCGCGAACCTGAGCCCGCTCTATCGCGGCCAGCTCCTCGTCCACGGCATGGGCTTCTCGCCTGACCGCAAGACCCTGCTCGCCGTCTCGATCGGCTCGAACTCGGTCAGCTTCATCGACACCGCCACCAACACGGTGCGCCGCACGACCTATGTCGGCCGCTCGCCGCACGAGGCGTTCTTCACACCGGACGGGCGCGAGGTCTGGGTCAGCGTGCGCGGCGAGGACTACGTCGCGATCCTCGACGCGGGGACCGGCAAGGAGACGGGTCGGATCACGGTGCCGAACGGGCCCGGCATGACGATCTTCTCACCCGACGGGCGTTACGGCTACGTCTGCTCCAGCTTCAGCCCCGAGACGGTCGCCATCGACGTGAAGAGCCGCGAGATCGTCGGGCGGATCAAGCAGGAGAGCCCGTTCTGCCCCGACATCGCGGCGACGCCCGACGGCAAGCAGGTGTGGTTCACCCTCAAGGACGTCGGCCGCGTCCAGGTGTTCGAGGCCACGCCGCCGTTCAAGGTGCTCAAGACCATCGAGACCGGACCGATCACCAACCACGTCAACATCGCGCGCACGAAGGCTGGGCAGTTCGCCTACGTGACGATCGGCGGCCTGAACCAAGTGAAGGTGTTCCGCACCGACGACTTCTCGCAGGTCGCGACGATTCCCACCGGCGCGCTCCCGCACGGCCTCTGGCCCTCGGGCGACGGTTCGCGGATCTATGTCGGCCTGGAGAATGCCGATGCGGTCGCGGTGATCGATACCGGTAGCAACGCGGTCATCGCCACGATCCCGATTGGCCAGGGGCCGCAGGGGGTGGCCTACGTCCCGGAAGCGGTGCCGGAGGGGGGCGGCGCGCCGAACCTCCAGCCGCTGGGCGCGGCGGGCCAATCGAGCACGCTGACGCTGGCCGGGCCGGACGGCAAGGCGGCCACGCAGGTCACGCTGTTCGACCAGGGCGTGCTGCAGACCCTGCAGGCGGCGGTGACGGGCCTCACGCCGAAGAAGCCCTACGTGCTGGCCCTCTCGGCCGATCCGAAGGGCGCCGGGCCGCTGGAGCCACTGGCCGCCTTCATGACGAACCCGGCGGGCGCGGCCATCGTCAACGCCGTCGGCCCGATCCGGCAGGTGACGCAGAACGCGAACGAGGCCGCACGGCGCAGCCTCGTCATCGTCGAGGGCAAGCCCGGCGAGACCGGCGCGACGGTCCAGACCCAGGCACCGCGCTGACGAGACGGGACGAGGGGGCGGTCGCCGGACCGCCCCCTGTCGCGCGCCGCGCCTCATACCAATCGGCGATGACAATGACTCATCGCCGATTGCCCGCGCGACTGCGCGGCGGCGGTCGTCCGCCGGACGCACGGAGCAGGACCATCGGTCCTGTTCCGTGCCGCTTAGTATCAGTAGGTGTCGGCGAGGTAGGCGGCGATGGCCTTGGCTTGCGCCTCGTCGATCGGCGCGTGGTAGACCTTGACCATCTTGGTCACTTCGGACTCCCAGAAGGCCGCGCCTTTGCCCGGCGGCTGCATCGCGATGTAGTCCACCGAATGGCAGACGAGGCAGTTCGCCTGGGCCGCCTCGAAGCCTTCCGCGTGCGTGCCGGCCTTCGGCGCCCGCAGCTCCGCGGTCGGCTCCGGCACCGCGTAGGATTTCGGCGCGGCGAGCGCCGCGCCGGTCGCGAGGGCAAGCGCCGCCGCCAGGGCGAGGGTGATGCGGGTCATCGTCGTCACTCCCTCAGGCCGCGCGCACGCGGGTGGTCTCGACCACGTTGCGCAGGTACCCGGCCGGGTTCCAGCGCGGCTCCATCGGCTGGCTCGCCCCGTCGTTGGCGGTCGCCCGCACCCGGATCGCGTGCGTCCCCGGCGCCAAGTCCGTGTCGAGGGTCCAGGGCCGGAAGGCGTAGGGGCCGAGATCCTGCCCGAGCCGCGCCTCCGTCCAGGTCTTGCCGTCGTCGGTCGAGACCGCCACCGCCTTGATCCCGGAGCCGCCGTCAAAGGCGATGCCGCGCAAGGGCGTGCGCCCGGACTTCACCTGCGCCCCGTCGGTCAGGTTGGTCAGGAAGGAGCGCACCGTGAAGCGGTTGATCGGCACGGTCTTGTCCGCCGCCTTGCCGGGCTCGGTGCAGGCGCAATCGTTGTCGGGGATGCGATAGGCCTTCTGCATCCAGAAGCCGTCGAAGGGTTTGTCGAGCACGCTGATGCTCTCCAGGTGCTTGACCCAGTAGGTGCCGTAGAAGCCCGGCACGACGAGGCGCAGGGGATAGCCGTTGAGCCAGGGCAGGTCCTGCCCGTTCATGCCCCAGGCGAGCATCACCTGCCCGTCGCGGGCGTGGTCGAGCTTGAGCGACTTGGCGAAGTCCGGCGTCTCCGGGATCACCGGGCCGTCGAGCCCGGTGAAGGCGACCTCCACGGCGCCCGCCTTCACCCCGGCCTTGTCGAGCACGGCCTTCAGCGGCACGCCGGTCCAGCGGGCGCAGCCCATGGCGCCGTTGGCGAGCTGCCCGCCGGCCATGCGCGGTTCGAAGAAGCCGCGGGAATTGCCCGAGCACTGGTTGACCGCGACGATCTCGGTCGTCGGCATCGCCTTCAGGTCGGCGAGCGAGAGCGAGACCTCCCGCTCGACATGGCCCTTGATCGCGACGCGGTAGGTCTCGGGATCGATCTCGGTCGGGATGTCGGCGAGATGGTAGCGCACGAAGAACGCGTCGTTGGGCGTGATCGCGCCCTCGTCGAACACCGAGAACGGAGTCTCCAGCTGCGGCGGACGCGCGGTCATCTGGAGCAGCGGGCGCTTGCCCGGATAGGCCACCAGGGGCCGTTCGCCGTTGCCGAAGGGCAGCGTGGCGTTGTCGCCCGCGAGCGTGCGCAAGGACGCGAAAGTGCCACCGCCGAGGCCCGCCAGGGCGGTGAGGCCCGCCCGCCTGATGAGATCGCGTCTGTCGAGCATCCGAAGTCCTCCCCTGTCCGCGCGTGACTCCGGCGACCGGGCCCGCGACGTGCGGAGGAGGAGACGCACGTCGCCCGCGGTCTATTCGCGGCGGGCCGAAATAAATTCGCTGCTCGCCCCGGTCAGCCGGTGCAGGGGCGCGCCGAGAGTCCGGTGGCCCGGTCCAGGGCAAGCCGCAGGCGGTCCGTCCTGTCCGGCGTCGTGAGCAGCGCGGCCGCCTCGGCCAGCAGGGCGAACCGTTCGGCCGGTACCGTCTCGGTCAGGAGGACGTATCGCCGCCCCTCGCTATCCCAGCGCGCCACACGCGGGCCGCTGTCCCCTTGCGCGATCTCCAGACCGGCCTGCCCGCGCGACGGTCCGCTCCAGATGGCGAGCCGGCAACCGTGACGCCCCTCGTAACCTGCGAGCCGACCGGCCGAACCGTCGTCCGGGGACAGGTAGACCAAGCGGAAGCCTGCCGCCCCCAGATCGAGGGGGAAGCCATTCGGGCCGCCCGCGGGCCGCACGTCGTTCGCGGGTGAGCCCGCCGCACCCCATGCCGTGAAGGCCGCGCGCGCGGGGTCGGCCGGCGGGCGAGACGACAGGGCGAGCCAGCCGGCGCCGACGAGGACGACCAGGGCCGCGGCGCACGCCCATCCGAGGGAGGCGCGGGCGATCGGCGCGCGCCGGGGCGGCACGGCCGCAGCCTTCACCTCCTGTTTCACTCCCTGCTTCAGCCGGGTCAGGGTCGCGACCCGCGCGGCCAGGACCGGATCGCGGGCCAGCGTCTCCGCGACTGCGCGCCGGTCCTGCGGATCGAGTTCCCCATCGACGTAGGCATTGAGGGTCTCCCAGCGCATCACGGCCCCTCGCTCCCATCGGACGACCCGGCGATCCGGTGCAGCATGATCCGCCTCGCCCTGTGCAGACGGCTCATGACCGTGCCGACGGGAATGCCGAGCCGTTCGGCGGTCTCCCGGTAGCTCAAGCCTTCGACGTCCACGCAAGTCACGACAGCCCGGCAGGGCATATCGAGAGCGGCGAAGGCTTGGCGCACGGCGATCGCCTCGATCAGGCGGTCGTCGAACCCCTCGTCGGGCCAATCGAGGAGCTCATCCTCGTGGTGGAGGCGGGTCCGGCGGATCCGGTCGATCCAGGCGTGGCGCACGATCTGGAACAGGTAGGCGCGGGCCGCGTGAGGCTCACTGGGAGTCGTACGCGTGGAAAGCGCCTTGAGAGCACTCTGCTGCATCAGGTCACGTGCGGCGTCGGGCTCACGCGTCAGGGCTAGCGCGTAGCGGAACAGGCGCGGCCACGCATCGACGAGGTGCTGACCGATGGACCGCATCCTGATGTGTCGTCCTCCCCGCACTCCATAGCACATCAATGCATGTCCACACAGAGCCGCAACGGTCGACGATGGTTGTGGATGTCGGGAGGCCTTACACCTCTGCAGCGCTACTCGGAGCGTTGTTATTGCTGAACAATCGATAGCAGGCTCGCATGTCTGCTTTCAGGCATGTGAGGATGCGGTTTTAAGGCAGGGGTGGGCGCGAAGCTGAATGTCCGGTTACGGGTATCGAGTTGATGTCCGCTCATGGCGCGTCTGAGACCTATGATCCGATCTGCGCCGATATCCGCTTCTGAGATGCCGGAAGGCTGCTGAATGGCCGAGATTAAGCGCAAAACGGCACGTCGGCTTTAGCGAGCTTGATCACCGAAGCTGACGTGGCGCATGGGTCTTTAAGGCACGTCAAACGGCTTCTGGTTTCGGCGCGGACACGCCTCAGGCAGCAGAGAAGACCGTCCAGGTTCTTCCCTGTTGTCCTTTCGCAGCGAGTGAAGTGGCGATGATGGAAGGGATCGGCGGCGCGACGAACGTCCCTTTGCCGATACTTGGTCCCCCAAGGAGCCGAGCGTCAGGGAAGGCCCAAGGAGCGTCCAGTCATACGCCCGCAGATCCCGCGTGACTTCGGGAATGGCGGCAATGGCCGTGCGCATATCTTCCGGCTTGAGCGTCTTCTTGTAGTTCCGTGAGTTCACGGTGGCGCCCTCATGGCCCATCATCGACTCCCGGATCGGATCGAGCACCTGCTGCCGGATCATCTCCGTATTGCCGAAATGCCGGAAGGAATGGAATGTCTTGCGCTCCTCACGGGCCGAAGGCACGGCTTCGTCCAGAACGACCGTCCAGCGCTTGTCGAACAGGTTCGACAAGGGCGTGTTCTCGCCAAACTGCGCGATCTCCGCGAAGATCAGATCGCTTCGTGCACCGGATCTGTCCCGCACGTAATCCAGGAAACCGAGGCGGATCAGCTCTGGATGGAGTGGCAGCGTCCGACGCGACACCGCGTTCTTGAGGCGCCGTCTGCGTGTCGGCCGGATCTTGAGCGTGGCCTGCTCCACATCGACGTCGCCGAGCTCAAGGTAGACCAGTTCGGACAGGCGCGCGCAGGTGTAGTAGCCCAGGAGCGGCAGCCAGTAGACGGCTGCGAAGATCTGCTGCCCCCGTGCGACCCGCAGCATCTCCGCTTCCGAGACCGTCGACGTCCAGACGGGGTGCGCGAACAGCGTCTTCACCTCGTCGACCTCAAAAGCCGGTCGCTTCTCGCCGTCCCGCTCCGGGTCGATCAGGCGGAAGTCGCCCAGGAGCTCGACCTGTCCGATCGGGCGCTGCTTGGCCCGGCAGTACTTCGCGATGGTCGAGAGCTGCGTGATATGCCGGTTCACGGTCGCGGGGCTGAGCCCGACTTTCTCGGTCTGCCCCATAGCTCGCATCGTTCGGCCGCGCTCGACCAGGTCCGCGATCGACAGTGCCGCGTCACGTGAACTCTTGCCGTAGGACTTCGGCAGATTCGAGAGGTTCTGGATATAGGCAGCGAGATGGGAGTGCCTGATCTGCCGCAGGTCATCGGTGCCTGCGATATCGCCCAGCATCGCTGCGACGGCCCGATGCTGACGCTGAGTTTTCTCATCCCAGGTGGTGCCCTTGTGCGTGATGAGTTGTTCGACCACCTCAGTCAGCGAGTTCGTGACCGGACCGGAATCGGCTTCGCTCCCCTCACGCGCATCGTCCAGACCTCGTTGATCGACGTCTGGAGTGTGATCGGTGGCGGCTGGAACGCGATCCTCCCCGTCAAACTCCGAAGCGCCAGACGATGGTCTTGACGCCATATCCGGCGCGGCCGCCTCCGCTTTTGGAGGGTACGACGCAGGGTCTGATGCCGCGGGTGGAGGGTTCCGGTCGGCGATAGGGTCTTGGTCGGGTGCCGGCTGGCTGAGGGGGGCGGATTTGGGACTGGCCGGATCGGTATAGCTGCCCTCTACCTGCGGCGGCATGTTTGAGGCCTGGACCTCGAAGTCGCCCCACTCGAAGCTGTCAGCGCCGTCGAAGTCGGATGTGGCCCAGCCCAGCGTGTCGCGCGGCATCTCATCCCTGGCACGCATCGCCGAGAGGTTGGCCCAGGCCTCCCGCGGATCGCAGCGGGCCTCGGCATAGGTCGTGGCGAATTCGCGCGAGACGTGCCCCGAGACGGCCGCGAGCCCGCGCAGGCACTTTGTCAGCCCGGCTTCGGTCACGGGCTCGCCCATGCTGATCAGCATGGCCTGGAGATAGGCGCGAGGTGGTGTGAGCCGTCCCGTCTCGTCAGGGCGTCCGAGATCGCGCAGATAGCCGTTCACGATGCGGCGGCGGATCGCTCCGCGTTCCGTCAGGCTGAAGCCTTCCTGCTTCAGGCGCGCATCGAGTTCGCTGTCGTACCCCGCATCGAAGCCGTCCTCGCCTGCGAGCGCCTGCAGACGCCCGAAGATGCGGTACTCTCGCGCACGCCTCTCCATCAGCGCCGGCCAGTCGCCGACGAGCGGATCACGCGGTGGATCGAGGTCGCGCCGCAGGCGCGTCAAGCGCGCGCTTCGCTCCCGGTCGACATAGGCGCGGAGATGGTCACGGATCTGACTGGTGCTACGCATGGCGGGATCGTCCCGGACGCGGAGGCTTTCCGCGTTGAGTGCCCAGCCGAGTGTGCGCGCACTCGCCGGGTCGGTTGTGCCCAGGCTGAGAGCGACCGTGGCGGAACTCCCCTTAGCAGAGGCACCAGGGGGTCGTGTCCGCTCATCGCAACGGAATCGCCTACGCCACCAGTATACCGCACCGCGTCGGTACACGTTAGAACAAATCGTCAACGGCCTGCCCCTGTGGACAAGCGCGTGCAACAGCTCTGCGTACAATCGGTGCAGCCGCGAGAGCGGCTGAGCACGGATCACAGTCAGATCAATAACTTAGCTGAGGCTTGGCTGGGGCGCCAGGATTCGAACCTGGGAATGGCGGTACCAAAAACCGCTGCCTTACCACTTGGCGACGCCCCAAGGTGAGCGGAGGCTGTCTAGACGCCGCGCCCGCCCCTGGCAAGCGGCGGATCGCGGCCGTCCGGCGCCCGCCAGCCGCGGCTCAGCGGCGCTCGGGCGTGCCGTCGATCCGGCGGGGCAGGCCCAGCGGGTTGGCGGCCTGGAGCGCGGCCGGCAGCAGCGCGTCGGGAACGTCCTGATAGCTCACCGGCCGCAGGAATCGGTCGATCGCGAGACTGCCCACCGAGGTCGTGCGCCCGTCCGAGGTCGCCGGATAGGGGCCGCCATGCACCATGGCATGCGCCACCTCGACGCCGGTCCCGAACCCGTCCACCAGGATCCGGCCGACGCGGCGCTCCAGGAGCGGCAGCAGGTCGCGCGCGGCCGCGTGATCCTCCGGCGCGAGGTGCAGCGAGGCGGTGAGCTGGCCCTCCAGGCGCTCCAGAACCGCCCGCATCGCGGCGAAGTCCGCGCAGCGCACCACAAGCCCCGAGGCGCCGAACATCTCCTCCTGCAGCTCGGGATCCGCCAGGAACACGTCCGAGTCCGCGGCGAACAGGGTGGCCCGGCCCTGGGTCGCCCCGCCCTCCGCACCCTCGGCGATGCGGGTGACGGCGGCGTGGCCGGCCACCCGCGCCACGGCCTCGCGGTAGGCGCGCTGGATGCCGGGCGTCAGCATGGTCGCGGCCGGGCTCTCGCGCAGGGCCGCGCCGGCAGCCTCCAGGAAGGCGTCGAGGCCCGGGCCCGGCAGCGCCAGGATCAGGCCGGGATTGGTGCAGAACTGCCCGGCGCCCAGCGTCAGCGAGGCCGCGAACGCCTTGCCGATCGCCGCGCCGCGCGCGGCGAGCGCGCCGGGGAACAGCAGCACCGGGTTGATGCTGCTCATCTCGGCGTAGACCGGGATCGGCGACGGGCGGCCGGCCGCGATCGCCATCAGGGCGGTGCCGCCCCGGCGCGAGCCCGTGAAGCCGACGGCGGCGATCCGGGGATCGGCCACCAGCCCCTGCCCGATCGACTGGCCGGCATCGAACAGCAGCGAGAAGGTCCCCTCCGGCAGGCCGCAGGCGGCCACCGCCTTCTGGATGGCGCGGCCGACGAGCTCCGAGGTGCCGGGATGGGCGGGATGGGCCTTGACCACCACCGGGCAGCCCGCCGCCAGGGCCGAGGCGGTGTCGCCGCCCGCCACCGAGAAGGCCAGCGGGAAGTTCGAGGCGCCGAACACCGCCACCGGGCCGACGGCGATCCGGCGCAGGCGCAGGTCCGGCCGGGGCAGCGGCTTGCGGTCCGGCAGCGCCGGGTCGATCCGCGCCTCGACGTAGCTGCCCTCGCGGACGACGCCGGCGAACAGGCGCAGCTGGCCGACCGTCCGGGCGCGCTCGCCCTCGATCCGCGGCCGGGGCAGCCCCGTCTCGGCCATGCAGCGGGTGACGAGGTCGTCCCCGATGTCCAGGATGTTCGCGGCGATCGCCTCCAGGAAGCCGGCCCGCGCCTCCGGATCGGTCTCGCGGAAGGTGTCGAACGCGGCCTCGGCGAGCGCGCAGGCCCGGTCGAGGTCGCCCCGGTCCGCGCCCGGGAAATCCGGCTCCAGGGCCCGTCCGGTGGCCGCCTCCACGGCCCGGAAGGCCGCCTCGGTGCCGCGCCGCGCCTCGGCGCCGATCAGGTTCTCGCCGCGCAGGGTCATGAGCTGCTCCTCTCGATAGGGTGTGCGGGCGGGGCCGCACCGGGACGGCGCGTGCGGGCGGTCAGCCCCGCTGCGCCGCCAGGGCCTTCTCGCGGATAGCCGCGAGGGTCATGGTCGGGGTGAGCGCCTCGGGATCGACGAGGCAGTGGATCATCGCCGGCAGCCCGGAGGCGAGGCCGCGCTCGAAGGCGGGGGCGAACTCCTCGGTGCGCTCCACGCGCTCGCCGTGGCCGCCGCAGGCGCGGGCGAGGGCCGCGAAGTCGGGGTTGCGCAGCTCCGTCGCCGAGACGCGGCCGGGATACTCGCGCTCCTGGTGCATCCGGATCGTGCCGTACATGCCGTTGTCGAGCACGACCACCACGACGGCGATCCCGTACTGCACGGCGGTGGCGAATTCCTGCACGGTCATCATCACGTCGCCGTCGCCGGCCAGCGCCACGACGATCCGCTCCGGGCGGCTGCGCTTGGCCATCACGGCGGCCGGCAGCCCGTAGCCCATGGAGCCGGAGGTCGGCGCGAGCTGCGTGCCGAAGGCGCGGAACCGGTAGTAGCGGTGGACCCAGGTGGCGAAGTTGCCGGCGCCGTTGCAGATCACCGCGTCCGGCGGCAGCCGCTCGCGCAGCCAGGTGATCGCCGCGCCGTACTGGAACGCGCCGGGCTTCGGCTCCGGCGTCTCGGACCACGCGCGGTAGGCGGCGTGGGCCTCGGCGGCGCGGCCGGTCCCGGTGGCCTCGAAATCCGGCAGGACCGCGCAGAAGGTCTCGGGCGCCGCCTCGATCGCCAGCGCCGGCTGGTAGACCCGGCCGAGCTCCGCCGCGTCGGCGTGGACGTGGACCAGTGGCAGGCCGGGATCGGGGATGCCGAGCAGGCCGTAGGATTGCGCGGGCATCTCGGAGAGGCGGCCGCCCACCATCAGCAGCAGGTCGGCCTCCCGGATCCGGGCGAGCAGCGCCGGATTCGGCCCGATCCCGAGCTCGCCCGCGAAGTTCGGGTGGTCGGCGGGGAAGAGCTGAGCCCGCCGGAACGAGACCGCCACCGGCAGGTCGTGGCGCTCGGCCCAGGCGGCCATGGCGGCGACGGCGCCCGGCGTCCAGCGGGATCCGCCCAGCAGCACCACCGGCCGCCGCGCCTCCGCCAGCATCGCCCGCAGGCGCGCGACGTCGTCCCCGGACGGGGCCGGCGCGGCCGGCACGACGCGCGGCGCGTCCGGCACGGCCGCGACGTCGTCGAGCATGTCCTCCGGCAGGGCGACCACGACGGGGCCCGGGCGCCCCTGCATCGCGACCCGGAAGGCCCGGGCGAGGATCTCCGGGATGCGTGCGGCGTCGTCGATCTCCACCGCCCACTTGGCGACGCCGCCGAACATCTGCCGGTAATCGATCTCCTGGAACGCCTCGCGATCCCGCATCCGCCGGGCGATCTGGCCGACGAACAGGATCATCGGCGTCGAATCCTGGCGGGCGATGTGCACGCCGGCGGAGGCGTTGGTGGCGCCGGGCCCCCGGGTGACGAAGCAGATGCCCGGGCGGCCCGTGAGCTTGCCGGCGGCCTCCGCCATGATCGCCGCGCCGCCCTCCTGCCGGCAGACCAGCACGTCGATACCGCTGTCGCGCAGGGCGTCGAGCACCGCGAGGTAGCTCTCGCCGGGGACGCAGGTCACGCGCTCGACACCCTGCGCCCGGAGCTGGTCGACGAGCACCTGCGCGCCGGTGCGTGGGGGCAATCCGCTCAAGCCGTTCCTCCCTGGCGCTCGGGCCGCATCCGGGGCGTGGTGCCGGGATCGGCCGTGGATCCGCCCGCCGCTGAGATGCGTCTGATATCCCAGTTTCAGGATAGGGACGGGTCCGGGGCGGTCAACCTGTCAGACGAGGGGCCGCCGGTCGAGGGCCCGGCGGGTCATCTGGTCGAGAAAGTCGAACAGCGTCCCGATCCCGGCAACGGCCGTACCCGCGTCCCGCGCCGCGATGCCCGACACGATCGCCGCATGGATCGCGGCGCAGTCCGGGAAGCTCGCCGTCGGCTCGTAGGTGTACCAGAACCGGCGCGACTGCGCGTGGAGCGCCGCCATGGTGCCGGTGAGCGTCGGGTTGTGGGCGGCGCCGACCAGGCCCTCGTGCAGGGCGCGCTTGTGCCGGAAATACGCTTCTCGATCACGGGCCTCGGCGGTGCTGCGCAGCCCGCCGACGCAGTCCAGCAGCCGCGCCACGTCGGCCTCGGTGGCGCGCGCGATGGCGCAGCGGGCCACGGTCTCGTCGAGGGGGCGCCGCACTTCCAGCAGTTCGAGGTGCTTGATGATGTCGACCTGGGTGACGAGGACGCCGCGGCGCGGGTGGACCTCCACGAACCCGATCGTCTTCAGCCGCGCCAGCGCCTCGCGGACCGGGGTCCGGCCGAGGCCCAGCTCGGCGCCGAGTTCGCCCTCTGAGACCATGGCGCCGGGCGCGAGGCGGCGGGTGATGATCATCTGCTCGATGGCGTCGTAGGCGGTCTCGGCGAGCGAGCGCGGCCTCGGCGCGTCCGCCGGCGTCGCGCGCCCGCGGCCCGCAAATTCCAATCCGGCCAAGAACTTCCCCGTCGATCTGTGTCCGTATCCGTCGCAACCTGCGCCGGTTGACAATGGCGCCGCGCGGCGCGTTACTCAAGACTTGGGATATCAGTCCGCGCGCAGCGCGGGCAGGAGCCAAGGCCGGCGCAAGCGACGGGTGATTGTCACCGTTGCCGGGCGTGGAGACCGAGGCCCGGGGAGGAGAAGCGGATGTCCGGGTTGTCCCCTGAGACGCGCGCCAAGCTGAAGACCGTCAGCACGGCGACGCTGATGACCGCCCTCTACAAGCGCGGCTTCCGTAACCAGATGATCCAGGGCGTGCTGCCGCTGAAGGCCGGCGGCCCGACGATGGTCGGCGAGGCCTATACCCTGCGCTACATCCCGGCCCGGGAGGACCTGAACCCGATCACGGTGTTCCGCGACCGCGCGCACCCGCAGCGCAAGGCCGTGGAGGAGTGCCCGCCCGGCGCCGTGATGGTGATCGACAGCCGGAAGGACGCCCGTGCCGCCTCCGCGGGCTCGATCCTGGCGACCCGGCTGATGGTGCGCGGCTGCGCCGGGCTCGTCACCGACGGCGGCTTCCGCGATGCCGACGAGATCGCCCGGCTCGAGATGCCGAGCTACCACGCGCGCCCGTCGGCGCCGACGAACCTCACGGTCCACCAGGCGATCGACATCAACGTGCCGATCGGCTGCGGCGACGCGCCCGTCTTCCCCGGCGACGTGATCGTCGGCGACGGCGACGGGGTGGCGGTGATCCCGGCCCACCTCGCGGACGCGGTCGCCGACGAGGCCGTGGAGATGACCGCCTACGAGGATTTCGTCACCGAGGAGGTTCGCAAGGGCCGCACAATCCTCGGCCTCTACCCTGCCACCGACGAACAGAGCCTCGCCGATTTCGCCGCCTGGCGGACGCGGACCGGTCGCTGAGCGTGCCGCACCGGCCCGCTCCGTCCCGGCCCGCGCTCGGCAACGGGCCGGGACGCGTCGGATTCGGCTCGGGGGGACGCCATGGCGGCGGGGTTGCACGGGGGCGATGCGGCGCCGGAGATCGAGCGGCGGACGATCGCCAAGGTGTCGCGGCGTCTTCTGCCGCTGATCGTCCTGATCTACTTCGTCGCCTACATGGACCGGACGAATGTAGGCTTCGCCTCGTTCGGGCTGGACCGGGAATTCGGGTTCTCCGCCACGGTCTACGGCTGGGCGGCCGGCATCTTCTTCCTCGGCTACGTCATCTTCGAAGTGCCGAGCAACGTCCTGCTGGAGCGCGCCGGGGCGCGGTTCTGGATCGCCCGGATCATGGTCACCTGGGGGCTTGTGGCGGGCAGCATGGCCCTCATCACCGGCCCGGCGAGCTTCCTCGCCCTGCGCTTCCTGCTGGGCGTGGCCGAGGCCGGCTTCTTCCCCGGCGTGATCCTCTATTTCACCTACTGGTTCCCGAAGCGGTACCGGGCGCGCGTGGTCGCCGCGCTGTTCCTGGCGGTCCCGGGCTCGAACGCCCTCACCGCCGTGATCTCGGGGGCGCTGCTCCAGCTCGACGGGGCGCTCGGCCTGCACGGCTGGCAGTGGCTGTTCCTCCTCGAGGCGGCGCCCTCGATCCTGCTGGCCTTCGCGGTCCTGGCGCTGATGACCGACCGGCCCGAACAGGCGGCGTGGCTCACGGTCGAGGAGCGGCTGTGGCTGGAGGCGGAGCTCGCGGCGGAGCGGGACGGCACCGTCAGGACCCACGGGCACTTCACCCTAGGGCAGGTCCTCACCGACCGGCGCGTGCTGGCGCTGGGGGCGATCTACTTCAGCATCGGCACCGCCACCTACGGCATCACCTTCTTCCTGCCGCCGATCCTGAAGAGCCTGCACCTCACCGACTGGGAGACGGGCGTCGCCACGGCGGTGCCCTACGGCGTCGGCACCCTGGGCATGATCGCCTGGAGCTGGTCGTCGGACCGGCGCGACGAGCGCCGCTGGCACTTCGCGATCGCCGCCCTCGTCGCCGCCCTCGGCCTCTTCGCCTCCGGACCGGTGCTGGGCAGTCTCTGGGCGCTCACGGCGATGTCGGCGGCCACGCTCGGGCTCTACGGGAGCAAGCCCGCCTTCTGGGCGATGCCGGGGGAGTTCCTGGCCGGGCCCGCGGCCGCGGGAGGGATCGCGCTGATCAACGCGATCGGCAATCTCGGCGGCTTCGTCGGCCCCTACGTCCTGGGCTGGCTCAAGGATCACACCGGCACCTACGAGGCCGGCCTCTACTTCCTGGCGGCTTGCGCGCTCGTCTCCGCGGCGATCACGCTCGCCGCCGTCCGCCCGGCCGGGCCGAACGCGTGAGACCGGAGACAGAGCGATGACCGCGCGCAAGAAGACCCTGGACGACCTGCGCAGCCAGCGCTGGTTCGGCGCCACCGACCTGCGCAGCTTCGGCCACCGCTCGCGCATGCTGCAGATGGGCTACGAGCGGGCGGATTTCACCGGCAAGCCGATCGTCGGCATCATCAACACCTGGAGCGACATCAACCCCTGCCACCAGCATTTCCGCGAGCGCGTGGAGCACGTGAAGCGCGGCGTCTGGCAGGCGGGCGGCTTCCCGATCGAGCTGCCGGCGCTGTCGCTGTCCGAGAACTTCGTCAAGCCGACCACGATGCTCTACCGCAACCTCCTGGCCATGGAGGTGGAGGAGCTGCTGCGCCAGCATCCCGTGGACGGCGCGGTGCTGATGGGCGGCTGCGACAAGACCACGCCCGGCACCGTCATGGGCGGGATCTCCATGGACCTGCCGATGATCTTCCTGCCGGCCGGACCGATGATGCGCGGGCATTTCGGCGGCACGATCTTGGGCTCCGGCTCGGATGTCTGGAAGTACTGGGCCGAGAAGGAGGCCGGGAACATCACCACCCAGCAGTGGAACGACATGGAGGCGGGCATCGCCCGCTCCGCCGGGACCTGCATGACCATGGGCACGGCCTCGACCATGACGGCGATCACCGAGGCGCTGGGTCTGTCCCTGCCGGGCTCGGCCTCGATCCCGGCAGCGGACGCGGATCATCCGCGGATGGCCGGCGCCTGCGGCCGGCGGATCGTCGAGATGATCTGGGAGGACCTGAAGCCGTCCGACATCCTCGACCGCCGCTCGATCGACAACGCGCTGGTGGTCCACAACGCGCTGGCCGGCTCCACCAACGCGATGATCCACCTGGTCGCCATGGCCGGGCGGGCCGGCATTCCGGTCAAGCTCACCGAGTTCGACGAGTTCGCCCAGAGGGTGCCGGTGATCGCCAACCTCCGGCCCTCGGGGCAGTGGCTGATGGAGGATTTCCACATCGCGGGCGGCATCCGCGCCCTGATGGCGCGCCTGTCCCCCCTGCTCCACCTCGATGCCCGCTCGGTCACCGGCGGCACGGTCGGCGACGGGCTCGCCGGCATGAAGGTGTTCAACGACGACGTGATCCGGCCCCTCGACCGGCCGATCGTCGCCATGGGCGGGACCGCGATCCTCTACGGCAACCTCGCTCCGGACGGCTGCGTGATCAAGCCGCCGGCCGCCGACCCGCGCTTTCTGAACCATACCGGTCCCGCGCTGGTCTTCGACAGCTACGACGCGATGAACGCCGCGGTGAACGACCTCGACCTCGACGTCACCCCCGGCCACGTGATGATCCTGCGCAATGCCGGGCCGATCGGCGGCCCCGGCATGCCCGAATGGGGCATGCTGCCGATCCCCAAGGTCCTGCTCCGGCAGGGCGTGCGCGACATGGTCCGGATCTCGGACGCGCGGATGAGCGGCACGAGCTACGGCGCCTGCATCCTGCACGTGGCGCCGGAATCCGCCGCGGGCGGCCCGCTCGCGGCGGTGCGCGACGGCGACCTCATCACCGTGGACGTGCCCGGGCGGCGGATCCACCTGCATCTCGACGACGCCGAGATCGCGGCGCGGGTGAAGGCGTTCCGGCCGCCGGACCGGGTCTATCCGCGCGGCTACAATCGCCTGTTCGCCCAGCACGTGCGGCAGGCGCACGAGGGGTGCGATTTCGACTTTCTGGAGGGCGCCGGCGGGATCCCGGAACCCGAGATTCACTGACCGGCCCGAGCCGTCGGCAACAGGCGGCGGGCCGCACCACAGGGAGGGACCATGGTCATGATCGCACGCAGGGGGCTGCTCGCCGGAGCGGCCCTGCTCGGCGCCGCGCGGGCGGCCGGAGCCGGCTGGGAGCCGTCGCAGCGGGTGCCCGACCCGGCCGTCGAGATCCTCGATCCGGCCTTCGCCAAGTACCGCCTCGCCTCGGCGACGGTGGAGCGGGTCGCCACCGGCTTCCGCTGGGCCGAGGGGCCGGTCTGGTTCGGCGACATGGGATCGCTGCTGTTCAGCGACGTGGTCAACGACCGGATCATGAAGTGGGAGGAGGCGTCGGGCGCGCTCTCGGTGTTCCGCAAGCCGTCGAACTACGCGAACGGCAACACCCGCGACCGGCAGGGCCGGCTGATCACCTGCCAGCACAGGACCCGCAGCGTCACCCGGACCGAGCACGACGGCAGTCTCACCACGCTGCTCGACCGGTTCGACGGCAAGCCGCTGAACTCGCCGAACGACGTCGTCTGCCATTCCGACGGAGCCGTGTGGTTCACCGATCCGGCCTTCGGGCCGAACCCGCACGAGGCGATGGCCGCGCCGGAACTGCCCGGCACCGTCTACCGGATCGACCCCAGGACGGGGCAGGCCAGCGTCGCGGTCGAGGGCGTGGCGGGTCCGAACGGGCTCTGCTTCTCGCCGGACGAGTCCAAGCTCTACGTCATCGAGGCGCGGGCGAAGCCGAACCGCCTGATCCGCGTCTACGACGTGGTCGAGAACGGCACCAAGACCGCGAACGGGCGGGTTTTCTACGACGCCGGCACCGGCACGCCGGACGGGTTCCGCGTCGACGTCGACGGCAATCTCTGGTGCGGCTGGGGGATGAGCGAGGCCGAGGACGGGGTCATCGTGCTCTCGCCGCAGGCCAAGCTGATCGGCCGGATCCGCCTGCCCGAGCGCTGCGCCAACCTGTGCTTCGGCGGCCTCAACCGCAACCTGCTGCTGATGACGGCCTCGCACTCGGTTTATGCGCTGTACGTGAATACGCGGGGCGCCGGGACCTGCTGAGGCTGGACGGCCGGTGGGGCCGCCGGGCCGTCCTCGCGGGCGGGGCGAGCAATCCAGGATAGCGCCACGCTGACCGATGTCGCGCTGCCCTGGGTCGCTTCGCTCCGCTCACGATGACGGCGGTGGCCCGCCCTACTCGGCCGCCTGCGGCAGGTACCGCGCCGGGTCGTAGTTCAGGATCGGCCCGAGCCAGCGCTCGACCTCGCGGACATCCATCCCCTTGCGGGCGGCGTAATCCTCGACCTGATCCCGCTCCACCTTGGCGACGCCGAAATAGTGCGCCTCCGGGTGGGCGATGTAGATCCCCGACACCGACGAGCCCGGCCACATGGCGTAGGACTCGGTGAGCTTCACGCCAATCCGGCTCTCGGCCTTGAGCAGGTCGAACAGAGTCGTCTTCTCGGTGTGGTCGGGCTGGGCCGGGTAGCCCGGGGCCGGGCGGATGCCGTCGTACTTCTCCAGCACCAGCTCATCGGCGCCGTAGGCCTCGTCGGCCGCGTAGCCCCAGAACTCCTTGCGCACCCGCTCGTGCATCCGCTCGGCGAAGGCCTCGGCGATGCGGTCGGCGAGCGCCTTCACGAGGATCGCCCGGTAATCGTCGTTCGCCCGCTCGAAGCGCTCGGCGATCCGCACCTCCTCCAGACCCGCCGTGACCACGAAGCCGCCGACATAATCGGCAATGCCGGTCTCGGCCGGCGCCACGAAGTCCGACAGGCAGGTGTTCGACCGCCCGTCGCGCTTCGAGAGCTGCTGGCGCAGGCCGTGGAAGGTGGCGAGCCGCTCCGACCGGCTCTCGCCGGTGTAGAGCGCGATGTCGTCGCCGACGCTGTTGGCCGGCCAGAAGCCGATCACCGCCTTCGGGTTGAACCAGCGCTCCTCCACGATCTGCTTCAGCATGCCTTGCGCGTCCTCGTAGAGGGCGCGGGCGGCCGGGCCCTGCTCCGGGTCGTCCAGGATCGCCGGGAAGCGGCCCTTGAACTCGTAGGTCTGCAGGAACGGCGTCCAGTCGATGTAGGGCACGAGGTCCGCGACCTCGTAGGAGCCGTAGACCCGGGTGCCGGTGAAGCTGGGCTTGGCCGGCTTGTAGGCCGACCAGTCGATCTTGAACGCGTTGGTCCGCGCCTTGGCGAGCGGGAGCCGCTGCTTGTCGGCCTCCGACCGCTTGTGGGCGTCGGCGACCTTGGCGTACTCGGCCCGGACCTTCTCGATCGTGGCGCCGCGGGTCTCTTTGGAGATCAGGCTCGAGACCACGCCGACCGCGCGGCTCGCGTCGGTGACGTAGACCGCCTGACCCTTGGCGTAGGCCGGGTGGATCTTCACCGCCGTGTGGACCCGGCTCGTGGTGGCGCCGCCGATCAGCAGCGGCACGTCGAGACCCTCGCGCTCCATCTCGCCCGCCACGTGGACCATCTCATCGAGCGACGGTGTGATCAGGCCGGACAGGCCGACGATGTCGACCTTCTCGGTCTTGGCGGTCTCCAGGATCTTGGCGGCCGGCACCATCACGCCGAGATCGATGATCTCGTAGTTGTTGCAGGCCAGCACGACGCCGACGATGTTCTTGCCGATGTCGTGGACGTCGCCCTTCACGGTGGCCATCAACACCTTGCCGGCGGCCTGGCGCTTGCCGTCGCCGCCGTTGGCGCGCTTCTCCTCCTCCATGAAGGGCTCGAGATAGGCGACCGCCTGCTTCATCACCCGGGCGGACTTCACCACCTGCGGCAGGAACATCTTTCCCGAGCCGAACAGGTCGCCGACCACGTTCATGCCGGCCATCAGCGGGCCCTCGATGACGTGGAGCGGGCGCTCGGCCTTCTGTCGCGCCTCCTCGGTGTCGGCCACGATGTACTCGGTGATGCCGTTGACCAGCGCGTGCTCGATGCGCTTCTCGACGGGCGCCTCGCGCCACGTCAGGTCGGCGGTCTTGGCCTGTGCCGAGGCGCCGGTCTTGAAGCGCTCGGCGGCCTCCAGCAGGCGCTCGGTGGAATCGTCGCGGCGGTTGAGGACCACGTCCTCGCACAGCTCGCGCAGCTCCGCCGGGATCTCGTCATACACGGCGAGCTGGCCGGCATTGACGATGCCCATGTCCATGCCGGCCTTGATGCAGTGGAACAGGAACACCGCGTGCATCGCCTCGCGCACCGGCTCGTTGCCGCGGAACGCGAAGGACAGGTTCGAGACGCCGCCCGAGATATGGGCGTGCGGCAGGGTCTCGCGGATCGTGCGGGTCGCCTCGATGAAGGCCACGCCGTACGGGTTGTGTTCCTCGATACCGGTGGCGACGGCGAAGATGTTCGGATCGAAGATGATGTCCTCGGGCGGGAAGCCGACCTGCTCGGTCAGGATCCGGTAGGCCTTGGTGCAGATCTCGACCTTGCGCTCGTAGGAATCCGCCTGCCCCTGCTCGTCGAAGGCCATCACCACCACGGCGGCCCCGTAGGAGCGGCAGACCTTGGCGGCCTCGATGAACTTCTCCTCGCCCTCCTTCATCGAGATCGAGTTCACGATCGGCTTGCCCTGGATGCACTTCAGGCCGGCCTCGATCACCTCGAACTTCGAGGAATCGACCATCACGGGCACCCGGGCGATGTCGGGCTCGGCGGCGACGAGGTTCAGGAACTCGACCATCGCCTTCTGGGAGTCGAGCAGGCCCTCGTCCATGTTGACGTCGATCACCTGGGCGCCGGCTGCCACCTGATCGCGGGCTACGTCGAGCGCCGCCGCGTAGTCGCCGTTGGTGATGAGCTTGCGGAATTTGGCCGAGCCGGTGACGTTCGTGCGCTCGCCCACGTTCACGAAGGGGATTTCTGGCGTGAGGACGAAGGGCTCCAGGCCCGAGAGCCGCATCAGGCGCGGCACCTCGGGGATCGGCCGCGGCGCCTTGCCGGCGACGGCCTCCGCGATGGCGCGGATGTGGTCCGGGGTGGTGCCGCAGCAGCCGCCGACCATGTTGACGAGGCCGGATTCGGCGAACTCGCCGACCAGCTTGCCCATCGCCTCCGGACTCTCGTCGTAGAGGCCGAACTCGTTCGGCAGGCCGGCATTCGGGTAGGCGCAGACCAGGGTATCGCAGATCCGCGACAGCTCGGCGATGTGGCCGCGCATCTCCCGGGCACCGAGCGCGCAGTTGAGGCCGAAGGTCAGCGGCTCGGAATGGCGCAGGGAGTGCCAGAAGGCCGCCGGGGTCTGGCCCGACAGGGTGCGGCCCGAGAGATCCGTGATCGTGCCGGAGATCTGGATCGGCAGGCGGATGCCGGTCTCGTCGAAGACTTGCCACGCCGCCGCCACTGCGGCCTTGGCGTTCAGCGTGTCGAAGATGGTCTCGATCAGGATCAGCTCGGCACCGCCGTCGATCAGGCCGCGGACCTGCTCCACGTAAGCCTGCTTGACCTGATCGAAGGTGACGGCCCGGAAGCCCGGGTTGTTCACGTCCGGCGAGATCGACAAAGTCCGGTTCGTCGGGCCGATGGCGCCGGCCACGAAGCGGCGGCGTCCGTCCTTCTCCTCGGCGAGCTTGGCGGCCTCCCGGGCGAGCCGCGCCCCCTCGGCGTTCAGCTCGTGGATGATCGACTCCATGCCGTAATCGGCCTGTGCGATGGTGGTGCCCGAGAAGGTGTTGGTCTCGCAGACGTCGGCGCCGGCCAGGAAGTAGTCGAGGTGGATCTGCCGGATCGCGTCGGGCTGGGTCAGGATCAGGAGGTCGTTGTTGCCCTTCTGATCGTGGCCGTGATCCTTGAACCGGTCGCCGCGGAAATCCTCTTCCGAGAACTTCAGCCGCTGGATCACGGTGCCCATCGCCCCGTCGAGGACGAGGATCTTTTCCGCCGCGCGCTGGCGCAGGGCCTTCGCGATCTCGGTGCCGTCGACGGGGGCAAAATCGGTCATCATGCGTCCTGTCAGATCACCTCATCCTGAGGTGCCGGAGCGAAGCGGAGGCCTCGCAGGAGGCCTCCAGATCTCGTGTCGATCCCTGGAGCCCTCCTTCGAAACCGCTTGCACGGCACCTCCGGATGAGGTGGAGGGTGGGATCAATCAGTGTTTCGGGTCGGCCGCGGTCAGCCCGCCTTTTCCAGGGCGGTAAGGCGCTTCTCGATCGCTTCGAGCCGCTCCTCGACTTCCGCGGCGGCGTACCGGCCGAGGACAGATTCGCCGTTGATTGCCTCACGCATATTCGCGAGGCGGCCCTCGATGTTGCCCAGTCGCTGATTGACGACTGCGAACTCGCGCGTGTTGTCCTGTCTCAGATCCCGAATTTCTGTCCTCAGCTCCCGAAGGAGCGGAACGATCATATCCTGCGGCTCGGCCATCGCGAAAAACCCCCTGCCGCGCCCGAACCGGGCGCAGCCTGAATTTAAGCCGCGGCCTTCGCAGCCGCCAGCTTCGGCGCCTGGGCGCGCAGGCCGAGCAGGTGGCAGATCGCGTAGACCAGATCCGAGCGGTTCATCGAGTAGAAGTGGAAGTCGTTGACGCCCTCATCCACCAAATCGAGCACCTGCTCAGCCGCCACCGCGGCGGCGACGAGGCGGCGGGTCTCCACGTCGTCCTCCAGCCCCTCGAACCGGGCGGCCAGCCAGTAGGGCACCGAGGCGCCGGTGCGGCGGGCGAAGTTCGCCGCCTGCTTGAAGTTCTGCACCGGCAGGATGCCCGGGATGATCGGGATCGTGATCCCGGCGGCCCGGACCTTCTCCAAGTAGCGCAGGTAGATCTCGTTCTCGAAGAAGAACTGGGTGATCGCCTGATCGGCGCCGGCATCGACCTTGGCCTTCAGGGCGTCGATGTCGGCGTCCAGCGAGGCCGCCTCGGGATGCTTCTCGGGGTAGGCCGAGACCGAGACCTTGAAGTCGCCGATCCGCTTGATCCCCTGCACCAGTTCGGCGGTCGAGGCGTAGCCTTCCGGATGGGGCCGGTAGGCGTGGCCGACGCCCTCGGCCGGGTCGCCGCGCAGGGCCACGATGTGGCGCACGCCCGCGTCCCAGTAGGACTGCACCACCGCGTCGATCTCGTCGCGGGAGGCGTCCACGCAGGTGAGGTGGGCGGCGGGCTTGAGGCCGGTCTCGCGGACCATCCGGGCGACCGTGTTGTGGGTGCGCTCGCGGGTCGAGCCGCCGGCCCCGTAGGTCACCGAGACGAAGCTCGGCTGGAGCGGCGCGAGGCGCTCGATGGAGTTCCAGAGGATCTTCTCCATCTCGTCGGTCTTCGGCGGGAAGAACTCGATCGAGACGCGGATCGGGTGGTAGCCGTCGCGGCTGGCGCGGTGGGTGGAGCGGCGCATCGGGGTCTCGTCCTCTATGTCGGTCGGTTCAGACGAAGTCTGCGGAGTTCGGTGTCTCAGGCGACGGCGCGCTGAGGCTGTTCTGTGTCGGTCAGCCCGTCTTGGGCCAGCCCGTCCTGGGCCAGCCAGAGGGTGACGGTGAGCTGGCCGGACTCGCGCGGCGCCAGATCGCGGGTGGCGACCGTGGCGAGGCCGGCCTCGGCGAGCCAGCCGGAGACCTGGTCGGCCGAGAAGCCGAGGCGCCGGTGGGCCTGTCCGGTGCGCAGGAACTCCAGATCGTGCGGCGCGAAATCCACCACCAGCAGGCGGCCGCCCGGCGCCACGAGCCGCGCGGCGCCGCGGAGCGCCCGGGCCGGGTCGTCGAGATAATGCAGCACCTGATGGACTACGACGAGGTCGAAACTCGCCCGCGCGAAGGGCGGCGCGTGAATGTCGCCCTGCCGCAGATCGACCCGCGCGAGGCCCTGGCGCTCCAGGTTGGCCCGGGCGACGGACAGCATGGCGTGGCTCGAATCGAGGCCGGTGGCCCGGCCGGCCCGGGGCGCCAGGAGGCCGAGCATCCGGCCGGTGCCGGTCCCGAGATCGATCAGGCTGCCGATCGGGCGGTCGCCCAGGGCGTCGAGCACCGCGGCCTCCACGATCGCCTCGGGCACGTGCAGGGAGCGCAGCTCGTCCCATTTGGGAGCCAGCCGGGCGAAGAAGGTCGTGGCCGCCTCGGCCCGCTGCGCCCGGACGGCGTCGAGCCGCGCGCGGTCCTCCGAGAGCGGCGGCGCGGTCCGGTCGAGCCCGGACAGCAGCGGGTCCGCCAGGCCGGCGCGGGCGTCGGACAGCCGGAAGAACGCCCAGGCCCCCTCGCGGTGGCGCTCGACCAGCCCTGCCTCCACCAGGAGCTTCAGGTGGCGGGAGATCCGCGGCTGGGACTGGCCGAGGATGTCGGTGAGGTCGGAGACCGACAGCTCACCCTCGACGAGGAGCGCCAGGATGCGCAGGCGCGTCTCCTCCGCGGCCGCACGCAGGACGCCCAGGGCTTCCGGAAAGGGGATCGACCCCGCCTCTTGCCTGCGTTCGATAGACATAAAGATATGTTTATGTCCGTTTCGACGCGGACGCAAGCGCGATCTTGAACCGGCCTGAGGCGATCGTGCCGAGCCGATGAGACGGTAGCGCGGCGGCCGCGTTGACGGCAGGATCGATGGCAGGGCCGCGGACCGCGCGCCCGGGAGGCGCGCATGGCCGAGAGCCCGTTCCCGCAGATCACGCTGGTCCGCCACGGCGAGACCGCCTGGAGCCTGTCCGGTCAGCATACCGGGCGCAGCGACATCCCCCTGACGCCGGAGGGCGAGGAGGCGGCGCGCGCCCTCGCCCCGCGCCTGGCGGCCCGCGCCTACGCGGAGGTCTGGTCGAGCCCGTCGAGCCGGGCGGCCATGACCTGCGCGCTGGCGGGTTTCGGCGACCGCCGCATGATCGACCCGGATCTCGCGGAGTGGGATTACGGCGCCTACGAGGGCCGGACCACGAAGGCGATCCTGGCCGAGCGGCCGGACTGGCGCCTGTTCCGCGACGGCTGCCCCGGCGGCGAGACGGCGGCGGACGTCGGTGTCCGGGCGGACCGGGTCATCGCCCGGGCCCGCGCCCGCGACGCCGACCTGATCGTGTTCTCCAGCGCGCATGTCCTGCGCGTGCTCGCCGCACGCTGGATCGGTCTGGAGCCGCGGGGCGGCGCGCTCCTCGTCCTCGGCACGGCGAGCGTCTCGGTCCTCGGCTACGAGCACGACCGGACCGAGCCCGTGCTGCGCGCCTGGAACGGGTAGGCGCTAGCGCAGCCAGTACCCGTCCGGCGCCAGCGCCTGGGGCATCGGCTCGCCGAGGGCGTGGTGGACGATGCGGTCCACGGCGCGGACCATGGCGTCGAGGGGCAGGTCGTTGGGCTCGGTGCCGAACGGTTCCTCCAGCTCGTCGCCGAGGGCGTCGAGGCCGAAGAACGTGTAGGCCACGAGCGCGACCACGATCGGGGTCGCCCAGCCGAGCGAGCCGGTGAGGCCCACCGGCAGGAGCAGGCAGTAGAGCCACGCGGTCCGGTACACGAGCAGCGTGTAGGCGAAGGGCAGCGGCGTGTTGGCGAGCCGCTCGCAGGCGGTGTGCACGCCCGACAGCGCCTCGATCCGGGCCTCGAGGATGCCGAACTGGATGTCGCTGAGCCGGCCCGCGCGCGTCAGCGCGGCGAGGTCGCGGGTGATGGCGGCCAGGACCGAGTCGGTGGGGTTCGGACCGGACAGGTCCGAACCCGGGCTGGTCCGGTCGACGGCGGCGGCCTCGTCCAGGTCGCGCAGGCGGGCGTGGAGGCCGTGCGCGAAGGCCGACAGGCGCCGGAGCTGGAGCGCGGCCTCCCGCTCGGGCAGCAGGGCCGGGAGGGAGCGAGCGAGGTTGCGCACCTCGCCGATCAGGTTGCCCCAGTGCTTCCGGGCCTCCCACCAGCGCTCGTAGCAGGCGTTGTTGCGGAAGCTCAGGAAGATCGAGAGGGCGAGCCCGACCACGGTGAACGGCGTCACACCGGCGCTGATCGGGAACAGCGCGGGCCAGCGCGACTCCGCCCACACCACCGCGCACGAGACCGCGATGATCCCGGCGAGCTTGGGCGCCACCCGCGGCAGGATCGAGCCGCGCAGGGTGAACAGCAGGGTCAGCAGGCTGGGCCGGGTGCGGACGATCATCGGGACTTCGGCGATGCGGTGCCGCCGTCCTGCCCTGCCCCCTCCGGACCCGCAAGCGACGTCTCCGTGAGCTCGGCAGTTCCGTCGGGCTCGGGCAAGCGTCGGGCAAGCCTCGGACAGGTCTCAGCCGGCCTCCGGCTCCCACAGCCACGCCGCCCCGCGCACGCCCGAGGCGTCGCCGTGCAGGCTCGCCCGCACGGGCGTGTCGAAGGCGTCGGAGAAGACGTGGGGGGCGATCGCCGCCGGCAGGCCCGCGATCAGCTCCGGGATGCGCGACAGGCCGCCGCCGATCACGATCACGTCCGGGTCGAGGAGGTTCACCACCTGGGCGGCCGCACGCCCGAGCCGCTCGAGATGGACGGCGAGCGTCTCCCGCGCCGCCGGGCTTCCGGCCTGGGCCGCGGTGACGATCGCCTCGGCGGCGAGGCTGCCGCCGTGCCGCCGCGCGTGGTCCGCCGCCAGGCCGGGACCGGACAGCCAGGTCTCGACGCAGCCCCGGCGACCGCAGTAGCAGGCGGCGCCCGGCCGCTCGTCGTCGCGGGGCGCCGGCAGCGGGCCGTGGCCCCACTCACCCGCGATGCCGTTGCGGCCCGTGAGCACCCGACCGTCGAGGGCGATGCCGGACCCGACGCCGGTCCCAAGGATCACCGCCCAGACCACGCTGGCCCCGGCCCCGGCGCCGTCGATCGCCTCCGACACCGCCAGGCAATTGGCGTCATTCTCGATCCGCAGCGGGCGCTCCAGGCGCGCGCCGAGATCGGCCGCGAACGGGTGTCCGTTGAGCCAGTGCGAGTTGGCGTTGCGCACGAGGCCCGTCGCCGGGGACAGGCTCCCCGGCATGCCGATGCCGACGCTGCAGGGCGCGCCGGCCTCGGCCTCGAGACGCAGGACGAGGTCGGCCACGGCCTCGACGGTGGCCCGGTAGGCGCCGCGCGGGGCGGGCATCCGCGCCTCGGCCAGGGTCGTCCCGTCCCGGCTGAGCACGATCCCGGCGATCTTGGTGCCGCCGAGATCGATGCCGAGGCGCGGGCGACCTGTGTTCTCCGCCGCGGGCGATCCCATCACTCGGCGGCGGCGACCTTGCTGTCGGTGCCCATCGGCTGCGGCGCCTCGTCGGCGATGTGGGTGCCGATGGCGACCGGGTGGGCCATCACCTCGTTGAGCTTGGCGACGTCGAGCTCGCCCTCCCAGCGGCTGACCACCACGCAGGCGACGCCGTTGCCCACGAGGTTGGTGAGCGCGCGGCACTCGGACATGAACTTGTCGATGCCGAGGACCAGGGTCATGGCGGCGACTGGGACCGGGCTGTTGGGGATCGCCGAGAGCGTCGCCGCCAGGGTGATGAAGCCCGCGCCGGTGACGCCCGAGGCGCCCTTCGAGGTCAGCATCGCCACCAGGATGATGGTCGCGTACTGGCTGATCGACAGGTCCACACCCACGGCCTGCGCGAGGAACAGCGTCGCCAGCGTCATGTAGATGTTGGTGCCGTCGAGGTTGAACGAGTAGCCGGTCGGCACCACGAGGCCCACGACCGAGTCCGAGGCGCCGAGGCGGCGCATCTTGGTCATGAGCTGCGGCAGCACCGTCTCGGAGGACGACGTGCCGACCACGATCAGCAGCTCGTCCTTGATGTAGGCGAGGAAGCGCAGGATCGAGAAGCCCGCCACCCGGGCGATCGCCCCGAGCACCACGAGCACGAACAGCAGCGCCGTGATGTAGAAGGTGCCGACGAGCCACGCGAGGTCGTAGACCTTCTGGATCCCGTACTCGCCGATCGTGAACGCCATGGCGCCGAAGGCGCCGACGGGGGCGAGCTTCACGACGATGCCGATGATCCGGAAGAAGATCTGGCCGGCCGTGTCGATCGCGTGGTTCACCGAGGCCGCCCGATCGCCGAGATTCGTCACCACGACGCCGGTGAGGATCGAGATCAGCAGCACCTGCAGCAGGTCGCCGGTGGCGAAGGGGTCGAGGAAGCTCTTCGGGATGATCGCCAGGATGTGGGCGACCGTGGAATCGGCCGCCGCCTTGCTGGCGTAGGTCGCGACCTTGCTGGCATCGAGCTTCGACGGGTCGGCGTTGAAGCCGGCGCCGGGCCGGATCACCTCACCGACGATGACGCCGATCAGCAGCGCGATGGTGGACACGACCTCGAAGTAGACCAGCGCCTTCAGGCCGACGCGGCCGACCTTCTTCAGGTCGCCGATCGACGCGATGCCGTGGACGATCGTGCAGAAGATGATCGGCGCGATCATCATCTTGATCAGGCCGATGAAGGCGTCGCCGAGCCACTTCATCGACTTGCCGGTGGCCGGGTCGTACCAGCCGAGCAGCACGCCGAGCGCGATGGCGATCAGCACCTGGATGTAGAGCACCTTGTACCAGGGCTCGCGGGGCGCTGCGGCGGGAGCCGTCGCCTGGATTGCCTGTGCCATGTCCATCCCGTGCGACGACCGCGCACCCTCCCGATTTGCCGGCACGCTAGCGATTATCACCCGGCGCCTCAACGGCTGCACGCTTATCGGCCCGGAACCATCCGTGACAAAAACCTGTCAGTCCCGGGCGAAGACTTCGCGCGTCCGGCAGAGCCGCGGACCCGCGAAAGCAGACGGGCCGCAGCGCGGTCTGCGCTGCGGCCCGGCCGTGTCTCGCGTCGTTGCGCCGCGGGGCGCGCCGCGCGTCAGGTCTGCTGCTGGGTCCGGCGGGGGCGGACGGTCCAGCGCTCGAACATCGAGGCGGGATCATCGCTCTTCCCGTCCTTGTTCTCGGCGGCGGGATCGGGCTGCTGGTGGATCGCCGCGCCGAGCGCCTGCGACAGGCTCTCGATGACGTCGTCGATGCGGGCATCCCCGTGCAGGGCGTCGCCGGTGCCGCCCTGCGGGGCGGGCGTCTCGGCGGCCGGCGCGGCGTGCGCGGCCGCTTCCGGCGCGGGCTCCGGCTGCGGCTCGGGCTCGGGGTGATGCTCCGGGGCCGGCTCGGGCGGGCGCGGGGCGGAGGCGGCGGGCTCCGGAGCCGGCGGCGGGGCCGCGACGACCGGCGCTGCGGCGGCCGGAGCCGCCGGGGCCGCGGCCCGGCGCATGGCGCCCATCGTGCCCTCGTCGGACTCGGTGGTCCGGCTGCTGCTGCCGTAGCGGCCGAAGCCGAACCGGGGCTCGATCAGGTCCAGCACCGCGTCCAGCGCGGCGTTGCTCAGCGCCACCTCCTCGGCGGCCGGCACGCCCTGGATGGCCAGCGCCGCCCGCTCGAAGGCCGGCTCGTTGCTGACCTCGCGGCCGAACCAGCTCGGGGCATGGAAGCCGGCGGCCTCGCCGTCATTGTCGAACGCGACGCTGATCAGGTCCAGGCTACCGGGGGTGACGTAGCGGTCGATGGCGATCTCGCGCCCGCCGGCATTCAGGGTGGTGCGATCGTAGGCGGCCTTGCCGGGGCAGACGTCCAGCAGAGCGTCGCCGTGGGCGCGCGGGACGTCGGTGCGCTCCTCGACCGGGATGCCGTCCGGCCCCTTGTTCACCAGGACCAGCTGGCAGACCTGGCCGTCGACGCGCACGTACGAGGCGCGGCCGCCCTGGGGCGCGAAGTGACCCTCGGTGATCCGGGCGCCGCCCCGCTCCTTGCGGATCAGGCGGACCAGGGACGGTGCGACCAGAAATCGGCGAACGGTGCTCATGAACTCAAAACCCCTCCCGCTTGGTCGGCGGTGCGCCGATCCGGCGGACAGCCCTCAGCGCCGCCGGGCCGCACGGAAGGGGGCACGTGGAGCCGACCCGCACGGCGTATAAGCTGACTGCCACGCCGTATTCGTCAGAGCCTGACCGCTTCCGTCGCCAATCACCGGACAGCGACAACCTGAGACTATAGAGCGCTAAGCAAAAACGCGACGAAATCAAGACCGGATCGGGTCGAGGATCCGGCCACGGCGCTGCCTGTCCCCGATATCCCGGCTTTCGCGCCCGGTTTCCGAACCCAGGTTAGCGGGACGCGCGACTCATTCAGCCGGCTCGAAATTCATCGCCGCGCCGTTCATGCAGTAGCGCAGGCCGGTCGGCGCCGGGCCGTCGTCGAAGACGTGGCCGAGGTGGCCCTGGCAGCGGGCGCAGTGCACCTCGGTGCGGACCATCCAGTGGCTGCGGTCCACCGTCGTCCCGACGGCGCCGTCGATCGGCTCGAAGAAGCTCGGCCAGCCGGTCCCGGACTCGAACTTGGTGCCCTGCTCGAACAGCGGCTGCCCGCAGCCGGCGCAGGTGAAGGTCCCGGCCCGCTTCTCGGCGAGCAGGCAGCTCGTTCCGGCCCGCTCGGTGCCGTGCTCGCGCAGGACCCGGTACTGCTCCGGCGTCAGCGCCGAGCGCCACTCGGCGTCGCTGCGGGTCTCCGGGCTGGTGGTCGGCGTGTCGGCCATGGCGATCTCCCTTTTCGCCACGCTATATAGGGAACGCGCGCCGTCTCCGGCAGTCCCGGAGGATGCCGCAGGCGTCCCGGGGACCGGAGACGCCGCGTTCAGGCGGCGGCGCCGACGGTGTCGGCCATCCGCGCCCGGCGCGCGCCCATCGGCAGCGGCGCGCCCGTTGTGGTGTCGCGGGCGGTCTGGTGCTCCAGCTCGGCGTTGATCTCGCCCCCGAGCAGCACGATCGTCGACGAGATCCAGATCCACGTCATGAAGCCGATCACGGCCCCCAGCGAGCCGTAGGTCTCATTGTAGGTGCCGAAATTGGCGACGTACCAGGAAAACAGGAGCGAGGCGGCGAGCCAGAGCAGGCCCGCGACGACGCTGCCGACCCCGACCCAGCGCCAGCGGGCATGTTCCCGGCTCGGCCCGAACCGGTAGAGCACCGACAGGCCGCCGAGGAGGACGATCAGGATCGCCGGCCAGCGCAGGGCCGCGAGCAGCCACGCGGTCGAGCCGAGCCCCAGGAAGTTCAGCACCACCGGCACGACCACGATCACGTTGAGCGCGACGATGATGAACAGCAGGGCGCCGACCGTGAAGGTGAGCGACCGGAGGTTGAGCCAGAAGAAGTTCCGCTTCTCCTCCTCCTCGTAGACGACGTTCAGCGCGTCGAACATCGCCTTCATGGCCGCGTTGGCGCTCCAGATCGACAGGAGCAGGCTGGAGAAGAACGTGATGCTGAGGGAGCCGCTGCCCTTGGCGGCGATGCGCTTGACCTGGTCGCCGATGAGTTCGACCGCGCCGGACGGCAGGACCGCGTGCAGCTGGGCGAGGTGATCGTTGATGACGGTCACGTCGGCGAACAGGCCGTAGCAGGAGACCAGCGCGGCGATGGCGGGGAACAGCGACAGCAGCGTGTAGAAGGTCACGCCGGCGGCGACCGCCAGGACCCGGTCCTTGTTGAATTCCAGGTAGACCCGGACGGCGATGTCCTTCCAGCCGGACCGCGTCATCTCGGCGGGGCTGTCGGCGGCGCGACCGCGCTCGGGCTGGGTCGCGGCGGTGAGCTGCGCGGCGCGCCCGGAGATCGAGCGCGCGCCCGCGGCCACGCCCTTCCGCAGGCCCGCGTCGTCGCAGGGCGGGTCGCGGTCGGCCGGCGGCTCGTCGGCGGGAAGAACCGCGGGCACGCCGCGCCGCGCCGGCGCCGCCGCGAGGGCGACCAGCGCCGAGCCGAGCATCAGGATCCAGAGGATCGAGCCGGTCTCGGAGGAGGCGGTCGAACGCGACGGTGACGGGGGCATGGGTCGGAGCCAGTGCGCGGAACTGCCGCGCTCGGGACTCCCAACGTCGTCGTGCCGCGGCCGTTCCGCGCGTCGCACGGGGACGCCGCAGCCCTTCGCGCGTTGTGCTCGTCATGCGCGATCAGCCCCGTCTCGGATTCTGCTGCAAGTTCGTCCTGGACGAGCCTCCCGGCACACACGCCACCCTCAAGGCGGAGCGCGAGGCCACGCTGCACATGAACCTCACCAGCGTGACGATGGCCTATCTCACCAAGCTGGAGCCCGCCGCCCGGCGGGCGAAGCTCGCCGGCCTCGTCGCCCACAACCTCGACGCCCTCGCCCGCCAGATCGCCTGGGTCGGGGCCCGGCCGCCGCTGGAGCGCCTCCTGCGCTTGGCGAGCAACGTCCTGCCGGGCTACACCCACCCGATCGCGCAGGCGCTCTACGCCGAGCCCGAGATGGCGGCGCTCGTCGAGCGCGGCCTCGCCGAGGCCGGGGCGCTGGCCCGCCGGCTCGGGGTGCGCCTGAGCTTCCACCCGGGACCGTTCTGCCTGCTGGCGAGCCGCAACCCGGCGGCGATCGCCAACGGCCTGTCCGAGCTCGACTACCACGCCGAGATCTTCGACCGGATGGGCTACGGCGGCGGCTGGCACCCGCACGGCGCCCACATCAACATCCATGTCGGCGCGGGCGATCCCGGGGTCGAGGGCTTCCGCGAGACCCTGCCCCGGGCGAGCCGGGTGGCGCGCGACCTCGTGACGGTGGAGAACGACGAGAACGTCTTCGGCCTCGACGCGGTGCTGCGGCTCGCCGACACCGTGCCGGTCGTGCTCGACCTGCACCACCACTGGGTCGAGAGCGGCGGCGAATATCTCGAGCCGGACGATCCCCGGATCGCCCGGGTGACGGAGTCCTGGCGCGGCGTCCGGCCCGTGGCCCACATCAGCGTGTCGCGCGAGGCGGTCTCCGCCGCCTGCGATCCGGACTCCCTGCCCGACTTCCCGGCCCTGCGCGCGGCCGGCCACGCGGTCCGGGATCTTGCGGCCCATTCCGACATGATGTGGAACCGGGCGGTGAACGACCTCGTCGCCCGGCACCTCGCCTGGGCGGATTTCGAGATCGAGGCCAAGGCGAAGAACTGTGCCTCCGTGCAGATCGCCCGTCACATCCTGGCGCTCGAGGCGGCCGCGCCGATCGCGGCCGAGTGACGGGACGGTCTCGACGCGTCCGCCGGTCCGCACTAGGCATCCCGGTATGAAGACCGCCGATTGCGACATCCTCATCGTCCCGGGGCTCGGGGGCTCCGAGGAGGACCATTGGCAGGCCCGCTGGGCGGGCCGCCTCGCCACCGCGCGCGTGGTCGAGCAGGACCAGTGGCACGCCCCGACCCCGGAGGCGTGGTGCGGGCGCATCGCCGAGGCGGTCGCGGCGGCGACCCGCCCGGTCATCCTGATCGCCCACAGCCTCGGCGTGGTGGCCTGCGTCGAGGCGGTCCCGCTTTTCCCCGCGGGGGTGGTGCGCGGCGCCCTCCTGGTGGCGCTCCCGGATGTCGAGGAGGCGCCGGACCTGCCCGACTCGGTCCGGACCTTCGCGCCGGTGCCGCGCGAGCCCCTGCCCTTCCCGTCCCTGCTGGTCGCCAGCCGCACCGACCCGTACTGCCGCTACGAGCGGGCGGACGACTTCGCCCATGCCTGGGGCGCGCTCACGGTCGACGCGGGCGAGTCCGGCCACCTCAACGTGGCGAGCGGGCACGGGCCCTGGCCCGAGGGGCTGATGCGGCTCGCCGGGTTCCTGAAGGGGCTGTGAGCCTGCGGGCGCCGCCGCGCGCGTGAGGGCGGTCGGTGTCCCCGCGGTCGGGCCGGGGTGAACCGGTGGGGCCGCATTAACGCGCTGTTTACCACCGCCCTCTTCAGTGGCGGCACGGGCGGTCCTTCGTCCCGAAGCCGCCCCTGGAGAGCACCGTGACGCGCAAAGAGCTTCTGGAACGACTCGAAGCGGTGCAGACCGCCCTCGGCCCCCGAGCCCAGAGCAACTTCAACAGCTCGCTGTTCAACGACGTGACGCTGCTCAAGCGGATCGAGGCCTTCGAGGCCAAGCTCGGCGAGCCCGAGAAGCCGAAGACCGCCGACTACACCGGCAACATGTTCTCGCGCATCGCCAACCGCCGCGCCGCCGCGGGCGCCAAGTAGCCCGCCGCTATTTCGGCTCGGCCTCGGCCGAGCGCAGCAGCTCGCCGGCGACGTCGGCGAGCCGCGGCGGGGCCTCCCGCACGAACGGCAGCGGCCGGCAGACGTTCAGCGCCGCGAGCCCGAACCGGGCGGTCATCAGCCCGTTGAGCACGCCCTCCCCCAGCTTGGCGGAGACCCGGGCGGCGATCCCGAGACCCAGCACCTGCTGCATCACGCTCTCGCCCACCGCCATCCCGCCGGTGACCGTGAGATGCGCGAGCGCCGCGCGCCCCAGCCGCAGGAAGCCCAGGAAGCCCGGCCGGCCGCCGTAGATCGCGGCGATCCGGCGCAGCAGCCGCACCGCCGCGAACACCACGAAGGCCACGTCCACGATCGCCCGCGGGCTGAGCGCCGTCACCGCCGAGACCTGCTTGGCCGTTGTCGCGATGGCGTTGCGCGCCTGCCTGTCGAGCCCGGCCAGCAGCTCGTGCTCGGCGAGGCCGATCCGGTCGTCGACGTCGAGGATCGCGTCGGCGGCCGCGTCGATCCGGGCGCGGCCCGCCGCCAGGGCGTCGCGGTCCGCGTAGAAGGTCGAGAGCGCCTGGACCACCGCCTGCGCGCCGGTGTGGTCGCGGGTCGCGAGGGCGTCCAGCGCCGACTGGCGCAGCCGCTCGATCTTGCGCTCCCGCCGCAGGCCGGCGAGTTCCCGCACCACGATCGCCAGCAGCGCGAGCGCCGCGAGGCTGAGCAGCGCCAGGGCCACCCAGCCGAGCCAGGGGGCGGCCTGGAACAGGTCGCTGATCATCCGCTCGACCGACAGGCCGACGCCCAGGGAGACGAGGCCGCCCACCGCCGAGAGGAACAGGGCGCCCCAGGGCGAGCGCCGCCGCGGCGCCACCGGCACGGCGACGCCGTCCGCGGCGTCGACGATCTCGAAAGGCTCCTCCACGATCCGGGCCTGCGGCGGCCGGGGGCCGAGCGGCGTCGTGGTCACGCTCGGCGCGGCGGCCGGCTCGGGATTGATCCGGAAGGCGCGGGGTTTCTGGCCGGAGGTCATGGTCGCGGGCTCCGCATCGCACACATCGTCACGCCAGCCGGTCGCCGATCAGGAACTGCATCGCCCGGTCGAGCCGGATCTGCGGCAGGTGCCCGGGGCGGCCGAACCCGTCGGGCCGCACCAGCGGCGGCCGGAAGCGCGGGAAGCGCAGCGAGCCCGGCTCGACCGCACCCTCCAGCACCGCCTCGGCACGGGCGGGCAGCTCGCCCGGGAAAATCGCGGCCTCGCTGTCGCCGTCGAAGACCTCGTCGCCCACCACCTCGCCGGCCTCCGGGGTGCCGGCCACCGCCCGCAGCGTCTCCGACCCGTCGTGGACGGTGGTCTCGCGGGTGGCGCGCACGGAGGCCAGCGCCACGGTGCCGACCCGGGCGCCCGCGGCCTCGGTCCGCCGCATGGCCCGCGACACGAGCAGCCGCAGCAGCGCGTCGAGCCGGTCGTGGCTCGTCTGGTGGAGGTGGTCGGCCTTGGTGGCGGCGAACAGGACCCGGTCGGCCCGGGGGGCGAACAGCCGCGACAGCACCGTGTTGCGGCCGATGTTGAGGCTGAGCAGCACCGCGTCCAGCGCCTCCTCCAGCTCCGCCAGGGCGGTCGGGCCGGCATCGACCGCCGACAGGACGTCCACCAGCACGATCTGCCGGTCGACTCGCTGGAAATGGTCGCGGAAGAACGGCGTCACGACCTTGGCCTTGTAGGCCTCGAAGCGCCGCTCCATCAGCCCGGCGAGGCTGTCGGGGGCGATCGTCTCGGTGAGCCGGTCGAGGGGCGCGAAGGTGAGCGCCGGCGAGCCCGCGAGGTCGCCCGGCATCAGGAACCGGCCCGGGGGCGTCGTCGCCACGGCTTCCGGGCCGGCGCGCAGGCCCGCGAGGTAGGTCTTGAAGGCGTCGCTCGCCCGCTCGGCCGCGACCTCGTCGAGGGGGCCGTTCGGGTCGAAGCCCTTGAGCGCCTCGAGCCAGGGCGCCGCCACGGCGGCGCGGCCGGGTCGGCGCGTGCCGCCGATCGTGGCCCGGGACCACGCGGTGTAGCTGGTCTCGATCAGCGCGAGGTCGAGGAGCCACTCGCCCGGGTAGTCGACCACGTCGAGCATCAGGGTCGCGGGGCCGGAGCGCCAGCCGGCGGCGCGCTCGTAGGCGATCTCCAGGCGGAACTGGCTGATCCGGTCGGTGGAGCGCGGCCACCGCCGCGCCTCGGTGAGGGTCGCGAAATGCTCCTCGAACGGGAAGCGCGGCACGTCGTCGTCGGGCTGGGGCACCAGCTTGGCCCGGCGCAGGCGGCCCTCCTGCGCGGGCGCGAAGGCCGGCAGTGCGTGCGTCTCCACGAGGTGGTGGATCAGCGCCGTGGTGAACACGGTCTTGCCCGACCGCGCGAGCCCGGTCACGCCCAGTCGCAGCGTCGGCTGGACCAGCAGGTCGTGCGAGGCTTCGGCGAAGGCTTTGACGGCCGAGCCGGCACGCGCGGCAAGGTCGATCAGGGGCACGGGCGGGCTCGGGGTGAGGGGAACGGGCCGGGCAGAGGTGGCGCGGCCGGGGCCGAACCGCAAGGCTTGCCGCCCGGGAAGGCTCCCCTAGGGCGGCGCGGTGCTGGCGGACGGCGTAAGCGGCCTCAGCCGGGCGATCGCCCCGGCCACGAGGTCCGGGCCGGCCCGCAGCGTGCCGAGTTCCACCGCCGACATCGCCAGCATCACGGGCGCCAAGTTGGCGCGCGGCGCGCCGTCCGGCCCGAACAGGTCGAGGTCGTCGCCGGGCTTCAGGCCGACGCTGGCGCTGATCCGGTTGGCGTAGGCCTGGATCCGGACCTCGTCGCCGGTGCAGAGCGGGGCCGGCAGGCGCAGGTCGAGCATCGGCAGGCCGGCCGCGATCGCGGGCAGAAGCGCGGATTCGGCCACCATCCGCTCGGCGCTCGGGACGCGGCCCGGCTTCCGGTCGAGGAGTGCGGACGGGTCGGCGACGCTCCCGGCCGCGCGGCCGCTGGAGGCGGAGATCCCGGCGGCGATGTCGGGAACCGGCTGCAGCATCGCCACCCGCGGTATGGCGGCCGGGCGCCTGCTCGGGCGGCCGGCCATCCGGGCGAGCGGCGACCAGGGCTGCACCCGCAGGGCTGCCCGGCCGCGCGGCGCGCCGCCGGGGCGGTGCGCGGCGAGGTAGCGGGCGCGCAGGGTCCGCCCGAGCCCCCGGGGCGCGAGGGCCGCCGAGACGGCGGGCGTCGCCACCGCCCGGCCCGGCCGCGCGGGCGCGGCGCCGACGCGGCACTCGGCCGGCGCCCAGCGGCGCACGATGGCCAGCGCCGTGCGGCGGCCGTAATCCCGGTAGTAGCGCCGCAGCAGGCTCGCGGCGGCGTCGGCGCCGTCGTCGAGGGTGGCGAAGGCGGTGTGGCCCTCCCCGTCGGCGCCGATCTCACCGGGCCAGCGGGCGGACTTGATGCACCAGCCGTTGTTGAGCCGCACGCAGCGGGCGACGTAGGGCGGGTCGTCGGCCAGCGAGGCCGTGACCGCCAGCGCCCGCGGCGTCAGCTGCGCGCCGGTCTGGGCGTGCCAGTTGGACACGGAGCGGGTCGCGGGATCGAAGCGCGGGGGCCGTCCGTCCGCCGGGGCGGTGGCCGCCGCCGGAAGCGGCAGGGCGCGCGCGAGGGCGTCCGCGCCGGCCTCGGCGTGCGGCACCAGGGCCGTGACCAGGATCAGCGCGTTCAGCAGCACGCGGACGAACCTTCGCGGCGGACGGACTGGAGACGGCCGCGCGTCACGGGTTCAGAACCTTGAGCGCGGCCTCGTGCAGCCGCGGGTCGCCGGCCGCGATCACGCGGCCGCCGCCGGCGGCGGAGCCGCCGTCCCAGGCCGTGACCCGTCCCCCGGCCCCCTCGACGATCGGGATCAGCGCGACGATGTCGTAGGGCTTCAGACCGGCCTCGACCACGAGGTCGATCTGGCCGGCCGCCAGCATGCAGTAGGCGTAGCAATCGGCGCCGTAGCGGGACATCCGCACCTGGCCTTCCAGTGCCCGGAAGCGCTCGGCCTCGTCTCCGGCCGCGAACAGGCGGGGATCCGTCGTGGCCAGGATGGCCTGGGCGAGGTCCCCGCAGCGGCGGGTGCGCAGGGTCCGCTCGCCCGCCGGCGCGCGGAGCTTGGCGCTGCGCCCGTCCCCGGTGAACCGCTCCGCGAGGTAGGGCTGGTGCATCATCCCCCGCACCGGCACGCCGTTGCGGGTCAGCCCGATCAGGGTGCCCCAGGTCGGCAGGCCGCCGATGAAGGCGCGGGTGCCGTCGATCGGGTCGAGGACCCAGACGCACTCGGCGTCGGTGCGCTCCGCGCCGAACTCCTCGCCGAGGATGCCGTGGCCCGGGAAGGTCTGGCCGATCATCGCCCGGAGGACGACCTCGGCGGCCCGGTCGGCCTCGGTGACCGGATCGAACGGCGCCCCGCCGCGGGCCTTGTCGTCCAGGCCGAACTGGGCGCGGAAGAACGGCAGGATCGCCTTCCCGGACGCGTCCGCGAGGTCGTCCATGAACCGGCCGAGTTCGACGACGCTCATCCGTTCCGTCCCCTGTTCCGCCCGAAGGCCGCGCGGCCAACCGGCCCGTTCCGACGAAACCGGCGCGCGCCCCTGCCCGTCAAGCCCTCGCCCCCGCGCATCCTCGGCTCACGCTCCGGCCGGCGCGGGCAGCCCCGCCGTCTCGCCGCCGGCGTCCGGGGCGCTCTCCGCGGCGCCGTCCGACCCGCCCTCCGGCGCGTCCGCCGCCGCCGTGTCCTCCTGCGCGGCCGCCAGGATAGCCTCGACCGCCTCGCGCAGCGATCCCACCTGCGCGTCGGCCTCGGCGGCGCCCCCCGGCCCGCCGGCGAGGCGGTTCGCCCCACCGTCCTGGGCGAGCCACAGGCCGAGCAGGACCGGCACGCCGGGGACCCGGCCCCTCAACCGGCGGATCAGGCGGCGCAGGTGCGTCGGCTCGCCGTCGAGCGCCAGGGAGACCACGCAGGCGATGCGCGCCGGCCCGGCCTCGAACCGGCCGATCCGCACGGAGGCCGTCTCGGCGAAGGGGACCGTGCGGACGCCGAGGCCGCGCTTCTCCAGGATCTGCGCGAGGATCGCGGCCGCGGCCTCGTCCAGGAAGCCGCGCCCGGCCACGCACAGCACCGCGCCCTCGCGCGTCCAGGCGGCGGGCAGCGCCTCTGGGGCGGGTCCCATCGGGAGCGGGCTGCAAGCGCTCTCCTCGCCCTCGCCCGTCGCCCCCGTGACGGCGTCGCTCCGGTCGGAGAGGTCGGCGACCAGCTCGGTGAGCGCGGCCCGCATCGCGCCCTTCTGCTGCGCCGTCAGCACCCCGCGGGCCGCGTCGCGGGCGGCGAGTTCCAGCGCCTTGAGCACGACCTCGTCGTAGTAGGAGGAGAGCGAGCACTGCTGCAGGATCAACTCGGCATGGCCCAGCACCTCCTCGGAATCGCCCGCCAGGATGCGCTGGTAGAAGTTCTGGACGGGCGTCAGCGCCGGCCGGTCGCCGAACAGCACGTCCAGGAACTCCAGGTGCTCGACGTAGCGGCCGAGCACCACGAGGCAGACGGTCAGCGGCGTCGAGAGCAGCAGCCCGACCGGCCCCCAGAGCCACGTCCAGAACAGGGCGGAGACCAGGACCGCGAAGGGCGAGAGGCCGGTGGACTGCCCGTAGAAGATTGGCTCGAACACCTGACCGGTCAGCGGCTCCAGGACGATGAACAGGATCGCCACCGCGATCATCATGTTCCAGCCGGGATCGACCGCGGCGGCGAGCGCCATCGGCAGGATCGCCGACAGGACCGCCCCGAGATACGGCACGAAGCGCATCAGGGCCGCGAAGATCGCCCAGAGCACCGGATTCGGCACGCCGATGATGTAGAGGCCGATGCCGATGACCACGCCGAAGGCGGCGTTGAGGGCCAGCTGCACCACGAAGTAGCGGCTCAGGCGCTTGGCCGCGTCGTCGATGGCCACGGTGGTCCGGTGCAGGTCGCTCGATCCGGCCAGCCGGATCATGCGGTCGCGCAGGTCCTCGCGCTGCATCAGCACGAACAGCAGCACCACGAAGACGATGCCGACCGTGGCCAGGGGATGCATCACCGGCGTGAGCACGGTCGAGAGCATCTCCAGGGAGCCCGGCGGGGTCGTGGCGACCTCGACGAGGACGGGCTTCGGCGCGGCCTGGGTCGGCTCGGGGCCCGGTGACGGTGTCGAGGGCGGTGTCGAGGGCGGTGTGGCGGATTGCTGGGCGGCCGACTGCGTCTCCGGGCTGCCGGCTTCCTTCGCGCCGTGGAGCGCCCGCCCGATATTGGCGACGTACTGCGTGACGTGGCCGACGGGGGAGTTCCGCAGCCCGTCGATCTTGCGCTCGATGGTGTCGCGGTAGCGGGGGACGTCGCCCGCGAGGTCGGCGGCCTGGATGCCGATCAGGGTGGCCAGGGCGGCCACGATGCCGACGGTCAGGAGCACGCTGACGCCCACCGCCGCCAGCCGCGGCAGCCGCAGCCGCCGCAGGCGGTTCACCAGCGGCGTCAGCACGAACGACAGCAGCAGCGCGATCGCGATCGGGATGAAGATCTCGCGGCCGAAATACAGGGCGGCGATGATGGTGGCGCCGACCACGACCGGCGACGCCATGGCGGCCCGCGGCGTCTCGGCGGCGGCCACGCGGGTCGGCCGCGGCGGGATCAGGGAAGGTCCGGGCCGCGCTGCCGGTTCGACCCCGACCGGGGTTCTCGTGCCCATACCGTGATCCACGTCCCGAACGCCACGCGCGGGCGGCCGCCGGGAGCGGCGGAGGCCTCGCGGACGGGGAACGGCACAGGACGCGAAAACGATCCCGCGGGCTTCGCGCGCAGGTTAGGTCCCCGCGACGCCGGCCCGCGCCACGTCGCCCGCATCCTTCAGGTCGGGCAGCGACCAGCACAGCTGCATCACCTTCCGGGCCTGCGCGTCCGGCAGGATCCCGGCGGCGAGGTCGGTGAACTTCGCCTCCAGCTGCGCGTCCGACATCGGCTTCTCGACGCTGCCGATGGCGTGCTCGATATGCCGGTGGAACGTCCGCCCGTCGGTCAGCGTCACGGTCATGTCCACCTGCGCGGGGTCGACGCCGGGGGTGATCACCGGGACCACCTTCTGGCGCAGGGCCACCACCCGCGGATCGTTCACGGCCCGGTCGCTGAACTGCTTCTCGCCGCCCGCGCCCTCCACGAAGGCCACCGCGGCCGCGTGGTAGATGCTGAACTTGCCCTCCAGGCCGGTCTTCGGCGCGGTCTTGCCGGTCAGCTCCAGGACCAGCGGGTGGACCTTCAGGTCGACGCGCTGGACGTCCTCCGGCCTGACGTGGTCCGCGTCGCGGATCTGGATCGCGGCGTCGATCGTCGGGTGCATGACGATCCCGCAGGCGAAGGGCTTGTAGGTGTTGAGCTGGGCCTCGTAGCGCGTGCCGAGGCCGTCGGTGATCTCGGACCAGTCCTGCTTGGTGGAGATCGTGTTGGCCCAGCCGCGCTTGGCCTCGATCATCCCGTCCGACGAGGTGAAGCCCTTCGCCGCCAGGATCGCGGCGAACAGGCCGTTGGACGCGGCCCGGCCCGGGTTGAAGCTCTTGTTCATCGAGCCGAACGACTCGCGCAGGCCCACCGGCTGCGAGGCGGCGAGCCCCAGGGCGTAGACCATCTGCTGCTCGGTGAGCCCCATCAGCTTGCCGGCCGCCGCGGCGGCGCCGAAGGGTCCGCAGGTGCCGGTGATGTGCCAGCCGGCGTCGTAGTGGTTCGGGTAGACCGCGTTGCCGATCCGGCACTCGGCCTCGATCCCGACCACCAGCGCGTCGAGGAAATCCTTGCCGGAGACCGGCTTCATCGCCGCGTAGGCCAGGATCGCCGAGGCGACCGGGCCGGCCGGGTGGATGATCGTCTTCAGGTGGGTGTCGTCGAAGTCGAAGATGTGGCTCGACACGCCGTTGAGGAAGGCGGCGTTCATGATGTCGAACCGCTCGGTCCGGCCGAACAGCCCGGCCTGCGGCGGCCCCGAGAAGGGCTGCAGCGCCGAGACCGCCACGTCCACGGTCTCGTGGTGCGAGCCGCCGATCGCCACCCCCACCCAGTTGAGGAAGCTGCGCACGCCCTCGCGGCGGACGGGCTCCGGCAGGGTGTCGTAGGTGGATCCGAGGATCCACTGCGCGAGGATCTTCGTCGCGGGCGGCGGCGGTGCTTTCGCGGCCGGCTTGGCGGCCGGCTTGGCGGTCTCGGCCGCCTGCGCGCCCTGCAGGGCCGGAGCCGTGAGAGCGAGGCCCGCGGCCCCGATGAGCGAGCGGCGATTCATCGACATGGCGTTCTCCCGGACGGGGCCGCCCGGGGCGGCTCCGATTGCCGGGCAAGATAATGAATTCATCCCCGGGTCGGCAGCCTCCGTGTTTCACACGGCCGGGTCTGATACGCGTTCCGCTCGCGCGCTTCGGTGGACGGGTCCCTCACCGTCATCACGTCGCTCCGCTCGCGAGGCCGGCGGTGCCGGAGTCCTCCGCCGGTGGTGTGCGCCCGTCACACCCGTACCGGCAGCGCCTCCTGCTCGCCCACGGCGAAGACCCGCCGGTAGCGGGCGACCTCGTCGGCCGGCCCCTGCGCCTTGGTGGGATTGTCGGAGAGCTTCACGGTCGGCCGGCCGTCGGCCTCGGTGACCTTGCAGACGATCGAGACCGGGTCGAGCTTCCCCTCCGGCAGGAGCCCGCGGAAATCGTTGGTGAGCAGCGTGCCCCACCCGTAGCCGATGCGCATGCGGCCGTGGAACCGGGCGTGGATGCGCTCGATCTCGTCGATGTCGAGCCCGTCGGAGAAGATCGCGAGCTTGTCCCGCGGGTCGTGCCCGCGAGCCTGCCAGAAGCGGATCGCCTCCTCGCCGCCCTCGATCGGGTCCTTCGAGTCGATGCGGATGCCGGTCCAGTCGCTCACCCAGTCTGGGGCGTTCGCCAGGAATCCGGTGGTGCCGTAGGTGTCGGGCAGGATCACCAGCAGGTTGCCGCCGTAATCCTCCTGCCAGTCCGACAGCACCGCGTAGGGCGCGGCGGCGAGCGCCGCGTCGTCCTCGGCGAGCGCCGCGTAGACCATCGGCAGTTCGTGAGCGTTCGTGCCGACCGGCTCGACCTCCTGCCGGGCCGCGATCAGGCAGTTGGAGGTGCCGAGGAACGCGCCGCCGAGACCCTCCGCCATCGCCTGCACGCACCAGTCCTGCCACAGGAAGCCGTGGCGCCGGCGCGTGCCGAAATCCGCCACCGACAGGTCCGGCAGCCTCTGCAGGCGCTCGATCTTCTCCCAGACCCGGGTCATGGCGCGGGCGTAGAGCACCTGCAGGTCGAGCTTGCCGAGGCCACGCAGCACGGCCCGCGCCCGCAACTCGTTGAGGATCGCGAGCGCCGGGACCTCCCACATCGTGGTCTCGACCCAGGGACCGTGGAAGGTCAGCTCGTACTGGCCGTCATGGACGGCGAGCTCGTATTCGGGGAGTTGGAAGGCCTCGAACCAGCTCACGAATTCGGGTCCCAGGATTCGTCCCTGGCCGCGGAAGACGTTGCCGCGCAGCCACGTGATCTCGCCCTTGCTGAGGCGCAGGGTCCGGGCGTGGTCGAGCTGCTCGCGCAGCAGACCGGCATCGACCTCGTCGGCGATGCGGATGCGCCGCGTGCGGTTGGTGATGCCGAAGGTGGTCCGGATGTCGGGGTGTCGGCGCAGGATCGTCTGCGCCATCAGGAGCTTGTAGAAATCCGTGTCGAGCAGCGACCGCACGATCGGGTCGATGCGGAAGCTGTGGTCGTAGACTCGCTTCGCCAGATCCAGCATTCGTAAGGCACTCTGCCGCGCTTCGATCGCGCAGAGCGCATGCCGGAACCGCCGACGTCAAGAAGACGGGCGGCCTCCTCCCGGAGACCGCCCGCGGAAAGGCCGTGCCCTGAACCCGGACTCTCAGGCGAGATCGACCTTCTTGGTCTCGGTCTTCGGGCTCTCGCCGGTGAGCGAGGCCTTCACGTAGCCGTAGAGGTGCAGCATCGTGCTGTTCGGGCTGTCCCAGTACTCGCCCTTCTCCGGGTGGACGCGGATCAGCGCGACCTCCGGATCGTCCTTGCCGTTCGGGAACCAGGTCTTCAGGCTCTCATTCCACTTCGCGTCGATGATCGACTGGTCGCGGACGATCTCGGCCTTTCCGGCCACCGAGACGTAGTTCTGGCTCGACGGATCGGAATAGGCGAGGTTGATCTGGTTGTCCTTGCTGATCTCGGCCGTCTTGGGCGAGTGCAGCTTGGTGAAGAACCACAGGTCACCGTTCTCGTCGGCGTCGTTGTTCCACATCGGGCGGCTGTTGAGCGTGCCGTCGGAATCGACGGTGGTCATCATGGCGATCTTCACGTCCTTGATGAGCTCGAACAGCTTCTTCGCGCCCTCGTGGTCGCGGTGGTTGCCCTGATGCATGAAAGTGGTCTCCTACGCGTCGTTTCGGTCCCGGCGGGGTCTCCGGAGGGGGGCCCCGGCCGAAGGCTGCCCCGACAACGGATCAGTCTCCCGTTGGTTCAGCTTGCCCGTGCGGTGAGGAGGTTCGGATGAATCAGGCTCGAGGGATCGGCCGGGTAGCGGCGGCGCTGGTCGCGTTCGGGCTCGGCCTGCTGCCGGCCGCCGCAGAGGTGCGTTTCGGCCCGGGCGTGCGCATCGGCGGTCACGACTTCTCGAACCGGCGCTACGGCAGCGTCCACATCGAGCGCGTCAAGCGCCTGCGCGGCCCGCTCGGCTGCCGCCGCCTGCGCCACGGCTTCTACCGGCGCGGCGACGGGACCGTGGTGCGCGGCCCGATGGAGGAATGCAACCTCATCGCGCGCCCGCACTGAGATGGGTGGCGGGACGGCCCCGGGGACGCAGGCCGCCGCCGGCGGCGCCGATTGCGGGTCCGGGGTCTGGTGTTCTCGGCCCGCTCGGTTACATGCACTGGCATACCTGCTTGCCCCGCTGGAGGACATCTTGGCGATCACCCGCGACGACGTGCTGAAGGCGCTCGCCGGCATCACGGTCGATGCCGCCGGCACCACCCTGCCCGGCTCGGGACGGCTCTCCCAGGTCGTGGTCGATCCGAACAACCGGGTGATGTTCTCGATCCTGGTCGATCCCAGCGAGGCGGAGCGGTTCGAGCCGGTGCGGCGGCAGGCCGAGGGGCGCGTCCTGCAGATGCCGGGCGTCTCGGGCGTGTTCGCGAGCCTCACCTCCGAGCGGAACCAGAGCCACCCGGCCCAGAGCAGCGCCGCCCCCCGCCCCGTGACGCCGCCGCCGGTCGCGCCGCCGCGGCCCGGCGCGCCGCCGAACCAGGGCCCGCAGATCGCGGGCGTGCGCCACATCGTGGCGGTCGCCTCCGGCAAGGGCGGCGTCGGCAAGTCGACCACCGCCTGCAACCTCGCCCTGGCGCTCCAGGCACAGGGACTGAAGGTCGGCCTCCTCGACGCCGACATCTACGGCCCGTCCGTGCCGAAGCTGTTCGGCCTCTCGGGCAAGCCCAACGTCGTCGACAACAAGGCCATGGAGCCGATGATCGGCTACGGGCTCAAGGTCATGTCGATCGGCTTCCTGATCGAGCCGGAGACGGCGATGATCTGGCGCGGCCCGATGGTCCAGTCGGCGATCACCCAGATGCTGCGCGACGTGCTCTGGGGCGAGCTCGACGTGCTGCTCGTCGACATGCCCCCCGGCACCGGCGACGCGCAGCTCACCATGGCGCAGGCGACGCCGCTGTCCGGCGCCGTGATCGTCTCGACCCCGCAGGACCTCGCGCTGATCGACGCGCGGCGCGGCGTGACTATGTTCAAGAAGGTCGCGGTGCCGATCCTCGGCGTGATCGAGAACATGGCGACCTTCGTCTGCCCGAATTGCGGCCACGCCTCGCACATCTTCGGGCACGGCGGCGCGCGGATCGAGGCGCAGCGCCTCGGCGTGCCGTTCCTCGGCGAGGTGCCACTGAACATGACGATCCGCGAGACCTCGGATTCCGGCCAGCCGGTGGTGGCGACCGATCCGGACGGGCCGCACGCCAAGGTCTACCGCGACATCGCCGCCCAGCTCTGGGCGAACCTGTCCGGCGCGCCGGCCGGGCGGACGGCGCCGAAGATCGTCTTCGAGTGATCCCATGCCGTCGCCGGCTGTCGCTTCGCCGGTCCTGGGCCTGATCCTGGCCGGCGGCCAGGCGCGGCGGATGGGCGGCGGCGACAAGCCGCTGCTGCGGCTCGGGGGGCGGACCCTGCTGGAGCGGGTGGTCGAACGGCTCGGGCCGCAATGCGGGGCGGGGCTGGTGCTCAGCGCCAACGGCGACCCGGCGCGGTTCTCCGGCTTTCCCGGGCCGGTCCTGCCGGACCCCGTGCCGGATCAGCCGGGACCGCTCGCCGGCATCCTCGCCGGACTGGAGCACGCCGCCGCGCGGGGTGTCGCGCGGGTGGTCAGCGTGTCGGGCGACGCGCCGTTCCTGCCGGGGGATCTGGTGGCGCGCCTCGACGCCGCCGGGCCGGAGACCGGCATCGCGCTCGCGGCCTCGGGGGAGCGGCAGCACTACACGATCGCCCTCTGGCCGACGGCCCTGCGCGACGCGCTCCGGGCCTATCTCGAGCGGGGCGAGCGGCGCGTCGGCGCCTTCATCGCGCGCCGCGGGGCCGCGGTGGCGTCCTGGCCGGTCGAGCCGGTGGATCCGTTCCTCAACGTCAACACGCCGGCGGATCTGGCGGCGGCGGAAGCCCTGGATCGAGGGTTGATGCGGTCCGCCGACATCGCGAGCGAAGCGCAGTGACCCAGGGCGGCGCGACTGAGGAAGTCGTCGTGCCGCTGGATTGCTTCGCTCCGCTCGCAACGACGGCGGCGCCGAAGCCACCGAGAGATGGCTTCAGACGTGAGGCTTAATCCGGGCTCAGGCCGCCGCGACGGTCGCCTTCACGATCTTGTCCGGCGAGCGCGGCGGCTCGCCCTTGTTGATCGTGTCGACCACGTCCATGCCTTCCACGACCTTGCCCCACACCGTGTACTGCTTGTCGAGGAAGCGGGCATCGTCGAAGCAGATGAAGAACTGCGAGTTCGCCGAGTGCGGGAAGTTCGTCCGCGCCATGGAGCAGGTGCCGCGCACGTGCGGCTCGGCGTTGAACTCGGCCTTCAGGTCCGGCAGGTCCGAACCGCCCGAGCCGGTGCCCGTCGGGTCGCCCGTCTGGGCCATGAACCCGTCGATCACGCGGTGGAACGGCACGCCGTCGTAGAAGCCCTGGGCGGCGAGCGTCTTGATCCGCTCGACATGGCCCGGGGCGAGGTCGGGGCGCAGCGCGATCACGACGCGGCCCTTGGTGGTCTCCAGCACGATGGTCTCGTTGTCGGCCATGGTCTTTCCTTCCGGTTGGGGGAACTGTATCGGCGCGCGCCGGATCCGGCCAGCGCCCGTGTCGGGTTCGCCGGCGCTCAGGCCGGCGGGCGGTAGACGAAGCGGAGCGCCACCGGCCGGCCCGCGATCGCCCGGCCCAGGCCCGGCGTGATGTGGGCCGGGGTGCAGCGCGCGAGGGCGTCGAGGGTCCCGCGCACCAGGGCGGTCCGCTGATCGCCCGCGACCCCCGCCGCGTAGGTGACGCGGGGCGGCCCGATCAGGCTGCCGTCGCGCCGCAGCGCGAGCCGCAGGGTGATCTCGATGTCGTCGGCGCCGCCGCTCGGGCGGCCGAGGCCGCCCGGAGCCTGCCAGCAGGCGGCGAGCGCCGGGTAGAGTTCGGCCAGGGTGTCGGCGGGCCTGGTCGCCATCCGGGCGACCGGCACCGGGACCGTGGCGCGCAGGGTCTGGGGCAGGCTCAGCGGATAGCCGCCCCCCGACCCGTCGGCGTAGCCGTAGAACGGCGCGCCGTCATAGGCCGCGGCGGCCGCCGGGATCAGGCTCAGCAGGAGGATCGAGGCGGCGCGCCGGCCGGGCATGCGGCCGCTACTTGGCCTTCTCGGCGAGCGTCATGCTGACGATCTTGTCGGGGTCCTGCACGGCCCCGCCCGGCGCGCCGGGGGCGGCCTTCTTGATCTTGTCGAGGACGTCGAGCCCGTCCGTCACGTTGCCGACGATCGTGTACTGGCCGTTCAGGAACGGCGCGTCGCCGAGGCAGATGAAGAACTGCGAGTTGGCCGAGTTCGGATCCTGCGACCGGGCCATGCCCACGGTGCCGCGGCGGAACTGGGCCGCCTGCGTGAACTCGGCCGGGATGTTCGGCAGGCTGGAGCCGCCGGTGCCGTTGCCCTTCGGGTCCCCGGTCTGGGCCATGAAGCCGTCGATGACGCGGTGGAACTTGAGGCCGTTGTAGAAGCCCTGCGCGACCAGCGTCTTGATCTGCTTGACGTGCTTGGGCGCGAGGTCGGGCCGCAGCTCGATGGTGATCCGCCCGTCCTTGGTCTGGAGATAGACCGTGTTGGCGTCGGCGGCCCGGGCGGCCTGGACGGTGCCGAGCGTGAGGGCGAGCGCGAGGAGGGCGTGGCGTCGGTTCATCGTGGTCCTTCCAGGGTCGGGCCGGTCTCAGGAATGGGCGGCGAAGCGCTGCCGGAGGCGCGCGGCGACGGCCGCCGGCACGAAGGGCGAGACGTCGCCCCCCATGCCGGCGATCTGGCGCACCAGCGTCGCGGTGATCGGTCGGGCCTGCGTCGAGGCGGGCAGGAACACGGTCTGCACCTCGGGCGCCATGGCGCCGTTCATGCCGGCGAGCTGCATCTCGTAGTCGAGATCCGTGCCGTCCCGCAGGCCGCGGATGAAGATCGCGGCGCCGCAGCGCCGGGCGGCCGAGACGGCGAGGTCGTTGAAGGTGACGATCTCCAGCGCCGCGCCCTCGGCCTGTGCCACCGGTCCGCAGGTCTCGGTGAGGAGCGCCGCGCGCTCCTCGGCGGAGAACAGCGGCGCCTTGCCGGGATGGACGCCGATGGCGATCACGAGGCGGTCCACCAGCCGGCAGGCTTGGCGGACCACGTCGAGATGGCCGTTCGTGACCGGATCGAACGAGCCGGCGTAGAGGGCGGTGCGGGTCATCGCGACCCGACCTAGAGCATTTTCGCGCCGGACGGAACCGGGCGGCGCCTCACGCCTCCTCGCCGCCCTCGGGGCCGGCCTCGGCGCCCTCGTCCTCGCCCTCGATGTGCTCCACCGAGACGACCTTCTCGTCCTTGGCGGTGTTGAACACCGTCACGCCCTGCGAGGCGCGGCCGACGATGCGGATGTCGTCCACCGGCACGCGGATCAGCTGGCCGCCGTCGGTGACCAGCATGATCTGGTCCGAGGCCTCGACGGGGAAGGACGCCACGAGGCTGCCGTTGCGGGCGTTGACCCGCATCGCCGTGATGCCCTTACCCCCGCGTCCCGAGGTCCGGTACTCGAACGACGAGGAGCGCTTGCCGAAGCCCCGCTCCGACAGGGTGAGCACGTACTGCTCGGCCGCGCCCATCTCGTTGTAGCGGTCCAGCGAGATCGCCGCCGCCTCGGCGCCGTCCTCGGCCTCGGCGTCGCCGTTCTCCTCGGACTCACCGGTGACGGCGCGGCGCATCTTCAGGTAGCCGGCCCGCTCCTCGGCCGTGGCGTCGAAGGCATTCAGGATGGTCATCGAGATGACCTTGTCGTCCTTGCCGAGCAGGATGCCGCGCACGCCGGTCGAGTCGCGGCCCTTGAACACGCGCACGTCCTCGACGGGGAAGCGGATGCACTGGCCGAGCGCCGTGGTCAGCAGCACGTTCTGGTCCGGACGGCAGATCTCGACATGGACGATGTGGTCGCCCGGATCGAGCTTCATGGCGATCTTGCCGTTGCGGTTCACCGTGGTGAAGTCCGACAGCTTGTTGCGCCGGACATTGCCGCGCGCGGTCGCGAACATCACGTCGAGCGTCTCCCACGAGGCCTCGTCCTCGGGCAGCGGCATGATCGTGGTGATGCGCTCGGAGGTGTCCTGCAATTGCAGGATGTTGACCAGCGCCTTGCCGCGGGCGTTCGGCGCGGCCATCGGCAGGCGCCAGACCTTCTCCTTGTAGGCCTGGCCCTGGCTGGAGAAGAACAGCACCGGCGTGTGGGTGTTGGCCACGAACAGGCGGGTGACGAAATCCTCGTCGCGGGTCGCCATGCCGGAGCGACCCTTGCCCCCGCGGCGCTGGGCCCGATAGGTCGAGAGCGGCACGCGCTTGACGTAGCCGGCGTGCGACACGGTCACCACCATGTCCTCGCGGGCGATCAGGTCCTCGTCCTCGACGCTGCCGTCGAAGTCGACGATCTCGGTCTTGCGCGGTGTGGCGAACTGCTCGCGCACCTCGGCCAGTTCGCCCTTGACGATCCCCTGGATGCGGGCGCGCGAGCGCAGGATGTCGAGATAGTCGGCGATCTCGTCGGCCAGCGTCTTCAGCTCGTCGCCGACCTCGTCGCGGCCCAGAGCCGTGAGGCGCTGCAGGCGCAGGTCGAGGATGGCGCGGGCCTGGGTCTCGGACAGGCGATAGGTGCCGTCCTCGGCGACCCGGTGGCGCGGGTCGTCCACCAGGGCGATCAGCGGCGCGATGTCGTGGGCCGGCCAGTCCCGGCCCATCAGGGCCTCGCGGGCGGCGTTCGGGTCCGGCGAGGTCCGGATCAGGCGGATCACCTCGTCGATGTTGGCGACCGCGATGGCGAGGCCGCACAAGACGTGCGCCCGCTCGCGGGCCTTGCCGAGGAGGAACTTGGTCCGGCGGGAGACGACCTCCTCGCGGAAGTCGACGAAGGCCTGGAGCAGGTCCTTCAGGTTCATCAGCTCGGGGCGGCCGCCGTTCAGCGCCACCATGTTGCAACCGAAGGAGGATTGCAGGGGCGTGAACCGGTAGAGCTGGTTCAGCACCACGTCCGCCATGGCGTCGCGCTTGATCTCGACGACGATGCGCATGCCCGACCGGTCGGATTCGTCGCGCAGGTCGGAGATGCCCTCGACGCGCTTCTCCTTCACCAGCTCGGCGATCTTCTCGACGAGGGTCGCCTTGTTCACCTGATAGGGAATCTCGGTGAAGATCAGCGCCTCGCGCTCCTTGCGCAGCTCCTCGACATGCGACTTCGCGCGCATGATCACCGAGCCGCGGCCGGTGGCGTAGGCCTGCCGCGTGCCGGCCCGGCCGAGGATCATGCCGCCGGTGGGGAAATCCGGGCCGGGGACGATCTCGGTGAGCTGCTCGATGGTGAGCCCCGGATCGTCGATCAGCGCCACGCAGGCGTCGATCAGCTCGCCGAGATTGTGCGGCGGGATGTTGGTCGCCATGCCGACCGCGATGCCGCCGGCGCCGTTGACCAGCAGGTTCGGGAAGCGGGCCGGGAGGACGGTCGGCTCCTCGCGCGACTCGTCGTAGTTCGGTCCGAAATCGACGGTGTTCTTGTCGATGTCGGTGAGCAGCGCCGTGGCGGGCTTGGCGAGCCGCGATTCGGTGTAGCGCATGGCGGCCGGCGGATCGCCGTCCACCGAGCCGAAATTGCCCTGCCCGTCGATGAGCATCAGGCGCATGGAGAAGTCCTGCGCCATCCGCACGAGGGCGTCGTAGATCGATTGGTCGCCGTGCGGGTGGTAGAGGCCGATCACGTCGCCGACGATGCGCGCCGACTTGACGTATTTCCGCTCGGGCAGGTGCCCGGATTCGAAGGCGGAGTAGAGGATGCGCCGGTGCACGGGCTTGAGCCCGTCGCGCGCGTCGGGAAGCGCCCGGCTCACGATCACGCTCATCGCGTAATCGAGGTAGGAGCGGCGCATCTCGTCGGTGATGGAGACGGGGCGGATGTCGCTGGCGGGCGGGGCGGCGCCAGTCGGATCGTTCTCGGCCAAGTCGATTTCCGTTCTGAGGCCCGGACGGGCGGTGCTCGCGGCGGCCAAGCGGCGCGCGATGCGCCGGAACGGCCTTGCGGAAGAGCAGTGATATCAGACGGTTAAATAAGGTTTTCCGAGGCCGCCCGCAAGGTCGCAGCGCGGCCGCCGGCAGGCTCGGCCGCGGGGTCTCCGGCAGGGTCCCCGGCACAGTTCCCGGCGGGGCCGCGCCCCGGCCGGATCGGGCCGGGACGCGGGGGCTTGGCTCAGTAGAACGTGACGTGCCGGTGGCCGTACGGGCGGCCGTGCCAGACATGGTGGCGGTGCCAGTGGCGGCGGAAATGGTGGTGCCGGTGCCAGTGGTGGCGGCGATGCCAGTGGTGGCGGCGATGGTGCCAGTGGCGCCGCCAGTGGTGACGCCGGTGCCAGTGGCGGCGGTAGCGCCAGTGGGCCTGCTGCACCGCGGGGGCGGGCGCCGCGGCCTCGGCGCCGGCGGGGACCGGCAGGGGCGCCGCCCGCGCGGGCGCAGTCGCCAGCCCGCCGAGCAGCGCGGCGAGGAGGACCAGGATCGGCCAGGGTCGCATCGTTTCTCTCCCGTGTGAGCGCCCGTCCGAGTCCAGCGGATCCGGGCCGGCACGAGGCTCGCGCCGTCGCCTGAAACGGCCAAGGTCGGCAAACGGTTCGATCCGTTCTGACTGCGCAGGCGCGCCGCCGTCGCGCGCCGCCCTTGCGCGGCGCCGGAAAGCGCCCAGTTTCCGCAACAGGCGCTTCCGGGCCGTCCCCCGCCCGGCTTCCCGATGAGCCGCGTAAGACTCCCATGGCGTTCGCGTTCCCCGACACATTTCGCGCCCTCCTCCCGCGCCGCTTCCGGGACCGACGCCCGCGGGTCGCGGTGGTCCGGCTGTCGGGCACGATCGGGGCGGTCTCGCCGATCCGGCCGGGGCTCTCGATCGGGAGCGTCGCGGGCAGCCTGGAGCGCGCCTTCGGGATGCCGGGGGTGAAGGCGGTGGCGCTGGTGATCAACTCGCCCGGCGGCTCGCCGGCGCAGTCCCACCTGATCCACCGCCGCATCCGGGCGCTGGCCGACGAGAAGGGCGTGCCGGTGATCGCCTTCGTGGAGGATGTCGCGGCCTCCGGCGGCTACATGATCGCCTGCGCGGCCGACGAGATCGTCGCCGACCCGACCTCGATCGTCGGCTCGATCGGCGTGGTCTCGGCCGGGTTCGGCTTCCACGGCCTGCTGGAGAAGCTCGGCGTCGAGCGCCGGGTCCACACGCAGGGCGAGGCGAAGTCGATGCTCGACCCGTTCCGCCCGGAGGATCCCGCCGACGTGGAGCGCCTGAAGCGCATCCAGGCCGACGTGCAGGACCTGTTCACCGGCCTCGTCACGGCCCGGCGCCCGACCCTGTCGCGAGCCGAGAACCTGTTCACCGGGGCGGTCTGGACCGGGCGGCAGGCGCTGCCCCTCGGACTCGTCGACGCGCTTGGCGACGTGCGCACCGCGATGCGCGCGCGCTTCGGCGACAAGGTCGACCTGCGCCTCGTCGCCGAGGCCCGGGGCGGATTCCTGTCCCGCCTGCTGCGCCGCGGCGGCGCGCCGGGCGGGATCGACCTGGCCGAGGGGGCGATGGCCGCGTTCGCGGAGCGCGCGGCCTTCGCCCGCTACGGGCTCTGAGGCGTCAGGCCGCGACCTGGCCGAGGAAGCGCTCGATCTCGGCCTCGAGGTCGGCCGCGACCGTGTCGACGGTCTGAGCCGCGTCGGTGACGGTGGCGGCCATGCGGGCCGAGCGCCGGGCCGCGCCGGCGACCGTAGTGAGGCCCCCCGCGATGGCCTCGGTGGCGCCGGCCGTGTCGGCGACGTTGCGGGAGATCTCGGCCGTGGCCGCGCCCTGGGCCGAGACCGCCGACGCGATCCCGCCCGTGGTGACGCTGACCGCCCGCATCCGCTCGCCCATCCGGCCGATCGCCGCCACGGCCGCCGTTGTCGAGGCCTGCACACCGGCGATCTGGCTGCCGATCTCCTCGGTGGCCTTCGCGGTCTGCGACGCCAGGGCCTTCACCTCCGCGGCCACCACGGCGAAGCCCTTGCCGGCGGCGCCGGCCCGGGCGGACTCGATCGTGGCGTTGAGCGCCAGCAGGTTGGTCTGCTCGGCGATCTGGCGGATCAGCCCGACCACGGCGCCGATGCGCCCGGCGGCCTCGGCGAGTTCGCCGATCTCGGCGTTCATCGCGTCCGACTCCGCGGCGGTGGTGGCCACCAGGGCCTCGGCCTGGTCGAGCTGGGTCCCGATCTCGGCGATCGAGGCGGAGAGCTCCTCGGCGGCGCTCGCCACGGTCTGGACGCTGGCCGAGGTCTCGTGCGAGCCGCGCTCGGTCTCGGCGACGGCGACCTCCGCCTCGGCGGAGCTGGCCGCCATCTCGCCGGCCCGGGCCCGCATCGCGCCGGTGCTGGCGGTCAGCGCGTCCTTCAGGCGAACGACCTGCCCCCGGAACGCCTCGATGGCCCGGTCGAGGGCGGCCCGCCGCCGCGTCTCGTCGGCCGCGCCCGCGCTCTGCAGGCTCTCGAGCTCCCGGGTCCGCAGCCCGGCGACGCGCAGCACCTCGAGGGCGCGCGCCACGGTGCCGATCTCGTCGCCGCGCCCCGCGTGGGGGATCGCCGAGTCCAAGTCGCCGGCCGCGAGGGCCTCGATCCGCGCCGCGATCGTCGCGAAGGGCCGGAACAGCCGCGCCGCCGCCAGCCCGACGAGGGCGCAGGCCAGCACCGCGATGACCAGGGCGGCGACGCTGAGGCTCGTCATCGTCTGGGCGTGGGCGTCGAAGTACATCTCGATCGGCAGCCCGACGAACAGGATGCCGTTCACCTTGCCGGTGGTGTCGACCGTCGGGTGGTACACTGTGTAGTAGCGCCGCCCGAACAGGGCGGCCGGCCCCTCGTAGGTCCGACCGGCGCGGATCGCGGCCTGGGCCGGGCTGTCGGCGGCGAGCGCCGTGCCGACCGCGCGGGTCCCGTCCTCCCGGCGCACCGTGGTCTGGCGCCGCACGAAGCTGTCGGAGGCGGGCTCGTAGCTGAAGACCGTCGCCAGGCCGCCCGAATAGGCGACGGCGTCGTCCACGACGCCGGCATCGGCGAAGCCGGACAGGCTCGGCGTCGACACCCGGGCGACGCGCGCGCCGTCGAGGTCCGCCGCCGCGCCCTCGACCCGCGCCGCCAGGACGAGCGCCAGAGTTCTCAGGTTGCGCTCGCCGTTGGTGCGCTGACGCGCCTCCATCTGCGACCAGGTCTGCCGCGAGACCGTGATCCAGATGGCGCCGGCGGTGACTGTCACGGCGAGCATCGCCAGCAGGATGACTTTCGTAGACAGAGTCATCCTGCGCAGCGAATAGGAATGTGTGCGCATCTATTGGTATCCGTGCCTATAGCCGGCACGAACACTCGTTTGTGAAGTTGCAATGACGGGTTAAGACTCGCCAGAAAGGCGAGACGTCGTCGTCGATCTCAACCCTGCCCTGCACGACGGGCAGAGACGCGGGCCAGCGCCGCGAGGTCCTTCTCGCCGTCGCCGTGGCTGATCGCCTCGATGAGACCGTCCCGCAGCACGCTCGCGAACGGCATCGGCACCCCGGCACCCTCGGCCGCCTGGAGGGCGAGCCGCACGTCCTTGGCCCCGAGCTTGAGGATGAAGCCCGGCGGCTCGTAGCGGTTCTGCGCGATCGAGGCGCCGTAGCCCTTGTAGACCGGCGAGGCGAACAGCGTGTTGGTCATCAGGTCCAGGAAGTCGGCGCCCGCGACCCCGTGGCCCTCCGTGAGGGCGCAGGCCTCGGCCATGGCCTCGATGGCCGAGATCAGCATGAAGTTGCCGGCGAGCTTGACGGCATTGGCCCGCGTCGGGTCGTCGCCGAAGCGCCAGGTCTTGGCGCCCATGGCGTCGAGGAGCGGCCCCGCGCGGTCGATCAGAGCCGCCGCCCCGGCCGCCACGATGTTGAGCTTGCCGGCCTCTGCCACGTCCGGCCGCCCGAAGACCGGCGCCGAGATGTAGGGAACGCCCGCCCGCGCGTGCACGGCGGCGAGCTGCTTCGCCAGGGCCACCGAGATCGTGCTCATCCCGATATGCAGGCCGGGCCGCTCAGGCTGGTCGAGGAGGCCGCCGGCGACGATCACGGTCTCGAGGGCCGCGTCGTCGGCCAGCATGGTGACCACGGCGTCCCCCGCGAAGGCCTCGGCGGCGCTCGCCACCGGAGTGACGCCGTCGAGGCCGCGCGCGGCCTCCGGCGAGCGGTTCCAGGCGCGGACCGTGTGGCCGGCCCGCGCGAGGTTGGCCGCCATGGCGCGACCCATCCGCCCCATTCCGATGAATCCGACGTCCATGCCGTGCTCCTCGACGCGCTTCGCCGTCTGCCAACCTGGGTAACCCCGGCCGGCGGTCAACGGCCCCGGCCGGATTTGCGCCGATGGGCCGCCGTGGCAAGCTCGGACCATGCCGCAGAATCGCATCACCGACATTCCCGGCCTGCGGGTCGGCCACGCCACCGACCTGCGGCTCGCCAGCGGCGTCACCGCGATCCTCTTCGATCAGCCGGCCGTCGCCGCGGTCGACGTGCGCGGCGGCGGGCCGGGCACCCGCGAGACCGACCTGCTCGATCCCGAGCGCACCGTCGAGCGGGTCGACGCCTTCGTCCTCTCCGGGGGCTCGGCCTTCGGCCTCGATGCGGGGGCCGGCGTGGCGGCGTGGCTCGCCGAGGCCGGGCGCGGGTTCCCGGTCGGCGCCATGCGGGTGCCGATCGTCCCGGGGGCGGTGCTGTTCGATCTCCCCAACGGCGGCGACAAGGCCTGGGGCCGCTATCCGCCCTATCGCGAGCTGGGCTTCCAGGCCGCCGCGGCAGCCACCGAGGCGTTCGCCCTGGGCTCCGTGGGAGCCGGGACCGGTGCGCGCACCGGCCGGCTCAAGGGCGGGATCGGATCCGCCTCGGCGGCCGTGCCGGGCACGGGCTTCCGGGTCGGGGCCCTCGCGGCCGTGAACGCCTTCGGCAACGCGACGATCGGCGGTGGGCCGCATTTCTGGGCCGCGCCCTTCGAGGTGGACGACGAGTTCGGCGGCCTGGGCGTGCCGGTCCGGGTGCCGCCCGAGGCCCACGCCTTTCCGGCCCGCGCGCTGCCGGGCGCCGCCACGACGCTGGCCGTGGTGGCGACCGACGCGGCGCTGACCAAGGCGCAGTGCCGGCGCCTCGCGGTGGCGGCGCAGGACGGCCTCGCTCGGGCCCTCGTGCCGGCGCACACGCCCCTCGACGGCGACCTGGTCTTCGCCGCGGCGACCGGAGCCGTGCCCCTCGGCGACACGGTGGTGGACCTCGCCCGCCTCGGCGACGCCGCCGCGCGGGTCCTGGCCCGGGCGGTGGCGCGCGGCGTGTTCTCGGCGACGAGCCTGCCCGGGCACGCGCCGTCGTCGCCCCTGGCCGGCACGGGGCTTCCGCCGGCCTGGCGCGACGTGTTCGGCGCCTGATCGGCGGTGCCGGCTCCGCCCGCGCGCGGAACAGCGCCACCGGCCTCGATCCAGGCCCGGTCGAGCGCGCTCGTCACGCGTCGGGCCCGCCGCTTGGGCGGCCGCTTCCGTGGGGCCGGCGTTCAGCTCAGGGGAGAGCGCCCCTGGGGGAGCGCGATCGTCGAGGTCGCCTCGGCGATCTGGTCCGGGCCACCCTTCGGCGGCCAGATCCCCGCTTCGTAGGCGCGGGACCGAAACGCGGCCCGCTCCTCCAGGCTGCGGAAACCCCAGATGTGCGTGATGCGCGGCGCACCGTCGAGGGCGTACATGTTCAGGACGAGGTGCTGCGTGTAGGCGCGTGCCGGCCCGATCGCGGCCTCCCAGGCCGCGAGGGTCGGCGGCAGGCCCCCCGGCCTCAGGCGATAGGTCCGGACTTCGTACACCCCGCCGCGGTCGCCCGTCCGGATCGGCGGCAGGAAGGGGAACGGGGCGTAGCTGTCCATCTCCAGAGCTGTGATCACGGGCCCGGCGTTGAACGGGTTGGCGCTGAGGAGGGCGCGCCGGCGCTCGGCGGTCATGTCCTCGGGCGCCGCGAAGCCGCGCAGCACGATCAGGCGCCCCAGCGTGCCGATCTCGCTGCGCCAGCAGCCGACCAGCTCCCCCTTGGCATCGGGATCGTCCAGCCAAGCCTCGACGCCGGCCGAGACTTGGCCCACCGCGAGCAGCGGGCACGAGAGGGTCGCGAGTTCGTACAGCATGGGCGCCTCGGCGACGTCGTCCCGTCGACGTCAGGCCGTCAAAGCGGGAGAGCGTCTTTCGTTGCCATCGGGACGCCCGGAGACGCCTCCGCCCGGGAGGCCCGGCCTCACAGCTCCGCGCGGGCATCCTCCAGCAGCTGCGCCAGCCCGCTATCGACCTCGTCGGCGAGCATCGCCCGCTCGGCGTCGGTGAGATCCTTGGCCCAGGCGCCGCTGCCGAACCCGTCGGTGCAGCGCGCCCGCTCCGCGGCGATGTAGGCCTCGGTCTCGACCGGCCGGGTCTTCATCGCGTGGACGAAGCCGAACCACGCCGCCCGCTCCACCACCGCGAGCCGCGCCCGCAGCCGGATGGCCACCGCCTTCTCCGGATCGATCCCGTCGGCACTCATCGTGGTTCTCCCGCGTCCTTCTCGGCGAGCCGATCGAGCAACCCCTGGAGCTGCCCCGGCACCGGCTCGGTCGCCGAACGCGCGTAGAGGACGCGCAGTTGCCGGCCGATCTCCGCGAGGCTCATGGAGCCCTTGGCGATCACCCGGTCGGCCTGCCGGTTCAGGCTCTCCTTCTCGGCCGCCGTGACCTCCTTGGCGGTGAGCACCACCACGGGCACGTCGCCGTCGGGCCGCGCCCGCAAGGCCCGGAGGAAGCCGAACCCGTCCATCTCGGGCATCATCAGGTCGAGCAGGATCAGGCTCGGCCGCGCCTGGCTGACCCGCTCCAGGGCGATCCGGCCGTTCTCCGCCTCGTCGACGGTCCAGCCCTCGCGGCCGAGCGACCGGCGCAGGCGCTCGCGGGCATCCGCGTCGTCGTCGACCACGAGGACGCGGGCATCCTCCGGCGCCTCGGGCCGGTAGCGCTCCATCAGGCCCTTGAGCCGGTCCCAGTCGATCGGCTTGACGAAGTAGTCGGTGGCGCCGAGCGCCTGGCCGAGCCCCTGCTCGGCCACGACCGAGGTCATGATCACCGGCGTACCGGCGAGGTCGGGGTCGTTGCGCACCGCGTGCAGGACCGCCCAGCCGTCCATGCGCGGCATCTCGACGTCGAGCAGGATCGCGCGCGGCTTCAGGGCCCGGGCGAGCGTCAGGCCGGCGCGGCCGTCGTTGGCGCTGCGGACGTGGAAGCCCTCGCGTTCCAGGAAGCGCTGGAGCAATTCCCGGGCGGCCGGGTCGTCGTCGACCAGCAGCACCGTCTCGTGCTGCTCGTGCGGCTCCACCGGCGTGTGGGCCTCGGCCTCGGAGGGCGGCGCGTCCTCGGGCCGCAGGGTGGCGGGCAGGCGGATCGTGAAGGTCGCGCCCGCGCCCGGCGTGCTGGCGACGCCGATGTCGCCGCCCATCGTCCGGCAGAACGCGCGGGTGATGGCGAGCCCGAGGCCCGTGCCGCCGAACTGCCGGGTCGTCGAATCGTCGGCCTGGACGAAGCGCTCGAACAGGCGCCCGATCTGCTCCTCGGTCAGGCCGATGCCGGTGTCGGCGACCGCGAAGGACAGCCAGTCGGCTCCCTCCTCCCGGTGCCGCCGCACCGTCAGGGTGATCGTTCCCCGCTCGGTGAACTTCGCGGCGTTGCCGATCAGGTTCAGCAGGCACTGGCGGATCTTGGTCTGGTCCTGGTGCATGGACCCGAGGTCGGCCGTCCCGGCCGCGCCGGTGTCCAGGACGAAGCGGTTGCCCTTCTTCTCAACCAGGGAGCCGGTGGAGTCGGAGACGTCCCGGAGCAGGTCCGACACCGTGAAGGTCTCGGCCGAGGCGGTCATGCGGCCCGCCTCGATCTTCGAGATGTCGAGCACGTCGTTGATCAGCGAGAGCAGGTGGCGGGCGGCCGCCTCGATCTTGCGCAGGTCGGGCAGGAGGGCGGCCTGGCCGATATCCTCCAGCTCCTCGCCGAGCATCTCGGAGTAGCCGATCACCGCCGAGAGCGGCGTGCGCAGCTCGTGGCTCATGTTGGCGATGAACTGGCTCTTCGCCCGGTTGGCCGCCTCGGCGGCCTGCCGGGCGCGCTCCACCGCCTCCTCGGCCTCCTTCCGCTCGGTGACGTCGACGCAGGTGCCGACCCATTCCCGCAGGGAGCCGTCCTCGGCGAGGACCGGCACGCCGCGCACCTCCATGGCGCGCCAGACCCCGTCGTACCGGCGCAGCCTGTACTCGACCTCGTAGGTCGCGCGCGCCTCGACGCAGGCCGCCCAGGCGTCGGCCGCGTGGCCCCGGTCGTCGGGATGGACGGCGTCCAGCCAGCCCCAGCCCTGGTAGGCCTCCTCGGTCTGCCCGGTATAGGTGCTCCACCGGACCTGCGGCGGCATCAGCTCGCCCGCCGCGTCGGTGTTCCAGATCACCGCCGCCGAGGCGTCCACCAGCGCCCGGAAGCGCTGCTCGGAGTGGCGCAGGCGCTCCTCGACCGCGCGGCGGCCGGTGATGTCGGTGTTGGTCCCGTACCAGCGCAGGATCCGCCCGGACTCGTCCCGGTGGGGCAGCGCCTTCGACAGGAACCAGCGGTAGCTCCCGTCGCGGCCGCGCAGCGGGAACGTGTCCTCCCAGGACCGGCCCAGCGTGATCGCGGCGCGGTAGCGCTCGGTCACGGCCGCGACGTGGTCCGGGTGATGGACCGTGCGCCAGCCCCAGCCCCGCATCTCGTCGAGGGAGGTGCCGGTGTAGTCGTACCAGCGCTGATTGTACCAGATGATCTTGCCGTCGGCCTCGGCGATCCAGGCGAGCTGCGGCAGCGTCTCGGCGAGGTTGCGGTAATCGGCATCCGTGACGGATCCTGGGCCGCTCTCAGTCTCGCTCATCGACCCGACGCTGTCCCGTCACCCGCCCCGCGGCGGCTTATACCCGTACTCCTTATACACGCATCGCGTCGGGATCCGACCGCGGGGCCGCGGGGGCCGGCGGCCGGCGAAACCGCAGAGCGTCGATCGTGTAGAGCGCGAGCGCCACCCAGATCAGCGCGAGCATCAGCGCCCGATGCGGCTCGACCCGCTCGCCGTAGACGAGGACGCTCAGGACGAGCAGGCAGGTCGGCGCCACGTATTGCAGGAGACCCAAGGTCGTGAGCCGCAGGCGCACCGCCGCGGCGGCGAACCAGATCAGCGGCAGCGCGGTCGTCAGGCCGGTGAGCATCAGCAGGGCGCGGTCGCCCGGCGCGGCCGGCAGGAACGGCTCGGGTGACAGGACGAGCCAGACGAGCGCGGCCGGCAGGAGCAGCAGCGTCTCGGCCAGGAAGCCGACCAGCGCGTCGACGCCGACGATCTTCCGGGCGAGGCCGTAGAGCGCGAAGCTCACTGCCAGCGACAGCGACATCAGGGGCAGTTCCCCGGCCCACACCACCGCGACGGCGACGCCCGTCGCGGCGATGCCGATGGCGACGGCCTGCGCCGGCCGCAGGCGCTCGCCCAGCACCACCCGGCCGAGGGCGACGCTGACCAGGGGATTGATGTAGTAGCCGAGGCTCGCGTCGAGCAGGTGCCCGCCGCTGACCGCGTAGAGGTAGAGCAGCCAGTTCACGCCGATCATCCCCGCCGAGAGCAGCAGCAGCGCGTGGCGCTTCCGGAGCGGCAGCGGCAGGTTCAGGCGGTGGCGCGCCGCGAGGATCAGTGCCAGCGCGCCGGCGAACAAGCTCGACCAGACGATCCGCTCCGACAGGATGTGGTACGGGGAGTAGGCGCCGAGCATCCGGAAATGCACCGGGACCAGGAGGCCCCAGCTCAGGTAGGCGGCGAGCGCGTAGACGAGGCCCACGGACTCCTCCCGATCGACCCGGTTCGGCGGCCGGGTCAGGGGGTTTAGCGCGCCGGCCTGGCCGCCGTCAGGGGGGGGCGGCGCAGGGCTGCCATCCCGGGGGGCCGGAAGGCCCCCGCAGCGCCGGGCGCGGCGGCACCGGGGCGGCCGCCTGACCGGCCCTGCCCGCCCCGAGCGGGCCCGGTCAGGGCGCGATCCAGCTGCCGGACCACAGGCCTCCGGCCGCGTGCCAGGCCGCCCGGCGATGGCCGCGGCGGTCGAGATAGAGGAAGTCGAGCCGCTCCGCCCGGACGAGTACGGCGGCGAAGTGCGGCCGGCCGAGCGTCGCGGCCGCGGTCTCGTGCGGCAGGCTGTAGGCGTCCCCCGTCGGCAGCGCCGTGCCCGGACCGGGCTCCGCCCCGTAGCAGACCCGGCTCATCGCCCGGGATCCCGTCCAGGCCGCCTCGGCCAGCGCGTCGTCGGTGTGCAGCGTGGCGCGACCCGCGACGCGGATCTGGATCTTCGCGGCCGCGTCGTAGGCGGCGAGGGCGCAGGCAGGAGCGGCCAGGATCTCGGAGGCCTTGTCGGAGCGGCGGTCGCAGTGGAACCGGAGCGTCCCCTCGGCCGGGTCGGCGGCGCGCAGGACCACCGTGCGCAGCCGCGGCCCGCCATCGGCACCCAGCGTCCCCAGGGTCGGCAGGTGGAAACCGCTCCGGCCATGGGCGGCGCCGTCCGCCAGCAGGCGCCACAGTTCGGCGAAGGTGGCGTCCAGGTCGTCGTAGAAGGCGGGCAGCGGCGTGCGGCTCACGCGGCGCCCCGCTTCCGCCGCCGCTCGCGGAAGATCAGCGCGAGGTTGCGCAGGTAGATGCCGGTGGAGAGGCCCTGGCCGATGATGATCACCGGCTCGCGGCGGACGAACCCGTAGACCAGCGTCATCATCCCGCCGAGGATCGACAGGAACCAGAACGACAGCGGCATCACGCTCCGCCCGGCCCGCTCGCTGGCGATCCATTGCAGGATGAAGCGCGAGCCGAACACCACCTGCGCGACGATGCCGAACACCAGCCAGAAGTCGAGCCGGGTGACGAACACGTCGTAGAAATAGGCCGGCAGATCGTGGGCGAGCTGGATCAGCATCCGACGTCCTGGTCCGCGGTTTGGCCGGCCGGGCCGGCGATCTCCTCGGGCCGCGGATCCGCGCGCTTGCGCCGGATCAGCCACCAGACGCCGGCGAGATCGAGGAGCCCGACCCAGAGGCGGTCGAACAGGCCGTAATTGGACACCCCCGTCAGCCGCGGCCGGTCGACCACGTCGCGGTGGACGACCGAGAAGCCCTCGCGGGCGACCAGGGCCGGCATGAATCGGTGGAGGGCGTCGAAATACGGCAGCCTGAGATACACGGCGCGGCGGAAGACCTTCAGGCCGCAGCCGGTGTCGCGGGTGGAATCGTTGAGGATCCGCCCGCGCACGCCGTTGGCGATCCGGGACTGGAGCATCTTGAAGCGGCCGTCCTTGCGGCCGCGCCGCTGGCCCTGGGCGAGGCCGGCTCCCGGTCCCGCCGCCTCGAGGGCCGCGAGCAGCGCGGGGATGAAGGCCGGATCGTTCTGGCCGTCGCCGTCGAGGGTCGCGACGATCCCGCCGCGGGCCGCCAGGACGCCGCTGCGCACTGCCGCCGACTGGCCGCCGCTCCGCGCGTGGCGCAGCACCCGCAGCCAGGGCCGCGCCGCCCGGGCTGCCGCCAGCGCCGCCGGCGTGCCGTCGGTGGAGCCGTCATCCACGTAGATCAGCTCGAAGGCGAGGCCCGCGCAGGCGGCCTCGATCTCGGCCACCAGGGGCGCGATGTTGCCGGCCTCGTTCTTGACCGGCACGACGACGCTGAGATGGGGGGATCCGCTCACGGGGCCACCGCGTAGGCCGTCACGAAGACCCGGCGGCCGGTGTTGAGGTTGAAGCCCTCGACCTCCGCCAGGGGCGCGGGCGCGCCGCGGCCGACCGGCCAGGCCGCGTTGAAATCGTCGCGATCGCGGGATTCGACGAAGAGCAGGCGACAGCCGCCGCCCTCGAGGAAGGACCGGGCGGCGGCCCCGTCGGGCGGCAGGGCGAGGCCGGTGCCGATCAGGAAGACGAGGCTCGGCTCGCGGTATCCGAGGCTCGCCACAAGCGGGTTCGGGCAGGGCGCGCGGTCGCGCAGGGCCGCGAGCCGCGGCGAGACCTTCAGGGCCGGCAGCGAGCGCTGCGCCACGCCCAGCACCGCCGGGCCCAGCAGGGCGGAGGCCAGCACCCCGAGGACGAGGGCGCGCTCGGCGGATCCCTGCGCGAAGGCGAGCCAGGCCAGGACCGCGACCGCGCAGGCGGCGGCGAGCAGCGGCAGGGCCGGCCACGGGATCGTGTGGCTGTCGAGCCGCCAGCCGGCGAGGCAGAGGCCGAGGGTCAGGGCGACCGGGATCGCCGGCAGCAGCAGGGCCGTCAGGCGGGCGCCCCGCAGGCGCGGGTCCAGCGCCCCCCGGCTCAGCGCCAGCACGGTCAGGATCGCGAGCCAGGGCATCAGCGGCAGCACGTAGTGGGGCAGCTTGGTGGGCACCGCCTCGAAGATCAGCCAGGCCGGCAGCACCGCGGCGATCAGGAAGGCCACGGCGGGCTCCCGTCGCGCCCGCCAAGCGAACGGCAGGCTCATGGCGGTGAAGGCCGCCGCCGGCCAGAAGGTCGCGAAGAACACGAGCGCGTAGGCGCCGGGCGGTCCCCAGTGCCGCTCGGCCGCCCCGCCGACCTTGCCGAGCATGTCGTGGCCGACCGCCTCGGCGTAGAACGCGCCCCCGCTCTTCCAGGCGATCGCCGCGAACCAGGGCGCCACCAGCAGGAGCGTGAGGGCGAGGCCCGGCCAGGGCCGGAGCGGCAGCAGCCAGCGGCCGGACCGCGCCGCGAGCGACAGGCCGAGCGCCGGCAGCGCGGCGAAGAGCGGAACCATCGGCCCCTTCACCAGGATCCCGACCGCCATCCCGAGCCAGAACGCCGCGAAGCTCGGTCCCGAGACCGGCCGACCGTCCCGCGGCGCCAGCCACGCGTGGGCGAGCGCGGCGAGGCTCGCGGTGGCGCAGGCGGCGAGCAGCGCGTCGGTCTTGGCGAGGTGGGCCTCGGCCGAGAGCATCAGGCAGGCGCCGTAGAGGGCGGCCGCCAGCAGCGTCGACCGCCGGGGCAGGAAGGCGAGCGCCGCCCAGTAGGCGAGAAGAACCGAGGCGACGGCGCCGATCAGCGACGGGACGCGGTACAGGGCGATCTGGGTGCGGGCCCCGGGCACGCCCAGCGCCTCGCCGGCCGCCACGGCGGCGGCCTGCGCCCAGTAGATCCCCACCGGCTTCTTGTGCCGCGCCTCCCCCTGGAAGCGGATATCCACGAGGTCGCCGCTCTCCAGCATCTGCTTCGAGGCCTGGGCGAAGCGGGGCTCGTCCCGGTCCATCGGCTGCAGCGAGATCTGCCCCGGCAGGAACAGGATCAGGCACAGCGCCAGCAGGGCGGCGACGGCCCTGGCATGGGTGAGGCTCAGCGCGTCGAGCCCGCGGCCGATCCGGTCGACGGGGGCAAGGCGCGGTGCGCCGCCGGCGGAGAGGCTCGTGGTCATACCGGGCCGGTCAATCAGGAACGCGGCGCGAGGTCAAATGCAGCGATGCCGTCGCCGGTCGCGACGGCGCGGGCCCATCACGACGCGCGGATGCGGCACCGCCCGCGGCGCGCGGTCCGGGTCAAGGTTCGCCGATCCTCACCTGTCCGGGAAGGGCAGCGTCGTAGCGCGGCGCCCGGCCCCGCCCTACGACGCCGCCCGGAGGCGCGCGAAGCCGGCGTCGAGGTCGGCCTTGAGGTCGGCGGTGTCCTCAAGCCCGATGTGGAAGCGGAGCGCCGGTCCGCCGGGAGCCCACCGGGTCGCGGTCCGGTAGCCGGCGCAGTCGAACGGGATCACGAGGCTCTCGAAGCCGCCCCACGAGAAGCCCATCCCGAAGAGCTGCAGCCCGTCCAGCATGGCGGCCACCGCGGCCTCGGGCACCGGCTTCAGGATCACCCCGAACAGGCCCGACGCGCCCGCGAAGTCGCGCTTCCAGATCGCGTGGCCGGGATCCTCGGGCAGGCCGGGATGGAGCACCCGCAGCACCTCGGGCCGCGCCTGGAACCACCGGGCCATCTCCAGTCCGGCGCGGCCGTGCTCGCGCAGCCGCAAGGACATGGTGCGCAGGCCGCGCAGCGCCAGGAAGATGTCCTCGGCGCCGGCGCACATGGCGAAATGGTCGAAGGTGCGGCGCACGGCCGGGTAGTAGCGCGCGTTCGCGGAGGTCAGGCCGATCAGCAGGTCCGAGCCGCCGCTGAGGTACTTGGTGCCGGCCTCGACCGCGATGTCGACGCCGCGCGCGTGCGGCGGGAACAGCAGCGGCGTCGCCCAGGTGTTGTCCATGATCACGCAGGCGTCGTGTGCGTGCGCGACCTCGGCGATGGCCGGGATATCCTGCATCTCGAAGCTCTGCGAGCCGGGCGCCTCGACCAGCACGGCCCGGGTACTCGGGCGCATCAGTGCCGCGATGCCGGCCCCGATGGTCGGGTCGTAGTAGGTCACCTCGACGCCGTAGCGCGCCAGCACGCCGTCGCAGAACTGGCGGGTCGGCCGGTAGGCGGAATCGGTGACGAGGAGGTGGTCGCCCGCCGAGACCGCGGCCATCAGCGCGACGGTGAGCGCCGCGAGCCCGGAGGGCGTCACGACGGTTCCGGCGGCGCCGGCGAGTTCCGTCCACGCCTCCGTCAGCGAGTCCATCGTCGGTGTCGCCGAGGTCCCGTAATTGTAGCGGCCGCGCCGGTTCTTGATCGCGTCGTAGGTCGGGTAGAGGACCGTGGAGCCGCGGTAGATCGGCGTGTTCACGAAGCCGTGCTGCTCGCCCGGGTCACGGCCCGCGTGGACGAGGCGCGTCGCGGGCGCGAAGGTCTGCTTGGCGTCGGGCGAGGGCTTCAGGGACATCGAGGCTCGGAGATCGCGTTGCGGTGCACCGCACGAAGCGCGCCGCGCCCGGCAAGGTCAAGCCGGACACGCGGGCTCGCGGTGCCGGGCCTCCGGGTTTCTCGCGATCACGGCTTCTCCGGCGGATCCGAGACGACGGCTTCCTCGTAGGCCTCCATCCAGGCGGCGCGCTCCTGAGAGCCCTCCGGATAGGGGCATTCGCTCACGGGCTTCCCGTAGAGGCGCGCGTTACGGCCCTGGATGAACGGGCTGTCGCTCGCGGTGGCCTGGACGTTGGTCAATATCGCCTCCCGAAGACTTGGAGTGGGGCTTCGTTAACGGCCGCGCCGTAAATCTGTTGCCGTCTCAAGTCGCGTCCCGGGTCGTCGCGTGCGTATCCTGCGTTCCCTTCTCGGCGCCGTCCTCGTCCTCGTCTCGACGGCGACCGTCGCCCTCGTCAGCGCCGACCGGCTCGCCCATCTGGCGCCGGCGCCGGTGATCCGCGCCGCCCAGGCCGAGCCGTCGGCGACGGGGTCGATCCCGGCCCCCGCGAGGGCCGCGCCCGCGCCGAAGCCGGCCGTGCCCAGCATCCCGAACGGGTTCGACACGGAGCGGCTGCACGCGCTGATGCGCGGCGACCCGATCCTGCCGGGCCGCTGAGGGCGGCCAGGACCGCGCTCATCCCGTTCTGGACCTCGTCGCGCGGCGCCCGACGCGCCTCGGGTTGAGGGGACCCGGCCGGATCGGCCGGGGACCGCCCTACCGCGCCGTCCGGAAGACCTGCAGGTCGAGGTCGCGGACCTTCTTGCGCAGGGTGTTGCGGTTGACGCCGAGCAGTTCCGCGGCGCGGATCTGGTTGCCGCGGGTGGCGGCGAGCGCCGCGCCGATCAGCGGGCCCTCGATCTCCCGCAGGATCCGGTGATACAGGCCGGGGGGCGGCAGCGTGTCGCGATAGCCGGAGAAGTAGTCCGAGAGGTGGCGCTCCACGGCGCTGGACAGGGTCTCCGATTCCCCGTTCGCCTTGCGGGCGGCGCCGTTGGCCGCCGGCGCCGCGGGCGTCGCCAGCGGCAGCGTGTCGAGCTCGGCCTCGATCACCGGGCCGGTGATCGTCTCCTGCGGGTAGAGGGCGGCGAGCCGCCGGACGAGGTTCTCGAGCTCGCGGACGTTGCCGGGCCAGCGGTAGCGCTTCAGCCGCTCCATGGCGTCGCCGTCGAGGGTCTTCCGGGTCAGGCCCTCGCGCTCGACGAGCACGAAGAAGTGGCGGACGAGGTCCGGCACGTCCTCGGAGCGCTCGCGCAGGGCCGGCAGCCGCAGCGGCACGACGTTGAGGCGGAAGAACAGGTCCTCGCGAAAGATGCCCTGCTGGATGGAGACCCGCAGGTCCTTGTTGGTGGCCGCGATGATCCGGACGTTGGTGCGGATCGGGACGCGGCCGCCCACCGTCGTGTACTCGCCCTGCTGGAGCACGCGCAGCAGCCGGGTCTGCGCCTCCATGGGCATGTCGCCGATCTCGTCGAGGAACAGCGTGCCGCCCTCGGCCTGCTCGAACCGGCCGGCGGAGCGCTGGAGCGCGCCCGTGAAGGCGCCCTTCTCGTGGCCGAACAGCTCGGACTCGATCAGGTCGCGCGGGATCGCCGCCATATTGACCGGCACGAACGGGCCGGTGCGGCGGCGGCCGTAATCGTGCAGCGCCCGGGCGACCAGCTCCTTGCCGGTGCCGGACTCGCCGGTGATCATCACGGTGAGGTCGGTGGGCATCAGCCGGGCGAGCGCCCGGTAGATCTCCTGCATGGCCGGCGAGCGGCCGACCAGCGGGATGTCCTCGTTCTCGGGGGGCGCCCCGGCCGGCGCCGCGCCCCGGGGGCGCGAGAGCGCCCGGCCGACGATGGCGATCAGCTCCTTCAGGTCGAAGGGCTTCGGCAGGTACTCGTAGGCGCCCCGCTCCGAGGCGCGGATCGCCGTCATGAAGGTGTTCTGCGCGCTCATCACGATGATCGGCAGCTCCGGCCGCACCCGCTTGATGCGCGGCAGCAGGTCGAACACGTTCTCGTCGGGCATGACCACGTCGGTGATGACGAGGTCGCCCTCCCCCTGCGCGACCCAGCGCCAGAGGGTGGCGCAATTGCCCGTCGAGCGAACCTCGTAGCCCGCCCGGGACAGCGCTTGGTTCAGCACGGTGCGGATGGCGGCGTCGTCGTCGGCGACGATGATGTGGCCGTTCGGCATGACTCTCTACTCAGACCTCCGACGGGGGCCGGATTCGGGGATCGACATCACGGATCGACCGCCGATTCGCGCCCGTCCCGGGCACTCGACATCGGCAGAAGGATGCGGAACGCCGTGCGGCGCGGGGCGGGATCGCACTCGACGATCCCGCCGTGATCGCCGACGATCTTGGCCACCAATGCAAGACCGAGGCCGGAGCCCTGCGCCTTGGTGGTGACGAACGGGTCGAACAGGTCGGGCAGCAGGTCGGCCGAGATGCCCGGGCCGTTGTCGCGCACCGCCACCTCGATCGGCAGGCTGACCCGCTCGCGGGAGCCCGGGACCTGCAGGCGCAGGCCGGTGCGGAAGGCGGTCGACAGGGTGATCTCGCCCTCGACCGCGTCCGGGCCGATCGCCTCGGCGGCGTTCTTCACGAGGTTCAGGATCACCTGGATCAGCTGGTCGCGGTTGCCCAGCACCGGCGGCAGCGACGGGTCGTAGGTCTCGATGAACCGGATGTGCCGCGCGAAGCCCGACTGCGCCGAGCGCTTCACCTGATCGAGCACGCCGTGGACGTTGACGGCGCCGCGATCCGAGGGGCGCTCGTCGCCGAACAGCTCCATACGCTCGACGATGCGGACGATCCGGTCCGATTCGTCGCAGATCAGGCGGGTGAGCAGCCGGTCCTCCTCGGCGCCGGTGCTCTCGAGGAGCTGCGCCGCGCCGCGGATGCCCGCGAGCGGGTTCTTGATCTCGTGGGCCAGCATCGCGCCGAGCGCCACCATCGAGCGCGCCGCGCCGCGATGGGTGAGCTGGCGGTTCATCTTGTCGGCGATGGTGCGCTCCTGGAGCATCATCACCACGGCCTCGCCGTCGTCGCCGAGCGGCGTCGCGAACACGTCGACGCTGCGCTCCAGCCCGAGGCGGGGCTGGGTCAGCTCCACGCGGTACTCGCTGACGCTGGCGCGCCGCCGCCGGACCTCGGCCACGAGCGCGATGATCGGCGAGGCGAACGGGATGATGTCGCGCAGGCGCCGGCGCTGCATCAGCCGCGCCGAGTAGTCGAAGAACGCCTCCGCGGCGTGGTTGCAGTGGAGGATCTGCTCGTCGGCGCCGATGGTCAGGACCGGCAGCGGCAGCGCGTTCAGCACGGCCTCGGCGGCGGTGTCGCGCCGGGCGCCGGGCTCGCGCGGGAGGGGCTCGTCGCTCACGCGGCCTCCTGGACGGGGTTCGCCGCGCCCGCGAAGGCCCGGGCCAGCAGGGCCAGCACCGTCTCCGGATCGGCGGTGGTGAGGAGGGCCGCGCGCTCCGCGGGACCCAGCGCGCCGCCGGTCTCGGCGTAGGCGGCGAGGTGCTTGCGGGCGTGGCGCACGCCTATGTCGCGGCCGTAGAGCGACAGCAGCCCCGCGTAGTGCTCGGCCGCTAGGGCGGCCTGCTCGGCCCGGGAGGGCTCCGCGGCCGGCCGGCCCGCCAGCGCCGCGGCGACCTGCCCGACCAGCCAGGGGCGGCCGGTCGCCGCGCGGCCGATCATGACCCCCGCGGCGCCCGAGGCGTCCAGGCAGGCGCGGGCGCTTGCGAGGTCGGTCACGTCGCCGTTGGCGATCACCGGGATCGACACCGCCGCGACGACGGCCCGGATCGCCGACCAGTCGGCGCTGCCCTTGTAGAATTGCTGCCGGGTCCGCCCGTGGACCGTCACGGCGTTCAGGCCCAGCCGCTCGGCGCGGGCGGCGAGGTCGGCGGCGTTGCGGCTCGCGTCGTCCCAGCCGAGGCGCATCTTGACGGTCACCGGGATCGACACGGCGCCCCGCACGGACGCGAGCAGGCGCTCGGCGTGGTCGAGGTCGCGCATGAGCGCCGAGCCCGAGGCGATCCCCGTCACGATCTTGGCCGGGCAGCCCATGTTCACGTCGATCACGTCGGCGCCCCCGGCCTCCGCGAGCCGCGCGGCCTCCGCCATTGGGCCCGCCTCGCAGCCCGCGAGCTGGACAACGTGCAGGTCGACGCCGGAGCCCTCGGCGCGCAGCGCGGCCTCACCGGATCCGCGCGTGAGTTCCCGGGCCGCCACCATCTCGGACACGACCGCGTCGGCGCCGCAGCGGCGGGCGATGCGGCGCATGTGCAGGTCGGTAACACCCGATAGCGGGGCGAGCAGGCAGAGCGGGACGGGATCCGCCCCTTCGGCGGTCGCCCCCGCGCGACGCAGCGCGCTCAAATAATGGTCAGTCGTCATTCTGCACAACAATGAGGCAAGTCCGGTCCGCTGGCAAGCGGGGCCGCGCGTTGATTTCGGGCCCTCCCCCGCTTAAACGACGGGCACCCTCCGCGGCAGGGCTGAGCCGGCACGGCTGGCCCGCGCGCTGGCCGCCGCTGCCGCCCCTCAGGACCTCACGAGTTCGTCGCCCATGCCCGCCACCGGCACGCCAGCCACCGGACCCGCCAGCGCGGGAGCCGGCGTCGCCGCGGTTGTGGTGGCGGCCGGGCGCGGCATCCGCATCGGCGGCGGTACGCCTAAGCAGTACCGCCGGGTCGGCGGGCAGGCGGTCCTGACCCGCACCCTGGCGGCGCTCGCGGCGGACGACGCGATCGCGCGGATCCAGCCTGTGATCGCCGCCGACGCGGCGGACTTCTTCCAGAGCTGCCTGGAGGAACTCGCGCCCGCGCTTCGCGCCAAGATCACCCAGCCCGTCGAAGGCGGCACGACGCGTCAGCTTTCGGTGCGCGCCGGTCTCGAGGCCCTGGCCACCGGCGACGCGCCCGAGATCGTGCTGGTCCACGATGCGGCGCGCCCCTACGTGGATTCCGCGCTGATCGCCCGGGCGATCGCGGCCGGGCGCGACCACGGTGCGGCCGTTCCGGGCGTGCCGGTCACCGACACGGTCAAGCGCGTCGTCGACATCGCGCCCGGCATCGGCCGGGTCCACGAGACCCCGCCCCGGGAGCACCTGCGCGCGGTCCAGACCCCCCAGGCCTTCGTCTTCGGCCCGCTCCTCGGCGCCCACCGGGACGCCGCCGCGCAGGGCCTCGACGGCTTCACCGACGACGGCGCCCTCGCCGAATGGGCCGGCCTGCCGGTGGTGGTGTTCGCGGGCGACATCGCCAACCGCAAGATCACCCAGCCCGCCGACCTGATCGAGGCGGACCGCGCCTTCGCGACCGCCACCACCGACTTGCCAGCGCCGGGAGCCCGCGCCATGACCACCTACGTGACCCGCCTCGGCACCGGCTTCGACGTGCACGCCTTCACCACCGGCGACCATGTCTGGCTGGGCGGGGTGAAGATCCCGGCCGATCGCGGCGTGCTCGCCCATTCGGACGGCGACGTGGCGCTGCACGCCCTGACCGACGCTCTGCTCGGCGCCATCGCGGACGGCGATATCGGCACGCACTTCCCGCCCTCCGACGAGCGCTGGCGCGGCGCGTCCTCGGACCAGTTCCTGGCCCATGCCTGCGGCCTGGTCCGCGCCCGCGGCGGCCGTATCGACCACCTCGACATCACGGTGCTGGCCGAGGCGCCGCGCATCGGCAAGCACCGCGAGGAGATCCGGGCACGCATCGCCGCCATCGCGGGCGTGCCGCTCTCGGCGGTCTCCATCAAGGCGACGACCACCGAGAAGCTCGGCTTCGTCGGGCGGGCGGAGGGTCTCGCGGCCCAGGCGGCCGCGACGGTCCGGCTGCCCGAGGAGGACGGCCCCGCCCTCGACGCGCAGGCCGAGACCGCGATGCGCCAGGGCTGAGCGGTTTCGGGGCGAGCGCGGGTCCCCTCTCCCGCACGGAAGAGAGGGCGCGTCGCGCTCCGCCTCAGGCCACCCGCACCAGCAGCGCGATCGCCGCGATGGCCAGGGCCGCCATGGTGAGCAGGATGCCGCCGCCCCGGCAGGCGAACTGGCGCGGCGAGTTCGGGGGCGCGAACATCCCGATCGGGTGCAGGATCCGGGCGACCAGCAGGGCGACCAGCAGCGCCCGGACCAGGCCGTGGCTGCCACCGCTCGCCTCCAGCAGGCCGATGACGATCAGGGCCAGCGGGACGTATTCCGCGAAATTGGCGTGCGAGCGCACGCGCTTGAGCACCGTGTCGTCGCCGCCGTCGCCGAACAGCACGTTCCCGGAGACGCGGGCCCCGATCACCCATCCCGAGAGGCCCAGATACACGAGGGCGAGCAGCCCGGCGTAGAAGGCCGTGGTCGCGGGGAAGATCATGGAACAGGTGTCTCCGATCGGCGGCCGCCGGTCCTTGAGCCGGGCTCGGCCATGGGTCACAACATGAGATAGGGCGCAGCCGCCCGAGGGGAGCCCGTTCGCGATGGTCGACGACGCAGAGCTTCTCGCCCGGGCCGAGGCGCTGGTGGCGGCCTACGCGGCGGACGGGCGCACCGTCGCCACGGCCGAATCCTGCACGGGCGGCCTCGTGGCCGGCCTGCTCACCGCGGTGCCGGGTTCGTCGGCCGTCCTCGAGCGCGGCTTCGTCACCTACTCGAACGAGGCGAAGGCCGAGGCGATCGGCGTGCCCATGGACCTGATCCGCCGGCACGGCGCGGTCAGCGAGGCCGTGGCGCGGGCTATGGCCGCCGGGGCGCTGGCGGCGTCGCGGGCCTCGGTCGCGGTTGCGATCACCGGCATTGCCGGCCCCGGCGGCGGGAGCGCCGAGAAGCCGGTCGGGCTGGTGCATTTCGGCCTCGGCCAGCGGGACGGCGAGACGCGTCATCTGGAGCGGCGCTACGGCGATCTCGGGCGCGCGGGGATCCGCCGCGCCGCCGTGGCCGACGCGCTCGGTCTGCTGGAGGACGCTCTCGGCGACTGATCGCGGCACGGGGAGGACGGCCCATGGATACGGTGACGACCCGCCTCTGCATCGTCGGCGGAGGCCCCGCCGGGATGATGGCCGGACTGCTCTTCGCCCGCGCGGGCATCGACGTCACCGTGCTGGAGAAGCACGCGGATTTCCTCCGCGACTTCCGCGGCGACACGATCCACCCCTCCACCCTCGACCTGATGGACGAGCTGGGCTTCACCGAGCGCTTCCGCGCCCTCCCCCAGCGCCGCGTGGAGAACTTCTCGGGCGTCGTCGACGGGCGCAGCTACCGGGTCGCCGATTTCAGCCGGCTGCCGACCCGCAACCGCTTCCTGTCCTTCATGCCGCAATGGGATTTCCTGGATTTCCTGGCCACCGAGGCCGCCCGCTACCCGGCGTTCCGGCTGATCCGCCGCACCGAGGCGCAGGACCTGATCGAGACGGAGGGTCGAATCGCCGGCGTGCGCGCGACCGGGCCGGACGGCCGGGTCGAGATCCGGTCCGATCTCGTGCTCTGCGCGGATGGCCGTCACTCGCGGATGCGCGAACGCGCGGGCCTCGTGCCCCGGGCCTTCGGCGCGCCGATCGACGTGCTGTGGTTCCGCCTGCCGCGCCGGCACGGCGATCCCGAGGCGGCGGCGGGGCGGTTCGGCCCGGGGCGGATCCTGATCACCCTCGACCGGGGTGACATGTGGCAATGCGCCTACGTGGTGCCGAAGGGCGGCGACGCCGCGCTCCGGGCGAAGGGACTGGCGGCCTTCCGGGCCGCGGTTGCGCAGATCGCCCCGTTCCTGGCCGACCGCACCGACGCCATCGCCGCCTGGGACGACGTCAAGCTCCTGACCGTCACGGTCGACCGGCTCGACCGCTGGCATCGCCCGGGCCTGCTCTGCGTCGGCGACGCCGCGCACGCCATGTCGCCGGTGGGCGGCGTCGGAATCAACCTCGCGATCCAGGACGCGGTGGCGGCGGCCAACCTCCTGGCCGAGCCCCTGCGGGCGGGGCGCCCCGCGGAGGCCGACCTCGCCCGGGTCCAGGCCCGGCGGATGTTTCCGGTGCGGGCCACGCAGGCGCTGCAGCGGGTGATCCAGTCCCGCGTCATCGCCGCGTCGCTCGCGGCCGACGCGCCGTTCCGGGCGCCGCTCGCCCTGCGCCTCCTCGACGCCCTGCCGCGGCTTCAGGTTCTTCCGGCGCGGATGATCGGGATGGGCGTGCGGCCCGAGCACGTGCGCGTGCCGCTGCGGGCCTGACGCTGCCCCTGCGCGCGGTGACGGTGGCTAAGCCCGCGCCCCGTACATCCGGTTCGCCCGGCCTTCGAAGGCGTCGGTGAACTTGCGGAAGGCCCGGTCGAACATCGTGCCCATGAGGAGCCCCAGGGTGCGGCTCTTGAACTCGTAGGTGATGAAGAAGTCGACGTTGCAGCCGCCGTCCGGGCCGTCCTTGAACAGCCAGCGGTTCTCCAGGTGCCGGAACGGCCCATCGATGTACTCGGCGACGATCTTGAGGCTCGCCGGATCGAGGGTGACCCGCGTGGTGAAGCGCTCGCGGATCGCCTTGTAGCCCACGCCCATCTCGGCGATCAGCACCTGCCCGCCATCGGGCATGTCCTGCCGGCGGATCACCCGCAGGGATTCGCAGAGCGGCAGGAACTCGGGATAGCGCTCCACGTCGGCGACGAGGTCGTACATCTGCTGCGGCGTGTGCTTCACCGCGCGGGTGACCCGGAAGGACGGCATGGTGTTCGGGATTCCTCAGGCCGAGAGCGCGGGCGACAGTTTGGCCAGACGCGCCGCCTGAAGTCGCGCAAAGTCCTCGCCCGCATGGTGCGACGACCGCGTCAGGGGCGTGGCCGAGACCAGCAGGAAGCCCTTGGCGTAGGCGGTGGTCTCGTAGGCCTTGAACTCGTCGGGGGGGACGAAGCGCACGACCTCGTGGTGCTTCTTCGACGGCTGCAGGTACTGGCCGATGGTCAGGAAGTCGACGTCGGCCGAGCGCAGGTCGTCCATGAGCTGCAGCACCTCGTTCCGCTCCTCGCCGAGCCCGACCATGATGCCGGACTTGGTGAAGATCGCCGGGTCGAGCTCCTTCACCCGCTGCAGCAGGCGCACCGAGTGGAAGTAGCGCGCGCCCGGCCGAACCGTGAGGTACTTGGCCGGCACGGTCTCCAGATTGTGGTTGAACACGTCGGGCTTGGCGGCGACCACGACCTCGAGCGCCCCGTCCTTGCGCAGGAAGTCGGGGGTCAGGATCTCGACCGTCGTGCCGGGGCTCGCCCGCCGGATCGCCGCGATGGTGCGGGCGAAGTGCTCGGCGCCGCCGTCCCTCAGGTCGTCCCGGTCGACCGACGTGATGACCACGTGGTGCAGGCCGAGCTTGGCGACCGAATCGGCGATCTTGTCCGGCTCGCCCAGGTCGAGGGCGTCGGGCAGGCCTGTGCGCACGTTGCAGAAGGCGCAGGCCCGCGTGCAGGTGTCGCCCATGATCATGAAGGTGGCGTGCCGCTTCTCCCAGCACTCGCCGATATTCGGGCAGCCCGCCTCCTCGCAGACCGTGACCAGCCCGTGCTCGCGCACGATCTTCTGCGTCTCGGACCAGGCCCTGGAGCCGGGTGCCTTCACGCGGATCCAGTCCGGCTTCTTGGCCTGAACGGGCTGGTCGGGCCGGTGCGCCTTCTCGGGGTGGCGCAGGCGGACCGGCCGCGGATCGTTCTTCAGGGTGTCGAGGACGACGGCCATGGGTCGGGGGCACACCGCGGGCAAGCGCCCCAGGGGCGCGGTCGGGATCGCCCTGACTTAAGGCCCAAGGCCGCGCGCCGCAAACCGCCGCGACGCCGGGCCGCCCCGCGGCGGTTGAGGGTGCGGGCGTTCCGTCAGATCCCGAGCGCCCGGACGAACAGCCCGGCCAGCACCGCCCCGACCAGGGGCGCGGCCACCGGGATCAGCGCGTAGCCCCAGTCGGAGGTGCCCTTGCCGGCGATCGGCAGCACCGCGTGGGCCACGCGCGGCCCCAGGTCGCGGGCCGGGTTGATGGCGTAGCCGGTGGTCCCGCCGAGCGACAGGCCGATGCCCCAGACCAGCATGCCGACCATGTAGGGCGCGACGGCCCGCGGGATCGCGCCGGCCGAGCCCAGCGTGGTGGTCACGAGGGCGGAGATCGTCAGGATCAGGAAGAAGGTCGCGATGATCTCGGACAGCCAGTTGGCCTTCGCCTCCCGGATCGCCGGGCCGGTGCAGAAGCAGGCGAGCTTGAGGCCGGGATCCTGGGTCGCACCCCAATGCGGCAGGTAATGGAGCCAGACGATCACGGCGCCCACGAAGGCGCCGAGCATCTGGGCCGGGATGTAGGTGGCGAGCTTGCTGTAATCGCCGGAACTGACGGCGCCCGCCACGGTGACGGCCGGGTTGATGTGGGCGTCGGCGCTGCCGGTGGCGTTGGCCACGAACACACCCGCGAGGACCGCGAAGGCCCAGCCCGCCGTGATGGCGATCCAGCCGGCATTCTCGCCCTTGGAATGCTTGAGCAGGGCGCCGGCCACGACGCCGTCGCCGAGGACGATCAAGGTCATCGTGCCCAGGAATTCGCCCAGAAAGGGTGATGTCATCGTTTCGTCTCCCCCGTTCGCTGCTTTTTTGTGAGCGTTCAAAGCTTGTGCGAGCGTGTGGCCGCCGGAGGCGGTCACCGATATCTGCGCAGATCCGAATCACCTCCCTCATCCTGAGGCGCCGGAGCGTAGCGGAGGCCTCGAAGGAGAGCTCCAGGGGTCGCGCGGCTGGCTGGAGCCTTCCTTCGAGGAGGCTCCGTCGCACCTCAGGATGAGGGCGTGGGTGGGATGGAGGTGGTCACGAGGCCGTCAGGCCCGCGCGCGGCGTGCGGGCCTGACGGCCATCCCTCAATCCTCGTCAGTCTTCCAGTCGAAGGAGCGCTGCACGGCCCGGCTCCAGGCGGCGGCGATGGTCTCGCGCCGGCCGGCATCCATCTTCGGCGTCCAGCGCTTGTCGACGCCCCAGTTGCGCTTGAGGTCGTCGAGCCCCTTCCAGTAGCCGACCGCAAGACCCGCCGCGTAGGCGGCGCCGAGCGCGGTGGTCTCGGCCACCTTCGGGCGCACCACCGGCACATCGAGCATGTCGGCCTGGAACTGCATCAGCGTGTTGTTGGCGACCATGCCGCCGTCGGCGCGCAACTCCTTGACGGGGATGCCGGAATCCTTGGCCATCGCGTCCAGCACCTCGTGGGTCTGGAAGGCGGTCGCCTCCAGCACCGAGCGGGCGATGTGGCCGCGGTTGACGTAGCGGGTGAGGCCGATGATCAGGCCGCGGGCGCCCTCGTTCCAGTGCGGCGCGTAGAGACCCGAGAAGGCCGGCACGAAGTAGACGCCGCCATTGTCCTCGACCGTGGTGGCGAGCGTCTCGACCTCCGCGGAATCCTTGATCATGTGCAGGTTGTCGCGCAGCCACTGCACCAGGGCGCCCGTGATGGCGATCGAGCCTTCGAGCGCGTAGGCCGGCTTCTGGCCGTCGAGGCGGTAGGCCAGCGTCGTGACCAGGCCGGCCTTCGAGGGAACCGGTTCCTCGCCGGTGTTCATCAGCGCGAAGCAGCCGGTGCCGTAGGTGTTCTTGGCCTCGCCCGGAGCGAAGCAGGTCTGGCCGAACAGGGCGGCCTGCTGGTCGCCCAGGATGCCGGCGATCGGCACGCCCGCGAACGGCGCCTTGGTCTCGCCGTAGACCTCACTCGACGAGACGATCTTCGGCAGCATCGCCTTCGGGATGCCGAAGGCCTGGAGCATGCCCGCGTCCCATTCCAGGGTCTTGAGCGACATGAGCTGCGTGCGGCTCGCATTGGTCACGTCGGTGACGTGGAGGCCGCCCGCGGTGCCGCCGGTGAGGTTCCAGACGAGCCACGTGTCGATGTTGCCGAACAGCACGTCGCCGGCCTCGGCCTTCTCCCGGGCGCCCTCAACATGATCGAGCAGCCAGCGGAGCTTGAGACCCGAAAAATAGCTCGCCAGCGGCAGGCCGGTGAGGTCGCGGAACCGGTCGCGGCCGCCGTCGCGGGCGAACTCGGCGACCAGCCGGTCGTTGCGGGTATCCTGCCAGACCAGGGCGTTGTGCAGCGGCTTGCCGGTCTTCCGGTCCCAGATCACCGTGGTCTCGCGCTGGTTGGTGATGCCCACCGCGGCGAGGTCGGAGGGCTGCAGGCCGCCCTTCTCCAGCGCCTCGCGCATCACCCCTTGCGTCTTGGCCCAGATCTCGGACGCGTCGTGCTCCACATGGCCGGGCGCCGGATAGATCTGCGCGTGCTCGGCCTGGGCCAGCGCAATGACGCTGCCCTCCCGGTCGAACACGATGAAACGGCTGCTGGTGGTGCCCTGATCGATGGCCCCGACGTAACGGCTCATCGTTCCCTCCCCTGTTATGCCCGGTCGGTCTGCGCCGGAACGGGTCCGAAATCGTCAGGCCGCCTCGGCCCTGCGGTCGAGATAGGCGGCCAGGCGCGCGGCGCTCTCCGGGCTCGTGCGCAAGCCGAGCTTCGAGCGGCGCCACAGGATGTCGTCGGCGGTGACCGCCCATTCCTCGGTGCGCAGGTAATCGACCTCCGCCGCCGTCAGCCCACCGTCGAAGGCCTCGCCGAGATCCGCCATCGACTGCGCGGTCCCGACGATGTCCCGCGCCCGGGTGCCGTAGGCGCGGGCGAGGCGCCGGGCGGTCTCGTCGGGCAGGAACGGCTTCTCGGCCTTCAGCTTGGCGAGGAACTGGTCGAAGTCGGCGTCCTTCATCGCTCCGCCCGGCAGCACGGCGTCGCCGGTCCAAGCCTTCCGGAGGTGCGGGAAGTACGGCTTCAGCTTCTCCAGCGCGTGTTCGGCGAGCCGCCGGTACGTCGTGATCTTGCCGCCGAACACCGACAGCACCGCCGCTTGGCCCCCCTGGTCCTCGACGTCGAGAACGTAGTCGCGGGTCACCGCAGAGGCGTTCTCGGCCGCGTCGTCGTAGAGCGGGCGCACGCCCGAGTAGCTCCAGACGACGTCGGCCGGCGTGATCTTGGTGTCGAACGAGCGGTTGATGCAGCCGCAGAGGTAGTCGGTTTCCTCCGCCGAGATCGAGACCGGTCCGGGCTCGCCGTCATACGGCACGTCGGTGGTTCCGATCAGCGTAAAATCGCGCTCGTACGGGATCGCGAAGATGATGCGTTTGTCGGGCTGCTGCAGGATGTAGGCCTGATCGCCCTCGAACAGGCGCTTCACCACGATGTGGCTGCCCTTGATCAGGCGCACCGCCGCGCGGCTGTTGATCCCGAGCGTGCCGCCGAGCGTCGCGCTGACCCAGGGGCCGGCGGCGTTGACCACGGCCTTTGCCCGGACCGTGCGCTCGGCCCCGCCGCGCTCGTCGCGCAGCGTCGCGACCCAGCCGTCACCCTCGCGCCGGGCCGAGACAACGCCGGTTCGGGTCAGCACCGTGGCGCCGCGCTCGCGCGCGTCCATGGCGTTGAGCACCACGAGGCGGCTGTCCTCGACCCAGCAGTCGGAATACACGAAGCCGCGCTTGAGCCGCTTCTGCAGCGGCGCGCCATACGCCGAACTGCGCAGGTCGATTCCGTGCGAGCCCGGCAGGGTGCGCAGCCGCGCGAGATGGTCGTAGAGAAACAAGCCGAGCCGCAGCATCCAGGCCGGGCGCAGGCCCTCGTCGTGGGGCAGGACGAAGCGCAGGGGCCAGATCACGTGCGGGGCGAGCCGCAGCAGCCGCTCGCGCTCGGCGAGCGCCTCCCGCACGAGGCGGAACTCGTAATATTCGAGGTAACGCAGGCCGCCGTGGATCAGCTTCGTCGAGGACGAGGACGTGAAGCCCGCCAGATCCCCGCGCTCGGCCAGCAGGACCGAAAGGCCCCGGCCGGCCGCGTCCCGGGCGATGCCCGTGCCGTTGATGCCGCCGCCGATGATCAGGAGATCGTAGGCGTCGGACGGCTCGCGCTGGCCCGGTGCTGCCGCCATGGTTCCTCCGGAGCCGCCCTGCTGGCGGATTGGCAGTATATTGACGCAGCCCTCGGCTTTCGCAAGCGAAAAAATCGATGTTCGTTAGGGTTCGGCCGCGCCGTCCGCCACCGCCAGGGTGACGCCCTGGCGCTCCATGAGCGCGACGATCTCGGCCGGGGGGGGGCGGTCCGTGAAGAAGGTGTCGACCTGCTCCAGGCGCCCGACCTGGACCATCGGGCGGCGGGTGAACTTGGTGTGGTCCGCCACCAGGAAGGTCTTCCGGGCGTGGGCCAGGATCGTCTGCGTCGCCCGCACCTCCTCGTAATCGTAGTCGAGGAGCGCCCCGTCGCCGTCGATGCCGCTGATGCCGATCACCGCCACGTCGACCCGGAACTGGCTGAGCGTGTCGCAGGTGAGCTGGCCCAGCACCGCGCCGTCGCGGTTCCGAACGGTTCCGCCCGCCACGACGATGCGGAACTCGGTCGTCTCGGCCAGGGAGATCGCCACGTTGAGGTTGTTGGTGATGATGCTGAGATCGTCGTGCCGGGCCAGCTCGCGGGCGACGGCCTCCGGCGTCGTGCCGATGTTGATGAAGACCGAGCAGTGCGACGGGATGCGGCTCGCCGCGAGGCGGCCGATGCGGCTCTTCTCCGGCAGCAGGGTCACCCGGCGGTCGGCGTAGTCGATATTCTCGACGCTGGAGGGCAGTCCCCCGCCGCCGCGGTAGCGTTCCAGCCGGCCCTCGGCGCTCAGTTCGTTGAGGTCGCGCCGGATCGTCTGAACGGTGACGCCGAACTGCGCCGCCAGGGCCTCGATCGTCACGAAGCCGCGCTGGCGGACCGAGGCGACGATGGCGCTCCGCCGCCCCTCGACACCGGTCGCCTCGATCCTGTCGTCGGATCTCCGGTCGAGCGGTCGTGACATCGGTGCTCCCTCGCCTTCCGTCAGGCCGCCGCGCCGCTGTACTGATGATCGGGCGATGTTCGTTTGCGAACATTTTCCGGGCGCCGCGGCTTTCGCGCGAGATTGAACCGCGCTGCGTCGTCCCGCAACCGGCGATCGGGCTGCAATATGCTTCAGTCCCGCGCGGCCGGCGCTTCGCCTGTGAACAGGCACGAAAAAGGCCTGCCGCGGGTGCGACAGGCCGAGCCACCCGGGCGACGCCGCCTGCGGCGCGCCCCGGTGATCGCCACTCACATGTGGTGGCGCATCCGGCGATGATGCTTCATGCGCTTGTGCTTCATGCGCTTGCGCATCGTCGGACGCGCGGCCGGAGCGGCACCCTGCTCCATCGCGGCCGCCTCACCGGCGCGCTCCAGGCCGCCGCGCGGGCCGCCGGCCTGAGCGCCAGAGGCGTTGTAGGGCGAGTTACCCTGGGCGTAGGCGGAGCCCGCGAGGAGCGTCAGCGACGCGGCGGCCAACAGAAGTTTCCTCATCGTCAATCCCTGGCGTAGACCGGCGCAGGCAAAGCGCCGCGCCTCGTCAGGCGCGTTGCCGCTGCGTCGGAAAATAAGCGGCTCAGACGAGACTTGGTTCCGCGTCATCGCGCCCGTGCGGCGCACAATTGCCGGCAGCGTTAACTCGGCCTATGTCGCGAGCCGTCCCGGCCCGGCCGCGACCGAGCAACACGGAGCGGGTGGCGGTGGCCAGCAGCGGTTCGGCCTATCTCCTGCTGGATGTCGCCGGCACCGCCTGCGCCCTGCCCCGCGGCGCGGTCGCCGAGATCCTGCCGCTCCCGGATCTGCACGCGCCGCCCGCTTCCGGCGGCTGGCTCACCGGCTTCCTCAATCTCGGCGGCACGCCGGTCCCCGTGGTCGACCTCGCGGCCCTGCTCGGCCTGCGCCCGGCCGTCGCGGCGCCCGGTCTCTACGCCCATCTCGTGCTGATGCAGGGCGGCGCCGTCGCGTATCTCGTCGATCGCGCGGCCGACCTCACGATCGTCGCGGAATCCGCGATCCGGCAGGCCGAGGCGGCCGACACGCTCAACGGCTGCGTCGCCGCCGAGCTGGTCCTCGGCGAGCGCCTCGTCCACGCGCTGGCGCCGGAGCGCCTCCTCACCGTGCAGGAACAGAGCCGGGTCGACGCCCTGGCGCGGGCCGCCGCCGAACGTCTGGCCGCGCTGCCGCACGCCGTCTGACCGCGCGATGGCCCGTCCGGGTAATCCCCGTCCCGACCTGGGTGTCGATCCCGCCTACCCGCCGCTCAAGGCGCGGATCATCGCGCGCACCGGCCACCACTACTACATTGACAAGGACGAGCTGCTGATCGAGCGGTTGCACCGCCGGTTCCGCGCCGCCGCCGTGGCCGACTGCGCCGCCTACGCGGCCCTCCTGTCGAGCGGGGCGGAGGGCGAGGCGGAATGGGCCCGGCTCGAGGCCGAGATCACCGTCGGCGAGACGTTCTTCTTCCGCTACGCCGAGCAGTTCAACGCGCTGCGCGCGACGATCCTGCCGGCGCTGATCGCGGCGCGGGCGTCCGATCGCGTCCTGCGGATCTGGAGCGCGGGCTGCTCCACCGGGGCCGAGCCCTATTCCCTGGCGATCCTAGTGCACGAACTGCTGGGCGACGCCCGGTCCGACTGGCGGGTCTCCATCCTCGGCACCGACATCAGCGTCGAGGCGCTCGCCACCGCCCGCGCCGCCGAGTACGGCCGCTGGGCCCTCCGGACCATGCCGCCGGAGGATCGGCTCCGCTACTTCACGCGGCTGCCGGCCGCGCCGGGCATACGGCGCGAGGGCGGCTACGCCCTCCGTCCGGAATATCGGGGTTCGGTCCGGTTCGAGCGCGGCAACCTGCTGAACCTCGTCGAGCCGGGGCCACCGCAGGGCGAGCCCTTCGACCTGATTCTCTGCCGGAACGTGCTGATCTACTTCGACGCCCGGACGGTCGCCGCGGTGGTCCGCGGTCTCGGCCGCAGGCTGAGGCCGGAGGGCTGGCTGCTCCTCGGCCACGCCGAGCCGAGTCCCGCCTTCGCGAGCTTCCTGGACGCCGTCAGCCTGCCCGGGACCGTGGCCTACCGACCGCGCGCCGATGCGCCGCCGGTCGCGCTGCCCGGCACGCCGGTGCCGGATCCCGCCCCTTCGACGGGGCAGGTGCCGGGGCCGCCCGCGCGGGATCCCGGTCCGGGCGCGTCTGCGGGCGCGTCGTCGGGCGTGTCCGGGGCGGGGCTGCCCGACGCTGCGGTCGTTCCCGCTCCGGATCCGGTCGCCGCACCCGGGACCGCGCCGGTTCCCGACGGGCCCGGGACGCGGGATCACGGGGCAGTCCTGGACGAGGCCTGCGACCTCGACCGGATCCGCGCGCTGGCCGATTCCGGCGAGACCGGCGCGGCCTGGCGGGCGCTGCGGGCCGCCCTCGACCGCGACCCGACCGACACGGCCCTGCGCTTCTACGAGGGCCTGCTGGCCCGCACCCTCGGGCGCGACGCCGAGGCCGAGCGGGCGCTGCGGGCCGCGCTCTATCTCGACCGCAGCTTCGTGATGGCCCACTACCACCTCGGCCTGCTGCTGATCGCCCTGCAGCGGCCGAGCGAGGCGGTCCGCGCCCTCGACAACGCCGTCGCCTTGAGTCAAGCCCTCGGGCCGGACACGGCGCTGCCCGAGGGTGATGGCGCCTCCGCGGGCGAGATCGCGGCCAGCGCGGCCGCGGCCCGCGCCGCGCTCGGCGGCGTCGGCAGCAGGAGGTCCTGATGGGCGCGCGCCCGAGTGCACAGGACGGCCGTCAACGGACGCGGCCGGAGCGGGACCTGCGCGCAGAGCGCGCGGCCGCCCTCGCCCGGCGCGGTGCCGTCGTGGTCGCGACCGATTCGGGGGACGATCACCTCGTCTGCGCCTGCGGCGGCGAGCGCTACGGCGTGCCGCTGGCGGCCGTCGCCCAGGTCCTCCCGTCGCGCCCCTCCACGCCGATGCCCGGAGCGGTGCCGGCGCTGGACGGCCTCATCGCCCTGTCCGGGCGGATCGTCGGCGTGCTCAGCCTTGCCAGGGCCCTCGGCCGGCCCGAGCCCGCGTCCGACGCCGAGGCGGCGGCCGGCCACCTGATCGTGCTGCGCGGCGTCCATCCCCAGCCCCTCGCCCTCGCGGTCGACCGGGTCCTGGGCATCGCCCGGGCCTCCGGCGCGGCCGCCGCGGAGGCGGCCGATCCCGACCGCTTGGGCAACGAGGCCGCCTCGGTCTATGCCCCCGGCTCCGGAGCAGCGGGCGACGGCCGTCCCGACTTCGTCGTCATCGACCTCCCCCGCCTCCTGCGCCGCGCCCTTCCCTGACCGGGCCGCCTGCCACAACCGGAGCCATCCCCGCCCGTGTCGCTCTCGATCGGAAAACGCATCCTTCTCGGCTTCTTCGCCGTCACGGTGGTTGTGGTGGCGCTCGGCCTCTACGCCCTGGAGCAGATCGGCGCGGTGCGCGACACGACCGACGCGATCGTCCGGCGGGACATGACGATCCTGCGCCAGCTCGACGATCTCGGGAACGAGGCGCGCGACCTCGGGCTCCTGCGCCGCACCGCCGTGATCGCGATGCTGATGCAGGCCCAGGGGCGCACGACGCAGGGCGGTGACACCCTGGCGGCCTGGCGCCAGACCGCGGCCCAGGTCGAGAACCGCCTCGCCACGACGATCCAGCTCGCCGCCCAGTATCGGACGCAGGTCGTGTCCGCCGAGCGCGTCGCGGCCTGGGACCGCATCGCCGCGGCGGCGACCGCGGTCCAGGGCTCGTTCCGCGAGGTCAAGGCGCAGGGCGAGGCGCAGTTCGCCGCCATCGCCCAGCAGGACGTCGCGGCGGTCGAGGCCCGCAATGCGGAGATCACCCGCCTGCAGGCGCCCTTCCTCGAGGGGATCAAGAACCTGCGGACCCAGCTCGACGGCGGCATGGCGCTGGGACAGCGCGCCGCGCAGGAGGTCTACGACCGCTCGCGCCTCTCGATCTACCTGACGCTGGCCGCCGCGGTGCTGTTGGCGACCCTGATCACGTGGCTGATCAGCCGCGCCGTGGTGCGGCCCCTCGAGACGGTCATGGCCTTCGTCGCCCGCGTCGGTGAGGGAGACCTCTCCGGCCAGCTCGCGGCGGGCGGGCGCGACGAGATCGGCCGTCTGAGTACGACGCTGAACACGATGGTCGCGGGGCTGTCGGACCTGGCGCGGACGAACCGCGCGGCGACGGCGGACCTGAACGCGGCGGCGGCGGAGATCCGGGCCTCGGCGCAGGAGCAGGCCGCCTCGGTCGAGCAGCAGTTCGCCGCGGTTCAGGAGACCGCCGCCACGGTCGACGAGATCACCCACTCGGGCGCGCAGATCTCCAAGCGCGCCACGGAGGTGATCGCCACCGCCCAGGCGACCGCGCAGACCTCGCGCCAGGGCCTGCGCGCGGTGTCGGACACCG